>Ga0310123_10001270_pt1 | contig 21237 bp, 16 predicted proteins | sample CB6_AW_1057_MG_FD_203505 | JGI IMG/M metagenome (GOLD analysis project Ga0310123, IMG submission 203505) | Marine microbial communities from Western Arctic Ocean, Canada - CB6_AW_1057 | ecosystem: Environmental > Aquatic > Marine > Oceanic | place: Canada: Western Arctic Ocean | collected... | reverse complement strand
ATGCCACACACTTCGCCCATCGTAATTTCAAAGCTGCTTAACACGACCACTTCGTTAGGAGGAACGATCTGGATCAATTGTGGATTGCTTTCCACCTGGCTGACGACAAGTTCCAGCGTACAGATGTTGCTCCATGCTTTTCCGAGCGCTTTGATGGCCAGTTCAGTGATCCGCAAGGCTAGTCTGATTTCGATTTCGGTTAGCGGGCGATTGGGTACATTGTGCATCGGTTCGCGCCCACCGCCCATCAATCGATCGACAATTGGAAAGACAAGCGAAGGATTCAGATCCAGAATGATGTGACCGTTCAGCCCCTCCGATTTTAACAAATTGAAACAAGTCGGGTTTTCCAGACTGCAAACGAACTCGCTGTAGGTTAACTGATCGATGTTGATCAGTTTAACCTCGACAAGTGAGCGTAGCATGGCGCTCAGGCCGGCACCGAACTCGCAGCCGAATCTTTCGTGTAGTGCGTGAAACGTGCGAACTAGCTCCTTGCTGACTCGTTCAGGGCGTTTGAAGTCGCATGTGCTGATTTGGGCGTGTAGCTCATCTTGGGCGACGGTCGTTGGCACTGGCGATAACGCCTGGACACTGGGATCCAATGCGGCAAGCAATGACTCAACTTCCGACTGACTCAAAACGTCCGCCATTCTTGGCCTCGCTCTTGTTCAATTACGATCCTTAGTTCTTTAATTGTCCCGATCCGTGAACCACGTATTTGTAACTCGTCAATTCTCGTAATCCGCATGGTCCTCGTGCGTGAAATTTGTCGGTACTTATACCGATTTCTGCGCCCATGCCGTATTCTCCACCGTCATGAAATCTAGTGCTAGCATTCACATGTACCGCCGCCGAATCGACCTCAGCCGTGAACCGTTCTGACGCCACCAAGTCGTTCGTGACGATCGCATCCGTGTGATGCGAGCCATACTCGTTAATATGGCGGATGGCTTCGTCGAGGCTGTCAACAGTCTTCACCGCGAGGATGAGATCCAGGTATTCCGTTCTGAAATCATCGTCTACAGCAGGCGTACAGTCGGGGACAAACGCGCGCGAGCGGGGGCAGCAGCGGAGTTCAACGTCTTGCAACTTCAGCGCAGATGCCATTACAGGCAGAAATCCTTCCGCAATTTCGTGATGTACCAACAACGACTCTGCGGCGTTACAAACTCCGGGTCGTTGGCATTTACTGTTTACGATGATCGCTTTTGCCATGTCCAGATCAGCCCCTCGGTCGACGTAAACATGGCAATTTCCGTCGAAATGTTTGATGACCGGCATAGTGGCTTCTGCTGCGACTCGTTCGATCAATGATTTTCCCCCACGTGGGATCGTGAGGTCGATTTTGTCGTGTAACTTCAAAAAATGACCCACGGCGGCGCGGTCGGTCGTCTCAACCAGTTGAACGGCGGCAGATGGTAGACCAACATCCTCCAAGCCCTCTCGAAGCAGTTTGTAAAGCGCCTGATTGCTATGAAATGCTTCTTTCCCGCCTCGCAGGATCACCGCATTGCCGCTCTTCACACAGATCGCGGCCGCATCGACGGTGACGGTGGGCCGTGATTCATAGATAAAAAATACAATACCTAACGGAACTCGAACCCGTGTAACAACCAGGCCGTTTGGACGAATGTTGCTCTCAGTAAGTTCGCCGACAGGGTCGGGTAAGACGCTCACCTGTTCCATAGCCTGGGCAGTGCCATCAAGCCGCGATTTGGTCAATCGCAGCCGGTCGATTGCCGCCGAAGTCAATGCGTAGTCGGAGGCCTTTTCCAGGTCGTGTGAATTTGCTTGAATCAATGCATCCATTCTTTCACGGATCATCTCGGCCGAACGTCGAAGCCACTCGTTCTTTTGATCACCGGTCGCGATGGCCAGTGCGGAGGAGCTATTGCAGGCCTTTGTGGCCAGTTCATTTGCATAATTTTCCAAGTCAACCATCGGCTGTGAACCCGGAATGCTCAACATTGATTTGAAGAAAATGCAAATGGCACATATTTGCGCGGTTGCTGGTGAGATATTGGCCTGTACTCCGTATTCCGCAGCAGCGCGAAGTATCCAGAAAGTGAAAAACTGTGTCAACGCAGCTTGGACGGAAGTCTGCAAGGTACATCAAATCCGACCTAACGTGACTCCGGGCGTGTTTGATGCGGTTGTACCAAGTTTCCCCAGGAATTGCTGGAGCCATTCGTCCAAATGCCGGGAATGTTGTTAACTAAGAACACCGCTAATTTACGTGCGTAGAGTTCATGGCCTTGGGCTGAAAACCGCGATACGTTTCGCAGAAAAAGGTTTTCAGCATTTGGTGCATTACGGAACAGCTGTGAGGTATTGCAAAATAGGATGGCATGCCGCGCGGTGTAGTCGGCTAGAACGTCGAACGGCATCGTACCCGAAAACACGGCTTCGGCATTCACGCCGGCTGCCTTGCGGACTCCCGGACCGTTACTGGCTGCAGCGGAGACCTGCCACGGTGTTGGGTATGTGGCGACGATGGTCCATGCGTGGATTCCATCGCCAATCTTCTTCAGATGTTCGATTGATGACAGCGTTTGTCTAATGTGAACCGACCATTCTGTCGGACTATGTTCGAGCCACAAGTATTTTCCTCGATGACTGGCGATGTCGCGTTCCTGATCTGCCTCGATGTTATCCTGCCACAACCAACCCAATCGAGACTTCCCCCACTGCACGATAGCGAACTGATCCGCCGGTCGTCGTCTTCCAGTCGCCGCACGACTACCAAGAGCTGGATTAGGGCAGCTCAGGGGCACATTCGCTGCGTTGACAAAAGTGTGTCGTCGGTACTTATAGTCCTCGGCAACGTCAGACATATCAAAGTTAAGAATCAAGACGTCGGGCTGCAATGCAAGTAATTCATGTTTGACCTGTAAGTATGAAAGCAGTGGACAATAACCGGGAACGCCGGCATTGATGACTTCGACTTGCAGCCGTGTTCGTTCTTCTAACAATTGACGGAGTCGCACGCAAAAAGTTTTTGTCTCGGTGACTTCAGCGCCCAACACAGTTTCATCACCGAGACAGATGATACGGAAAATTCCAGGTGGTTTTGGCACAGCCGGCTCAGGTCCCCGAAGGCCGAAACTATTTGTGACGATCTTCACAGCTGTCTTGGTGTCGGGGTTTTGCCCGTCAAAAGTTTGCAGTGGTATCAATCGGTGATGGGTCAGCCAGGATTCGACGACAAGTACTCCTTTGCCGAACGATTGTGTTGAGGCGAGACCGGCTACCGAGTCGTAAGCGCGCACGCCAACTTCCATCGCGAAAGTCAATAGGACCAGCGCAATTAATGCATAGGCAGGCGGCTTTAAAAATCTGAAACGAAAAATCATCCTTGTATTCCGTTAGAATTCCGAAGCCGGCACGTATGTCGGAAGCGGCGAATCGTAGCCGACTTGCGCGATTCGAACAAGATGATTTGATAATCGGTCGCTCGAGGAATGATGTCATTCGATTGCTGTGCGCAAATTCCGAAATTAGAAACTAAAGACTAGGCGTCATGGTTAGCTTTAGTTCGTTTAACTTGCGACTGTACAGATGACACTATAGTTATGATCAAAGTATTAATTAGTTATATTGTTGGCTTAGCGGAAGCGTTCACTTCACGATCTTCGACGTATAGCATCTATTGCGGCACCAACTGTCGTTAGTGAAAGTCGACCATATGTATGCACTGTGCCTGCGACCCTAGATGTAATCTGACCGCGCCGATGAAATCGCGTCGGATAACAGGATAGCGACGTGACAACGCGTCAGATCGAAGTTGACCAATCATGAGTACTGTGAAGATCAACACTACGAAAGCCATCGATCTGGTAATCCAAATGATGGGCATTTCCGGAAAGAGTGGCGAGGAGGGCCGAATCATTGATGCGATCAAACGAGAACTGCGACAGGTCGGAATACCGGAATCGGCCATTTACATCGACAGTGCGAACCGCAGGAGTCCGATTGGCGGCGAAGTCGGCAATCTGGTCGTAAAGCTGCCCGGAACAAAGCGCGGCCCGCGTCGGCTTCTGATGGCCCACGTCGATACTATTCCACTGTGTGTCGGTTCGCGACCTGTTCACAAAGGGGCGTTCATTCACTCGGCCGTCACCAGCACAGCGTTGGGAGGCGACAACCGGGCTGGTACAAGCATCGTCTTGAACACGGTCTGTGAAATTGTGCGTAACAGATTGCCCCATCCTCCGCTTACTCTATTTTGGCCTGTTCAAGAAGAGATTGGCCTAATCGGAACACGGTACGCTAGTTTGAGCAAGCTGGGGAATCCAAAACTCTGCTTCAACTGGGATGGCGGATCGCCGAACATCGCCGTGATCGGTGCTACCGGCGATTACAACATGGAAATCAGAGTTTCAGGTGTTGCCAGTCATGCCGGCGCGCACCCTGAATTGGGTGTCAGCGCGATTGCCATCGCTGGACTGGCCATCGCCCGGTTGGCCAAAAATGGCTGGCACGGATCAATTGTCAAAGGTCGGCATTCCGGCACAAGTAACATTGGAGTCATTTCAGGTGGCGATGCCACGAACGTGGTCACATCAAAGTTGCTGCTGCAAGCCGAGGCGCGCAGCCATGATCCAAAGTTTCGGAAGCGAATCGTCGACGAATTTCACAAAGCCTTCGTTTACGGTGTGAAGAATGTCTTAAGCGAGGATGGAAAAACGGGAGCGGTGAATTTTAAAGCTGAACTAAAATACGAATCGTTTGAACTGACCGTTGACGAACCATGCGTGAAGACAGCCCTGGCCGCTGTCGAAGCTGCTGGAATGCAGTCCGAGACACGCATCTGTAACGGTGGACTGGATGCGAATTCGTTAACGGCTCATGGCTTGCCAACGGTTACATTAGGCTGTGGCCAACGCAACGTCCATACGGTAGACGAAACACTACACGTGCAGAGTTATTTGCAGGCGTGCCGCGTTGCCCTGGCTTTAGCGACCGCTGCGATCTGATCGACAAATGGTATGCCATTGCAGGCGACGGCCGCAATATTCGAGTGCAATGGGGGACGAACTTCGCTATTTCCGCTACCCAATGAGATCGATAGAATACGCGTACTCAAAGAGACAGTCGTACGGACTTGACATCATTGGGTGTTATGAGTCTCACATGGTTCGCCATTTTCTTCCGGAGAATTAGTCGGACAACGACTGTAATTGGTTATAGAGCATGTCTGAGTCGGTCACACTGCTGGAACATTCTTGGCAGGATTTGCTGACCCGCGTCAATACTGGTCTGAAGCGGTATTCTCAACTAGGATCCGAGTGCCCAGAAAAATTACGAGAGTCTATCACCTACAGTCTTCGCGCCGGAGGTAAGCGTTTGCGTCCGGTTTTGGTGCTGCTCGGCTGTGAAGCATGTGGAGGTGATCTCGAATCGGCGATGCCGGCAGCATGCGCCATCGAGATGGTTCATACGTATTCGCTGATTCACGACGACTTGCCCGCTATGGACAACGATCACCTGCGTCGCGGACGTCCAACAAACCACATTGTTTTTGGTGAAGCACCGGCCATTCTGTCGGGTGATGGATTGCTGACACTTGCTTTCGAAATCGTCGCCAGTGAAGTCAAACCACCTAACGTAGCGGCCGCATGTTGTGTTGACCTAGCGACAGCTGCCGGAGTCACTGGTATGGTGGGTGGCCAATTTGCCGATTTAGAGGCTGAAGGACGTATCCAAGCGACTGATTCACCCAGCCCCAACGGATCGACATCCGTGGATCGACTGGAAGCAATTCATCGTCGAAAAACGGGTGCGTTATTCCAATGTGCTCTAACAATGGGAGCCCGAATTGCCGGGGCGGGCGAAGATACACTTGACGCAATCAGTAGTTACGGAAAGTGCGTTGGATTAGCCTTCCAAATTACGGATGATCTCTTAGACCTTGTTGGCAATCAAGAAAGAGTTGGAAAACAGGTTCGTAAGGATTCGAAACAGGGAAAATTGACTTATCCCGCGCTGTTGGGTGAAATGGGAAGTCGTGAGAAAGCTCACGAGTTGATTGTGGAAGCATGTCAATCGATCGAAATGTTGAGTGATCGAGGCCGACGGCTGAAAGCGTTGGCTCATTTTGTATTAGAGAGAGACCATTAATGAAACTGGAACTGATCTCACAGATTCGTTCGCCGAAGGATTTGCGAATTCTATCTGATGAACAACTTCTCCAGCTTGCGGCGGAAATGCGAGAAGTTCTTTGCAATGTGGTTTCAGATCGCACAGCGCATTTCGCCAGTAATCTGGGAGTCGTTGAACTATGCATTGCGTTGCATCAAGTCTTTGACTTTTCGAAAGACCGACTCATCTGGGATACGGGTCACCAGATTTATCCGCACAAGATGGTGACCGGCCGGCTTGACGAGTTTCGTACGATCCGGCAGAAAGGTGGGTTGATGGGTTATCCCAATCCTGAAGAGAGTGCTTACGACTTATTCATGACCGGCCACGCTGGTGCCAGTGTTTCGTGTATCTTAGGGATGCGAACCGCTGATGACCTATTGATCGACGGCCAGCGCCGGGCGGTCGCCGTTCTCGGCGACGGCGCACTGCCTTCAGGGATTGTCTTCGAAGCCATGAACAACGCTGTGGGCCTGAAAAAAGATCTGCTTGTCATTCTTAATGACAACAAGATGGGAATTTGTCCCCGAGTCGGCGGTTTGGCCCAATACCTGGACAAGGCTCGGATCGCTCCCTTCTACAATGGTTTGAAACGAGATGTTTCGTGGTTCTTGAACAAGTTTTCGGTCGTTGGCGAGTCGGTTGAGCAGGCGCTTGCGCAGTGCAAAGATGCTCTCAAAGGCCTTTTGCACGGTGGGATGCTGTTCGAAGAAATGGGATTTCGTTACATCGGTCCAGTGGAAGGCCACGACATTGTTGCACTTCGTGACTATTTGCAAATGGTTAAGGACATGCAGGGACCAGTGTTATTGCACGTATTTACGGAAAAAGGACACGGATTCAAGCCGGCTCAGGAAGACCCTGTGACGTTTCATACACCAGCTCCCTTCCAGCGAAACGAAGAGAACGAAATCGTTGCGATTCACACCAGCTCTTCCAGGGCATATTCGAATGCAGTCAGCGAAACAATTTACAACGCTATGGAGCAGAACGAGCGAGTGGTTGTTCTGACGGCTGCCATGTGCGCCGGCAACAAACTGGCAAAAATCCGAGATGATTTTCCGGACCGCTTCTTTGACACAGGAATCTGCGAAGGCCATGCAGTCGCATTTGCGGCTGGCATGGCGAAGTCTGGAATCCGGCCGATTGTCAACATTTATAGCACGTTTCTGCAGCGCAGCTTCGACCAAATCTTCCAGGAAGTGGCGTTGCAAAACTTGCCGGTTACGTTCTGTCTGGATCGTGCGGGACTTTGTGGTCCCGACGGCCCTACCCACCACGGCGTCTTCGACACTGCGTACATGCGCGTGTTCCCGAACATGGTCGTAATGGCTCCTGGTGATGAACGCGACGTCGAACCGATGCTCGACTTTGCAATTACCTATAAGGGTCCGGCGTCGTTGAGATATCCGAAGACGAGCGTGAACATCGTGGAGCGGACCGTGGCACCGTTGAAACTGGGTCGTGCTGAAGTTTACAAGTGGGGCGCGGACGGGATGTTCATCGCCTACGGGACTTTGTTTTCAGTGTGCGTTGCCGCGGCCGAACAGTTACGGACCGAGGGTCTTGAAGTTGGCGTCATCAATGCCCGATTTTGTAAACCGCTTGATGCCGAGATAGTCCTGCACGCGATCGAGGACACTGGTTTCGTCATAACGGTCGAGGAAGGAGCATTATGTGGCGGCTTTGGCTCGGCGGTGCTCGAAGCGGCCAACGCCGCCGGCGTCCGCACTGACAACATCCGCTGTTTAGGGATTCCGGACCGATTCATCGAGCATGGTGACCGAAGCGAGTTATTGACCGACTTGGGTCTGGATATCGATGGTCTGATCGCCACGGCTTATGCGATGGCCGGTTTGCGTTCGCTAGTTGACGATTGAGGCAAGCAGCCCGGCAGGTGCAAATAACCGGGTTCTGATTGTCTGGCGTAGAATTCAAGCAAACTGTCACAAGAGGCCTGAGCATGTCGCGAGTTCTTTAAAGGCAGGATTGACTGCGAACTGTGTATGTTGATTGTTTTCAGCCTAATTTGGACGTCGTTTGCGCTGACTCTTGAAGCGGCTGACAAATACATGCTCGAGGAGTCCACGACACCGAAGCGTTGCGATCAGTTCGCTACTACGGGTCAGCCAGTGCCAGATTCGGCTACTCTTCCTGTCAGCCCGATGACCATGCTGATCTTGTGATGAACCGAGCCGGTGACGCGCTAGCCAGCTCACAACGTTGCGTGTCGCAATCAGCTCCACGTTTACACGGTACGACGCTTGCTCACTATTTAGCCGGCTAATAAGTCTAGATTGACAATGCACTTAAGAATCGTCGCGACCAGGATATGTGCAATTTGTCGCCTGAACAGCGCCTCTTGTCACACCTTATCCAGATCCGATAACATTGGCTAATTACGGTTTGCGGCGGCTCAGCCGAAGCATGGAGATAATTACACAAGAATCATCAGGTGGATTCATGAAGTTGAGAAGCCCTTCACGTGCCGCTTACACTCTAACATTCGGGATGGTCTTGCTGGTAGCGACAGCGATTGCCGCCCAGAAGTTGACTCACGAAAAGAATCCAGACGAAGAAACGGCCAAGCTGGTTTGCGAGTTAGTGAGTCGTTTTCACATCGCCCGGCCGAAAATCGATGATGCAGTTTCGTTAAAGCTGCTGAAGCGGTACCTGGAAGTCATTGATCCGCAAAAGATGTATTTGCTCAAATCGGACATTGTTTCGATGGAGAAATACCGGACCGAATTGGACGATTTTGTGAAGAATGGCGATGTAAGATTTGCCTATGATACTTGGAACACTTATTTAAATCGCCTCGATGAGCGGATTGTCGAAGTTCACACATTGATCGACGCGGAATACGACTTCACCACGGACGAATCAATGTTCAAGGACACTGGAGAGTTCGATTGGGCCAAGGATAAAGTGGACCTCGACAAGCGATGGCGAAAACGGATCAAGTACGATTTGTTAGACCTAAGGCTTTCCGACGAGAAGTTGGGCGAGGCACGCAAGCGACTGCATCGCCGGTACAGGATGTTTCAGCGTTCCGAACGTTTATCCGAAGACAGGGAAATACTAGAGAATTACTTGTCGGCCTTGACGCACTGTTTTGATCCCCATTCCAGTTATATGTCGCCGCTTGCTTATGAAGAGTTTCGAATTGGGATGGAACTGAGCTTGGAGGGGATCGGCGCTGCCTTGCGGTCTAAAGACGGGTATACCATTGTGGCTCAAATTGTTCCCGGCGGCGCAGCGGACCAGGACAAACGGTTGCAAGTGGGAGACAAGATCGTAGCCGTCGGTCAGGAACTGGGTGAGATGGTCGACATCATCGAAATGAAGCTCAGTAAAGTCGTCCGTTTGATCCGCGGACCGAAGACAACGAAAGTCCGATTGCAGGTCAAGAAAGGCGACAGCGGAGAGACAGTCCTTTACATTCTGATTCGCCAGAAGATCGAGTTGAAATCATCGGCAGTGAAGGGTGAGAGTATCAATACCACGGAACGGATCAAGGGACGTACGGCTCGCATCGGCGTCATTAGAATTCCATCCTTCTATCGTGATTTCAGCAGAGAGCAGCAGGGGCTGAGAGGTTTCAAGAGCACCGCCCGCGATTTACAAGAAGTGCTAGTCGACCTTAGCAACGAAGAAGTCGATGCCATTATCGTCGATCTGCGTACCAACGGCGGCGGGTCACTCAGGGAAGCAATTGAAGTCGCGGGATTGTTCATCGACGAGGGTCCAGTCGTACAGGTCAAAGAGCAAAACGGAAAAATTAAACCGCACGACGATGAGGACTCCGGCATGCTTTATGACGGTCCACTGGTTGTTCTGTGCAATCGATTGTCCGCATCCGCTTCCGAGATTGTTGCTGGCGTTATCAAAGATTACGCTCGTGGCATCGTGGTAGGTGACATCACAACTCACGGCAAGGGCACTGTTCAGAATGTGATGCGTGTCAGGAAGCCGTTTTCCCGGATCTTCCCCGGACAAGATCGCGGCGCATTGAAGCTGACAATTAACAAATTTTATCGTGTCAACGGTCACAGTACTCAGAAACATGGTGTGTCGTCTGACATTGTGCTGCCGTCGATACTGGACCACATGGAGCTCGGCGAGTCGTTTCTAGATAACACCTTAGGCTTCGACAAGGTTAATCCGGCTGCACATCGATCTGCCGGAATGGTCACAGGCGACATAATCACACGTTTGCAGATGTTGAGCAAACGTCGTGTGGCAGCCCATCTGGAGTTTCAGAAACTGCAAGAGACAATTAATCGATTTAAGGCTCAGAAGAAGCAACAGATGGTTTCTCTGAACGAAAAAGCTCGTCGCGAGGAACAGCAGGAAATCAAAAAGATGAAAAAGGACAATGACGACCAGGACAAGGCCAAACAATATGGGAAAGGGCCCGTTTTTCCTGACAACTACTACAACAATGAGGTGTTGCAGATCACGCTTGATTACATTGAGTTGTTGAATGACGCCAAAACCGCTAAGAAGTAGTGCGGCAGGACATTGTTTTTTCAAGAAACGCTCCATATCGCTCGGCAGACGTGTAAGTTTGCTGAGCGATCTTTATAAACGTTGCACAGGCTTCCTCAAAAATACTCGCCTCTCGCACTTTACCGAACTCCTTGATCGAAGCCGCAATCCGCTCCATGACGAGCGCTATCGAAGTCAATCATCTGACAAAACTTTATCGCGTTTACTGCAAGCGCGAAGGACTTTTGGCGTCCATTACCGGACTATTTCATCGCGAATACAAACAGATTCGAGCGGTTGCCGGTGTCAGTTTCGTGATTGACGAAGGCGAGATGGTCGCTTTTCTGGGCCCCAATGGCGCTGGCAAGACAACGACGCTGAAACTGCTGTCAGGTCTGATCTTTCCCACTGCCGGTACGGCCCAAGTGTTGGGCCACATCCCGTGGAAGCGCGAAAACACGTACCGCCGACGTTTCTCGCTGGTAATGGGTCAAAAGAACCAATTGTGGTGGGACTTGCCGGCTCAGGAGTCATTTCGGCTGCACAAGGAGATTTACCGTATCGAAGCAGACGCATTTCGCCGCCGACTTGACGAATTGACGGCGCTACTACAAGTCCGCCATCTCGTTGGCCAACCGGTTCGCGAACTATCGTTGGGCGAACGGATGCGAATGGAGCTAATTGCCGCTCTGTTGCACAGACCAGATGTTCTGCTGCTGGACGAGCCGACAATTGGCTTGGATGTGGTGTCGCAGCGCAAAGTTCAGGATTTTCTGAAATATTACCAGGTCGAACAGAACATTACCGTCCTGTTAACCAGTCATTATATGAAGGATGTCGAGGCCCTGTGCCAACGCGCGATCATTATCAATGAGGGAGAAATCAAACACGACGGACGGTTGGTCGACATCGTCGACCGTTTCAGCCAACACAAAGTGATTGAGCTGCAATTTTCAGGTTCTGCGATCCCCGACGAACTGCACCACTACGGCACCGTTTTCGACGCGCATCCACCACGCGTAAAGCTGGAAGTGTCGCGCAGCAAAATCCCAGAAGTCCTCTCAGCGCTGCTTACACAATTCAATATTGAAGACGTAAGCGTTCACGAACGTCCTTTGGAAGACGTGATCGCCGAGTTGTTCACAAGTCACATGGTTGGGCCGACAGTCACCAAACACTCTGCAGACGTTCGTCTTGTAACTAAAGACTAGGCGTGATCTAGTGAGAGCTAAATGGTCCAATCAGCGGTCTACAGTATTGCCGCCGCTTGCACGTCGATGCCCTTCAGCTTCATCTTCAATTCTTCGACGTTAGGCGAAATCTCGAAAGCCGCCGCTCGGCTGACAGATTCCCGTTGAATAAAATCGTACAGGCTATCATTAAATAACTGCATTCCCTCGTCGACGCCCAGGCGAATCGCTTGTGCAAGTTTTTCGTCTTGATCTTCCAACACTAGTTTGCGGACTGTTGGGTTAAAACGCATGATTTCGACGATCGGCACCCTGCCGGGATCGTCCACAATCGTCTTTAGCAACTTTTGGCCCATAATAGCCCTCATGTTCATGGCAATGCTGGCGCGGATGGCCATGTGCATTTCGGGCGGAAAAAGGTCCAGAATACGTGCGATCGTACCAGGTGCGCTTGACGCGTGGATCGTTCCGAAGACCAGGTGTCCCGTCTCAGCGGCGCGAAGAGCCGTTTCGAAGCTTTCCCGATCACGCATTTCGCCAACCAGTATCACGTCCGGATCTTCGCGGACGGCGTGCTTCATCGCTATATGAAAATCTATAACGTCAATGCCGATTTCTCGCTGATTTATCAGGCATTTGTCAGATTTATAGATGAATTCAATCGGATCTTCGATGGTCAGGACATGCTTGCGGTAATTGTGGTTGATCCAGTCCAGCATCGAGGCGATCGTCGTACTCTTCCCGCTTCCCGTCACGCCAGCCAGCAGGACCATCCCCTGGTCATACTTGCATAATTCTTCCGTCACGGGCGGCAGATTGAGTTTTTCGAATTGTGGGATGAACTGTTCGACCTTACGAGCCACCATTCCGACCTTGCCCAATTGCGTCATCAAGTTGACGCGAAACCTCCACAACGATCCTTCGTAGTCAACCGTCTTGGCGAAATCGGCTCCGCCGTCGCGGTGAAAGATGTTCAGGTTACGCTGATCCATCATGGCAAACGTCAAGTCGATCATTTGTTCTTCGTCAATCGGATCCATCTGCAGTTCTCGCAATGTTCCCTTAAGCCGAAGAACCGGCGGTCGTCCGACCTGAAGGTGGACGTCTGAAGCCTCGTGTGTGATCGCCTGACGGAAGATTTTATTGATTTCGATTTCCTGGTTCGCGATAAATGTGGACTTCGTCCATTCATGAATCAGTACCATAGCATCACCGTTTTTCGATTGAATAAAGGGTTACACATCAACTTGCCAAACTGGTCACGCGTACCGGCACCCCGCGCTCAGCCAGATATCGTTTTGTTTCTTCAATGGAATATGATCCGTAGTGAAAGATGCTGGCCGCCAAAGCGGCACTGGCCTTGCCATCCGTGACAGCTCGATATAGATGCTCAGGGCACCCCGCGCCGCCACTAGCGACAACCGGAATGTTGACCGCTTCGACAACGGCACGCGTGATCTCAATATCGTAACCATCTTGCGTGCCATCGGCATCCATACATGTCAAAACAATCTCGCCAGCCCCCAGGCGTTCCACATCCTGTGCCCATTGGACAGCTTCCAGCCCAGTCGGAATGCGGCCGCCATTAATGTGGACGTCCCAAAACTCACCGCCGACCTTCTGAACGCGTTTGGGGTCAATGTTTACCACAATACACTGACTGCCGAACCGCAGTGCCGCTTGACGGACGAACTCGGGGTCTTTGACAGCAGCCGAGTTGATGGAAATTTTATCACACCCGGCGCTCAGGAGTTTGCGAATGTCGTCCAACGTACGAATGCCGCCTCCGACGGTTAAGGGCATGAAAACCACTTCCGAAGTTTGCTGAACCACGTTCAGGATGATATCTCGTTCCTCGTGGCTGGCCGTAATGTCCAGAAAGACCAGCTCGTCCGCCCCTTCCTTTTCGTAGCGAGCAGCTACATCAATCGGATCGCCCGCGTCCCGCAGGTTCACGAAATTGACTCCCTTAACGACGCGCCCGGCATGAACGTCCAGACAGGGAATAATTCGCTTGGCAAGCATACCGGCTTTCCATTTCGAAAGTCAGGTTGAACCGCTGATCGTGCAAGAATCAGACTATTTCAAATACCAATTTAAATCGTGGATGAATCACAGTCAACGACGTTCAAAGTGAGTCTGGGAGGCGTTCTAGTTTGAACTGTCCGACATTTCGCTTGCCGAGTGTCAATCATCACCTTTCGTGTTTCTGTTGCTCGCAACGGCTAGTGTACGTTTACGCGGATGTCGTGGAAGGGGATTTTCGTTGGTGCCGTCACCAGACACACGTAGCCAACTACTTCTCCTCTCGAAATCATGGATCAAACGGGTTCACAGCGGCCGTCTGGAAGTTGTCGCAGGCCTGGGCCTGCGTCGTTGGGGGGGGTGGAGAAAATTTGCAAACGCAATGTTTCCTCGCCAATCGTTCCGGCAAGAGTCACAAACGAGCGTGCCTGATGACACTCGTGACCGACCGGAGAGGGAAACGCGCCGAAACAGAACTCGTCAAGTCGGTCGAAACGGATGATCAATTGTTGCAAGTCAATTTCGTAGTTCGTGTGCCTGACGATTCCGTCCTCTTTGCCGCCGATAGTTTCGGTGGAGCCCAAGTATAAGCCGACGACCCAGCCGTCGTCGGACAACTGGCAATCAAATCCAACCCGACCCAGGCCGGCCAGCGGCTCGAATAACTCAGCAACGTCATTAATCACATTCGTGACCCAGTCCGGTCGAAGATCTCGGTTGATTCGTTTGTAACTATAAATCTTCATTTGCTTCAGTAAATGTTTAATCGGTATATGCGAATGGGTCACGTTGTAAACTCCGAGTTGTCTTGCTCGTGAAGTGTTTCTCTGATCCTCATTCATATCGGGGAAATGTGGTGTCTCGGGCCACAAGGAATCTGGTTTGACGCGAACGATTCATGACTTGACGAATTGCAGTTCACTTGGCTCCAAACTTTCGGGGAGTGCATGTTGATGCCGTCGACTCCACACAGTTGGACCGTGCCAATCGCACGGGTAATTGGGCCGGATTTATGGCTTCAGAATTTGAATGATCGGCGCCAAGCGGCGAATTCATCATCCTCATCCAGAGTAAAGAATCAGCAGTTTGGCTACACAGCCGAGAATTGACAGTGCTGTTGAAGCCTCTACAATCATAGGTTTTCCCCTTTCCGGCAGGAGAGTCGAAAGTGGACGAGGCCATCCGAAAGGCCGGTGTTTTGATCGAAGCCCTGGGCTGGATTCGACGGTTTCGGGGCCACTACGTAGTGATCAAGTTGGGCGGCAGTGCGCTGGAGAACGCTGATTCGGTTCGTAGTTTTTTGACCGATGTGATTTTTATGGAATCGGTCGGTGTGAAGCCGGTTATCGTCCACGGAGGTGGCAAGGCGATCAGCCAGGCGATGAACGAAGCCGGAATTGAGCCACGGTTTGTCGCTGGCCGTCGATTCACGGACCAACAGACGTTGAATATCGTGTTGCGTGTGTTGGCCAAAGACATCTGCCAGTCGATCGTGGCCGAAATTCAGAACCAGGGCGGCCGGGCCGTCGGACTGAGTTACCTGAGCGAGAATTGTCTTGTCGGTAGACGGCTAACCTTCATCGGCGAGGACCGCGAGTCGATCGATTTAGGCTATGTGGGAGAGGTTGTCGCCTTGAATCGCGAACTGCTGGAGAGAACCAGCGCGTCTGGCACAATCCCCGTTCTGCCATCAATTGCTTTAGATGCTCACAATCAACCGCTCAACGTGAATGCCGACACGGCGGCGGCGGCCGTTGCCCGGATGTTGGCGGCTGAGAAGCTCGTTTTCTACAGCGACGTGCCCGGAATTTTTTTGGACAAGGACGATCCGAGCACGCTACAGTCACACTTGGAAGCCGCACGATGTCGCAAGCTAATCGCCGCCGGCGCAATCGATGAGGGCATGGTTCCGAAAGTCGATGCGGCCCTGGATGCACTTCAGGCCGGCGTTTGCAAGGTCCACATCGTTGACGGACGTATGCCGCATTCGGTTCTGTTGGAGATCTATTCGGACAAAGGAGTTGGGACAGAGATTGTTGCCTGAATCCGAAACGGTCACATGGCCTGTTGCCGTTGACATTTTCGTGAATCGAGGCGAAGTCTCTTGTGTCGTCTTTTTCTTAACTTTTATATTGCACCACGCAGGCAACAATTGAGAGGTCCCAACCGTGCACAGCGCAGCAACTCGCAGCAGCGAACAGACCATCGAACAATTCAACCATTACGTTATCCCGAACTATGGACGTTATCCCATAAGCCTGGTGTGTGGCGAAGGCTCATACATCTGGGACGCTGAAGGCAATCGGTACCTCGATCTTTTCCCCGGATGGGGTTGTAATCTGTTGGGCCACTGCCCGCCGCCGGTCGTGAAAGCCATTCAGGACCAAGCGGAAAAACTGATTCACGTACCCAATACGTGGTATGCTGAATCGCAGGGACTATTTGCCGAACTATTGTGCAGTCGCAGTTTTGGACAAGCATTCTTCTGCAACAGCGGCGCCGAGTCGGTTGAAGGAGCGATCAAGTTGGCTCGGCTGCACAGTCCGAAAGGCCGGCATAAAATCATCACTTTCGAAAACGGATTTCATGGCCGAACGTTGGCCGCGACCACTGCCACTGCTCAGCCTAAGTATCACGAAGGATTGGGCCCAATGATGGCCGGTTTTCGCTACGCACCTTTTAACGATCTAGGTGCAGTCGCCGAACTGGTTGACGATGAAACATGTGCGATTTTAGTCGAGCCGATTCAAGGTGAAGGAGGTGTCAACATTCCTGACGATGCGTATCTGGCGGCATTGCGACAAATGGCAGACGACAACAATTGTCTTTTGATATTCGACGAAGTGCAAACGGGCATGGGGCGTACTGGCACCTGGTTTGGTTATCAGCAGTGGGACGTACAGCCCGATATTCTGACGATGGCCAAAGGAGTGGCTGGCGGAGTAGCGTGCGGTGTCATTATCGCAAAAAAAGAGATCGCACCTAGCCTGCGACCCGGAATGCACGCCACTACATTCGGTGGCAATCCGCTGACTATGGCCGCCGGGGTCGCGGTGATAAAAATGATCGAGGACGAAAGTCTACTGCAAAACTGTCAGAAAATGTCGAATCGTTTCCGTTCACATTTCGAGAAACTGAAAGGCGAGTTGTCCATTATCTCGGAACTTCGAATCCGTGGTATGATGATTGGCGTTGACTTGAACATTCCTGCGACTCCAGTTGTCGGCAAGTGCATGGAGCGGGGTGTGTTGGTCAACGCCACGCACGACACGGTGCTGCGAATGTTGCCGGCATTGAATGTGACGTCGGAGCAAGTTGACAAAGGCTGTGCAGTCATCGGTGACGTTCTCAGAGAAATGGCTCAAGAAAACTAAACAAAGTGAGTATCCTATTGGGTGGGTTGGCAATGATCATCTTAGTAGAAATAACGAATATTGAATGACGAAGGAGTGACCAGGACTGACAACCCGGGTTAGTCAGTTCGGGAGATGTCCCATGAAGCACCTGATATGCCTGTTCGATTTAACAGTTGGCGATATCGAGGAAATTCTGAATGTGTCGACAGAATTAAAGTCGAAACTGAAGCAAAAAAACCGGCCGCCTTTGTTGCAAGGTTGTGTTCTGACACAAATTTTCGAGAAACCATCGCTGCGAACCAGAAACAGCTTTGAAGTAGCCATGATTCAATTGGGTGGCGACGGTATCTTCCTCACGGACAAAGACGTCGGACTAAACGGCCGCGAAAAGTTGAGCGACATCGCTCGCGTGTTGAGCAGCTATTCCGATGTGATCGTGATGCGAACATTTTCACAGGAACGGATTAGAGAATTCTCACGACACTCAAAATGTCCAGTCATTAATGGGTTGTCCGATGATTCACATCCCTGCCAAGCGTTGACCGATCTGCTGACGATTAGGGAAGTCTTCGGGGACCTAAACGGGCAGCGGATCGTTTTCATCGGCGATGGGAACAATGTCGCTCGTTCGCTGGCTGCTGCGGCATCGCTGTTTCGGTTGTCTTTTACGGTTGCGTCGCCGCCGGGCTACGAACTGGACGAAGAATTTTTGTCTGACTTGAAGCAGCACATTCCGACGGCCGAAGTTACTCATATCACAGATCCAATCGAAGCCGTTAAGCAGGCAGATATCGTCTACACCGACGTGTGGGCCAGTATGGGTCAAGAATCGGAAGCGACACAACGAAAAAAAGTCTTTGCATCGTATCAGGTTAACACTTCGCTGATGGCCCAAGCCCCCGTCGGCTGTCGATTCATGCACGATCTTCCGGCGCGGCGCGGCATGGAAGTGACTGATGACGTGATCGATGGCGCGCAAAGTATTGTGTTTCAACAGGCGGAAAACCGGCTGCATTTGGCAAAAGGACTGCTGGTTTGGTTGTTGGAACAGAGTTGAGTGTCGAGAGTTCAGTGATATTGTAGAGGAGCCAATTCCGGTGATGCGACACAACAATCGTCGGCCGAATGAGCTGCGGACCATCGAGATTCGACGTCACTTTACGACCGGGACAGCTGGCAGCGTGTATATCAAGGCGGGACGAACAACTTTGCTGTGCACCGCTAGTATTGACGAAGTGGTGCCGGCCTGGAAGACGGACGAAGAGGCTTTGACCGGTTGGGTGACTGCCGAATACAGCATGTTGCCAGCAAGTACGACGCCTCGCAAACGGCGCGAGCGCGGACGCATTGACGGACGGTCCAGCGAAATTCAGCGGCTGATCGGACGCAGCTTTCGAGCAGTCATCGATCTGGCTGCTTTGGGTCCACGCACCATCACAGTGGACTGCGACGTGTTGGAGGCAGATGGCGGAACTCGTACACTGGGCATCACCGGCGGATTTATCGCCTTAGTCGACGCGGTGGCTGCGATCGAAATTGAACTGCCTGCCAGCCAATCGATTTTCAAAAGCAACGTCGCGGCGGTCAGTGTGGGAATCATCGATGGCCGAGTCATCCTCGATTTGGACTATGCTGAGGACTATCAAGCCGAAGTCGACATGAATGTCGTCATGACCGGCAACGACGAATTCGTCGAAGTTCAGGGGACGGCTGAGGGCCAGACGTTCGACCGTCAGTTGTTGGATGAACAACTGGTCCTGGCGGAATTCGGTATCGCGCAACTAACGCAAATGCAGCGCAATGCGTTGGGAGACGAATGGCCTTTAGACTGACGAAGCTCCGCCTGGACTGAACTTGGCCAACTTGCTAATATTTCGCCCCCTTGTCTCGCGTTACTCTCAAGGTTCTCAAGCTGGCATGTCGGGATGGATGAGATCGAAAAAAGTCAAAGTGCATCAGTCGCGTCATCTTGGACGAAAGGCGACGTTTGCTCGTCGTTTATAGCCGTCCATCTTCGACCAGTTTCGTAACATCAGAATGGAGTCTGTCGTGCGATCTATGCCTCTGTTTGTGCTATTTCTGAATATGGTCTTGTTGTTTCCTTTACTGATTCCTAGCACATCTCAGGCAAGAATCGATGCTACGAAGGGGAGGAGATATCGTATATCGAAGCAACATGGCCCCTGGATGATCATGGTCGCCAGTCTGGCCGAGCCGTCCCCGGAACGAAAAACGGAAGGCCCGTCTCCCGAAGAAGCTGCGGGCCAATTGGTGTACGAATTGCGAAAGAAAGGCATTCCAGCATACACGTACTCGCAAGAGGAGATCGTCGATAAAGTGAACACTCAGGATCCGCGTGGTCGCCTTCGGCGCATCCAATACATAGCTCAGCAAGGCAGAATATGCGTCATTGCAGGCAATTATTCTAGTGTTCAGGACAGAAAGGCTCAGCAGACGCTTGCCTATATCAAGACGGTCCATCCAAAGTCATGGCAAAAGAGCGGAATCTATCGGCGAACACCGGGGCGTCCGGGTCCGTTAAGCGGTGCGTTCTTGACAATCAATCCGCAATTGAGTCCTGAAGAAGTGCAAAGTAGGAAACGAGATCCACTGTTATTGAAACTGAATTCGGGTTCGGAATTCTCGTTGTTGGAAAATGAAGGGCGGTACACGCTCGTCGTCGCTACGTTTTTTGGCAAAGCACAAACCAAGATTGGGACTCGAAGAATTGAGGAAGCATCGCGACACTTCAAGGTGGGACGGACGCTGGACCAAGCAGGAGAGAACGCTCGACAATTGGTTGCCCTTTTACGTAGCAAAGCAACCGCACGACGTGTAAGGCGCGAGTTCCTGCCAGCGTTACGGGGTAGCCAATTCGACGCGTACGTCTATCACGGACGTTATCGTTCGCTCGTGACAGTTGGTTCTTTTGACTCGCCGCACGATCCGCAAATCGCGAACCTGAAGAATCTGTTTAGCGCCAAAATGAAGCGCAATGCCGGGACGGGACAAGAAGTCCTCGTGGGCGAAGTCATTACAATTCCTGGTCGGACTGCGACTGCGCCACCAATGAAAACGTTCCTCTTCGATCCTAAGCCGACATTGATGGAAGTTCCAAAGCTGCGATAAATCGAGGATCCAGCTGGCATTGTTCAGATCGGGATCTCTACAAGTACCTGGTGGCGTAGGTGGAACTCAGCAATAAGGGCGAACGCTACTTTACGAGCACTTGGAGTTTTTTCCAAAACATCTCTTTTGCTCGTTTGCCTTGCTCCATGTCGTTTTAGCGACAGCTGATTCGATTGCCTGAGCTCATGTTGCAAGAGGTCGATGGCGATTCCGATGGTCCCAGCAGCAGGGCATCTTCATCCAAGGCACAAATCTGAGCCGTGCAATTCAGTATCCAGTGTGATACCTTCGGACGAGATTCCATATTCGTTCATGAATCTTCTACGAAAATACGCATTAACGGTTCCCTCAACATCATCACAATTTGGTTGAGCGTCATGTAACGCTTCGGTAACTAGGTCAACTAAGTCTTCGTAGGTGGCGCAGTTGCCAAGTCGCGCAATTTCAAAATCGTACTCGACACTCATCACAAGTTGGACTATTTCAAGACTCATGATCTGAGCCATCCAGGAGAGTAGAGACCAACTTCCTCAGCTTAGGCTCAAGCAGACTCGCATTGATTATGCCGAGTCGCTTTGGATGACTCTCAAATAGCTATCATATCGACCTGAAGAAATCAGTTCGCGGGCGACAGCATGTTTGACGCCGCAGTGGTCTTCATGAGTGTGCGAGCAGTCGGGGAATTTGCAAAGTGTGACGAACGGGCGGAATTCGACAAAGAATCCTTCCACCTCTTCTGGAATGACGTCCCACAGCGCCATTTGGCGAATGCCCGGCGTGTCGACCACCCAACCACCGAAGTCGAGTTCCATTAAGACAGCTCGCCTCGTCGTATGGCGTCCCTTTCGCGTCCAGTCGCTGACGTCTCCAATTTTCAGTTCCAATCCCGGCTGTATGGCGTT
>Ga0310123_10001268_pt1 | contig 21244 bp, 7 predicted proteins | sample CB6_AW_1057_MG_FD_203505 | JGI IMG/M metagenome (GOLD analysis project Ga0310123, IMG submission 203505) | Marine microbial communities from Western Arctic Ocean, Canada - CB6_AW_1057 | ecosystem: Environmental > Aquatic > Marine > Oceanic | place: Canada: Western Arctic Ocean | collected... | reverse complement strand
ACCCGAACGACATCACTGATGTGAATTCACTCGACTATAATCCGATGCCATGGGGAATTCCTGGCTGCGACGGTCAGTTAATCGACGGTGAATGTCCACCAAATAATCCGGGTGTTCCTCCTGCAAAAGCCGGTGGGTCGATGGGTGAGTGTGTCTACGGAACCGGCCGTTCAGGCGACGGTGTTGATGAGTCAACCTTCACGGCTTGTGTTGACTGTGTTATGTTGGACGAGACATACAGGGGAACCCAACTGCAATCGTTCGCATCAGCAGACGATCTCGGTTCCGCCCTCGACGGCACTTTCCACAAGGATTTCCACGTAGAAATTGGGTATTCTATCGATAACGACGGTAATAGCTGCGAGGATATGTGGTACACATCAGCATCTCCCAGAGATGCGATGTTTTGGCGAGCACACAAGGCACTTGATGAGGTACACCATCAATGGCTCGCCAGTCAACCTGCAGACGTTGTCGTGCTCCTTGACCGCTCCGGAAGTATGAACCAGCAATCCGATCCATGGGATGATGCATCACCGAGTAAGATGGATGCCGCTAAGTCTGGTGCGGCATTTTTCAGTGACTTAATCGAGAACGATGCGAGCCATACGGTTGGCGTTCTCACATTCTCTACACATCCGAGTGCCGCGGCTGAATTGCCGCTGGCAGTGGCAGACGCAAGCAGCAAGACCGCAGTGCAGAATGCGCTCAGTCAGGCATCTCCGGGTGGAACGACTGGCATCGGCGAGGCTCTAATCGCCGCGCAGAATGTTTTGGATCAAGGACCCAACGATCGCAAGGTGGTCCTACTATTGACGGATGGTATGGAGAATGAGTGCCCACGCGTACAAGACCCCAGTGGAATATGCAATGACTACGATGACGCCGATGGCAATGGGCTGAATGATTTGGTCACTGACGCGTTGGGTGACACTCAAGTCTGCGCTGTCGGGTATGGAGGTGAGGCAGGAATAGATGGACTGATGCTCCGAAACCTCACTGAACGTCAAGGAGGTATCTATGTCCACGGCGTGGGTGAGTTGGATTTGAAGCAGTTTTTCCTACGTTGTTTCTCATCGATATTCAATTTCCAAGAGGTAGAAGATCCAATCGAGGTTCTACCAGCGGCAACGAACGTGTCATCGCCCATCGCCGTGTCGGACCTTTTGTCAGATAGCCTCACTTTCGTGCTAGCATGGGAGGAAGGTGATCCCTCGCTCGACATCTCAATCCATACACCATCAGGAACCCCGTTGGACCTCTCAGGACGAGACATCGAGGAATCTTCCGGCCCGACTTGGCGCATCATTCGCCTCCCTCTCCCACTTGATGGTGAGGAATCGGGTGAATGGCAGGCTTCTGTTGTAAGAACACAGCAAGGCGTTGACCAGCGATATTTCCTCGACGTATTGGCGAGCGGTGGCCCGATTCTTGAATTTGATCCGGCCAAGGTACACACACATACCGGCGATACGTTACGTGTGAAGTTACGGATTCCCACACCTTCTCGTCCAATCGAAGGTTTTGATTCGATTGATGCACGCGTGACAATAACCGCTCCCGATGAGAGCATAGGTGCCTTGCTATCCGAGCATGGTCTAGTCAATTTGAGCATGCGAACGGGTGAACCGGCCGGTCCAGTGCAGGCGAGTCTTGAGGCGATATGGAATGAGACAGACGGCATGATTAGCACGTCCACCTCGACCTACCAACTCTACGATGATGGCACCAACGGAGACCTATTTGCGAACAACCACTATTTTTCTGTAGAATTGCCGACCCCAGTAGAATATGAGGGACACTACGAACTCTACTTTGAGGTTGACTTCACATATCAACAACGTACGCTTCACCGCGAGATGCGGAGCACCCTCTACGTATCCCCAGGTATCGATCCAACTCCGACCTCCTTGCAGATATCCGATGTTGGCACCGATGCGTCAGGAGGTCAATTGTTCGACATCACACTTGCACCTCAAGATCTCCTTGGCAATCCTCTCGGACCAGGTCGCCCGTCTATGATTGGTGTTGAACTCGGCTCCGGCGTCACGCCAGCAGATGATAGCGATGGTACTTTCGTCGACCAGTTAGATGATCGCTATACGCTGAGCGTGGTTCTTGATGCAGATGCTAAAGATAACGAGGCAATCGTCAAGTTGACGCAGAACGGCAATCGTCTTTACGTGTTGAATTTAGCAACAGAGCAACACGAATTCGGCCCCCTTGAACATCCTCCTGAACTGCCAGCACACTGGCATCTTAACCAATTGATTGACCTACCCACGTTACTCGATTGGGAGTTGCAATCCACCGAAGACGCCGTTGAACCGGGCGACTCCGTTTTCATCACAGTAGATGCAAGTGACTTCCTTGTATGGCAGTACATGTTGGAACTTGATTTTGGTGAAGTGAGGGCTATCGGCACTGACAAGACCCATGCGGTTTTCTCTGGGGATACGATAACGGTCCGCCAAGAGAACGAATTCACTCTTGAGGTAGAGATACCTTTCGAAGCGAGGGCAGGCGATAAATTCGTGTTGAATGCAGATTATGGAGTTGACTTAAGTGACTCACACTCAGTGAATTCCTTGGATTCACTCACAATCGAAGTTGGTGAGCAGATTGGTGATGGTGGTGGCAGTTTACCCGGTTGGTCGTTACCTATGCTGATATTCTCACTCGCAGCCGCAGGCATCATTGTCGAGCGTCGGCGTTTGAATAGCAACCTCATTGTAGAAATTGATACCGAATCACCTCTAAGTGAGGCCTAATGACTCAACCGCGGAACAAGTCGTTGATTGTGTCTAGGCTCTCTCGGCTCGGACGCATAATATCGTCAGGCAAGTCAGCCAAAGGCGTGCTTACCAACTGCTGGTCATCAACCGCAGTCGGCTTGGTCGGGTCGTAGTATAGCAAGCCGGTGACGTGTTTGTTGGCTACCTCAGCGTTGTGAAGCGCAGCCATCGCAGCGACAGTATCAGTCGGGTCGTGGTCAGAGCTGATGGTCTCAAGTCGCAACGTGCTGCCATCAAACAACTCGATGTCACTATACTTACCCTCAGGAATATCAGCCTCGGTGATTGGGACGCGTTCCGGGATGTAATCGTAAGCATGCAACTCTTGCTCGTTATCCTTGACAAAACTGTAGGAGCGGAACGACTCGGCGTTGTTGTTGAAGGTAACACAGGGGCTGATGATGTCAAGCAGCGCGAATCCACGATGCGACATCGCCGCCTTCATCAGCGCACTCAATTGCTTCTTGCTACCCGAAAATGAGCGGGCGACAAACGAACACCCGAGAGTGACCGCGAGTTTGCACAAATCAATTGGTTGAATTTCATTGGTTACTCCCTTCTTCTTCTTTGAGCCCTTGACCGCAGTCGCACTGTATTGCCCCTTGGTCAAGCCATATACTCCGTTGTTCTCGATGACGTATACCATGTCCACATTCCTTCGAATCGCGTGAATGAATTGGCCGATGCCGATACTTGCTGAGTCTCCATCACCAGATACTGCTAGGAAAGTCAGGTCCTTGTTTGCCATCGCCGCCCCGGTTGTCACCGCAGGCATCCTGCCGTGCAGTGTGTTGAATCCGTGACTTCTGCCGAGGAAGTAAGCGGGAGTCTTTGAGGAGCAGCCGATGCCGCTCATCTTGGCGATTCGCTCAGGCGCCAAGCCATTTTCCCACGCGGCATCGATGATTACCGAGGAGATTTGGTCGTGGCCACAACCGGGACACAGTGAGGAGGCTCCGCCTTGATAGTCGGACTTTGGTAGTTCGATGACGTTCAGTTTGATGCTCACTTACTCACCCCATTCAACTTCTCCATCACCATGTCCGCATACAGTTGCGCGCGCGGGGGGATGCCGTCAGAAAATGCGACACTATACACCTTGGGAACTAGATGAATTGGTAATTCTCGTCGCATGATTCCGTACATCTGTCCATCACGGTTGATTTCCAATACGATGACCATTTCATGCTCCTCGACGAATCGCTCGACCTCAGGCGAGAGTGGCAAGGCGCGCACTCTGCATTGTGAGACTTTCAGTCCAGTCGCCTCAAGAATGTCGTCAATTTCTTGGATTGAGTTCTCCATTGAGCCATAATAGATGATGCCGACCTGCTTTTCGGGTTCCTCGCGCATGATTGGCTGAGGAAGTTCGGTGCGCGAATTGTTGATTTTGCGCTTCAATCGCTGCATCAGGGCATGGTAGACTGCTGGCTTCTCCGAGTAGATCCCATCGTCATCGTGTCCTGTCCCTCGGTAGAGAATCGGTGCCAGTCCGCTTCCGGGCAGGGTGCGGTAGGGAATTCCATCTCCGTCAACGTCGCGATAACGACCGAAGTTCTCAAACGCGTCCATCTCAGCCTGCGTGCGGACGACCTTTCCTCGGTCCATCGGGGTCTCGGGATATTCAAAGCCCTTGCATAGCCAGTGGTTCATGCCGAGATCGAGGTCGCTGAATCCGAACACGATGGTCTGGTAGCGTTCAGCGAGGTCAAAGGCACGCCAACCGAATTCGAAGCATTCCTCAGGCGTGCCGGGAATGATGACAATGTGTCCTGTGTCTCCGTGTCCAGCGTCGTAGAGCATGGCGAGGTCACCCTGTTGGGTGCGAGTCGGCAAACCAGTGCTTGGTCCGACTCGATTGACATCCCAGATGACTGCTGGGACCTCTGAGAAGTATGCTAGTCCAATGAACTCGGACATCAGCGAAATGCCGGGGCCGCTAGTCGTTGTCATCGCTCTGATTCCAGCCCATCCAGCACCTACGACCATACCAACGGCAGCGAGTTCATCTTCTGCTTGAATCACCGAACAGGTGGAATTTCCATCCTCATCGCAGCGTAATTCGGGAATGTAATCGATGAAAGCCTCCGCCAATGAGGAAGAAGGTGTGATTGGGTACCATGAAAGCAGTCCTGCGCCGCCGAAATGAGCACCGAGCGCAACCGCTTCATTTCCTTCAACTAGGAATCCGTTGCCATCTCTTTCTCGTGCCTCGATACAGTAAGGCACGTCCTCAGTGACATTTTCTGCAACCCATTCACGGCTCATCCTAGCCGCTTCTCTGTTCAACTCAATCGCCTTCGCCTTGCCCTTGAATTGCTTGTTGATAGCGACCTCGAGCATCTCTTGGTCGAGTCCGAGCAATTCTGCAAGTGCGCCGACATACATCACGTTGGCCACCATTCGTGCCAACTTTGGATTGAGGGTTCGTGCCATCTTGGTCATTGGAACCCCGATGCAGATGCAGTCATCACGCTCGACAGGCAGTTTGACATCTGCGTTGTAGATGATGACCGCTCCCGCCTCCAACTCCTCTATGTCATTCGCCCAGGTCGCCTTATTCATCAAAATCTGAATGTGGGTCCTGTCCCCCGGTGCCTGATAGCCAGCATCGCTGACTCTGAGGATATACCAAGTGGGCAAACCGGAGATATTGCTCGGAAACAGGTTCTTGCCGCTGACCGGAACTCCCATCTCAAACAATGTATGGAGCAGAATTAGGTTCGCCGATTGCGAACCGGTTCCATTCGCTGTTGCGATGTTCAGTGTGAAATCGTTGACTACCCGGTCCATCAGGTCCGCTGTCTCCTCGGTCTTGGGGTGACTAGTCACCCCTGCGCGTATGTTAGTGGCCGAATCGGTCCGATAATAGGCATTGCCTTTAGCGACGGTGCAGAATGAGCACTATATGCAGCCTTGCAGCACCGCGGTTACGCCCGATAATTACCACCTTTCAGCAAGAGATTGTTGGGGGCGCCGCCACCCGTTGCGGTTTTGAAGGCGACCCGACTCGGCGGCGGCATGGTGTCCGACGCAGTCAAGCAGGCATGGGCGAAGGCAGAATCCCTCATCGAGAAGGGTGAGGCAGAAAAAGCATTGCAGGTACTCAGAGATGTTTGGAAGGAGGCGGGAGCTAATGTCACACAGACTTGGCGACTTGCAGGTGATGCGAAGGCACACCTTGCTCGAGAAGAGGGTTCGGGAGCCAAACGGCTGTGGAGAGAGGCAATCAAGCACTACGAATCAGGTTTGAAACTCTTACCAACCGACAAAGAGACGCGCCGCTCACTCAATTCTCTACGCAGTGAGATGGACAGTTTGAAAATTCCCTCCAGTGCAGGAATCACTCTGTGGTCAGATGGGAGCCCAACTTTCACTGGCGTCATTGCGATAGTGTTGGCGTTGCTGATTGTATTGGTTTCACTGAAATATCTACCAAGTGTGTTCGTTGAGCCTGCTGAGTATGATGCTATGATTGAAATCGAGTTGTATCCAGAAGCGGCTGCTCGTCATGTTGAATCATTCAAATTACACGTGGAACAGGGTAATTACGACGGCATTGAATTCCATCGAATCATTGACGAATTCATGGTTCAGGGTGGTGACATACAGGGGCAACGCGGAAGTGGAGGATATGCGGCAAAGTGGTACGGTTACTGCGGTGGCGAAGCGAAATCCTCCCCCGACGCCTGTGACTTCACCCAATACACGATTCCAGACGAGGCAAATAGCGGTCTATCCCATTCACCCGGTATGCTATCAATGGCGAAAACCAGTGCACCGCACACCGGTGGTAGTCAGTTCTTCTTCGTCGATAAGGACAGCAATCCAACTCATTTGGATGGACAGCACACTATCTTTGGTTTCGCAGTTAGCGGTCAGTGGCAAGGCAATGATGTCACCGGCATCGATGTGATTGACCATCTCAGCCTGCTACCAAAAGACGACCAAGATTACCCGAGTGACAGCGTGCCGACCATCGTCTCGATGGAAGTCGATGGCGACACAGTGCGAATGTACATCGATTTGGTTTGATTCACTTATGATTGAGGATGCAAGGAGTCTGCGACGGTCACGTTGAAAGACACCCCCCCGGTCGCTCGTATTGCCGGAGGTAAGCGAATGAGTGGTAAGGACCCATTCCGAGCATTCCGTGAATTTGAGTCTGTGAGCGGTGAGATGGCCGGATATGCCTCACTCATCGCCCTAGAAGAAGCGGGTTTGTGCGACCTCGCGAAGTTGCCCTGCACCATTCGGGTTCTGCTTGAGGCTGCTTTGCGCAACTGCGATGGTTTCCTTGTCACCGAGGATGATGTGAAGCGTATTGCCGCTTGGTCTCCAACTCAATCTCCAGCCGAGATTCCCTTCATGCCAAGTCGGGTGCTTTTGCAGGATTTCACTGGCGTTCCCGCTGTGGTCGATATCGCAGCATTGCGCGATGCAATGGTGGCCCTTGGCGGCGATGCGAAGAAGGTCAATCCACAGGTGCCGGTTGACTTGGTAATTGACCACAGCGTGCAGGTCGATGTCTCTGGACTATTCCCCAACGCTCGCCAGCGCAATCTTGAGATTGAATACCAACGTAACATGGAGCGTTACCAATTCCTCAAGTGGGGTCAACAGAGCCTCGATAATTTCCGGGCGGTTCCGCCTGGGCGAGGAATTGTTCACCAAGTCAATCTCGAATGGATTGCCAGCGTCGCGCGCGAAGACGGTGAGAGTGGACTGTGGGTGCCTGACACCCTTGTAGGAACCGACTCGCACACCACGATGATCAACGGCCTAGGAGTGCTTGGCTGGGGAGTCGGCGGCATCGAGGCTGAGGCTGTTATGCTCGGCCAGCCAATCTACATGCTTCTGCCAGAAGTAGTCGGCTTCGAGTTGACAGGTTCACTGAAGCCGGGAGTTACTGCTACCGATATGACGCTCCGCATCGTAGAGATACTACGCGCACACGACTGCGTCGGCAAGTTCGTTGAATTCCACGGCGTAGGACTCGCCTCGCTAACTCTACCAGACCGTGCTTCAATTGCCAATATGGCTCCTGAATACGGTGCAACCTGCGGGTTCTTCCCTGTTGATGAAACTACGTTGGAATATCTCATTCTATCCGGGCGTGATACTGCGCATGTGGAGAATGTTAAGCGATATCTGCAGGCGCAGGGGATGTTGCTCACCGCTGATTCACCTGCTCCACAATTCACCTCCAACCTCAATCTCGACCTGTCTACGGTTAAGCCTGCAATGGCTGGTCCAAAGCGACCGCAAGACCGACGCGAACTATCCGAGATGAAGGCGCATTGGCAACAATCACTCACCGCTCCATTCGGGCATTCAGGTCACGGCATTACGCCTGCGGAAAAGGAGAGGATGGTGGAGGTCAAAGCGGCCGATGACAGTGGGGACTCATATTGCCTCAAGCACGGCGATGTGGTAATTGCCGCAATCACCTCTTGCACTAATACCAGTAATCCCAGTGTGATGCTCGGTGCGGGGATTCTTGCCCGAAACGCCGTTGCTAAGGGTCTTACAATCAAACCATGGGTCAAACCAAGCCTTGCCCCCGGTAGCCGAGTCGTCACCGAATACTACGATGTTGCCGGATTAACTGAGCCGCTGAATAAATTGGGCTTCCACAATGTTGGCTACGGTTGCACGACCTGCATAGGTAACTCTGGGCCTTTGGACCCCGATATTGAGGTGGCCATCGATGAGGGCGACTTGGTTGTGGCATCTGTGCTTTCTGGCAATCGAAACTTCGAGGGCAGAATCCATCAGAAGGTGCAGGCTTCATATCTTGCCAGTCCACCGTTGGTTGTTGCTTATGCGCTTGCGGGAACGCTTGACATCGACCTTGAGAAAGACCCACTCGGCCATACTCCGGATGGAGAGCCGGTGATGCTGGCTGATATCTGGCCGACCGATGCAGAAATCCGCGAGACGATGACAGCAGCAATCACTCCCGAGATGTTCAGGGCGCGCTATTCTGATGTGATGAGTGAGCCGCGCTGGGATGCTATTGCAAGCGAAGCCAGCGACCTGTATCCGTGGGCAGATGAGTCAACCTACGTGCGCCTTCCTTCCTTCATTGAGGGAATCGCGCTTGAGCCCGCACCGGTATCTTCCATCAAGGGAGCGAGGGTGCTGCTCAAGTTGGGCGATTCTGTCACTACTGACCACATCAGTCCGGCCGGTGCTTTCCCACATACAGGACCAGCCGGTCAATACCTGATTTCACATGGAGTGGAACCTCGCGACTTCAACTCATTCGGCAGTCGCCGAGGAAACCACGAGGTGATGATGCGCGGAACCTTCGCAAATGTGCGCATCCGCAATCAAGTCGCACCGGGAACTGAAGGAGGATTCAGCACTCATTTCCCGAGTGGTGAGGTATTGTCAGTATACGAAACGAGCATGCGTTATCAGGCAGAAGGCACACCACTGATTGTGCTCACAGGGGACCAGTATGGAGCCGGCAGCAGTCGAGACTGGGCTGCGAAAGGGACGCTACTTCTAGGTGTCAAAGCGGTCATTGCCACCTCATACGAGCGAATCCATCGTTCCAACCTCGTTGGCATGGGTGTTCTTCCACTTACATTCCCAGAGGGAGAAAACGCTGATTCATTGGGTCTTGATGGAACTGAATTGTTCGATATTCCTGCTAGCGCCGACCTCGCTCCTTTCTCCACCATCCCGGTCGTCGCTACCCGAGAAGATGGTACAGTCATCGAGTTCGAGGCTACTGTTCGACTCGACACTCCCGTCGAGGTTGAATATTACCGCAACGGAGGTATTCTGCAGACTGTGTTGAGAAATCTGGTAACGGAATAATCGCTTTTCTGAATGCCGTCTTATTCTATCCACTGCTCATGTTGCGATGCGATGGTTGAAAGACCGCTAATATGCGGGAAGAGGTGATGGTAGTGCTGAAAGGCCCGGTCCGGTTCAGGTTTCGACGACCTGAGGACGATGTTGACGTCCTCGTCCAAGGCGAAGCGAGTTGGGTCCAGTCGGTTCGAGAGGACCTCGGTCTTTCGGACGTCGGCTGGGTGCAGCCATTGGCTGTTACAGGTAGCAGTTCAACTCCAGCAATTGCTGTGGATGACGAAGATGAAGTTGACGAGGGCGGTATCGTTGATGACGGAGATATTGTCGTCGACGAAGGCCCAGTATCCCTTCCTGGTCCACCACCGGACCCAAGCCGCATACCAGTGGTTAGGCGAATTATCGGCTCGGTGTCATTAGATGAAGAGATGGAAAAGTTAGGTATCGAAAAGCCCCACCCACCTACAGTAGCCGAATTGGAGGAATTGATTGAGGATATGGAGGCCCCAGATCCTCTCACATCTGTGGTATCCTCTGACCCAATGGCTGAGGCTTGGCTTCAATCACTGATGCACGCGGCGGTACGAAAATTCGGAGTCACCGCTTTGCCTGTAGAAATCATCGATGAGGTTGCAGGTGATTTGTTGGATCGCCATGGCGATGGACTCGATGCATGGCTAGATGGTATGTGGCGAATGGGCAAGTTGGTCAAGGTGCATGGTGCAGACAAGGTGGGGTATGGCCCGACCCCTGCTTGGCTTGAGGCTGATTGAGAATATCTCTAATCAATATTTGATTTGTTTTCCATTTCAATAGCGTTTTTTTCATCCTGTCGGCGCAGCCGCTAATACTATTTCAAAAACGCCGCACTGCGTACCATTTCTCAGGCGCAAGTCCTACGCATGCGTGCGCAAGTGTTGATAACGTTGCCTCGCTCGGCGGCTATGTGGTCGAAATGTTAAACCATAAAGAAACGAACAAGGCGCGTCGCCGAAGCCTATCGCTGGTAGCACTCATGTTGGGGTCCATCCTTCTATCGTTGGTCCCTGCTGTGAGCGCAAGTCACGCTGAAACATATAACGTGCAGCGAAACCCTACGACGCTCGCCTCCGGAGATTTGGATTGTGACGGCGATGCTGATATCGTCGCTGGCTCAGAAATGAACATGTTCATCTCAGTGTTATACAACGATGACGGAGACTTCTCAGACCGAGATGACATATGGGTTGGTAACAACCTGTCACGCCGAGCCTTTTGGTTCGAGTTGGCTGACGCAGCCGACGTTGCTATCGGAGATATTGATGGAGATGGGGCGAATGATATCGTCTACTTCCAGGCGAATGTCCGTGTTGTAGGTGGTAGCATCATTATGGGTAACTTGACCATTATTTGGGGGGATTGCGACTCAGATGCAAGCGATTGGACCCAGTCAAATCCGATTACGACTTCACCTTACATCATTGGATTGGAGGTCACCGACCTCGATACTGACGGCAAGGATGACATTGTGTTGCTACTCCTCGACGAGTCCATCACAAACATGGAGATATCCGTATTCAAAGGACCGGACCCAACCAACGCTGCTAACCAAAAGAACACCAACGTTCCGCTCACCCATGCGTACTACTACGACATGAATCTAGGAAATTGGGGTGAGTCAGTCGGGTCTTTCCCACCCGGAGATTGTGTGGATACTGACCTCTGGATGATGACTGCGCCACCATATAACGGCCCACAATCAGGTTTCGCTGCCGGCAATTGGGACAACATCACTGTTCTCGAATACGATTGCACAACCGACACCTACGCGAACCCGACAGTCCCGGCAACCGCACAATATACTCACAAGTTCGCTATGGACTCCGACAACGATGGCAAATTCGATGTCGCAGACAGTGACGGTGATGGTATCATCGACATGGTCGCCATGGTAGATGGCTGGGACCAGAACATCACCTATGCTACTCGTACCGGCTTGACCAACAACTGGAATACAGGTAATTTGGTCAACTTCGGAGCATATGTCGCAGCTGATGTGGCTATTGAGGACATTAACCAAGATGGTGACATGGACTTCTTGATTCCTACCCAGTTGACTGTCACTGAGGTGAACAGTGCTGGAGCAGGACAGGATATCCAGTTGACCACTGAAAACTTGCAGGACATCAATACTGTGAACATCGTTCTTGCCGACGGTGCTGGAGGTTACTTCAACCCGCAGGTATTCAACGTAGGCCGTCGCCCGACCGTGGTCATCGCTGACCAATTCACCGGCGGCGCTGGTAGCGCTCTTGACCTAGCGGTCGGCCAGCGCGACTACGCTTACGGCTACTCCAACGGAGCGCTATGGATTGACTCCAAGGGCTGGGCTGGCCAGATAGACTCTATCTCGATTGTCCAACTCGACTCGGAGGATGTAGGAATAGCCGGTATGACCGTCTCACCCGCATCATGGGACCCAGAGGAACGTGAGACCAAGATTGGTGAGGGTACCCGCTTGGTCAACGTCACGGTGCGTAACACTGGACTTATGCCAATCAGCGGCACTGTAGACGTCGATGTCAGCGTAAGTGAAGTCACAGGTGGCACTGACACAGTCGTGTATGGCAACGATTTCGACACAGCGGCGACCGGTTCTTGCACTGGCTGCAATATGTTCGGTGTATCCTACAGCAATGAGTGGACTGTCACCACATGGCACGTCGAGGATGGCACCAATAACTCCGGTAGTGGAGAGCCCTTTGAGGCTGACACTAATCCGACCGACTTCATGTGGGTCGGCGGCACCTACCTGAACGATTCTTCAGAGGGTGGCGACGGTGATATGGAGACCGGTTATCTCTCCTATCAGGATGAGGGACTGATTATCCAAGACGTCGACCTGACTGGAGCAGACACTGCTTCTATGGACCTCGACCTCTATTGTGCGGTCAATAACAACGTCATTTACTGGTCATCCACAGGTATCGCAAATCGCATCATCTACGACGATTCGTGCACGATTGATGTATTCAGTGAGGATTCCGGATGGACCACTCTCGATTACTTCGGTGGCTACGATTTGGACCGATATGTCCACATCACTAATGGATACCCACCCGAGTACACTGTGAACAACGGCCGATATTACCGCGGTACGCTGTACACTTGGCTTGACCTCGGCGGAGAAAACGGTATTGACCTGACCCCATGGGCTGGCGAGACTGTTGATATCCGCTTCCGCTTCCGCTCAGGCATAGCGGGCAGCGTGGGCAATGATAACAAGACTCAAAACAACGAATTAGATGGATATGCGTTTGACAATCTCTCGATTAACAAGACCGTGACACAGTTCGGCGCCAACGTTCAGAACGTGCAGCAGCAACTGACCCTGAACAGCCTTGGACCCGGTGACGAGGAGATCGTGAGCCTGTCTGCGAACTTCGTCAACGGCACCACCTACCTCATTGACGCTAAATTGGTCGGCACCAACGGATTCGTCAATGGTGATGACACCAATGATGACATTGTATGGAAGACCACTGTCAAGAATTTATTCGACCCAGCGGTCGAAGATATCACGTCTTTCGTCAAGAATCAGTTGTATCCAGCAGGCGATTATCCGATTGACGTGTTGGTGAAGAACCGCGGCAATACCGTTACTGACTTCGATGTCGAGGCTACAATCTACAATGCAATTCCGAACAACTTGATGTCAGAAGACTTCGAGGGCGGTGCTGCAGGTTACTCCTTCGGTGACGATGGAGATAACTTTGGTATCGTGGTTGATGATACCGACCCGTCGGTGAACAATGCAATCGTACCGGGGCAGCGTCCAGTCTTTGGCAGCAGTGCCTATTGGTTCGGACACCCAGATGATGGCTACGGCGATGATTGGAACGAGTCGATGGATCTGCAGTCCATTGACTTGGTCGGCAACACTGCTGACTTCGTCTACCTATCATTCGATTACTTTGCTGAGACAGACTATCTGACTGACTCCGAGGGCGACATCGTCGGTATCCTCGACTATGCGGGTATGGAAGTCGAATGGCGCAAGGGAAGCAAGGTCTTCACTGGCCGCATCATCGGTAATTGGAACGATTACAACGAGAATGGTATCCAGTACAACCAAACCTGTGAGGACATCGATGACGACGACCTATACGATGAGACAGAATACATGGGCGACTTCGGTTACAACGTATTCTTCGATTCAGAGGGTCTAGCCAAGGGAGTCACGCTGGATTTGACTCATATCTTCATACTGAATACTACTTCGTCTAACAGCGCTGACTGGGACTACAATTGCACCTCTCTGCGAGACAGTTTGGTCAACATCAAGTTCGTGTTCCAGTCGAACGATGATGGCGTTAGTGGCAATGCTGGCCTTGCTGGCTTTGCCATCGATAACGTGACTGTGCAAGAGTTTGTGTTCACTTGGTTGAGCAATTACAGCACTCCGGTGAGTGGTCTTGATTCACAAGAGGAACTCGAGGTTAACGTCGGTAGCCACAACTTCAGCCACGGCATCTATCGAATTGATGCAATGTCTCACTTTGACAACCAAACAGTGGGAACTGCTTGGTATGGAGCGAAGGAAGTCGGTTTGGCAAATAACGTCACTCGGCTGATTTTCAGCGTTGAGAGCGTCGATGTCACCCTATTTGGTAACGACATAGTCCTCGACTGTGTTGAGGTACAGATTGCCTGTGCATACCCGATTGACAGCGTTGAGTCACACTCTTTCTCAGTCGAAATGCAGAATGGTGTACTCGCTGGCGACTACAACATATTCCTGAAGGTTGTCGATATGACTTCAGGTAGTGTTGTTGATACATACCTCTCAGATGAAGGTGAGTTCAACCTTGACAGAGATGATGAGGCGACAGCGACCTGGACCGCGCCTTACAATGGCTGGCAGGATGGACACATGTACAACCTGACCTTCTATGCGCGACTGACCGATGGTAGTTCAACTGGCAATAATTGGTATTACCATATCACGTTCAAGGACATGGTTGACGTTGCGATTCTCACTGACCACAACGAGCAAAACCGTTTGGACAACGTCCGCAACGACCTCTCAGACCTCGGCATGACCTACACCCAGTTCAATGTCGAAGATTGGGAGACTTACGTCACCAGCGGCTGGTTGGGTCATTACGACAAGATTCTGCTACCGTGGCAAACCGAGACCAGTGCAGACCTCGGTGGTTACTACAGCGCTTTGGATACACAGCGTGGAGACGGTACCAGTGCAATGGGCGTAATTCTAGCAAGAATGCAAGCGGGCGCAACTCTACAGATGCACCTCTCTCCATCGTATTCGCCTGGAACTTACGACTGCGACCAGCAGAGTTGTGATTTCCTACCGTATAATTTGAAAATCATCAATCGTGACACTACTGGTAACTACATCACTCACGATAACACGCAGGTCATTGATTGGTACCATCCACTGTTGGATGGAATCAACCCGGCCATGTTCATATCGTTCAATGGTGGCAATCACGTAGCCGCAGCTTCGATGTCGAATACTCAGGCTGAGAACGCCCAGTTGCCGTCAATGTGCGGCGCTGGCACCAACGGCTGGCTTACCGCGCCGTACGGCACTTTCAACAGCATCATTCAGGATGAGAATGACCCGAGCCAGACCCTGTTGGCAACCTGCGCTATTGGCAGCGGTGGCATGATTATCTCAACCATCGATGCTGAGTTCGTCTCAGAGAGCGACAAGCCTCTGCTGAAGAACATGCTCAGCCATCAGGTCACACCGTACCCCGACGACTTCGGACCGGCAACCTATGGCTTTGAGTTGCTAATCAACGGTCAAGCACGTCCTTGGGACACCCTGACAAACAGATACAGCACGATGTACATGAAGTCAAACGCCAATCTTGAGTTCTCTTTCTCAACCGACGCACTCGGTGCATTGGATGCTGACTGGGAACTACGTCCGGCATCTGGAACAACGGCAACCAACTGGGACGGCAACCCCCTCTCGGATGGTTCCTACGACCATCGTGCGGACGACACCCACAGCGCGACCTTCTGCGTACTTGATGCGCAGTCATCAACTGGATGCAAGCAGGATGCAGCATGGGTTGTTACGCTATTCCTTCACGACGATGACGGCCACACCCGCGTCGCGCGAATCAATTTGGTGACCAATGACACCCGGGCTGATGAGTTCAATCCGGTACCGTCTGCATCAATAATTGACAGATTGGATTACCGTGCCCAAGTCGAGTATTACGGCACCTACAACTCCTCAGGCAAGGAGTGGGATGTCTACTTGCTTCACCTTGGACCAACCGGTGACCTGACCTTGCACTTCGATGCTTCAAATTCCTCGGACGCGGATACGACCGACGGCACAAATGGCATCAAGCAGTACATGTGGAACGTGATGTTCGACGAGCCTTGGGATACACGAGGAAGCAGCGGCCTTTCCGGTCACAGTGACTCGGTTTGGTCCAGTGTCTCGCACACGTGGGCCTACAAGTTCCAGAACATCACAGTGGACCCAACCGGGCAGACTCAGCACAAGATCAAGGTTGAACTGACGGTGGTTGACCAGGCTGACAAGCCGAGCACCAACGCTGACAAGTTCCGCGTTTACTTTTACGTGGTCGGCGAAGGCTACGGCGATGAGGAGCCAGACGTGGAGATTACCAGCCCGGTGGGCGGTTCGACCCAAACTGGCGACTATGTGTTCATCAACGGCACAGTGTTGTCTGGCAGTGAGAATAACAACGTGATGATTGAGGTCGCTTTCGAACAAGGTGACCTTGACCTGAACCCGACCCAGAAGTTTGCCAAGAAGACTCAGGGTTTGTACAACTCGACCTCTGGACTTGGAGACGCTGATTCATTCAGCATCAGTCTGCGATTGTCTGATTTATACACGCCTGAAGGCGCAGCTAAGACGGTCTACATCAAGATCACAGAAGGCAATGGAGAGCGTTGGATAATTCACAAGTCGATTGACATCAACCTTGCACCTAAGGTCGAGGACCCATGCATTGCTAATCCGGATGCAGAAGGATGTGGCAGCGGTGGACCCGGCACTCAAGGTGGCGGCGGTGGCTTTGGCTCGATTGGCTTGATTCTTGGAATCATTGGCATCATCGCTGTGCTGCTGATTGTGGTTGTCGCTACCGTGCTCATAGTCCGTGCACGCAGAGGAAGCCCGGCTGAAGGGGATGCTGACACCGGCTTTGGCGGAGTCGAAGAGTTGGACCCAGTTGAGGCGTATGTGCAGCAATTGGTCGCTCAGGGCTATCCGGAGGAAACGGCTAGAGCCTACGCTCAGCAATACTACGCGCAATACGCTGACCAGCAAGGCGGCGGCTAGCCGCCTGCGGTTACGCATAGCTGATTCCCGCTGACGCGGGCGTTGGTCACGACCCAGAGGTAAACGTACCACGGGTTGTGCTACGTCCACTAGAATCCGCGAATACAGGGTGTGTAGGGAAACGAGGCTACCTTGCGGGTTGAAAAACCTGCACTATCCCGGCAACACCATGGATGAGGCCGATGGCTACAAGGTGGCCGACCTTGCTCTCGCCGAAGAAGGGTCTCGCCGAATTGATTGGGCAAGGTCAAGAATGCCCGTTTTGGCGGTACTTCGGGCGACAGCTGAGAAGGAGAAGCCGCTTGCCAGTATGACGGTTGCAGGGTGCCTGCACGTTACCAAGGAGACGGCTGTGCTCATAGAGGCCCTCGAGGCAGCCGGTGCGAAGGTGTCGTGGTCCGGCTGCAATCCTCTGTCCACTCAGGATGACGTGGCAGCATGGCTTGCTCGCGAGGGTTACTCGATTTACGCATGGCACGGTCAGTCGGTCGAAGATTTCTACTGGTGCATCGACCGCACAGTCGATGCGAAGCCAACCCTCACCCTCGATGATGGTGCTGACCTGATTTTCCGAGTCCATGATGCACGCACAGACGCACTTGAGCATGTGATTGGAGGCACTGAGGAGACTACCACCGGTGTTCATCGACTGCGAGCGATGGCAGAAGCGGGCAAGTTGCGATACCCGGTCATCGCGGTAAATGATGCAATCACCAAGTGGGATTTCGACAATGTGTACGGAACCGGCCAATCCACCCTCGATGGTATCCTGCGAGCAACTTCCATCCTACTGGCTGGCAAATCCTTCGTGATTGCCGGTTATGGTCACTGTGGCAGAGGTTTGGCGATGCGTGCGCGTGGGATGGGAGCCAATGTCATCATCACTGAGATTGACTCTCTATGTGGTCTGCGCGCTCACATGGATGGGTTCCGTGTCATGCCGATGGATGAAGCAGCACCGCTCGGTGATTTGTTTTGCACCGCTACCGGCATGGTCGATGTTCTGGTCAAGCGACACTTCGCCTCGATGAAGAATGGCGCAGTAATCTGCAACACCGGTCATTACGACTGTGAAATCAACATCCCTGACCTTGAAGCACTGTCAACCTCAGTTCGAACAATTCGAACTGACAACGAGGAGTTCACTCTGGAGGATGGCCGCTGTGTCTTCCTGTTAGCGCGTGGACGATTGGTGAATCTAGCGGCGGCTGAAGGCCACCCATCGGAGGTGATGGACATGTCATTTGCCAACCAGTTCCTCAGCCTATGCCGATTGGCCAAGGAAGGCAAATCCTATGACAATAATGTCTATGACATTACTATCGAACAGGACCGTGAACTTGCTGACCTGAAGATACATGCTGAAGGGTTGGCGATTGATGCACTAACTGCTGAGCAGATTGCCTATCACAGCGACTTCTCCGCGGGCACATGAGCGATTCAATTTCGATTATTGCATCGGTTAGATGGTTAGATTAGCATAATCTAACATCCGATATTCATTTCAAGGTAGAGCGTCAGGCACATGGCATGGGAACTAGGGCTTACCCCATTTTGATGGCCGCGCTGATGTTATCTGTGGGTCTCTCAGCTCTTGCAGGTTCGCAGTGGGATATGGATTCCAAGTCTGATATTTTAACCGAGGAAACACCTTCGTATTCATCACACAGCAGCGTTACTCAGTTCGGATCAGGCTTCGATGAGACGGTCATAGTTAACTCACAACTCAACACACCAAGAGACATAGCATTCCACCCCAATCCATCGCGGTCTGATGAGTTGTGGATTCTCAATCGTGGTGATGAGAGTATGACAATCGTTCAGAACACCGGTCAGGGCAACCAAAACATCCTCAACAGGCAGGATGCGTATGCAGACCACTTTATGTCTGAAGTCAGCGCCTTTGCCTTCGGCCAATGGGATGCTGAGTTCGACAATATCTTTTCCACAGCGCAGGAATCGCGCAATGGGGGCAATGATTTCATGGGACCCGCTCTTTGGCCTTCTTCCCTCAGTCACTTCGCGATGGAGCATCAGAGTGACAGCGATTTGGGCTCACATCTCGACATGCTGCACGAGAGTCCTAACGGCATGGGAATTGCTTGGGACCAAGGCAATGCCTACTGGTATTTCGACGGATACTACGGTGAGTTGGTCTACTACGACTTCGTTGATGACCACGACACAGGTCAAGAAGAGCACAACGACGGAATCGTCCGAAGACATTCTGAAATTACCTTGACTAGGCGGGCAAACGTCCCTGGTCACATGATTCTCGACCAATCCAACGGCATCCTCTACATCTCAGACACCGGCACAGGCAGGGTTCTATGGGTGAATACCGATGACACCTCGACGCAGTCTCAGAATATCTACAACTCACAATCTCACCCTACAAGGAGGGAAACTCTGGCTGAATACAGTGACATCACAGGGATGGAGTTCGGAGTTCTGGTCAGTGGGCTATCCCATCCCAGCGGCATCACACTTGATGGTGACACCCTGTTCGTCTCTCAGAATGGCAACGGGAAAATCAGTGCGTATGGCCTTGCGAGCAATGGTAAGAGCGGCACTCATCTGCAGACGGTAGACACCAACGCGAATTCCATTATGGGATTGGAAATCGGTCCGGATGACAAGTTGTGGTATGTCGATGCCGGCTTGAATCGCGTAATGCGCTTGGACCCATATCCAGATTCGGATTCCGATGGGGTGCGCGACAGTCTTGACAACTGCCCGAATACACCTAATCCGACTCAGGATAACCACGATGGTGATTCTCAGGGCAACCTCTGCGACTCCGACGATGATAATGATGGCATGACGGATGATGTGGACGATTGCATCTACGGACTCACTGGTTGGACCTCCTCGTCGAGCACCGATTACGATAATGATGGCTGCCGTGATAATACAGCTGAGGATACTGATGACGACAACGATGGCATTGAGGATATGGACGATGCATGCGCCAAGGGTGCTCTCGGTTGGCAGAGTAATGCCGCCAACGATTATGATACAGACGGCTGCCGTGACGATTCAGAAGATTCTGACGACGATGACGATAGTATCTGTGATTCTAGCGGTCCATATTCAGGTTGCACTGCGGGCTGGCCCGGAATGGACCGCTGTCCACTAGGAAGAATCGGTTTCCGTTCCAATCCGAGCACTGACCAAGATCACGATGGTTGTGAGGACCTGATGGAGGATGACGATGATGACGACGATGGCTTCACAGATTCTTCCGATTCATGTCCTGAGATTGCTGGAACAGCAGATCAAGGCATCAATATTGGTTGTCCGGATTTGGACGGCGATGGCTGGGCTGACATCGAGGACGAATGGCCTTTCGATTCCTCTCAATGGATAGACACTGATTCAGATGGATATGGTGACAACTCGACAGGGACTGACCCAGACGGCTGTCCAACGTTTTCGGGTACCTCGGATCGTGACAGGCTAGGCTGCCCTGACTCTGATGATGATGGCTGGTCCAACCCTGACGCAATGTGGACAGCAGCGGATGGGGCGGATGCTTTCCCTGCTGAACACACGCAGTGGATGGACTCCGACGTGGATGAATTCGGCGACAACTCAGATGGACTTACACCCGATTCCTGCCCCGATGTGTTCGGGACATCGACAATCGACCGCTACGGTTGCATCGATTCCGATGGTGATGGATGGTCTGATTCTGCTGATGCATTCCCTAACGAATACACCCAGTGGGACGATTTTGATGGCGATGGATACGGTGACTCTGCAAGCGGTGTTGAGCCCGATGAGTGTCCACTCGTTTCCGGAACATCGACTTCAGATGTGCTAGGTTGTCCAGACTCTGATTTGGACACCTGGTCTGATCTCGCTGATGTATACATGATGGACCCACTACTCTGGTCTGATGGTGACAACGATGGATACGCTGACCAGCAAGGTACCAATCTATCCGATGATTGTGCTCTTGAGTGGGGTAATTCCACCGAAGACCGTCGAGGCTGCATTGATTCCGACGGCGACGGCGTCTCCGATGAGGCGGATTTCTATCCACTCGATGCGAGCAGGTCAGTTGAGGAATCGATTTCCTCCAACGTTTTGTTAATCGGCTTTGTGGTATTTCTCATCGTCGCTATTGGACTTATCAGCGTGCTTGGCATCACGCTGATTCGCCGACGTGGTAAGTCCAATCTTGACGATGGTCACTCGTATGCGCCGGCTCCTTCAGCCTCGATGATGCCGATGCCGATGCCAATGCCTCAGCCGATGTCAGAGGCCGCGGCGCAACCTC
>Ga0310123_10001265_pt1 | contig 21266 bp, 17 predicted proteins | sample CB6_AW_1057_MG_FD_203505 | JGI IMG/M metagenome (GOLD analysis project Ga0310123, IMG submission 203505) | Marine microbial communities from Western Arctic Ocean, Canada - CB6_AW_1057 | ecosystem: Environmental > Aquatic > Marine > Oceanic | place: Canada: Western Arctic Ocean | collected... | reverse complement strand
GTAAAGTTGTGAGTCGAGAGTCTAGGATATCGTGAAATCCGAGCTCTGGCGACGCACTCGGAAGAACCGTTGCATCAACTCACAGGCTTCATCCGAGAGTATTCCTTCGACGATCGCTACATGGTGATTGTGCGACGGATCGTCGAGCACACGCATCACCGAGCGGACGGCTCCGGTCCGTGGCTCGCGCGTGCCGTAGACGAGCGTGTGGATGCGAGCGTGGACGAGCGCACCGGCACACATGAGGCAAGGTTCCACCGTGACATACACGGTCGCGCCGGTGAGACGATAGTTATGCACGGTTCCTGCTGCGTCGCGCAACGCAACGAGCTCAGCATGGGCCGTCGGGTCACCTGCTCGAATCGGCTGGTTGTAACCTGTGCCAATTACCTGCCGATCGCAGACGACAACGGCACCAACCGGAACCTCCCCGGCGTCGAGTGCGCGCAAAGCCTCCCGATGGGCCAGACGCATCCAGGTCTCGTGCTCCGGCTGGTCGAGGTTCGCCACCGCTCGATCCTATCCGATTGTCGGTTGAAGCCGGCCGAGCTCTGGAGGCCGCAGGACGTAGCCCGCCGGCTAGTGTCCTAGTCACTGCACTGATTGATCGTCGACCCAGACGCGGATCTGTCGTTCCTCTTCTGTCACCCGAACGATGTCACCGCGGAGCGTGCTCAGTAGGTCAAGCGCCGCCGCGATATTAAGTGTTTCGCCTTCACCTGACAGCAGCGCATCCACAAGAGCCAGAGAGAGATCCACGCGGACCGTTTCGTTATTGTCCTCCACGTCCTCGACTCGAACTTCAATCTGGTCACCGGCCCGCGCGAACCGCACGGTCCGTTTCTCGTGGCTGACCGTGACGAATTCGGCGTCGCCAGCGTTCTTGATACCCTGCCAAGCTAGCCGGACATCACTCACGGACAGACCGTGCTGCTCGGCCACAACCAGACGTCCGTCCGACGAAAAAATATCGTCCGGAGCCATGGCCATCACCGCACCAACCGCTTGTAGCGGTAGGTTGACAGCGACGTTTTCGTCGTTGTCGCCGCCGCCCTCGATCTGAATGTGCAGCCAGCTTTGCGCCTCTTGAGCGTTGGTCAATGCGGCGGTGACGACTATGCCGACTAGCAACGCACCTACCCACAGTGTGTGACGCGTCATAACGTGCCTCCCTACTCAGCGTATAACGGAGGTCGCAGATCAAATGTTCGAAGGCATACGAATGGCAGTTGTAGAACGGGGTTGGGAGGGTCGAGGCCCATGGAGCTAGCATAAAACCACTCAGGGGTCTCTCGGAGGTCATGTTCTCGGTCGCTCGAATGGTCGTGGGGTTCGCGTTTTGCCTCCACGGCGTCGAGGAAATGTTTGGGGTGCTCTCGCGCGACGAACCGATTGAGTTGTTGTCGCAGGCTGGCGCTGCCGGCGTGATCGAACTGGTCGCGGGCGCTTTGATCATGGTTAGGCTCTACACGCCGTGGGTCGCCTTCCTCGCCAGCGGAGAGATGGTGTTTGCCTACTTCCTCTCCCACCAACCTCGGGGCTTTTGGCCAATCAAAAACAGCGGCGAACGGACTGTCGTCACTGCTTCGTTTTCCTATACTTTGCGCCGCTGGGATCGGGTCCGATCAGGCTCGACCGGTTGCTCAAAGGACGGGACTACGCCTGACGGAGTGTCCCCTCTCGCCGGGGATCAATCGCTCGATCCACGCTCCGTCACCGCGGCGCGCCTCACAGGTGGCATTCTCACCAGCGTTGTCGCGCTTCCAGCATTCGTTGTCCTGGGTGTCGCGGCGGTCGCGGCCCCGTGGGGTGACGGCCTCAAGATCGGTCTTCTTGTTGGCTGGACCGTGCTCGCGGTCTCGGCTGCAACAGTGCCAGGCTGAGTCGCTTAAGCTCGGCCTCCACCGTCTTCGTTTCTCCCCGGGTCAGAGCTGTAGGTGACAAATCACCAGGACTTCCGAGACCTCGCTGAGGAGCGCCGTGTATTCGGTGTCGACTGTAGACGCCTGGCCACTTGCTCGGCACCTCCAACTCGTTGTGTGCGTCCGGTTCTCCCACCCACAGGAATCCTACTCTTGAAGCCTCCGTAAGAGTAACCCAAGACCCTCGACCATCCACGACCCGCGACACTAGCTCAGATGCCCCCGCTCCGCGTCGCCCATCTCGACAGCAGCCCCTGGGAAATACTCGCGCCATCGTTCGGAAACGGTTGCAGCGATATCTGGTCGGCACGTCAGCTCTGTCGGGAATCCCGGCTTCAATCGCGCATCAAGAACGATCGGCGACGTATACGCCAGGTGGTTCCGAACCACTCGGGTCGAGGCTGCGTAGACATCGGCGGCCGGTTCAAACCGAGTAAACGTCGTCCACAGGAAATTGATTGGACTCTTCGCCGCTCGCGCTGGCTCGTCCGTGACCACAATCAGTGGCCAACCGGAAAAAGTCGGATGTGTTGCGATTCTGTGTGGAGCACCTACATCGTCGTCGTATGACCCGGCACCAACGACCAGGCACCCGCCGCAGAACACCAGCACGTCGGTCACGCCTCGCGGCACGTTGGCCGAAGAAAACTCTCTGGGCAGGTCACGAACAGGATCACCAAGCCCCAGCCACACGCCTTTGGAACCCTTGTTGACCTCGGGCCCGGTGTAGTCCAGCGTGTCCATCGAAAGGTTGGAAAGAACGTATAAGTCGGTCTCGGTGTGGGTGCGGGCCAGCACGTGCTCCAGCGTGCTGGGAAAGTCTTTCAGGTCGACCGGTTGGTCGGTAACCAGCAGGAACTTGGTCAGCGAGAGCTGACCCTCGCCAAGAATGCGAAACGCGCTGGCCATGGCCTCGCGTGCGTATCGTTGCTTGACGACAGCGGCGGTCAACGAGTGGTACCCGGTCTCGCCATATGACCACAGCCGTTCCACCGCCGGCATGACGAGCGGAAACAACGGCGACAAAAGCTCTTGCAACAGGTCGCCGATGAAGAAGTCTTCCTGTCGGGGTTTGCCCACGACCGTGGCCGGATAGATGGCATCCCGCCGACGCGCAACCGTTCGCACATCGAGCACGGGATAGTCGTGCTGCAACGAGTAGTACCCGTAGTGATCACCGAACGGACCCTCTGGCCGTCGAGCGTGAGGATTGACCTCGCCGATCAGGGCGAACTCCGCCGTCGACACCAGCGGGTGCGGCCAGGCTCCCTCCGAAAGTTGCAAACGCTCACCGGCAATCAGGGACGCCAGCATCAACTCTGGCACATTCTCCGGCAGCGGGGCGATCGCCGACAGCATCAGCGCGGGAGGTCCTCCCAGAAACACGGTAACGGGCAGCGCCTCGTTCCGAGTCTCGGCGACCTGGTAATGAAACCCGCCGCCCTTTCCGATCTGCCAGTGCATCCCAGTTGAGCGCGTGTCGTGGATCTGCAGGCGATACATCCCCAGGTTGTGACCACGGCCATCCGGGTGCTCGGTGAAGACTAGCGGAAGGGTGATGAATGGACCGCCATCGTCGGGCCAGGTTGTCAGCGCCGGAAGCGTGTCAAGCCTGACGTCGCCGGTCACGACCTCCGTGACCGGGCCCCCACGCCCACGTCTCGTCCCGATCTTGAGCAGCTCAAACCCGACATCGCGGGCACCCCACAGCTTGGCCGGTGTCGGGGGTAGCACCGTCTCCACGAGATCCACCACGCGCTGGATCAGGCGATGTGGGCGCTCACCAAACGCCAACTCCGCCCGACGGGGTGTGCCGAACAGGTTGGTGACGAGGGGAAACTCGGCCCCTGGGATGTTTGTGAAGAAGAGCGCCGGTCCCGCGCTCGCGACAACCCGACGGTGGATCTCGGCCACCTCCTGGTCGGCGTCGACTGGTGCTCGGATTTCCACAAGATCCCCGTCCTGCCGAAGTTGGTCCATAAACTGCCGGAGATCGGGGAACGACATCGAGCGGTATGTTATCCGGTTTGTCGTCTGCCCTTGGCGGCAGCATGGCGAGACGGAGATAATAAAGGTTTCACTGACCCGTCCAGGTGACGACCCGGATCTCCGATAAGACGGATAGAAAGTCGAGCTCCACCATGGCCACGCAATCAACACGCAAGACCCGACGCCCCACGCGGTTCATCGAGATTCTCGACACCACACTCCGCGACGGGGAGCAGGCAGATGGCGTGTCGCTGGCCCCGGCCGAGAAGCTGACGATCGCCAGCCGACTCCTGCGTGAGGTCAAGGTCGACCGGATCGAGGTGGCCTCGGCGCGCACCAGCGAAGGCGAGCGCGTTGCCGTAACCAACATTATTAACTGGGCCGAGACCGAAGGACTCACCGACCGCATCGAGGTGCTCGGGTTCGTCGATACCAAGGCGTCGGTGGACTGGGCCCACGCCGTCGGTGTTGGCGTTATCAACCTCTTGACGAAGGGCTCACGGCTGCACTGCGAGGAGCAGCTGCATCGGACGCCACAGCAGCACGCTGATGACATCCGAAAAACCGTCGACTACGGAACGAAGCACGGACTGTCATTCAATGCCTACCTGGAAGACTGGTCCAGCGGGATGCGCGATTCACCAGATTATGTGATTGAGCACATTCAGGTGCTCGTTGAACTCCCGGTGAAACGGATCATGTTGTGCGACACGCTCGGGATTCTCAGCCCAGCCGTCGCCCGAGAGTATGTCTCCGCAATCACGGCCGCGTTTCCGAACAGTCACTGCGACTATCACGGACACAACGACTACGGCCTCGCAACGGCCAACACCTTGGAGGCGGCTCTCGCTGGTGCTCGGGGTGTCCACGTCACGGTGAATGGGATGGGCGAACGAGCCGGCAACACGGCGCTCGACGAGGTCGTCGTGTCGCTTCGCGACCACGGAAAGCTCCGGACACATGTCAAGGAGCGAGCACTCGCCGAGATCAGCCAGCTGGTCGAGGTTTTTTCCGGACGTCGCATCGCCGTCAACAAGCCCATCGTCGGGGAGAACGTCTTCACCCAGACGGCGGGTGTGCACGCCGACGGCGACATGAAGGGGCAGCTATACGAGAGCAAGCTCCGCCCCTCGCGCTTTGGCCTCCGCCGCACCTATGCCATGGGTAAGCTGATGGGAAAGGCTAGTCTAGAGTTCAACCTTCAACGGTTGAATATCTCGCTAACCAGCGAGCAGAAAGACCAGCTCCTTCACCGCATCGTGGAGCTAGGCGACCAGAAGCGGCACATCACGACAGCCGACTTACCGTTCTTGATTTCTGAGCTCCTGCAGACGCCAGAGTTGCGGGTGTTCGAGGTTAGGGACTATTCGATCGTCAGCAACCTGGGACTCCGTCCGACTGCCAGCATCCTGGTGCGGTATCGTGGCAAGGAAATCCAGGCGACCGCATCCGGAGATGGTGGGTATGATGCGTTCATGCAGACGTTACGGAGCGTCGAGTCAGAGCTCGGACTCCATGTCCCGAAGCTGCTCGACTATGAGGTACGGATCCCGCCCGGCGGCAAGACCGATGCAATTGTCGAGACCACTATTCACTGGGAGGGCGGCTTGACGACGCGTGGTGTGGACACCGATCAGCTCGCGGCAGCGATCCAGGCCACCGAGCACGCCCTTAATGTAGTGGCCCTTCACAGCACGCCGCGACCTCGGCGCGCGAAGCGACGGCGCTCGAGCGTAACGTCCATCGGCCGCTGAGGCACGGTGTGTTGCGCCGTCACAGGAACCTTCCCGGAACCTGCTAAAGCTGTTCGCGCTCCAGGAGTTCGGCCACCTCAAAGAAGTCCCGGACCTCCCAGTCTGGGACATAACCGTGATCCTCGAGCGGCTCGCCTGCACGGTTTACCCAGATCACCTTCAAGCCAGCCGCCTTGGCGCCCACGATGTCAAACTGTCCGCGGCACACAAACAGCACCTCATCGACCTCGAGTCCGAGCTTCGCCACTGACTTGAGGTAGATGTCGGGATGCACCTTGTTCTTCCCCCAGAGATCCGCGGTGAGATAGGTGTCGAACTCGAAGCCCATCTCGGCGAAACGATCGACAATTCCGATTCGAACCATCTCGCTATCACCGTTCGACAGTGGTCCCATGATCGGATACCCGAGGGCTCGAATCGCCTTCAGACCTTCGATCACGTCCGGATACGGGTCGAGCTCGTGCCAGACCTGGATCAGCTCGTCTTCCTCGGTCTTTGTCAGCTCGACATCGTTAAATCTCGCGGCGGTGTGCAACGCGCGGCGGGTCACGAACGAGAACGGCTCGAACCCCTTGTCCACCAGGGTGTTGTAAAGGATGTAAGTCAGCTGTCTCGAGCGCCAGAGCGCGAGGAAGGCGGCTGGGTCGGCCACGATATCCTTGCGGCGAAAGATATCGGCCACAGCTACCTCGACACCCTCCCACGAAACCAATGTCCCGTAGGAGTCGAAGAGCACCGCGGTGACCCGGTTTTGAGCCCGCAACGGTGAACTCGACAGCGTGAATATCAGGATGGCAGCGACAAGTATGGTTCCACGTCTCAAGACAACCCCAATGGGAAGAACACCCGTTGCACGAACCAGAACCCGCCGACCGCGATGACGACGACCGAACCAGTCCACGCCAGCCGTCGTCCGGCCACCTCGCTCCGCGACCGAAGCACCGCCAAGACCAGTGCCGCAACGATGACCACTGCGAGCTGTCCGATCTCGACACCAACGTTGAACGACACCAGTGACCACGCAACGCCGCGGCTCGGCAACTCCATCGCTCGAAGAATACCGGCAAACCCAAACCCGTGTACCAGGCCAAACGCGAAGGCGATCCAGGCACGCATGTCTCGCCCCTCGCCAACCAGAAGGTTGTCAGCGCCGACCCACACGATGCTGAGGGCAATCGCCGGCTCGACGATGGTGGCCGGCGGACTGAACAGGTCGAGCGCCGCCAACGAGAGCGTAACGCTATGTGCGAGCGTAAATGCCGTCACCACGATCAGCAGTTGGCGAACACTTCCACCCAGCAGCAACAGTCCCACGAGAAATAGCAAATGGTCGGCACCGGTCAAGATGTGGTGCACTCCAAACGGGAGGAACCGCTCAACGACCGCCCGTGTGCCCTGCCACGTACCGAGAAAGTACTCGACCCGCGGATGACTCACATCGAGAATCGCTTGCCGGCGGAGCTCACCAGTTTCATAGACGTTGAGAAACGTCTGGTGCCGCGGATCGTATGGAAACAGCAGGGTATCGACGTCGAGGACGCCAGGCCGCTGATCGAAACCGTAGCGGAACCGGAGTCTGACTGACTGTCGATCGGGGACTACCTCTGGCGGGAGCCAATCCGGAGTGAATGACTGCTCGCCTGATGCGACGTGGAGCCGATGCTCCACCAACTCGGCCATCGCCTGGGCGTATTGCGCGGCTACCGTCGGGTCGAGCAACCGTTCCGGCGGAACGATCTCCAGGTCGTGCGCAAGATCAATAATGTGCGCGACCAGCGAAGCCTCGATCGCTCCCTCTTCGACACGTAGATCGAGGTAACTGAACGGGATCGGGTGCGCTTCGGAAGAACCGGTGGCCAGATGCACCGTGGCTGCCAGGACCACGAGGCGAATCGACAAACACGCGCGTGTCATCACCCGTGCCTCCCCAGACTCGCTACCCTGGCAATCGAAACGCGACGAGCTCACCGGGGTATCCGCCACCGCTGATGGCAACGACGATGTACTGGACGCCGTCAAGCATGTAGGTCATCGGCGAACCGGTCTGTGGGGCCGACATGAACACCTCGCCGACCTCCGCGCCAGTCGTCTTGTCGTAAGCGCGTAGCATGGCACCGCGTTGGCCTGCCGGCGTGGTGAAGATCCCGGCCTCGCCCGCGATGACGAGTGTCTTTGTCACCAGGGTTCCCACCCGCCCCGGGCGACCCGTCCTGGGAATTGACAGGCCAGCAAGCGCCGGATGGCCGGCAACATGGTCAGGGGTAGCGCCGTGTGGGACTTGCCAGAGGATCTCACCTCTGTTCAGATCGGTCGCGGTGATCCGTCCCCACGGTGGCTTGATCAACGGCAGACCCCGAACGTTGAGCGCCATAAGGGACGGGGAGACATCACGCGGCGCGCCGCGAATGTAGTCCATGTCTGACCGCTCGGGGTCGTTCACGAGTCCAAGCGACGACACTTCCGTCGACGAGAATTGATAGATGATGCCAGTCTCTGGATCGAGAGATCCTCCTGGCCAGTTGGCTCCACCACCGGTCGCGGGCAACATCAACGTGCCAAAAGAGCCGTTGGAATCAGCAACAGACGGAGGTGTGAAGATCGGCCCGATCCGATAGTTCGCGATGATCTCTTCGGCCTCGGCTCTCAGCTCAGGCGTAAAGTTAATCAGGTCGTCGATCGTCACGCCCTGTCGGTCATACGGCGGTGGCTTGGTGGGAAACGGCTGGGTGGGAGACAGTCGCTCGCCAGGCACGTCCGACGGCGCCACCGCCCGCTCCTCGATCGGCCATACCGGCTCGCCGGTCACCCGGTCGAACACGTACAACCACCCCTGCTTTGTCGGTTGCACGACCGCCTTGATCTCACGTCCGTCAACAGTGATATCGGCCAGGATCGGCGCGCAGGGCAGGTCCCAGTCCCACACGTCGTGGTGGATGAACTGGAAGTGCCACACCCGATCCCCTGTTTCGAGGTCGACCGCCACCAGGCTGTTGGCAAACAGGTTGTCGCCGTGGCGATGCCCACCGTAATAGTCGTTGGTCGGCATCTCGGTTGGCAGATAGGCGATCCCCAGCTCCTCGTCAACGCTAATTTGCCCCCACACACCGGTATTGCCGGTATACCGCCACGACTCGTTCAGCCAGGTATCGTTTCCGTACTCATCGCCCCCAGGAATGGTGTGGAAGATCCATCGTCGTTCACCCATTCTCGCGCCAAAGCCACGCACATACCCTTTGACGTTCTCGCGGGAGGCCGGCGCGCTGCCAGGGAGATGGGCGGCACCGACGATAACGGTGTCGCCGGCGACAATAGGCGTGGCGTGCAGACCGACCTCTCCGGTCACGAGGTCGATCTCCTGGTCGAAGCCCTGTTTGAGATCGACGATGCCGTTGGTCCCGAATGCTGAGACGCGGTGTCCGTTCACCGCATTCAGGCCGACCAGCTGATATCCGAGCGTGACGTAGAAGATCTGCCCTCCGCCCCCATCGTCGTAATACGCCAGACCGCGACCGGACAGCCGCCGCGGGGCGGCAACGCCACGCTCACCCTCATCAACACGATGCATCCACAACAGCTCGCCGGTAGCGGCATCGACAGCGGCCACGGCCCGTCGCGAGCCAGCCGTCGTATAGATTCTGCCGTCCACCATGAGTGGCGTGGACTGAAAATTAAACTCGGCTGTCGGCCCAAAGTTGGCCGTGTCGAAGCGCCAGGCGACTTCGAGCTCGTTGAAGTTACTCCCGTCAATTTGATCAAACGGCGCGTAGCGCGTACTCGCGAGGTCGGCGGCATACGAACGCCACTCACCGTCGACGGTGCCGGTTTGGGCGATGGCCACCGCGGCGGTGCCGAGGAGCAGGCTTATCCCCCACAACAACTGAACGTGGCGACGCAACTGTCTTGGTTTGTCCATCTCGACGAGTCTGCAGGAAATGTCGCCCATCATGGCACCTAGTACGGTGCCGCGCAAGAAACAGAGATGCGGTTGGGCGATCCGGTCAGGGCGTGGCCGACCCGGTCATGGCGAACGGACTGCCTCCCCAGGTGGTTAGACAATAGGCACCCAGGCTGTAGGCCGTCGTGAGGACAGTGACGGTTAGGAACGAAACCAGGACACCCACGGCCCCTACCCGAAGAAACGGCGGGTAGCTCCGGGCCCTCGCGATATACCCGGCGGGTTGGTCGATCAGCCCGAGCGGTCCGACTTTCGGAATCTCCATACCGTCATCGACGTCGAAGTGCCTGTTCAGGTTTCACGAGTCGTGCGGTGCTGTCATGATATAGCGGTCTGCGTGGCACCGGGCTATCATGCACGACCACTGGACACGAAGTAAATGAGATGCGTCGAATGCTTCGAGCGCTTGGTCTGATCGTGCTCTGTGGGGTTGCCGCGGTAGCGGCTCAGCCTCGGTCAACCGGCTGGGGCCGGCCTGAACTTCCATACGATGGACGCCTAACCTTCGTGCGGCTGCGGTGGACATCCGGTACCTACGGTGCGCCCGTCATGGGCCAAGGCCCCAACTTTTGGCTCCACGAGTTCCCCAGAGCCGAACAGAACCTGATGACGGTGCTCGATGACGTCACGCTGATCGACGCGAAGACCGATGGCAGCCTGATTCTGACACTCGACAATCGGAATCTGTTCAAGTACCCCATTGCGATGATGTGGGAGCCAGGTTTCTGGGTGATGACGGACGGCGAGGCGGCGCGGCTACGCGAGTACATGCTCAAGGGTGGATTCGTCATCTTCAATGACTTCGAGCGCACACAGTGGGACAACTTCGAGGCCCAGATGAACCGCGTAATCCCAGGCGCCCGATGGGTTCCGATGGAGGCGACTCACCCGATCTTTAACTCGTTCTTCCGGATCGAGCAGATCGACGTGCCACATCCATTCAATCACCACCTGTATGGATACAAACCGGAGTACCTCGGTCTGTTCGAGAACGACGACCCCTCCAAACGCTTGATGGCGATCGTCAACTACAACACCAATCTCGCGGAGTACTGGCAGATGGCTGGCACCGGCTTCTTCCCGATTGAATCGGAAAACATCGGGTTCAGACTGGGGGTCAACTACATGCTCTACGGAATGACCCACTGACCGACGCAAGCCACATTTTCAACAAGCGCGCTTGAATCGGTCCGCCGTAACGACTCGTGTGCTTCGACCATGATTCAGTTTCCGGCGACGACCTCACAACCCTGACCCAACTCATCCACGTAGTCACCGTGCGCCAGGTGTGCTGGCACTGCATTGGAACTCACTGTGATCAAGCGGTAGCTTCCGTTGCCGGTAAGGTGGCAGAGTGCAACCTTAGCAGCATCTTCGACAGGTTCTTCGCCGTTGTCGTCTTCCACCATGATCACCTCACCGACGTAGTGGCTAGGATCAGAATCGTTAACGGACCCGGTCTCGGTTCCGAGCTCGGTTTCAACCTCGAAGTTGACTCTGACCGTGCCTCGATTCATATATTGTCCTTCGATCGCCAGCGGTGCACCCCATCGACTTGCCTGGACGTACGGTCTCTGCAGGGCAGTCGACGCTACGATCTAGATCAGCGTCGGTCACTGTGATCTCGGTCAGCGGGAGGCCACCGGTATTGGTCATGACATAGATCCACCGAATTTGGTCGCCCTCCGGTTAGTCTGTCACCCGCTCGGAGCACCCCCGCGCCTATAATTCCACTGACGTGCATCTACAGATCAAACATCTGACATTTGGCGTGGCATTTGTTCTCACCCTCGAAGTCACTCTTCCTGCCTTCGCAGAGAGTCAGGAGGCCGAGGTTCCCGTTGCAGGACAAACACTGAATCCGGTCGTACGGTCCGTGGCCCCGCCGCCCGCTCAGTCGGTGCCGCGTGGTAGCGCAACCACTTCGCCCAGCGAACGGCGCTTTATGGAAGCGGTCCGAATGGCCACTGACGAATCGATCGTCCTGGATGGACGGCTCGATGAAGACGTCTGGATGCGGGCCGTGCCGGCGACGAACTTCCTCCAACGAGATCCGGACAACGGCCAGCCCGCCACCGAGCAGACGGAAGTGCGCTTTGTCTACGACTCCCACAAGCTCTACATGGGGGTCACGCTGTTCGATTCCGAACCCGACAAGCTGATTTACTACCAGATGGGACGGGACGGGTTCCTTCCGTCCGACGACAAGCTACAGTGGGCGATCGACACCTTCAATGATGGTCAGAGCGCCTACTGGTGGGAGATGAACCCGGCCGGTTCGATGGCCGATTCGTTGCGAGGTGCGAACAACACGAACAACCGGCGGTGGGATGGGATCTGGGACGCCCGATCGACCCGGAGCGACATTGGATGGACCCTCGAGATCGAAGTCCCGTTCCGGACGATGAATTTCAACCCGAGCAGCGAAGGGTGGGGCGTCAACTTCCAGCGGACGATCGCTCGGAAGAACGAAGTGAGCCTCTGGATGGGCTGGCTGCGCAACCAGGGGTTGAACAGGATGAGCAACGCCGGTCTGCTGACCGGAATCCGAGATGTGACCCAGGGCCGTGGTCTCGACATCAAGCCATACCTGGTGGGCACGTCAGAGTCGTTCCCTGGTCGGGATGATGCCACGGACACGAACGAGGCGCAGGTCGGCGTCGATCTGTTTTACAACATCACCCCGAGTCTACGAACGAATCTCACCGTGAACACCGATTTCGCGCAGACCCAGGTCGACGCCAGGCAGACCAACCTCACTCGCTTCTCGCTGCTGTTTCCAGAACAGCGCGACTTCTTCCTCGACGGCTCACTCTTCTTCAATGTCGAGACCGGCGGCAGCGGCGAGACGCTGATCCCTTTTCAAAGCCGCCGGATCGGACTCGACGAAGAGAACGCTCCGCAAGGGATCAACTTCGGTGGCAAACTGACCGGCCAGACGGGGCACTTCGACATCGGTGTCCTGCAGGTTCAGACCGGTGACGAGACCGGTGAAGAAGGAGGCGTGTCGCTTGGGGAGGACTTCACCGTGGTTCGCCTCAAGCGGCGGATGTTCCGTGAATCCCACCTCGGTGCGCTATACACGCGACGGCACACGCGTGGAGGCGATATCGACGACCGACAGACAATCGGCGTCGACCTGAGGCTGGCGACATCGACGTTCCTCGACTCCGACAACCTCAGTGCGACCGGCTATTTCCTACGCACTACGAATCCGGTGGACACCGCCGGTAGGGCCTCAGCCTTTGGCGCCGTGCTCGCATACCCAAACGACCCATTGGATCTTCAGATCGGGTTCCAGGAGGTTCAGGAGAACTACGATGCGGCAGTTGGGTTTACTCGCCGGACTGGTTTCCGGAACATCAACCCCCAAATAGACTTTACTCCGCGGCCGCGCCAGCATCCATGGATCCGGAGCTTCAATTTCGGCGCTGCGATGAACTGGTTTCTCGACCCGGTCGACAACGGACTGCTGACCAGGAAGATCGACATCACGGCCCTTCAGATCGACACGCACCGGCAGGACTCGATTCAGGTGCATATCCTCCCAACCTACGAACTGCTCGAGCGAGATTTCACCATCGCGCCCAAAGTGACGCTCCCGACTGGCCAAGAGTACGGTTTCACCCGCTACCGCATCGAGGGAAGGACCACCGCCCGCCGCCCTATCTCCGTGTCGCCGCAGGTCGAGTGGGGCGAGTTCTTCTCGGGAGAGCGGCTGCGACTCAATGCGACGTTCAACGTCCGCGCTGCGCCTGGACACTTCTACACCTTCACTCATGAGTGGAACCGCGTGTCGCTGGCGGAAGGGGAATTCACCACCAGGTTGTATCGCGGAATAGCCGAGACGCAATTCAACCCTCGAGTCTCACTCGTCAACAATGTGCAATACGACACACAGAGCGCGATCATCGGCTGGCAGTCGCGCTTTCGCTGGATCGTCAGACCGGGAAACGATTTCTATTTCGTCTATATCCACAACTGGCTGGACGACCCGGTGCTCGGTCACACCTACACGCTCGACCGCCGGCTGTCTTCGAAGGTCCTGTATACGCACAGGTTCTGAAGCGCCTTGGCCACAGGCGGCTGTCGTTTCTGTCATATCGCTGCACACTCTTGTGACGACCTTAATGAGCCAAGTCCGAGTACCCCAACGTTGGGCACTGGTCATCGTGATCACCGCGGCCATGGGCGCATCGACGCTCCTGCCCTGACTGTCGATTCACGTCACGCAGCCAGACAGAGAACGAGAGTCTCCGATAGAAACTCCTCGCAGATGCCACCCAGGAGGGGGGGACATCTGCAGCGTGTCGCCTGCTGACTATCCGAATCCGACTTTTCCCCATTGGTGCAATGTTTGTTGTCGCCGCCACCGGTGAGATGGCGATAGTCCGACTAGCCGGTCTGTACTGATACTGCTGTTGGTATGCAACAATCACCTTCTTTCGAGCACGAGGAGGTAGCAATGTCTGCAGGCACACGGTCCTTCACAGTATTTACGGTCGCGACGGTCGTCAGTCTTGTGTTCGCGGGTGGTGTGGCCGCACAGGGCCACCCGGGGCTTGTGGCGCTATCCGTTGGATCGGGTTCAAGCCTGACTGACATTGAAGAGGCAGAGGCGCTCATCAGAGGCATGACACGAAGCGGCCAGCTCGTGCTCCAGGCTAGTCACGCTGACAGCCAGTTTCTCGGTCGCCAGCATGAGGGGTTCGGTCAGTACTTCAATGGGGTGCCAGTGCATGGAGCAAGCATCTCCAGACAGACCGAAGCTGGGACAACCGTGTCCATCTTCGGAACGGTCTACACCGACATCGAGATCAATCCGATCCCGACTCTGTCCCTTGGTGACGCGAGCACTTTGATAGCGCAGAGCTTTGGAGCTACGGCACTCCAAGTCGTCCAACCGCTCACGGTTCTACCCACCCTGGACGGTGGCTATGCCCTTGCGTACCGGATAACCGCGAGCAACGCTGTGACTTACTTTGTTGACGCCCATGATGGGCAAGTGTTGATGAAGGTTGACGAGAAACGCAGCCAGAGTGCAGTCGGCCAGGGTAGCGGAGTGCTGGGCGACGTGAAGAAGATCAGTGCCACTCGGGTTGGAGGGATATTCGAGGCACGCGACCAGCTAAGGCCCGCCACTATCCTGACACTCAACGTAGAAGGCGACATGCAGAGCCTAGATCGCCTTATCGAAGGCGGCAGAGTGCTGAAAAGGGATATCGCAACTGACCAAGATAACAACTGGACGGGTGAGGGGGGAATCGTAGACACCCACGTCCACATGGGATGGACGTACGACTATTTCTTTAAGCGGCATTCGTGGGCGGGACTTGACGGCCTCAACGCGGAACTCTACGGGGTGCGTGTCTCGTCAGCGTTTTTCAACGCCGCCTTTGTGCCCCCCCCCTTCGGTCCGAATGGCCGAGGAATCTCGATCTTTGGAACCACGCCAGCGGGGACCCCATTGACGACGTTGGACATCGTTGCGCACGAACTGATGCACGGGGTTACAGAATTTGGTGTCGGACGAAGAAATCCGCGAGGGCTTGAAGGCGGTCTGCGTTTAGACGGGCTGGGGCCGACGAGCGCCTTCATTGACGGCCAGTCCAGACAGTGTTCAAACCTCGCGTTGGCCGATTCAGATGGGACACAGTTCCCTTTTTTTTGTTCAGCTGGGAGGTTCGTGCTGGTTTCTAATCCCGGGGGTGCCACACACGAAGCCTTCTCCGATGTGTTCGGAACGAGCACCGAATTTTTTTTCCAAGCTCCCGGCGGTGGTTACCTCAGAGCTGACTATCTGCTGGGTGAAGACATTCCTGAGATGGGGCTCGTGTTAAGAGGGAAGAGTGGACCGACTCGGTCGCTGCGGCGCCCATCCTCCCTCTTCGTTGACACAACCATGACGGCACGATTTCCAGCTCACTACAGCCGCCGCCTAAGGTTTGCCCTTGTGGAGGTGGAAGGGTATCTCTTTGTGGTCCCTTTGGCTTTCAACGGGAACAAGTTTTTCTGGCTCAACGGAACTGATTACGGGGGGGTGCACTGGAATTCTACGATTCTTAGCCATGCCTTCTATCTAGCAATCGAGGGGGGGCGGCATAACACATCTGGCATAAGAGTTGACGGCGTCGATGGGGCGAATCGAAGCCAGATCGAGCGCGTGTTCTTTCGGGCCGTTACCGAACTCATGCCGGGGGATGCCCCCCTGCCGGTAGTTGCAGATGTGATTTGTCAGGCGGCGGCTGACCTATTCGGACACGCTAGTTTCGCGGCGATGGCGGTGGAGAAGGCCCTGTATGCCGTTGGGCTACGGCCCCCGCCCACACCTTTTTAGGTGGTGTAGGGCGCTCTGACGCCGTGGCATAACCACGACAGGTGCGATTTAACTAGAGGATCACGTCAATGACATCTGAGGTCGGTATGAGGATGTTCGTTCGGGTGGGTTTGATGACCACCGCAGTGAGTTGCGTCATAGCTGGTTTTCCCGTGTCTACCGCTGCCCAGCAGGTTTCTGAATCCCGTGGATTCGTCTCCATGAATGGGGGCTTTCAAGCGACGTCAACCGACTTCGGAGACAACATCGACTTTGTGTTGTTTGTTGAAGAGGGCGACTTCGACGCTCGCTATCCAGTCGAGACCGGTCTGAGCTTTGACGTCAGCGGTGGAGTGCGGGTCTGGCGGAGTTTGGCGATCGGCGGCGGCGTGTCACTGTTTCACCACGATGCTATTGCAAGCGTGTCGGCGCGTTTTCCACATCCCTTTTTCTTTAATCAGCATCGGAACGTGTCGGGCACGGCGGAGGGCCTCACTCGAAGTGAAACAGCCGTTCACATCCAGGTCATGTGGGTCGCGCCGGTCAATAACAGGCTTGATATCACCGTGTTTGGTGGGCCTACATTCTTCACGGTTAAACAGGACCTCGTGACGACGGTTGAGTTCGCCGAGGAATTTCCTTTCGATACTGCAGAGTTCACAGGCGTGTCCACCGTAACGGCAACTGATTCCACGGTTGGGTTCAACATCGGGGTAGATGTGGGTTTCTACTTTTCGGAGCACGTTGGAGTGGGAGGACTGGTTCGCTTTCACAGCGCATCCATTGATTTCAGCTCGCCAGGCAGCGATGTCGTCTCCGCCGATGTTGGAGGTTTGCAGACGACGGGAGGTCTGCGGGTGCGTTTCTAGCGAACACTCACCTCCTGTATCGCTGTCCCGAAAACACATGTTTCTGGATATGTGCCATTAGTCGTCAATAACGAACGGGAATAACTTAGTCTTCAGTTCAGGGTCGTTCATGTGGTCGCTTGCCGCTCCTGGGGGCGCTGAGAGGCTCTCAAAGGCATTCCGGAGTCAGCGCACGCGAATACATCTGCATCAGCGAGCTGTCTCTGCCCACTCGAAAATTGCGTGCTACGCCCTGGGCCAACGCGTACGCGTTGGCTACCGTGGCGCCATCGTTCAATCTGCAGCGGTAGTTGCGACCATCATGGGTAAACGTTACGGTCATATCGAGGATACAGCGCGCCGCTCAGCCGTCCAGGTCCTGGAATCGGCCGGAAAATCGCGGGGCACAGGGCACAGAATTTGGCACAATGTGGCCAGTGCCGAAAACGCTGGCCAGGTAACTCACTGAAAAGAATGGCGCGCTCTGCAGGACTCGGACCTGCGGCCTCCTGGTTCGTAGTTATGGCAGTGCCAAACGCACCAAATACTACCATTGAGTACTGAGCAACGTTCTCGCGGGTAAACCTGCCTGTCACCAAGCGAACGAGTGCTACCACTGCACATGGTTTGGTACAGAGGGTAGGTACACTTTGAGGTGCAGTCGTCAGCTACGGCTAGCCGGGGAGAGAGCGTCACTCCAACGCGATGCTTCTGTCGACGCTACCAGGGTGTCCAACGCCGCCTTTCGAGCATCGTGCCCGATGTGCCCGTATCTCCGGTCTCACAATGAGTGAGCACGACTGAAACGATAACGGCTACTACTTAAATACTTCTACTTCTACAACTACTTCAAGCCAAGGCAAGGGAAGGAATGTTTAGGCGGAGAACTGGAAAATAAAGCCCTGAGGTGCTCACCCCTGGCTCTCCACGACTGCGGCAGGTTAGTCTGGACTTGGAATCGCTAGGAGTCTATGGCGGTCGAGACCGAGCCAAGCTCAAGCGTCCAGTAACCGTGGCTCCAAGGAGTCGGTCGCGAGGGAGCCGTCTTTACCGTATTCGGGGACCGGTCCCTCTTGTTGATCAGCCTTTTTGAGCTAGGCACCGTGGGTGGCTGATGTCGGGGGCGAGAACGCGACCCGCCGTGCCGACACCGTCGCACACGTCGGGAGGTGTCCGCTCTGCGCTGAATCCGATGCTCGCCTCTATCACCGCGATCGCGTCCGCACATACCACCGTTGCCGGCGGTGTGCCCTGGTGTTCGTGCCCCCAGAGTCATGGGTCGAGCGCGCGGCGGAGAGGGCGCGCTATGACCAGCATCAGAACGATCCTACCGATGACCGATACCGTCGGTTCCTGGCACGGTTGGCCGGTCCGTTGTTGGCGCGCGTGACGGTGGGTACGACAGGTCTCGACTTCGGGTCTGGCCCCGGTCCGGCGCTGCCGCATATGCTCGAAGCGGCAGGTCTCCAGGTGCGTCTCTATGATCCCTTCTACGCAGCAGACGAGTCGGTGTGGGCACGGCAGTACGGGTTCATCGCCGCAAGCGAGGTCGTGGAGCACCTACGCGATCCCGCGACAGAGTTCGAACAGCTGTTCGCGGCGCTCGAGCCAGCCGGGTGGCTGGGCGTCATGACGAAGTGGGTGGGGGACCACGAGAACTTCGTCACCTGGCGCTACATCCGAGACCCGACGCATATCGCCTTCTACTGTCCCGAGACCTTGCGCTGGATCTCGGACCGGTGGGGCGCACCGGTCGAGTTCGCCGCTCCAGACGTGGCCCTGTTTCGCAAGTCGGGGTGAACTGCCGGACCGCGCGACCGGAAAATGGCGGACATATGATTTGGTCGGATATATAGATATATCGGAGCCCCTCTTCGGTTTTCGGATTCTGAGGAAATCGGGCGAGCAAAAAAGGCTGACTGGGGTCAACTTACCGGACCCTAACAAGCGTCAAAACGTGGAGGGGTAGCCACAAAAATAGCCACACTTTTTGTTCCCACTACGACACGGAAGCAAAAAGCCACTGAAAAGAATGGCGCGACCGACCTCCGCGCCCTTGAGGAACACGCGATCAATCTGCATCATGGTGGCAATGTCGTCGAGGGGGTCCGCGTTGAGCACGATGAAGTCGGCGCTTTTTCCAGCGGTGTTCATGCCTATCTCGTCGAGCCCGAGCGTCGCCGCAACCATGGCGGTGAGCCCTAGCAGGGAGAGATGGTCGGAGTTGATCCAGAGTGGAAGCCGCTCCGCGATCCATATCAACGTCTTCTTCTCGACCCGAGCGAGTACGCTGTGGTTCTCTCGGACGTGCCCAGCTTTCTTCGCAGAATTCACATCGATACACTTCCTACGGCCTCATGCCGCGCTGTCTCTAGTGAGGAGTGCGTAGAACGCCAGGAAAAGGGCTCACGGGCAGCGCTTGGCCTGGAGCTGTATTGAGTTGGTGGCGACCAGGGGTGTATCGTTTTCACGATGGCGTCCTTTCATGATCGAGCTGCGGTCCCTTACCAAACGCTACGGTGACGTCGCGGTGGTCGACGGGCTGTCGCTGTCGGTTGCCACCGGCGAACTGGTTGTGCTCCTTGGCGGCTCTGGCAGCGGCAAGACGACGACCCTCAAGATCATCAACCGTCTGATCGAGCCGACCAGCGGGTCGGTCCTGATCGACGGCACCGAGACATCCGCGGTCGTTCCCCATGAGCTTCGACGACGGATCGGGTACGCGTTTCAGCAGGTCGGATTGTTCCCCCACATGACCGTGGAGGAGAACGTCGCCGTGACCCCGTCGCTCCTCGGCTGGGAGCCGGACCGGGTTCGCGCACGGGTCGACGAGCTATTGACGCTGGTCGAGCTCGACCCGACCGTGCTACGTGCGCGGAGACCTGATGAGCTCTCCGGGGGCCAACAGCAGCGGGTGGGTGTCGCGCGCGCTTTGGCAGCCGGGCCCTCCATCCTTCTCTTCGATGAGCCTTTTGGCGCCCTCGACCCTCTCACTCGACGCCGACTCCAAGAGTCGTTCAGGCGTATCCAACGTGAGCTGAGGCTGACCACCGTCTTCGTGACGCACGATATGGTCGAGGCGCTCATGCTGGGTGACCGGATCGCGGTTCTCAATCACGGCCGACTCATCCAGGTCGGCACGCCTCGAGAGCTGATGACCCAGCCTGCCGACAACTACGTGCGTGAGCTGATGATCACGCCGCGTCGCCAGGCCGAAGTCGTTGACGAGTTAATGACAGCGGACACGACCCATGGCTGAGCAACTCACGTTGCTGCCGGAATACCTGACCGCGCATATCCAACTCACACTCGTGGCACTCCTGTTGAGCACGGCGGTGAGTCTGCCACTCGGCGTCATCATCAGCCGGACACCATGGCTCGAACAGCCGACGTTGGGCGTCGCCGGCGTCATCCAGACCGTCCCGAGCCTCGCGTTACTCGCGATCATGGTCCCCATCCTCGCCGGGCTGGAGCTGCCCAGTATCGGATTCCTCCCGGCCATCATCGGCCTGACCCTCTACGGTATCTTGCCCGTCCTTCGAAACACTGTGACCGGCATAGCCGGGGTGGACGCCTCGCTCAAGGAAGCGGCGCGGGCGGTGGGGATGACGACGTGGCAGCAACTGGGTCGGGTCGATCTCCCTCTCGCGATGCCGGTCGTCGTGGCGGGTCTGCGCACGGCCACGGTGTGGATCGTCGGCGTCGCCACACTCTCGACGCCAGTCGGCGCGACCAGCCTGGGAAACTACATCTTTAGCGGTCTCCAGACCCGAAACTACACCTCTGTGATGGTTGGTTGTGTCGCCGCCGCCGGTCTGGCGTTTGTCCTCGACAGTCTGGTCCTGGCGGTCGAAACCGGTATCCGCACCCGCCGACGAGGTCTCGTGGCGCTCGCCGGCGGACTCGGTGCTCTCCTGTATCTCTTCACGGCAGTCACGCTGGCCGGGCCCCATCTCGTCGACCGCGAACGCCCGGTCGTGATCGGCGCCAAGACGTTCACTGAGCAATACATCTTGAGCGCTATTCTGGCGGAGTGGATTGAGCAGGAAACGGGTCGCTCGACGACGCTCCTGCAGTCGCTCGGATCCATGGTGGCGTTCGACGCCCTCGACGCTGGCGACGTCGACCTCTATGTCGAGTATTCAGGCACGTTGTGGGCCAACGAGATGAACAGGGGCAACGAGACGGCGTCGAGGGCGCAAGTCCTCGAGGGCGTTGAGCAGTTTCTCAACGAGGAACACGCCATGACCCTGGTCGCGCGCCTCGGATTCGAAAACGCCTATACCCTCGCCGTCCGCCGGGCCGACGCCCGCCGGCTCGGTCTGAGCCGTATCGGCGATCTCAGACCACACGCGACGACCTGGGCCCTGGGAGGCGACTACGAGTTCTTTGCGAGACCCGAGTGGCAATCGATTCGACGCGTGTACGGCCTGGAGTTTGCCGAGCTTCGCACGATGGATTCCGCGCTGATGTATCAGGCCG
>Ga0310123_10001264_pt1 | contig 21271 bp, 18 predicted proteins | sample CB6_AW_1057_MG_FD_203505 | JGI IMG/M metagenome (GOLD analysis project Ga0310123, IMG submission 203505) | Marine microbial communities from Western Arctic Ocean, Canada - CB6_AW_1057 | ecosystem: Environmental > Aquatic > Marine > Oceanic | place: Canada: Western Arctic Ocean | collected... | reverse complement strand
GCGTTCCGGCAGTAAGGGTGGAAGTACCTAGTTTGACGACCAAACGGCGGTAATTGGAAGTGCTCATGGCTTCTCGAGCCGCGCACTTCCGGTGTGATGATCATCGGTCAGCATAGCGGCAAGTAGGTTATTCTAGCATGAAACCGCGCCGCTATCTGCGAATTTTGGTGTAGCGTGGGGGGTTGTGGAAAAGGATTTCGGAGCTTGTGCGATCAGGTCCGCTAGTTGCCGGACATGGCGGCCTGCAGAGTGATACATGCTGGGCAGTTTCCTCCCGGGCGTATCATTGCGTATCCGGCTTGGGGGTCGTCACTCCAGTGAGTGAAATCTACGTTGAAGATGATGAAAAGGCGTACCTTGCCCTGTGCTCGAGAGAGCCGCACGGCGTCGGCAAGGTATTGAGAGTGCTGCGTTACACTAAGATTGTACGGTGGCTGCCACAGAAATGCTGCCGGCAGCATTCCCCATTCCTCTCCGCTAAGATAGCCTATTTCAGTAAAGCATAGTGGTCTCGCGCCACCGACTGCGTTGAAGTAAGTATCTACCATCCCCGGGTAGTAGCGAGTGTAATGGCTGCTGGCGCCGCGCGGGTCTCCAGAACGTACGGAGGGAGGCATCAAGCCTTCATTGTAATGAATGCCCACGCAATCTAAGTAATTGAGCCCGCCGGCAGCCACCATCCCAGCAATAAAGGGGGCGTCATCACAGCCGTGCGGGTGGCATCCGCCGAAATAGCCAGTCGGCGCAGGAGCTCCGGAAATCACCATGGTACCGCCGTTTGATGCCTTGATTGAGCTGTGTGCTTGCTGCAGAAGACTGGTGTAGGTGGTCGGACTGATGGCTCCGCTTGCCCACTCACGATCCAGATTCATTTCATTCCACACTTCGATTGCGTCTGATCCAGCCGCAGCCAGCTCGCCCACGAAGCGTGCGTAATCAGCGAAGTTTTCCGGATAGGATTTGTCAGGGGATCCGAGTACGCTTAGCAGGATCTTGAATCCTTTGTTGTGCGCATCAGTTATTACTCCAATGTGACCTCCGGAGGGCTCGTTGGGATGCCATTTGACTTGGCGCTTAACCCAAGTCATACCGGCGTTGCGCATCAAATCTGGAGCGCGGAAATCGGATACTTGCCCGCCAAGCTCAAAATTTCCGGATGCAGTCGCCGGAGCCACAGTCGGGACTGCGGTTGCTACGAGCGTGGCCGTCGGAGGCGGTGGCTGTGTGGCGGTGTGAGTGTGAGTGGGCGGAGTGGTGGGTAGCGCAGTATTGGTCGCCGTGGGTGGTGATGCAGTCGTTGCTGGCACAGCAGTGGTCGGAACCACTGTGTTGGTTGGTATTGCTGTTGGGATCAAGCTGGCGGTCGGGCTTGGTATTGGACGAGGGCTTGGACTTGGCGTTGGGATGACCAGCGGCGTGTCGGTGATGGTCGGCATAGTTTTTGCAGCCACTGCGACCGAAACCACTTCGAGTTTTCCGATATCCCCACTCAATTCTGCCGCATCGCGTGGTATCCAACGTGACTCAGTATGGCCTGGGATGCGCACTTGCAGCCAGCGGTCGTCGCGGCTGCGGCCGACCGCGGTATATGTTTCTCCTTGCGTAAGACGCAATACGCCCGGAGAATTAAATGAGGGATCTTCTCGTGCGTAGTCTCTGTTGGCCGTGACGGTGGCGAAAAGTGTCCAGACTGTACTCGAATCTTTCCGGGCCAGGTTTACCATGTCGGTCGGGTTCTTGCTCTGGGTTTCCGTGGCGCAACCGTTAGATATGGCGAGAGATGTTGTAAATAAGACAGTGAGGGTCAGTCGAGAGGGAAGTAGCGCCATTGATTTTGGTTTTCGTATGCCGATGAGGGCGAGCTGCCCCGCGGCTACTTGTGAGATAATACTAGAATGCAATTCTGCTTGTCAAGTAGCTGCACTGTCCACGTTGACTTGTTTCCATCACTATGATAATATTCATGCTTGAGGTTATAAAAAGCATTAATGTCAGGTACCATTGGCACTACAATTATGATGACTATGCCGGCGCCGGCACGGCGTGGTCGCTGCGCAAGAGGTACCCCCGGTTCGAGGCTGGGGTAGGGTAATGCCGGTGATTTCTTGAAGAGAAATCACGAGACGCGGAGCCGCACCGGCGCCGCGTTTTCATTTAAGTGAGTCTAATGGGCAGAATTGTGATGACGAAAACTCTGGTGATGAAATTTGGCGGCACTTCTGTGGGCAGTGCAGATGCCATTAACGGGGCTGCCAAGCAGGTTCAAATTGCGCGGGAGAATTGGTCGCAGGTGGTGGTCGTGCTTTCCGCCATGAGCGGGGTGACGGATTTACTGCTCCATGGCGCAAATGCGGCTGCGGCCGATGATGAGGAAAGCGCTGCTGCAACCGCGGCGGCACTGCTCACAACGCATCTCGGAGCTATCGATGGATTGCTGAGTACTGAAGTAGAACGCGAATTAACGCGCGAACGAGTGCATGTACACGTAAATGAGTTTACAACTCTCTGCCATGCAGTGCACTTGCTGAGAGAGGCAACTCCGCGTGCTTTGGACGCAATCATGTCTCTGGGTGAACGTATTGCTGTGCATCTTCTTGCAGCGCGGCTGCGCGAGCTTGATTGTGCGGCTACAGCAGTGCGGTCTGAGGAACTAATCCGGACAGACGCCCACTTTCAGGCTGCTAACCCTGATATGGAGACCACTATCAGGCTCACCTGTGACAATCTGTCTCCGCTTCTAGCGGAGGACGTCGTTCCAGTGGTGACTGGTTTCATTGGCGCAACTGAGGACGGAGAGGTCACCACTCTAGGGAGAGAGGGAAGCGATTACAGCGCCGCTATCATAGCAGTGGCGCTTGATGCAGACGAAGTGTGGATCTGCACGGATGTTGATGGCGTGATGACTACCGACCCTCGCATAGCCGCCAACGCTCGTACTCTGCCCACGATCGCATATCGGGAAATTGCCGAACTATCATCCGCAGGTGCCAAAGTGCTTCACCCTAAAGCCATTATCCCGATTATGGAACGCGGTATCCGTATGTGGATACGCAATACGTTTAACCCCGATGGACCAGCTACGCAAGTGGTCGAAGATAGTAACAGTAAGATCCACAACGTTGGAGCCAAAGCCGTCGCCGTGGTAAAAGAGCATAGTCTGCTGTCTTTAGAGGGACGTGGAATGCTAGGAGTTCCGGGTATCGTCGCGCGCACTTTTGCGGTGGCGGCGCGAGGCGATGCTAGCGTGACACTCATTGCCCAAACATCGTCAGAACAGAGCATCTGCTTCGCTGTACCACAGTCTTCTGCAACGGACGTTGTCGCTGAGCTCGAGAGCGAATTCCGGTATGAGTTCCAGTGGCATCAGATCGACCGGCTGCGTGTGCAGAACGATATTGTAATCGTGACCGTTGTCGGTGCAGGCATGCGCCATACACCCGGCATCGCTGGAAAAGTATTTAGCGCGTTGGGAGTACGTGGCTTGAATGTGGTCGCCATCGCGCAGGGTTCATCAGAGTGCAGTATCAGTCTAGTAGTTACCGAAGCCGATGCGGACGACAGTGTACGAGCTATCCATGACATCATTGTGGATGGTAGTTTCGAGGAGGTCGGGCTGTGAAAAAACGCAAAGTTGCCGTACTAGGTGCCACTGGAGCCGTAGGGCAGCGCTTTGTGCAGCTGCTGGATGGGCACCCGTGGTTCACAGTGACTGCCCTGACTGGGTCGGAACGGAAAGTAGGGCTTACATATAAGCAGGCCTGCCGCTGGGTGCTTCCTGGTGAAATGCCCGCATGGGCTGCTGAGTTGTCAGTACTGTCGTCGGAACCCGAGGTGGATGCCGAGCTTGTTTTCAGCGCGCTTCCCTCGGAGGTGGCGCAATCGGTCGAACCGGATTTCGCTGCCGCCGGCTATCACGTCTGCTCCAACGCTGCCGCTCACCGGACAGCATCGGATGTGCCGCTGCTGTTTCCTGAGGTAAACTCGGATCATACCGTGCTCGTAGACGCGCAGCGCAATCGGCGCGGCTGGAGCGGTTGTATTGTCACTAACTGCAACTGCACCGCATCCGGCGTCACAATCTCCTTGAAGCCGCTGTTGGATGCCTTTGGATTGCGGAGAGTGTTTGTGGTCTCGCTGCAGTCAATTTCGGGTGCGGGCTATCCGGGTTTGGCCGCTCTCGACATGATCGACAATGTCGTACCTTTCATCAGAGGTGAGGAGGAAAAACTGGAGTCAGAACCGCTGAAAATGCTCGGCAGCTGCGACGGTACCCGGGTGACAAAGGCTGATTTTGGAATCTCAGCACACTGTAACCGAGTTGCAGTTTCTGAAGGTCACATGGTATGCGTGACAGTGGAACTTGGGCGACCGGCGTCGGTGGCGGAAGTGGTCGATACTATGGACTCCTTTGCCCCGCCGGAGATGGTGCGAGAGTTGCCCAGTTCGCCTCCGCAGGTGCTCAGAGTGCGGCCTGAGAATGACCGCCCGCAACCGCGCCTGGACCGCGATACTGGTGCTGGCATGACTACGGTGGTTGGGCGAGTACGGGGAGACAGCCTGCTGCACATTCGCTACGTTGTGCTCTCGCATAATACAATCAAGGGCGCCGCCGGGGGCTCGCTGCAAAATGCTGAGCTGTTGCTGATGAAAGGTCTCGTGTAAGCCTGTGTATGATCTACTGGTTAACTGCCGGACTCGTCGCGTTCCATCCAGATGGTAACCGGCCCATCGTTGACCAGCGCTACCTGCATATCTGCACCAAAGCGGCCATGCTCCACTAGCACGCCATTTCTCACGAGTTGCTCCGCGAAATGCTTCACCAGTGGCTCTGCTTTTTCCGGAACGGCGGCACGAATGAATGAAGGTCTCCGGCCTTTGCGCGTGTCGGCGTACAGCGTGAATTGAGACACTACTAGCGCAGACCCGTCAATATCTGATAGTGACAGGTTGGTCTTGCCCTGGCTGTCTTCGAAGATCCGCAAGCCGGCACACTTGTTTGCCAGCCACTGCGCCTCGGCTTCGCCGTCCTGCTGTCCCACACCGACTAGAATCAGCATTCCTGTGCCAATGCGCCCGACAATCTCTCCGGCGATGCTTACGCTTGCTTCGCTTACGCGTTGGATTAGAAGCCGCATTTCTCTGGGTGATTGGGCCGCGGACCCATTCTGGTTTTCAGGGAAGCCCAGCTGCTGCTTTCACTTCCGCTATGGTTTCCGCGGCGATGATGGTGGCACGGCGCGCGCCGTCATGCAGTACGTCCCAAACGTGTTGCGGGTCTTTCGCCAATTCGGAGCGGCGCTCTCGGAAGGGCTGCAGATGGTTGTTCAGGCTGTGCGAGAACAGTTTCTTGCAGTCAACGCAACCGATTCCAGCTTTGCGGCACTCTCGGTTAATCATGGCTACGTCCTCGCTCGAGGAGAAGGATTTGTGCAGGGAGAACACATTACACACATCAGGATCGCCGGGATCTTCCCGGCGCGCGCGCTGTGGGTCGGTGACCATGGTGCGCACCACCTGTTCGGTCTCTTCGGGCGTGAGTGCCAGTTCAATCTGGTTGTTCTCGCTCTTTCCCATTTTTCGCTTGCCGTCTGTGCCGAGCACCTTGGGGAATTCGGTGTTCTTCATCTGTGGTTCCACCAGTACCTGTTTGCCGGTACGGTAGTGGAAGGTGCGTACTACTTCACGCGCAAATTCGAGGTGAGATTGCTGGTCTACGCCTACCGGAACTACATCGGCTTTGTACAGAGTTATGTCGGCCGTCATCAATACCGGATATCCGACCAGGCCATAGTTGACATTGTGAGGTTGTAGACGCACTTTATCCTTGAAGGTAGGTAGGTCGGTCAGTTTTCCCAGCGGGGTGAACATGCTCAGGATGGTGTGCAGTTCGGTCACTTGGGGAACATGGCTTTGCAGGAACAGGATGGTCTCCTCGGGTCGTAACCCGGCAGCCAGCCAGTCAAGAGCCATCTCAGTGGTGTGCGGTTTTATTTGCTGCAAATCATTCAGGGTGGTCATGGCATGCAGGTCGACTATGCAATACACGCAATCGTATTCCGCCTGCAGCGCAACGTAGTTTTTTATCGCTCCCAGATAATTGCCTAGGTGCTGCCGACCGGTTGGCCGCGCGCCTGAGAACACCCTACCTTTTTTAGGCATGTGCGTCTATGTTACGATGCGGAGGAAGCACTCTTTCGTAACAGTTCCATCACCTCACCGGGCTTGGCGTGCTGCCCAAGGTTTTTCTTGGAGAAGAGTAGTTCACCGTTGACGACCACCTCAAACACGCCGCCTTTGGAGGGCACGATCCGTACAGCGTCGATTGCCAACTGGAATTCCTGAAGTATTTCTGCTACCAGACTGGTAGCTCGTTCAGTGTAGTTTCAAGCCGCGCAATAGGTTATCTCAATGTCCATTTTTATGGTCAGCGCCTCCGTTGGCATTTTGCACAATCAGTTTACTATTGGTGCCTGCAAACGGCAATGCCTCACTTGACCGTATTGTGTGACTAAGGTGCTTCCGTTGTTTCTACGTCATTTGCACCGTTCTTGGTACGGGGCAGTGCGGCGACGAACTGTGTACTGGAGCGGCCAATGAATGTCCACCCTGTCGGCAGCAAGACAGTAGCAAGCACAATCTTGAGTGCATCACCGGGTAGGAAGGGTAGGAATCCAGTGCGCAGGACCGCTTCCCAACCGACAAATCGCGATAACCAGAGAATACCAGCTGCGTATATGATGGCATTGCCAATAATCATACTGGTGGCGGCAGTCCAGAGTTTCCGGTCCCAGCCTCTCTCGCTAAGTAACCCTACAACGTAAGCTGCAGCCAGAAAGCCCGCCAAGTATCCGGCTGTTGGACCGACTAGCCGCATTATGCCGAATGTGCCCCCTGCGAAGACTGGCAATCCTATGGCACCGAAAGTCAGGTATGTCACGACAGTTGCTGAGCCACGTTTACTGCCGAACAGTGCTGCCATGAGCAATACGGCGAAGGTTTGAGCAGTGATTGGTACTGGAGAGAATGGCAACACTATCTGCAGCTGGGAGGCAGCCGCTATGATCAGACTTCCCCCGAGCACTAGAGCCGTCTCTCGGACAATTCCTGCCTTCAGCCACATAAGCTCGACCATAACGATGAAACGGGTATTAGTAGCTTGTATCATTCACACCTCCACTTTTTAGGATGTTTATACTCATCTGAACAAGGTTAGCAATCCGATCCAGTTGCAAGTTATGTAGGCTTAGTCTGTCCCTGGTTGGGGAGTGATATGTACGGTCTGGGTAGGGAATGCGAACTCGATGCCGGCTTGCTCGAAGCGGCGCACTAACTCCAGATTGACGCTCTGCTGAACGTCCATATACACGAGGTAATCCGCTGATGTGACGTAATATACGGTTTCAAAATTCAGCGAGAAATCGCCGAAAGTGCTGAAATGGGTGCGGTCAAAGCGTACCTGCTCCTGCGCACTGACCACTTCGCGCACGATACCCGGAATGGACTCGAGCTTGGAAGCGGGCGTGTCGTAGGTGACTCCGATAGTGAATACCACTCTTCGCTCCTGGCGGTCCTGGAAATTCCGCAAACGGCTTTCGAGCAAATCGTGGTTCGCGAAGATTATCATTTCTCCGCTAAGGCTGCGCATGCGCGTGGTTTTCAAACCGATGCGCTCGACCATGCCCATGTGGTTATCCACAACGATGAAATCACCGATTTTGAACGGTCGGTCCAGCATTATCGAAACGTACGCCAGCAGATCACTGAGTATGTTCTGCACCGCCAGAGCTATCGCAATGCCGCCGATTCCAAGTCCGGTTAGTAGGCCGCTGATTTTGACGCCCAGGTTGTCCAGCGCGAGAAGCAAGATTATGCTCCACAGCACGATGCGACCGGCAAGGCCAAGGATGGCAACCATGTTCTGGCGATCGGTTTCGGCCTCCAATGTTTGGCGGGTGTAATGCTGCAATCCGTACTCTATAAGCTGATTTGCCCACAGGGCAGCCTGCAGCAGCATCGTGAAAATGGCTGCCAGTCTGATGAAGTCGTCCAATGCTCCGGGCAGGGTGAGAGAGAGTGCGCCGATGTACAGTGCGATTGCGATGAAGAACCAGGAGCGACTGGAGCGCAGCAGACTAATGGCAAAGTCGTCGATTTGAGTTGCGGTGCTGTGGGCGACGTGTTGCAGTCGCCGTACCGTTAGATTGCGCAGGCCGCGCAGTAACGCAAACACCGCGATGGTTACCGCTAGTGCTAGCAACCATGCCCTGAGCAGGTTGCCGAACCAGGTTTGTGCAAGGAAGTCCATTATTGCCTCAGCGTACGTTCTAGGATTGCAACTTCGAGTGCTAATTATAACCATAATTCGCGCTGGCGCGACTGCTTGTGATTAGCAGTCTTCGCCTGGACCGCTATACTCCAGTTTTGCGCATACGGCTTGTGGCAATCGGGTGTCGCTTGAACTCGGGTGAGATGGATGCACTGGCACGCGATTTTTCTGCGGCTGGACATTTCGTGGTTCCCTCTGGAAGAGACGCTGATCTGGTGGTCATTAACACCTGCACGGTTACCCACCGCGCCGGCGCGGACTCGCGCCGGATAATCCGCAGATTAAGGCGTGGTCACGCGCAGGCTGCGCTGGTGGTGACGGGTAGTTACGCACAGCTTTCAGCCCAAACAGATCGGGATTTAGGGGCAGATCTAGTGGTGGGGAACCAGTATAAAGATGCGCTGCCGCAGATATTGCACGAGGCCGGGTTGCTAACCACCCCGGAGCCGTTGCCCGCTCAAGACGTTGCGATGCTGGGGGCGGCAGGCCGCACGCGCAGTCGCGCTCAGCGCATTGTCGTCGCCGATATTAACAGGCTGGTGGCGCTGGGATATCACGAGGTGGTGCTGTGCGGAGTACATCTGGGTGCGTATGGTCACGATCATGGGAATGTAGACGGATTGGAGAAGTTAATGGAGGCCGTGCTGAGTGAAACAGACATTCCGCGGCTGCGTCTGTCCTCTCTTGAACCGTGGGATCTGCAACCGGGTTTTTTCAGACAGTGGGAAAATACACGTCTACTGCCACATCTGCACTTGCCTCTGCAAAGCGGCTGTGACCAAACATTGCGGCGTATGGGCCGTCGCAACACATGCACCACTTTTCGAGTATTGCTGCAGGCCGCGAGGTCTACGATTCCAGATCTCGCTGTCAGTGCCGATATCATAGTAGGGCTTCTGGGCGAGGTGCTTGCTCCACTCGATCCATCGCCGCAGGCTACCCCACGTCGGTATGGAGGCTTGGGTTAGCGCTGCAGTACCCCTACAAGATGCACCCCCATCCTACCGGGCAACATGTCCTCGAGCGCGATTAGAGCGCGAAAGAGAATCTCGTTGAAGGCGGCGTAAGTGGGATCACGTACCGTCTCCAGAGAGAGCAGTTGCAGTCCGCTTTCTCGCGCTAACTGCTGCAGTTTTCGGCGCGTGTTCGCGCGGTAGCGCAGAGAGAATGTATCTGCTGGGCTGCGTCCGTACAGGCGCGGAACCAGCGTGCGCTGCAGCGACGGCATCCAAGTGCTCAAACGGTTTGCGAGCAGGAGGGGATTGTGTTTGTTGGGAGTGAGGAAAATGAAATATCCCCCAGTTGTGAGCACACGCCGAATCTCCCGTAATGTGGTCTTAGGAGCGCGCAGGTGCTCTAGCAGCCAAGCGGCGGTGATTATCTGGAATGAGCCTGGGGGGAAGGGCAGGCGTTCGGACTGCCCGGTGCATAGGCTCATGCGCACATTTCTGTAGGCGGCCAGCGAGTGCCAGTGCGCGTCTATTCCGAACATTCCCGAAATTTCATTCACCAATTTCTCAGGCAGGCCGCCACGCCCACAGCCCAGGTCGAGCACTTGCATATCGACGCGCAGGCACTGAAGCACAGCAGCCTCATACACCTCTCCACTGGGCTGCCAGCCTGGGCGCAGCTGCCTGTATCGCTCACGTAATTGGTTTTGGCGGTCTAGAGGCAGCATTATCTGCCCTACAGGTTCATCAATTATTGGAGGCGAAAAACAGATCTCGCCAGACCAGCCAATTCGGTGTGTGTGGCGGGGGAACGTTGACGTATGCCAGCGCAGTCTGAGGGCCAGTTTCGACAGCGGGGGTGATCACAACGATGTGCGTTTCCCCTGGGAGACCGTACTTCAGGTTTGCGCGCAGTGTCCGCACCACGAAAGCATCCGAGGAAACGTATGCCTGAGTGAGTTTTAGTCCTGCCTGCTCTTGGTGCAGCGCGGTGACGGTAGCAATAAGCTGGCTTTCTTGGGCACGGATGGTCTGGCTGCGTTCCATCATGTGGCTGAAACTGGACAGAAACCATATGCCAACTGCCAAGCCGACCATAATCATCACCTGAGGGAGTGTGATTCGGAGTCCGCTTCGTTGCTGCGTTGCCGCTTTCATTAAGCGTCCTTGATCAACATCTCCGTCGGGGAATCTGTCAGGAGTGCCAATTTTGGCCTGCGGCGTCTGAATGCCGAAGGTGGGATTTGAACCCACACGACCAGTTGGTCACTACGCCCTGAACGTAGCGCGTCTGCCAGTTCCGCCACTTCGGCTAGTCGCCCGAATTCTACTGAGTTTCATAGGGATGTCAACGCGCATGTTGCAAGAGCTATGCCCACAGTCACGCGATGCTATAATCATGTCCCACGGTGTCAGAATGTTGATTCTGAAGGAAGCCATTACGCTAGTCAGCGTGCCGCCCGGAAGTTTCGTCTACCACATAATCGGCTTGTTTGCTCTGGAAGCGGCGCTTGCCATGGCGCTTGGCCAGTACCGGCGTGACCGCGAATCCGGAGCGGGTCGGATTGCTCTGGCCGCCGGCATGGCTTTGCTGCTGCGCTTGTTGCTGGTGCTGCTGGCGAGTCTGGGTGCGGCCGGCGTGGTTTACGACGATGCGCTGCTGCCGCCATTGGATCGCGCTGTGAGCATTGCCACCGTGCTGCTGCTGGGGTGGTCGCTGCTTTCCCGGGACGGGGAGACGTTGGCAGATGCGATTTTAACCGGCGCGCTAATCATGGTTGCTGTGGGCGCGGTGGTGGCACTGGTTCTCTGGCAGCCGTTGGGTGCTCTCGGGATGGGTTTCAACAACACAACGCATGATTTACTCTGGGCTGCCCCACAGTTTGGTGTGTTGCTGGCATTGTTGATTTTGCTGCTCTGGCGGCGCCCGGAAGAGTGGGCCATGGCGTTCGGGTTCTTCGTGCTGCCGCTCCTTGCAACTCTGGTTCATCTGGGCTTGGCCCTACGTACACCGGTTCTGAGCGGGCATGTCTCGGCCTTCGCACGAATGGCTGACCTGGCAATGTTACCCATGTTCGCGGTAGTGGTGTACCGGCGTGTGCTGCGTCAGGTTATCGTAGTCGTTGAGGGCGACCAGGCCCCTACCTTTATCCCACTGTTGGAAAGCCCGGTGGAACCCGGTCTCTCGCCGGATTTGGCCGGTGTGCTGGCGTCCATGGGGGTAGAGACCGACCAGGCCAATGCCATCGATGCGATATCGCGCGGGGTCGGGCGTGCGCTCGGGGCGGAAATCGCACTGCTGTGGGAGTTCGCGACTGGTGACGAGGCGGTGACGTGCCTCGGAGGGTACGACCTGACGCGACAGAGGCGGGTGGTCGGCTTCACGCTGGCCGCCAATCAGATTGAGGGTGTTCGTACCACCATTCAGAAGAACCGTGCGCAGCAACTGCGCCCAGCGGCGAATGGAGATGAGTTGCGTTTGTTGGCGGACCAGGTCGGGCTGCAGTATGTTGGCCCTGCGTTGCTCGCGCCGCTGCCCTCCGAACTGGAAACCTACCAGGCGGTGATGGTGTTTTCGCCAGATGCACTCTCGGATTGGAAAGATGACGATGACCATCTGCTGCTAGCGCTGGCCGCTCCGGTGGCGCGGGCGCTGCGCAACACGGTGGTAGATGGCAGTATGGGAACCGACCAAAGCGTCCTGGAGACGCAACGGCAAATTGTGGCGTTACGGCGTGAACGCGACCGGCTGAGCGAGCGATTGAGCGTGCTTGGGAATCGAGGCTGACCCGCTCAGGAATCATGTCCGTGCTACGCGTCATCCTATTGTTGCTGCTTAATCTAGCACTATACGCTTTTCTGGTTGCGCGCCTACTTGGATGGCGACCGCCCGGATGGAGAGCGGAGAAGGTGCGCCAGCGCGTTCTCTCAGTGGGCCTAGCGGCAGCGCTGACGGCGGCGGTCTTGCTTGGTGGCATGATCCTTCTGACCAGTGGACTGGTCAGCGAGCGCGGTAGCCTGCACATCTTGCGCAGCGCTCTCTGGGTGGACGCAGCAATAATACTACTACTACTCGTGTTCTGGGGATTGCCGCGATTGCCATTGCCGGAGTTGCCCTCGGAGGGCACCCGCCAGCGAGTGATCGCTCTGATGCTGGCTGTGGCGTTGACGGCCGCCGCGGCGCTGGGCGGAATTGCGCTGATTGCAAGTGGGTCTGTCAGTGGTGCCGGAAGCCTGCGCCTACTGCGCATAGCGCTTTCTGTGGATGCCGGCATGGCTTTGCTGTTGCTGGTGCTTTGGATATTCCCACGGCTGCCGTGGCCAGTTTACGGGCAGACGCCGGTGATGGTGCTTGCTGAATGGCGGCAGGTTCTGGGTGGTTTGGCCGCCGCGGGGTTGATAGTGGCCACAGTCGTGGGTGGAGCCATTCTTGCCTATGGCGAGATTGGTGCGCTCGATCAGTTTGTGGCTGTGGAAACGGCCGTGCCGAAATCACCCACCCTGGCGGTCGCTGCTGTTGCTAGCACGGATGTTCCGCCGACACGCAGCAGCAGCCCGACCGAGCGGGCTGCGACGGTGATGGCCATGGCGCTTCCCACGCGCAGTGGCACCGAGATTCCCACTGCTACCCCGACGTTAGGCTCCGGCGCAGTACCAACTGGCACCAATGTGCCCCATCCTACCGCGGCCGTATTGCCTTCGGTTACGGCAACAGAGCAGCTAACTGTCACGGCTACTTCCACCCCTCTGCCGGCACCGACCGCCGTCTCCATGCTCACCGCCATTGTGACCATGACGGCGACCTCGGTTCCCACCCCTACCGCGTGCGTGCCCAGCACAATCGGTTGGGTGGAACACACCGTACAACACGGTGACACCCTGTCCGAACTGGCGCATCAGGCAGGCACGGATAGTCGAGCTGTGCTGCGGGCCAATTGTCTGACTAGTGACCAGCTTGATGTCGGGCAGCGCATGTTGCTGCCACGTATAGAAGTGGTCGCCGACGGTGCGCTGCTGGCTTCACAGAAAGCATCACCACCGATGATAGATGGTGATCTAGGTGAATGGGGTCCGCTGGCAAACACGGCGGACGTGGTGGTCTACGGAGCGGGGCAATGGAGCGGTGCCACTGATCTTAGCGCTACTTTCTCGTTGGGCTGGGACTCGGATAACCTGTATCTGGCGGTCTCGGTGCGTGATGATGTGCACTCCCAGCAACAGATCGGCGAGAGGATCTTTAGGGGCGATAGTGTAGAATTTTTGCTCGATGGAGCGCTTCAGGCCGACGGACAGCACGATAAACTGAGCGGAGATGATTATCAGATTGGTCTCTCTCCGGGTGATTTGACCGCGGCTACAGTGGCGGCGCAGGCATATCTCTGGTTCCCGTCCGGGCAGGCTGGTTCGCTGCCGGCTGCTCAGCTCGCCGCAAGCGCCACCATGGATGGTTATGTTCTGGAGGCTGCTGTGCCCTGGGCTCTGCTCGGGGTTGAGCCTGCGAGCGGGGAGGTGTACGGTTTTGTGCTCTCGGTCAGCGATAATGACCTTTCCGGTGTATCCACGCAGCAGAGTATGGTCTCCAGCATTGCTGGTCGGGTGCTAACTGACCCCACCACGTGGGGTCAGATGCGACTTGAGCCGTGAGCGTACTGCTGGTGTCTCCTGCCGGGTGAAAAAACCCGCGAGTTTCGCTTGCGGATCTCGCGCTTCGATGCTATCTTGCAGATGGAAACAGCAATGTGAGCTATGAGCCAGCAGCTATCGCTGTTCGACCCCGAGAAATCGCCGCAGTCGGTGAAACCGTCCGTGCCGCGCATCCCAATGGTTGCGGCTGTCGAGGCCGCTCCATCGGCTACTCGTTTGTCCTCGAGTGCGCCGATTTCAGCGGCTCTGGCGGTCTGGATGGAAAGTCGCCGTCGAGCGGGGCTATCCGAAAATACTATCAAGAATTACCGCATTGATATCCAGCTTCTGGCCGAATATGCGGGTGCCGGGGCTTCTGTGGGTGAGTTCACCACTCAGACGTTAAATGATTATCTGGAGTGGATGCGGCACAAACGGAGAGTGCCGTGCTCCAGTAAGACGCTCGACCGCCGCATCACTGCGCTGAAATCCTTTTTCCGCTGGCTGACGCCTGCTGCCGCTCTGCGGGTCAATCCAGCCGATGCGGTGGTGAATGTCTCCGTGCGCAGTCCGCTGCCTGTGGTTCTCACCGAGCTGGAGCTTTCTCAAGCGCAGCATGCGGCACGGCAGCTGGGTCAGCGCAAGAAAAAGGCGGATGTGCGCCCGCACATCTTGCTCACGTTCTTGCTGCAGACCGGGTTGCGCAAAGGCGAGACAGTGCGCCTAGTGACCAATCACCTTGCGCTGGACGATCCGGAACAGCCGCACCTTTATGTTCGGTACGTGGATAAGCGTCATCGTCACAAAGAACGCAAGGTGGATTTGGACCCTGATTGGGTGCAGGAATACCGTAAATACGCGGAGATCTACAAGATAACAGAGCGCGTGTTTCCGTGGTCGGTTCGGTTGCTGGAATATCGCCTCGAAGATGTCAGCACTGCAGCCCGCTTGAAAAAACATATCTCTTTCGAAATGCTGCGATGGGCATGTGCAATGCGCGACTTCCGTGACGGTATGGAGTCGGAAAAGCTGCGCCGCAAACTTGGGCTCTCCAAAGTGCAGTGGGGCGAGATGCGCCGCAAAATCCGCAGGCTGCTGGAATGATATCAGGAGTCAGCCCACCATCCTCAGCGGATGCGTTCCCCCGAAATCAGACGTAGAACTAGTCACGTCAGTGTCAGTCTTCCCGGCGACCGCGCAGGAGAAAATCAAGGTGAAGGCATTTGGTCTTACCACAATCAGTGAGTTTCTCGATGATCGCGTCGTCTTTCGTAACCTAGAACCGGTGGATGTGCGTCTACCCAGTCTAGAGGCGCTGCGCGAAAGGGTCGGGATTCAACCGGCGCGAATTCCGCGCAAGACTGATACGGATTACGCGCACGTAATTGTGCAAATGCTGCGGGCTGCACAGGCCGTCGAAATGCACGTGGCCGAAATCGATCGCCTGGTTCTCATAGGCGACACGCGCTTGAACGATGGCACAGCTTTTGCGAACATATGCGTGGCTGGCGGCTGGCCCGGACTCGCATTCATTGGATCTGAGAATCTGGATCAGCCGGCGAAAGTGGAAAGGTCAGCCACCGAAGATGGGCACGAGCTGCATCTGGCAAATCGCTGGGCCGCCCTAGATGATTTCGATCGCTACTGCAGTGAGCGTGGCTCGCCCATTGCTGCCCGATGTGCAGTAATTCTGGATCTTGACAAAACTGCGATTGGAGCGCGCGGGCGCAACGCACACGTTATCGACCGTGTCCGCGTGCAGGCAGTGCGCGAAACGGTCGCGGATGTACTCGGCCCCGGGTTTGACCAGTTGGCTTTTCGCACCGCATACGATTTGTTAAATCAGGTGGAATACCATTCTTTCACAGGCGACAATCAAGATTACCTCGCCTACATATGTCTCATTTTTGGCAGTGGCCTGTACACTTTGGATCAGGTGGTAGCCGATTTGCGCGCTGGACGACTGCGTTCCTTCTTGCAGTTCATAGAGTATGTTGAGCAACATGTGGATGAGCTTTCTTCCGAGCTGTCATCCATCCACGGCAACATTTATTCCAGAGTGCGGGCTGGTGACCCGACGCCCTTCAAAGCCTTTCGCTACAATGAATACTTGACTACAGTGGGGTGTATGGGCCGGTCTCCGGAAGAGGATTCTGCGTCGCAGTTACTGGAAAATGAAATCGTGATTACGCAGGAAGTGCGCGAAATGGCGCTGCGTTGGAAAGACCGCGGAGCTTTGCTTTTTGGGTTATCTGATAAGCCGGATGAAGCCTCGCTGCCCTCCCCTGAACTTGTGGCGCGGGGACACCTCCCTATTCATCGCGTGCAGGCCTGGGCAGTGGGTACCGTCTAATAAACCATCTGGCCGCCCACGAAGGCTGCCACGCGCGCGTCTGTGGGAGCCTCGAAGAAGGTCTTCGTCTGAGTAACCTCTACCAGCTTGCCATCCAGCAGTAGCGCGCAGCGCTGCGCCAGCCTCCTGGCCTGAAAAACGTTGTGTGTTACAAGTACGATGGTGGTAGCATGCAGCCGGTGCTGCTCACTGATTAATGATTCAATCAAACTGACATTATATGGGTCCAGATTGGCAGTGGGCTCATCCAGCAACAGCACCTCGGGATGAAGCACTAGCGCGCGTGCAACGGCCGCGCGCTGGCTTTCCCCGCCGGAGAGTGCGCGCGCAGAGGTGTGCGCCATCGCACTCATGCCCACTCGCTCGAGTATCCGGAGCACTCTCCGGTTGTCCGGTTTACCGCCGCGCAGGCGCAACCCGAAGGCCACGTTGGCGCTGACCGAACGGTTGAGCAGCTGCGGTTTCTGAAACACTGTGGTCACCTTGCGGCGTGTTGCCAGCGGTGGATTGGACGGGACAATGCGGCCAGAAAAATGCAATTCGCCTGCGCTGGCCGGCTCAAGGAAATTGAGGATCCGCAACAGTGTGGATTTCCCCGAACCGCTCGGGCCGATTATCCCCAAAATCTCCCCGCGCCGGATGGAGAGCGCGTCAATCTGCAGCACAGTGCGCCCGTCGTAATCCTTGCTGAGCGCCTTCATACGGTAAAGATCGGGGCTTCTCTTAGCGTGGTTGTCCATTCCAGTTCCCAAAGCGAAGCAGGGCGCTGTTGGCCACGAAAGTCAGCGTTAGTAGGATCAGCCCTAGCGCCAGTGCCAGTCCAAATGCGCCCCTGCGTGTTTCCAGCACGATGGACGTTGTCAGCACGCGCGTTTTCATCTCAATGTTTCCGCCCACCAGCATCACCGCCCCCACTTCCGCAACGATGCGTCCGTACGCGGCGGCGATGGCAGCCAACAACCCCATTCGGGTCTCAGCCAGTACGGTCAAGGTAGTCTGCCAACGGGTGGCGCCCAGAGAGCGCAGCTGCGGCCGGAGTTCGGGGTGTATGCTGCCCACTGCGGCCATGGTCAGTCCTATTACCAACGGGAGTGCGATGATGGTCTGAGCGGAAATCATGGCGGCGGGAGTGAACAACCAGCTTAACTCTCCCAGTGGCCCGGAACGGGAAAGCATCACGAACACAAATAGGCCAACGACCACTGGTGGCAGGCCCATGCCGGTGTAAAGCGCAGTCATGAGCAAACGGCGGGCGGGCAACCGGCTTGCCAACCCGAGTGCCGCCCCGACTGGTAGACCTAGTAATGTACTCAGCGCCAACGAGGAAAGGGTGATCCGCAGCGTCAAAGTCACAGTTCTGAGCATGTGCGGGTCCAACTCCCGCAGCAGTATCAGGGCTTCCTGCCACGCTTCAATCAGTGTCTGCATTCACTAGTATCCTGTCATTTGATGCAAATAGTGAAGGTTCTTGTTGCATTACGGACCAACCTCTCGTCATGGTTGACTTTAGCTTGTACAAAGCCGATGGACATTCATCGCTAGCGTATCGGCGTATAGGAAATAGCGTCATTGTGAATATCCCTGTGAGCGAAAGAGATGCTGCCCGAACTGCTCAACCCCGAATGCGGCGATGTGCTCGCCCGTTTCCGGAGAAGTGAGCCAGTCCACGAACTTTAGAGCCAGCTGATGGTTAATACCATCGTTTTTGTCCGGGTGCACCGGGATTATCACGTAAGGATTGTAAAGTGCCGGGTCGACATTCGTGCTGATGCTCTCTCCGCCGACCATTAATACCAGAAAGGGCAGGTGTTCGGATTGAGACAAGTATGTGCCCCTATCGGTTAGAGTGTAGGCTTCGGTCTCATTCGCGTAGTTCAATGTTGCTCCCATCCCCTGCCCGAGCGAGTAATACCAGTCCTCCGATGTGGATGGCTGCATTCCTGCTTCCACCCACAGACACTGTTCCTTCATGTGTGTGCCGGAATCGTCCCCGCGCGAGGCCCATGGCGTACCGGTGGCGGCGATGGCAGCCATAGCCTCGGAGGCGCGGTTTACGCCGCGTATACCAGCAGGGTCATAACGTGGGCCGACGATGATAAAATCGTTGTACATAACGTGGTGGCGGGCGGTGCCGTGCCCGGCGGATAGGAATTCCTGTTCGCGTTCCGGAGCGTGCACCAGCAGAACGTCGGCGTCTCCAGCCTCGCCCAGAGCAAGCGCTTGTCCGGTTCCAACGGCTACTACCTCCACCGTGGTGCCGGTTTCCGCCTCGAAGCGAGGCAGAATAGTTGTCAGAAGCCCCGAGTTTTCTGTACTGGTAGTGGTGGCCAGCCGGAGTGTGCGCGACTGTTTGGAGTATCGGCAGCCGGTCGCCGTCGCAATCAGCAGCAGTACCAGCCACATGCCCGCGAGCACGGAAGTGGGCGCTCGCGGGCTCATACTGGTGGCAGCATGCGGATGCGCAAGATGCGGCGACTGCTGCATCGTACGCGCGCGCGCTGGTCCAATCTCCATCCGGGCACCCAGAGTACTCTCTCGCCGCTTACCAGCAACGGCAGGCGGCTGCGCCATCTCTGCGGGATCCTAGCATTGGTCATGAAGTCTGTCATCGACTGGCTGTCTCCGTTCATCCCTAGGGGCTGGAAACGCTCCCCGCGGAGCCGGGGGCGCAGTCGCAACGGCCCGGGCATTCGGTCGGCGTCTACGTAAGCCTTCCAGCGGTCGCGGTTGCCACGGATGCTCTTCATACGCACGTCTCCGGCAGGATCAATTTGCACGCTCCAGCCGCACTCTCCTATGCTGGTATCGCCCGGGACGACAAGCGGAATGCTCTGTGAGTGTCTCAGCAATGGAAGGCCTTTGGGTGGTTGCGGCTCTGCCCCCACAGGCGCGATTATTAAATGCTCGTAATCAACAGTCAGAGCGAGTTTTCCAGGTAGCGAGTGCTGCTGGCGTACCTCTGCTCTCCCACAGAAATCCACGGCTTGTGAAACTGGGTCGAAACCTATATCACGTAAACCCGGTCGCAGCTGCATGATGGCGTGGCGCAGCAGCCTGAGCTGCAATCCCGGCAGCAGTTTCGTGAATTCGTCGCGGTGCAGTAACACGAGGCTTTTGTCCTTACGGACGACCACCTGCCGACATGCCATACGAGTGGCTTGTCGCAGCACGCGCTGTTCCTCGCCTAGCAACGTGGTCATGCGCAGCAGTGACGCGTGCAGGTTCGGTTTCACACTTTCGAGGATCGGCATGACCTCGTGGCGCAATCTGTTACGGAAGAAAGTGGTATCGGTGTTGCTCGCGTCATGTCGAGGTTGCAGTCCATGCTCATGGCAATAATCTTCAATCTCAGCGCGTGTCACCGCTAGCAGCGGACGCCCCAGCAGCAGCTCGGCAGGTACGGGTGTCGTTGTAGGAAGGCGCATGGCAGCCATGGGTGTGAGAGGTCGCATGCCGCGCAATCCAGACAGGCCAGCGCCGCGCAACAGGTGCATGAGCACAGTCTCTAGTTGGTCATTGCTGTTGTGGCCGACGAGAATCAGGTTGAGGTGCTCATTTTGTGCCACTCCTACGAGGAAATCGTAGCGCGCCTGGCGTCCGGCCTCCTCCAGCGATAGTTTGCGCTCGGATGCGATTGCGGCGACTTCCTGGCGTCCAGCTGAGAATGGAAAACCCCAATTCCGGGCGATGTCGGTGACGAATTGCACATCATCGGTCGAATTTGGTCGCAGGCCGTGGTCGAAGTGAGCCACGTGCACACGTGGTGGTCTTTCTGCAAGCCGGCTAAGCAAGTGCAGCAGCGCGAGGCTGTCCTGGCCGCCTGATACTCCCACCACTATCCCGCTGCCCCAATCCGATTCCCCGATTTCACGCTCAAAATCATGCAGGTGATTGAGCAAATCCATACCGGCGATTATATCACGCAGGGCTACGTAAGGGCATCTTTGGACTTTACGCCTGCGTGGTATAATCGCCCGTTACATGAAATCAGGTCTGAGTAGGAGCGAATCGATTGGCATTTAGCCCGCTTAACTGGCTGCTGGGCCTGTTTTCGCTGGATATTGGCATCGACCTCGGCACTGCCAACACGCTTGTTTATGTGCGTGGCAAGGGCATCGTCATTAACGAGCCTTCTTGGGTCGCAGTAGACAGAAAGACGCGTCGCCCTCTGGCAATTGGTGCGGAGGCCAAGGAGTTGGTAGGACGGACACCGACCCACATTCAGGCCGTGCGTCCGCTTCGCGATGGAGTCATCTCAGAATTCGAGATAACTGAAGCGATGCTGCGTTACTTCATCGATAAAGCTCACGAGCAAAACTACGTTCCCATTCCGCGCCCACGGGTGGTGGTGGGCATCCCCAGCGGAGTGACCGAGGTGGAAAAACGCGCGGTTTACGATGCCACCATCGCAGCGGGCGCGCGCGCGGCATTCCTTATAGAAGAACCCATGGCTGCCGCCATCGGAGCCGGGCTGCCGGTCGGGGAGGCGCGCGGATCCATGGTGCTGGATATCGGCGGAGGTACTACCGAAATAGCTATCTTCTCCATGGGCGGTATTGTCATCAGCCGCTCGTTGCGGGTGGCCGGCGATGAGATGGACGAAGACATTATCGAGTACGCGCGCTCCAAACATAATCTTGCAATCGGGGAGCGTATGGCTGAGAGAGTGAAGATATCCGTTGGCTCTGCATATTCGCTGCCGGAGGAAAAGATGGCGACGCTGCGCGGCCGCAACCTGGTGACCGGGCTGCCGGAAGCGGTCGAAGTCTCCTCAATTGAGATTCGGGATGCTCTGAAGGAATCTACGCGCACTCTTATAAACCTTGTCAAAGATGCGATAGATGAAACCCCGCCTGAGATAATCGCCGACCTGATGGAGACGGGCGTATGCCTCGCGGGTGGGGTGGCGCAGCTGCAGGGCCTCGCGCAGCGATTGCAGGATGAGATTAAAGTCGAATGCTGGGTGGCTGAAGATCCGCTAACGTGTGTAGCGCGCGGTGCGGGATATATTTTGGACGA
>Ga0310123_10001263_pt1 | contig 21290 bp, 12 predicted proteins | sample CB6_AW_1057_MG_FD_203505 | JGI IMG/M metagenome (GOLD analysis project Ga0310123, IMG submission 203505) | Marine microbial communities from Western Arctic Ocean, Canada - CB6_AW_1057 | ecosystem: Environmental > Aquatic > Marine > Oceanic | place: Canada: Western Arctic Ocean | collected... | reverse complement strand
TTGGCATAGACCTGCGGCATCAGGGTCGGGATCATCGGTTCAGGATAGAGTGCGCCGAACGCATCGGCGTTCTCCTGCATGACCGAAAGCTCCTTCGCCGTAAAACACCACTCCCGATTGAAGGCGCCGGTGGCGTTGAACATCCGCCATTCGGGAACCTTGGAAAAAACCTGGTAGTCGAAGATCTTGAAGCGGGGAAAATAGAACCGCGCCACGTTGATGCCGACGAATCCTTCAATCTTCCCGAACGAGGGAAGGATTCCGCGCCACTCTGAAAGGTCATAGGAGAGCGTTCCGTCAAAGTACTGCCAGAACAGATCGATGCCCGGGTTCTCGGTCATGAGCACGGTGTCCGGATCCACCTGGTCGACGGCCATGCGCACCTGCCGAGCCGCCTCCAACTGTGCCTGCTGATCCGCCTGGTGGCCCGGGTGGCCGAACGTGTGGGGATGAAGGTCGTTGTAACAGATGGGGTTGCAGGCCCCCATGACATCGATTCGGATTCCGTCGGCCCCCGTTTCCACGACCAGCCGCCGGCAGGTCTCGGCGATGTAATCCCGCCAACCGGGGTTGTTCATGTCCATGCCCCACATGGCTCCCATGGGCCACTGGTACCTTGGTTCCGCCCAAGTCTCGCGCTTCTCCATGAGGCCCCATTCGGGACCATGCTTCGCGCCGACGAGACTGGAGAGCGCGGCCTCGCCCACGTTGATGTAGAGCGTGACGAGATATCCCTTCCGTTTCATTTCGTCCAGGTAGCCACGGAAGGCGGGAAGACCTCCCCAGCGTTCGTTGTACCCCTGCAGTCCGTAGTCGCCCTGGTTGCCCCAGAAGTAGCGCGTTCCCTCCAGGGATGGATTGCCCTTGTCATGGAAGGAATATTCCTCTCCCCGAATCACTGCGCTTCGCTCCAGGGTGACTACGTTGGTGTGCCCCGCTTGTTCGATCGCCGTTTTACGATGTTTCTCCAGGTATTCATCGGTAATGACGTCCCATTCCCAGTAGGAGGTGTGCTCGATCATGTCGAGCGGCGCGGCCAGGTATTCGTCCGCGTGTTCGCCTTCTTCGAAAACGGGGATGTGTCCCCACTGCCCGATGTCGGTATTGTAGCCGTTCGCGTTGTGGAAGTGATGGGCGGCGCTGGTGCCCTCGAGGTTGAACCGGTCGATGAGCTTGCCCGGGTGCGGCCGTCGATGGGCGAATGACTCAAACCAGGAACGATACGCCTCCATCGCCTGCCGCCAGTCCCCGTTGTAAACCCCGAGCACCGCGGTGGGGAGAATCCAACGTTCATCGGGTTCCAGGGTTCGCTTCTGGTAGCTGAAGGCCATGGAGGCGCCGGTCCGCGGCTCATAAGGATTGTGAAAGACAAGGTCGCGCTCCAGCCGGGAGTGCATCATGGCTTCATCCGTCGTGCGGAACGAGAACTCCGGCGAGCCCCCGGCCTCGTTCAACTTATCGAAATGCAATATCTTGTATTCGCCGCTCGGGTCAGCGGCATTCAGATAGAGTCCGCCGCCCTTGTCGGGACGATAGGACGCCATGAGCTGAAAATAAATCATCTCACCGCCATACGCGTTGGCGAATCCGGCCGGCGACTTGGAGAGGATCCCGGTAAGCATCGGATAAAAGAAATGGTCCTCTGCCGGGTCCTCATCCCAGGCAATGCCGGTCAGCAGCGGAAACGCCACATTGACATCCTGCGGTTCGGCGTCCGAATTCTTCAATGCCAGCCCGATTCGTATCTGCGGCCCCTCCCCTGCCCTCACGTCCAGCGTCGCGCGTATCCCGTGGTCGCATTCCAACTCGTACCGGAGGCCCGCCGATCCCCGAGGCAATATCGGCTCCGATCTGGAGATGACCCGAAACGCCCGGCTGTCCACCCGCTCCTCCCCGATATCCACGGAAAACATCGGGCTGCCGCGCTCAGGTTCGACCGGGGACACGGCCATGGGGCGATGGTGAAGTTCGCGAAGTTCAAGCCCCTCATCGATTCCGATTTTCAACCGGAACCAGCCGTTTTCCAATGTGTCGACACCCGGCTGCGATACGACCGCGGCCGCAACCACCGACGGCGGGTCGAGTTCGCGTACCGGCGGGTTCAGTTCGACGGTTCGGGGATCATCCGCCTCCGCGCGAGCGTGTAATGCGGAAAGCCAAGTGAACAGCATGACCAAGTATAGGGTTCCAGTTCTCACGTTGAACATTGCCTCCTTGATTCTATTCGGTAGAGTGAAAATATTGTCCGTTGCGCATCAGAAAACGTTGCGCAATGGGTGTATTTTGTAAGATAATTCTGCATGGCAAAGCAAGTAGAAATCGCGTTTATCGGTTGCGGCGGAATCGTGGCGACTCACCTCGACCACGGCCTGGGCTCGTTTCCTGACGTGCGCTTCGTGGGCTGGTGCGACATCAATCCGGAAAACGCGGAGGCGCGCCGTGCCGAGGTGGACGGCCAGGGAGATGTATTTGACGATCCCGAAAAAATGCTGTCCGGAACGAGACCGGACGCGGTCTACATCATGCTCCCGCCTTTCGCCCACGGCCCCGTTGAAGACCTGGTGCTGGATCACGACCTTCCGTTTTTCGTGGAGAAGCCGGTTGCGATCGACATGGAGACGGCGTCTCGAGTCCACGAGGCGGTTCAGCGCAAAGGCCTGATCACGAGTGTCGGGTACATGAACCGGTATCGTGACTCGGTTCTGCGGGTTCGCGATCTCATCGCGCAGTCCCAGCCGGTCCTGATGCATGGTGGATGGCTGGGCGGAGGGCCGCAGAACTACGAAGGGACCTGGAACTGGTGGGTTCGGAAGGACAAGTCGGGAGGCCAGTTCCTGGAGCAGACCGTTCATACCATCGACCTGGCGCGGTTTCTGTTCGGCGATGTGGTGTCCGTGCACGCGGTGGCGGTTCGAGACCGCAAGGACCGCCCGGAGTTCTTCACCATCGAGGACGCGTCCATGGTGCAGCTTGGGTTTGAGAATGGCGCCGCCGGCAATCTCTACAGTTCCTGCTGCACGCCGGCCGGGGGCGGAATCAGTCTCGACGTCTGGACGACGGCAATGCATGCGCGGTTCGATGCCTGGGAGCACTCGGTCCGGATTACCCAAGACGACGATGAAATCACCGAAATCGCGGGAGAAGAAAACATTTTTGCGAAAGAGGATCGCGCGTTCATCGATGCCGTGAAAAGCGGAAGCGGAGACGGGCTGCTGGCGACCTATGAGGACGGGTTCAAGTCGCTACAGATTGCGTGCGCGGCCGACAAGTCAATGGAAACAGGAGAGGTGATTTCGAATTTTTGATTTCGGATTTCGGATTTCCTGTTTACCCTACTCCTCATGAGCGCCAAACATGAGATCCCGGACGGCATTATCGGCAGAATGGGCGGCAAGGAGCTTGTATTCGGGGAGCACCTGGTCACGCTTCCGGATGCGAATTCGATTCTGGACAATCCCGACGCCATGCGTAGGCGACTTGCGGATGAAGCGTTCCTCTTCTTTCGGGGCCTGCACGATCCGAAGCTTGTGGCGCGCGCGCGCCGGGAAGTGCTGCAGGAGATCGACCGGCAGGGCGGGATTGCGCCGGACACATCGCTGGATGACGCGGTGATTGCCGACAACAACGGCCACCTTCCCGACGGTACGCGAATCGGGGTTGACGAAGACCAGGTCCGCGGGGGGATGGCGTCCCTGCTTGAACTGGTCAGTGGCGAGGGAATGCTGGGATTCTTTGACGATCTCCTGGACGGACCAGTCCGGACGTACACCCACAAGTGGATTCGCATCTACCAGCCGGGCACGGCGACGGATGTTCACTACGACGCCCCGTACATGGGTCGCGACGCGCCGGACCTGGTCATCACCGCGTGGACGCCCCTGGGCCATATTTCGGTCGACATGGGACCGATCGTGCTCGTTCCCGGGTCGAACCGGTTGGAACGTCTCAAGGCGGACTACGGCAAAGAAGATGCCATCCGAGAGAGATCTACGGGGTATCTTACCAACGATCCTCTCGATGTCATCGACAACTACGATCTCAAGTTCGCCACCGCGGTGTTCGAGCCCGGCGACATGTTGCTCTTCACGAAATACATTCTGCACGGGTCCCTGGAAAATACAACCGACCGGTACCGGCTCAGTACAGATACGCGCTATCAGCGTGCAGACGAGAAGCACGACGAGCACTACACGTTCGAACAGCGCACGGCGTGAACGGAGCGAGAATGAATAGGGTCACGGTTGGCATCTCCTATGAGTTTGCTTCCTTATGAGCTTTGCCCGGGTTTGGTGCTGGTGGCTCCGTGGGCCACGGGCAGGATGCCCATGCCACGTATTTGGGCGCCTTCGGCGCCGTATTGTTCTTCATCTAATATCCTATCGACCGCAAATACTCCCGGCTTTTCCGCATGAACTCCGCGGGCCGGATGCCTTTCGCCATGAGTGGCTTCTGTGGGTCCAGTTCCACGGAAACCCAGTCGTCATAGCCGATTTCTTCAAGCCCTTTTAAAACCGCTCCGGCATCGAAACCGACGTTTCCCTGGCCGATCGGGGCGAAGTGGCTTTCAGTCCAGTCCGGTTTCCCGGGATCCCAGGAAGGCGCCTGGTGGAAGTCCTTCAAATGCACGTGATTGATTCGCTCTCCGTGGTCGCGAATCACCCGCATGGGATCTCCACCCGCCGCGAGTAGATGTCCGGTGTCCAGCATGATTCCCATCCCTGGAATGGTTCGTACCATCGTATCCACGTGACCGTTGGTTACCACCAGTTGGCCCATGTGAATGTGGTGCGTGAGTTGGATCCTGAATCGCGCGGCCTCGGCAATGATCGGGGCAAAAAACTCACCGATCAGCGGGAAGCGGTCGTCGTGCGCCAGGTCTTCGCCGCCATAGTCCTGGATGAATCCTTCCCAGATTTCGCAGACCCGGTTGCCGAGAGCGGCATTGTACCGGATACACTGGCTTGGTGTACGCGCTTTCGCGTTTACAACCTGGAGTCCCCAGGCACGAGCGGCCGCAGCGGTTTCCACCAGGTCTTCGGCGTTCCGAATATCCAGTCCCTCCACCCCCTCGTACCCCGCCTCCGCGATCTGCCGGAATATCGGCTCAACGACGTTGTTCGAGAGGTCTTCCCACGTGTAGATGTGGCAGGCGATGCGAAAGTTGGGCATGGGTGGTAGTCTCCGGTTTGTGGGTAATTGGTATTTGGGTATTTGGGATATGAACCTTCGACTTTCGATATTGAGCATTCGATATTCGGCAATTCCGACGCCGTGCAGGTTCCTCGAGGTGGCAGAACCCGGGAAATGTCCAATGTCGAATGCTCAATGTCGAATTTCCAAGTTCGGGGAAAGTACCGATGAAACAATAACCACACAACCCAACAATGTGATAACTTTAAATCAGGACTCGACCGTATTTGAGATGAACCTGACAACAATTGTCAACATCATGCTCTAAACGATGGGTTGCTTCGGCAAAATGTTCTTCAAGTGAACCCGTATGAAAACGCCGATCCGTTGCAACAAACGGTAATTCGCGGTTAAAAACACTCCGTAACACACTATACAGAGTTTACCACGTCGACACGTCAACGCTTGCGCCGGACTCGGCGGAGGGGTTGGCCGCCTGGAGAATCTTGATCGACTCGCGTACGCCGGCTGGGTCCACGGGGACCGGCCCGTCACCGAGGATGTGGTCCGCAACTTGAGTGTAGAAACGTGCCATGCGGTCGACACCGGAAATGGTTTGAACGGCCTCGATCTCTGTCGTCCCGTTCTGCGAATGAATCCGGCAATCCGCCTCTCCGAAGTTCTCGTGCGCGACGGCAACGACGGTGGCTAGTTCGCCCATGATGACAAATCTCGGCTTGCGATAGTGCATAATGCCGCTGATGTCCATTTCGGCGGTGACGCCATTCTCGAAACGGATCTGCAGGTTTGCGTAGGTTTCCGTATCCATGACATCGGTCCAGATCCGCTTCTGCAGGTCGGCACTCACGGACTGGACGGAAGACCCCGTCATCTGCACGAGTTGGTCGGCCAGGTGCCCCCCTGCGTCGTAGAGGTACCCGCCACCGAACCGGGTTTGGGTTCGCCACCCTTCCTGCGGACCGTGGTAGTTGCAGGCCGATTCGATGCGATACACCTCTCCCAGAACACCTGACTCGATGACCGACAATGCCGTGAGGTAATCACTGTCCTCCCGTCGATTCTGGTGAACGGTGAGCATTCGGTCCGCGCGCGTGGCTGCCGCGATCATCTCGTCGGCCTCTTCGACGTCCAGGCACATGGCCTTTTCCACCACCACGTGCTTCCCGGCCGACAATGCCTGCACGGTGTGCGTGACGTGAATGTGGTGCGGGGTGACCAGGACGATCAGTTCCACGGAGTCATCCGAGAAAACCTCCTCCACCGTGGCGCAGGTGCGAACCGCCGTATTCCGTTCGGCCTGGTCCCGGCGGCCGGCATCGGTGTCGCACACCAAGTGAAGCCGCAGCCCGGGCGCTCGAGTGACCGCGGTACAGTGATGCTGTCCCATGCCGCCGTAACCCACCACTGCGACGTTTCGTTGCTCGTCCTCTCTCATCCGGAACCAGCCTCCATGACAATCTCGAGTGTTTTCCTGCTGCGGTCGGAAAACGTTACCGTCACGTCCGCCCAGTCTCGGTGGGTCGAGGCTTCCACATCCGTATCGTCAAGCCGGATGGAGTGAACCGAGGTTCCGCCCAGACCCCTCAACCGGAAACACATCGTGCCGTTTCCGTGCAGTGTCGCGATATACGTTCCGTTCCGGTTGTCGATCTCTTCCACGAAAAGACTCTCGTCATCAGACCAGATCACGAGCTCATCCAGCCATAAAACTTCACTCAAGGTTCCCTCGCGCACGACCAGGGGAACCCGTTCCCCGTTCAGGGAAAGGTCGCAATCGCGTTCGTTTCCGGCCTCGGTCCAGTCCGTATTCAGAAGATGAATGCGATGAAGTTCCGTGTCGTCCTCTACACGAGCAGTGTAATAGACGTCTCCGCTCCGATCCTCCAGACTGACCGTCGAATTCACTCCACGAGCGAGGCCGCGCACGAGTTCCGTCATGAAATCATGGAGCCAGGAGTTGCCGGGGAAGTCTGTGGTCAGGAGCAGGTACGCCTCCCCCCGCCCGATCCTGTGCCGCACGAGGATCGGCTCGCCCGTCTCCCGATCCTCGGCAATGATTTCCGCCCCGTGAAGATCAACCTCGGCCAGGTGAACAGGATCGTGATGCGGGCCGACGGGCGGCAGCATGTTTCCGCGGACGCGCGGAAACTCGATGCCCTGTAACGGCGACTGCTCCACGCCGTTTGAAGCCCTGATAAACTCCAACATCTTTCCGCGGCCGCGGACACGAACACCGAAGAGGTCCTCCACGTTTCCGGACTGAAAGAGATTGAGAGGCTCCACGCCCTGGCGCAAAAACGTCCGGTCTTCATGGGTAGTGAGGTGCGGCACACTCATGAACAGCGTTCCGCCGCCTTCCACGTAGCTTTTCAGGTTTGCGTACAACGCGGCGTCCATCGTGTTCCAGCCAAGGAGAAGAAGCAGACGGAAGTCCTGCAGTACGTCCACCGGCGCGTCGGCCGGGATCAATTCCAATTCGCCGTGGGGCGTCCCGGAATAGAGCCACCGAACCGTTTCCGGATCCTGAACCAGGGACTGCAACCACACGCCAGGAAAGAATACATCGAGATACCGCATACCGTATTCCGGCGTACCGGGTTGCCACTCCGGCGACTCGCCGCCGAAGTTTCTCCAAACGCGGGTGGTGCAGGGCTCGTTGCGGCTGTTGGCAATCCCGTCGACCGAATCGCAGGCGTAGCGGCCAATGAGCATCGCCTGCTTCACGTCGAGACGTCCGCGCCGCGGGTGTGTCTTTGTGTAGCGGAAGAACTTCCGCATGATTCGTCGACGCGTTCGCGGAAACCGGTCTCCGTGCGTGTACAAATGTTCGTGCCAGGTGCGGTACAGCGTCTCTTCATCGTTGGCTGTAGAGGCGCCGCAAATGTAGGCGAGGTAAAGAGACAGCCACCACATGCGAAGGTGGTGGTCCCCTTCCGGGTTCAGGTGGGCGCCTTCCGCCATGTAGGCGCCCCAGTGCGGCTTCCGATGGGCGCGGGCCGCGCCCCGCGCGTCGGCAAAGAGCAGCACGTTATGCGTCTTGTTCATCTGCGAGATGCACGCGTCCATACCCCCGCGATACGCGGCGTCGTGACCGACGGCGGAGATCATGACCCACGATTCCATCTCTTCATCCACGGCCTGGACCTTCTCCACGAGCCGGCGCATATACGCCACGTAATCATCGTGCGCTGTCCGCATGGTGCGCTGTTCTTCCGGCAGGCCCACCGGCATCATATCGGGGTTGAGGACATACCCCCAGAGCGGCCCGTCGTGCTCGGTCCACTGCCAGCTTACAAAGGAAGGTCCGGCCGCTCGTTTTGCCTCCAGGATCCACTCCCCCCGGATGGAGTGCGCGAATTGGCAGTACAGGCCAAGCTCCCGGCACTTCGACACCCAACCGACGAGCTGCTCTTTGCTCAACGTCTTCCGGAAGATCATGTAGTCGCCGAGTTGCGTGTCCGCGAGGTGCTGCATGATGCGCTCCCGGAGGCCAGGGTCTTCGGCGGGAAGGGCAACATCCTCGACCCCAAGCTTCATCGGGAGGCGTTCCTGTTCGGCGCTGATGACCAGGTCGACTTTTCCCACGTCACCGCACTCGTCGGTGCGGAATTCTATCGGAAACTCCGCCAACGGCTCGTCCGCCCGAAAGCGGAAGCGGTGCTCTCCCCTACCCAACGAATCTGGAATCGGATCCAGTGCCACGACCCCTTTCGGCAACCGGACGTTTACCCCGCACTGCGTATCCCGGCAGTTCACCGCCGCCACGAATTCCCGGCCGAGCAACACCCAACGCGGACACACGGTGAGTTCCAGGGGGCGTTCGTGAATCTCCTCGATAAAAGCGCGGGCCAGCAGCAGATAGTCGCGGTCGGAGTCGTTCTGCAGCTTGAGGCGAACGGGAGAACCGTTCAGCAAATCCGGCGGGATTCGAACGTTCAGCTCGTCCATGAGCGGGATCGAGATCATGGCGGCAAAATATTTCGTATCCCGGACTACCTCGGAATCATTCAAGTAGATTCGATACGGGATCTCTACCGGTTCGACCGTTCTCTCGGAAGGCCGAACGCCGTCCTTTCCGGTCGCGGGAATGCAGCGCAGCGTCGCCCGCAATGCGGTGGCGACGCCTTCCTGTTCCTGTTTTTCGGGCTGGAGGTCACAGCCAACCTCGATACTTTCTCCGGGCCCGAGCCATACGCAGTCGGTCCGGAACCACCGTTGCGTCTTGTCCGAAATCTCCGTTGCCAAAAGAAGCTTGCGGCGGCGGCCATCTTCGCAGGTCAACCGGGCGAGGTGTTCGTGATCGTCAAGGTTGGGATCGCGTCCATCGAAATGTGCGGTCACGTAGTTTGCGCGGTACCGCGAACCCACGTACCGGCTGATCACTTTCCTGTCCTGGAGTTCCTTGATTTTGAACTTCAGATCATACGAGTGGGTCCGAATCTCGAGGCCGGTAGATTCGTCCCCTTCCAGCTTGATGAGCACGCCGCCCAGGCGGCTGTAATTCTCCCTCGGGCGCCAGCGCCAGCCTGGCCCGTCGAGAGGAATGAACCGTTCCCGTTGCGGTCCGAAAACACCGCCGAACTCGATCAGGGAACACTCGAGAATCCGGCCGTCCCGGGCCATCGCATAACCGTCCCAGGAGAAGTTGGAGTGATGAAATTCATGCTGGGCATACCACCACCAGTAGCCCCACTGGATCCGAACTGCATAGGCCTCCTTCATGGGATGAGGATGCCTGAATCGGCGGCGCGTGCCTAGCCCTTCCCGACTTTGAATATGAGCTTGCTCCAGGTCGGGCAAGCGGTCCATTGTGTCGTGCATGAAATCAGACCAGAAATCTCTTCGTTTCGGACTCATCGGCTGCGGCGGAATGGGCGCAGGCCATGCACTCAACGTGAAATACATCCCGGGCATGGAAATCGTCGCCTATGCGGACGTGGCGAAGGATCGCGCGGACCATTTCCTGAAAAATCTCGGAGGAGAATACGCCACTGACGACCCGGATAAGATCATTGCAGACGAATCCATCGACGGCGTCCTGCTCGTGACAGGAGAAAAACATCACCCGAGACTGGGAATCGCCGCCGCTCGGAACGGCAAGCATGTATTCATGGAAAAACCAGTGGCCGTGACCATGGAGGAAGCGATGAAGGTCCGGGAAGTTCTGAAGAATTCCCCCGTGAAATACCAGAACGGTATGTGCAACCGATTGGCCCCCATGGTGAAGAAGGCCAAGGAGGCGCTCCCGAACCCCTGGATCACCTTCGGCCAATGCACCGACCTGGTGTCAGGCCAGGCCTGTCACAATCTGGACCTGATTTGCCACCTGTTTCACCAGGCTCCGCTGGAGACCGTTTACGCAACCGGAGGCCACAACTACGGATTCGACGAGCATTTACCGGCCGACAGTTTTACTTCGATTCTGAAATTTGCCGACGGAACCCAGGGCACCTACATCCAGCACGGCAAGGCCTACAACAATTCGCTCCGGAAATACTCCTTCCAGTTCTTCGGAAAGGACCGCTGCGTTTATCTCGCCAACCGGTTCATGCGGTGCATCGTCAGCTCCGGCCTGGGCGGGGATGACTATGAATATGCCTTTCACGGACGGGAAGGCGCCCTCAAGGATGTGGGAAAAGTGGAAGAGCACGAAATCGATCCCCAGGGTCCCCGCGGCTACATGGGCCACTACGACGAACTGGTCGAACTCCGCGACGCCATCCGGAACGACACCACGCCCACGATGACCATCGACCATGCAGTGAACGTGCTCGCAGTGGAAAAGGCGATCTTCGAATCTATTACCTCCGGTGAGATCGTGAACTATCCGAAATTCATCGAACGCTGGGGGTTTGAACAGCCGTTTTGAAGAAGGTGTTCGGTGAAAAGCTAATTGACTTTCGATAAGACGCAACACTCAAACCGAAAACCGAAAACCGAAAACCGAAAACCGAAAACCGAAAACCGAAAACCGAAAACCGAAAACCGAAAACCGAAAACCGAAAACCGAAAACCGAAATGTCTTCCTACAAATTCCAATTCACTCTTTTCACAAAAATGTGGCCTGACAAATCGCTGCCCGAGCTCGCGGCATTTGTGAAGGAACTAGGCGTCGACGGGATCGAGTTGCCAGTGCGCCCGAACTACCCCGTGACGCCGGACAACATCGCGTCGGCACTCCCGGAGGCCGTGCGGATTTTCCGGGAAGAGGGGCTCAAGATCGGCAGCGTGGCCTCGGTGCCAAACGAGGAAACGATCGCTACCTGCGGCGAGGCCGGTGTGCCGATCGTGCGGGACGGGGTGTTCATCCCCGAGGGCGCGAACTACCTGGAAACGATTACGGACGCCCAGCGTGTTTGGGATGGCCTCCTTCCGGCGTTGGAACAACACAGAGTGGTCCTGGGCATCCAGAATCACTGCGACCGATTTCTGACCCACGCGATGCACCTGCATCATGCTCTCGCGAACTACGATCCGAAGGTGGTGGGCGCGGTGTTCGATCCGGCACACCAGGCGCTGCAGGGAGCGGATCTCGACATGGCACTCGATGTAGCGTGGCCGCACATCGTGATGATCAATTTGAAGAACGCATTCTGGAAACGAATGAATGGTCCGGAAGCCGAGTGGGCGGAATGGCGCCCCTATTGGACCACGGCGCGCCATGGCCTTGCCTCCTGGCCTGCGCTTGCCAGGGAACTGAAACGGCGGGGCTACCAGGGCGACCTCTGCTTCAGCGCGGAATACATGGACGAAGAATCAACCGACCGCCTCATCCGCGAAGACATCGCCGCGGCCCGGCAACTTTTTTGATCGACCTGCGCTATCGGAGCCTTGGAGGCATCCGCACCGGAATAGAGCGGTTTCGAAACCGTCGGTAGACTTGAAAGTCTCCATCTATCGTTAAAACGCAATAGTCATCAAACAACTCCGACATTCGAACCACGCAGGCATCAGCCAACGACATCGGGAGATCCGCGTATTTTGCAATGAGCCGGGAAACTCTGTCGGTCTCGGCAGAGAGTACGAAATCGATTTGCAGACCACCATTCCGCATCATCGCCCACAAGGGGGCCGAGCCGTGTGCAATTCCGTCCAGCAGAAAGCAAGCCTCAGAAACCACGGCCTCGCAGGTAACCAGGGGGCCCGAAAGCAATTGCATCTGCTCAACCGTCCAAGCGTGGTATCTGTCATTCCCATTGATTGCGGCTACCAATGGACCGGTATCAATGATTGCGCGTTTCATGCGCCATAACCGCGCATGTACCGCTTGTTCGAGGACAAGTCGCTGGGGCCGGCTACCTGACCGATATTTTCTTTCAGTAGGTCGTAGGCCGTTGTTTGACTTGGCGTCGGCACGTCATTTTCCAAGTACGACTCAAGCGCATTACGCATGAGGACGGATTTTGAGACGCCGCATTTCTCAGCGACTGTCTGCAACTTGCGGTTCAGCAGTTCAGGGACTTTTACTGTAATCGTGGTCATCGTGAGACCTCCAGTATTTTCAATGTATTATCGTATTACTTTCTTCTCTGAAGAAGTAATACCAAGAAGCAGCGTTGTCAAGAATTGAAACGCCCGAAAACTCCGAAATCGAACAACCAAAACCATCCCTACCCCGAATGGCTTTGGGCCTCGCCATGATCCATTCATTCCCGGGTACGGCGGGGACCGCCGTACCCAGAAATGTGCCCACATCTTGAAAAGCACGAAGACGTGAATTTGGAGACGGCGGTCCCCGCCGTATTGAGAACCGATGGTTCATGAAAGGACCCTCTCGGAGCGGCAGCTTGAGTCAGCGCCATTCCCCCTACCCCTTTATTCCCCCCAGCTTGATTCCCTCCACGAAATATCGCTGCCCGAAAAGGAAAACGAGAATCGAGGGAATCATCACCATCACCGATGCCGCCATCAGCAGGTTCCAGTCGGTGCGATAGGTGTTCTGGAACGCGGCCAGGCCGATGGGCAGGGTCATCATCTCCAGGTCATTGGCCATAATCAGCGGCCACATGAAGTTGTTCCAGGATCCGATAAAGGTGAACACGCCCAGCGTCGCCATCGCCGGCTTGGCCAACGGAAGAATGATATTCCAGTAGATGCCCAGTTTGTTGCACCCGTCAATACGGGCGGCGTCTTCCAGGTCGGTAGGGACGCCGAGAAAAAATTGCCGCAGCAAAAAGGTCCCGTACGCTGTGAAAATTCCGGGTATGATCAACGCCTCGTAGGTGTTGATCCACCCCAGCCATCGCATGAGGACGAAGGTCGGGATCATGGTTACGGCGGAGGGGATCATGAGCGTGCCGAGATAGAGCACGAAAAGCTTATTCCGGCCGGGAAAGTGAAGCCTGGCGAATGCGAAGGCGGCCATTGAACTGGTAAGCAGCACACCGAATGTTTGCGCCACTGCAATGACAATACTGTTGATGTAGAACATCCCGAATGGAACGGCTTTCCAGGCCTCCACATAGTTGTGCCAGACGGCCGGGACCGGCAGCCACTTCGGCGGATACTCGAACACCGCGCCGGTTTCCTTGAGCGATGTCGAAGCCATCCAGAAGAGTGGGATCACCATGGAGATAGCCCCGAGGATCAGCACAAGGTACCAGGAGGCGGCACCCCAGGTCTTCCTGGATACTGCTGAAATCATGTCACTCGCCACTCCCCTCGATCATCACACGTACTCCACTTTCTCTTCGCCGAAGCGCCAGTTGATGAGAGTAACCACAAACACGACGATAAACAAAACCCAGGCAATCGCAGACGCGCTGCCCATTTTGAGCCATGCGTAGGCCTTGTTGTAGATGTAGTAGTCGATCGTGGTGGTGGCGCCGGCCGGCCCGCCTCCTGTCATCATGAATGCCTGAAGAAACCCGCCCTGGAATCCACCGATCACGCTCATGATAAATACGAAAAAAGTCGTGGGCGAAATGCTCGGCCAGGTTACGTAGAGAAACCGCTGCCACGCATTCGCACCGTCGATCGAAGCCGCGTCCTGCAGATCGCGTGAAACATCCTGTAGTGCCGCGAGATAGAGAATTGTGTTGAATCCACCGAGCCCCGCCCAGAGGCCCATGATGGCGATGGCCGGTTTCGCCCACGCCACGCTGTCCAGCCACTCCGGACCCTGAATCCCGATCTTCGCCAGCAGAAAATTAATGAGTCCGAAATCGGCATTGTAAAGCCACTTCCACAGTACCGCCATGGAAACCGCCGAGCAGATGGTGGGCAGGAAATAGAGCGTCCTGAAAGCGACAACCCCCGGCAGTTTCCGATTGAACAGCAGGGCCATTCCGAGGGAGAGGCCCATGGAAACCGGAATGAAGAACATGTAGAAAACGGTATTCCACATGTACTGCCAGAAGCGCGGATCGTTTGCCTCCCACCCCGCCGATCCGCGGCGGAACCCGAGCAACTCAACGAAATTATCGAACCCGCAAAACTTCGGAGGCCACGTCAGCAGGTCCCAGACCGTAAAGCTGAGAAGCAACGAAGCCAGCACCGGACCAACCGTAAAAGCGAGAAAGCCGAGGAGGTTGGGAAGGAGGAAAAGAAGGGTTGTGAAGAGATCGCGACGGATTCCGGATTTCGGATTTCGGATTTCCTGGATTTCGGTCGGCACGTGATGACCGTATCTGATGATCGCAAACGTGGCAATTATCGGAAGGTGATTTCGCAGCTACTTCAAGACCCAATCCCGAATGCCGATGCCGATGCCGATGCCCCAAATCCGAGATCGGAGATTCGAAATTCGAAATCAAGACCCTTGTTCTTTCCTGATTTTCCGATACTGCGCCTTGATCTTCTTTGCGGCGTCTTCGAGGGTTTGCCTGCCGAGCAGGACTTGTTCGAGCTCCGGTTTGCAGAAGTCCAGCCATTCTCCCTGGCCCGGGAAGGTTGGGATGGGGCTGGCTCGACGCAACTCGCCGATGATCACATCATTCTCCGCCCGGCGGCCATACCCGTCGCGGAACAGATTTGATTCGGCGACGGAAATTCGCACGGGACATTCAACTTTCACTTCGGTGATCAGTCGTTGCGCTTCGTCCGAAACGAGAAACTTCAAAAATTCCCAACACGCCTCGGGATTTTTCGTCCTGCTGTTCGCCGCCATGTGGGCGTTTCCGATCGAAGTGTAGTGAACCTTGCCTTTCGGCAATGGGGCCAGGGACCAGTCGAAGGCTGCTTTTTCGAAAATCTTCATCGACCATCGGCCCGAAATGGTCATCGCGACACGGCCGGTCATAAACGATTCTTCCATGTTTTCAAATCGCTTGTCCGCGCCGAGAGGAGAAGGAATCGCGTTGTGCACCAGGGCCAGGTCATACCAGAAGCGAATCGCCTCCATGACCGCCGGATCGTCGATCAGGCACTCGCTCATGTCCTCGCTGAAAAGCCGCGCGTCGTGCTGATTGATGTAGTCCGGAAGGCCTCCGAAAAACCACATCGCTAACGAGGCGTGGAGAGCGTATTGATCCGTTCTGCCATCCCCGTCCTGATCGATTGTCAGCTTCTTGCAGGCCTCCAGCAACCGGTTCCAATCCCACGAATCGTCCGGATAGGAAAGGCCGGCCACGTCGAAAAGTTTTTTGTTATAGTAGAGTACGATCGTGTTGGTCCAGAAGGGCACGCGGTACGTTTTGCCCTTGTACCGGGTGTCGTCCAGCGCCGCGGGGAAAAGATCACTTATTACCGACTGGAATTCGGCGTCGTTTTCGAGAAAGGAGTCCAGTTCAAGCAGGGTATTTCTCTCCGCATATTCCGCGAGCCGGAAAGTGCTGACCATGAAAAGATCGAGGGGATCGCCCCCGGCGAGCATGGTGGTGATCTTTTGTTCATAGTGGCCGGTGGCGAACGCGGGGACGATCTCTATATCCGGATGCGACGCGTGGAATGCGGCCAGCAATTCCTTAATGAAGGCCTGGTTTCGTTGATCGGCCATGTAGCCGAGGCGGAGCCGGGTTTTGCCGGACGGGGCATCCTTGTTTCCGCAACTTGAACCGGATGCGAAGAGCAGGAGGATCAGGAGGAGCTTGCAGGAACGTGTTAAGAACATTGGTACGGGTCTTTCAATGCGGTTTTGGTCAAGTACAGACTTTTCCCAACGTCGAGTAAAGCGCCAATGCGCCCACGCCATCAACCGCTCCCCGCTCTCTTCTCAACCGCTGGAGACGGCGGTCCCCGCCGTGCTTGCCCCACACATGAAACGAAGCGCGCAAGAAGAGTGGTTGGGCCGGCCGGGACGGACCGGCTCCAGACCGGGGGCCGATCAACTGCTGTACAAGTGCCCGGCTACTGCAACACGATCACTCGCGGGGTCCACTTGGGCAATGATCCTATGGTGACCGTGCCGCCGGATACCAGGACCGCCTGGGTTGTCCCGTCAAACGAATGCATCGTTCCCGTCGAGAATGCGCCGAGGCCCAGCGCGCCCAGGTCCAGCGTCACCGTGGCTCCGCTGCCGATGTCCGCATTGCCTAGATTCGATACCACGAGAAGCACGGTGTTGTTGTCCAGGCGACGGAAGAAACTGGCATAGGTGTACGAAGGATGGGAACTGGAAACGAAGGCCTGGTTGTCCCAGTAGCCGAACCAGTCCGCATCGTCCGCGCCGAAGTCTGAATAGACGCCTTTCAACGTCATGACGCGGTCCAACTGGTCCGGCAAGGCGCGGCTGGGCCGGTTGAAGACATCCTGGAGCATGGTGATCGACATCAGTTCTTCTTCGTTCCAAGGATTGGGGGTGGGATCCAAGGTTCGGGTGCGTACGCCCCAGTGGGTTCCGAAGTGGGCCCGGTGGCTCTCGAGGGACGCGTAATTCAAGATGTGTTGCCCTCTTGTTCCGAGTAACGAGAACCACTCTCCGTCAAGAATGCTGGTGGCGAAGGACACGGCCGGCAGGATTAGGCCCATTTGCGTGTGCGCCTCGATAATGCCGCCCTGGTCTTCCGGGAACAGCTCGCTCAGACGTTTCATCAGCGTTCGCGTGGGGAAAATCGGATACGTGCCGCGCAGCGACCCCGCGATGTAGCCGCATCCATGGAGCTGGTTCTGACAGAGGGCCCCGAGAGTCGTGGCGTCGAGATAGACGCCATCCACCCCGTACATGTCCCGCACCAGCTCCACGCCGTCCAGCAGGAGATCGGTGTACCGGCTGCGGTTGCACACATCGAACGACTCCTGCGGCGGTGTGCCCCCGGACGCTTCGCGTTTGTAGCCGGGTATCGACTGCGGAGTCCGGAAACATTCCGCACTGTAGAGGTCATATTCGGGCGCGATGTCGGCGTAGAGAAAGCCGAAATAGGGAATCGTTTTCAAGCCGAACGCGTGAATCTGGTCCACCAGCTCGCCGTATGAATCGTCGGCGGGATCCTCACATGGACAGTAGAACGAGCCGGTCGACAGCTCGAGCGTCATGCTGTTCCAGTAGGTCGACGAGGTGAGCATGTACGAGAAGTTTACCTCCCGGCCTTTTTGCATGAAGAAGGATTCCGAGTCCTGGGTCATTTCGTAGATCCAGGCCATCACGGAGCCTTCTTTGATCAGGTCGAAGGAGCTGGCTGTGCCAAAATCGACGAAATCTCCGCCCGCTGGACTGGTCGCCCGGAAGCGCAGCCCGCCGCCATACCGGCCGGTGGTCCAGTCGCCGGTCGTTTTTGCCGTGCCGAACGCCCCGTTTTCCGAGCCGACCGAGTCGAGAACCGTTGTCCCGCTCTCCTCGAACGCGTATCCGTGCACCAGGCCGCCTGGGCCGGCCGGAATGGCTGCGCTCATGGCTTGCATCACTTCCGGCGCGCTGAGGAATCGGTCGTAGACGCGCACCTCGTCCATGATGCCGTCGAACTGCCGGCTCTGGTTGACGTTCATGTCTCCACCGATCACAAAGGGACGATCCGGCTGCGAAACCAGCCCCACGAAGTCATTGATCTGGTCCGCCGCCACCCCGTCGATGTAGAGCACGGCCTGTCGGGTGTCCGCGTCCCAACTGGCGGCGACGTGTTTCCAGACCCCGGCAGGAATGGTTCCGGACGACTGGAGTTTTTTGGCCGACAACAGCTCCTGGCGGCAGCACCACGCTTCCGGGTAGTTCTGAATCGCCGCCCAGTTTTCCCCCGACGAGATCACCTTTACGTCCTGGTTCACCAGGTCCTGCAGTCGCAACGACCCGTACCCCTCGTTCCCGTACCAGTCGACATTTCCGACGATGCTGCGCTGGTGCCAGTCAGCCGGCAGCGGTTTCACCGGCGTTGCCTGAAGGCCCATGGAAATCGTGACGGGCGCGTTGAGCAGGTAGGGTTGGTCCCAGATGCGCAACTGGAGCACGGTTTCCTGTGCGCCGGGAATCACTTGCACGGCATTCGCATTGCCCTGCGGCCGCCATCGGGCGTCGGTTTCGGAGAACCACATGAGTCCGCGCTCTTCATTGCCCAGCCAGCAGATCGGGTGGAACGGCCCGCTGAATGAAGCAGCCGCCCCGGCGGTCCGTTCACCGTAAAACGGGACGTAGTACAGATACATCAACGAGGCCTCCGCCGAATCGAACGGGATTTCCATGTACAGGTGATTCAGGGTCACGACACCTGCGACCGGCGAGACCGTCAGCTCTATCCGCATCATGCCATCGAATTCAGTGATCGCAATCCCATCGATGCGCACGTTGCTGCCTTCAACACTGCGGCGGATGGTTGCAGCCACGCCCGAGGCCGTGGAGCGTTCCGCGTCGTTGTGCGCACCGACGGGCGTCCAGACGACCGGCTGACTCGAAACGCTTGCGTTCAGCCGGATCGGTCCCGCCAGCAACGGGGTACCCAGCGATTCCACCTCGTCGGGAACCGGCAGCGAGTTCCAGCCGTAAGACCTCCCCCACACATTGACGGTATCACCGGTAACGGTGACCGGAGACCATGGCGAGAGGACCTGGTCGGCGCCCATCTCGAAATCGTCCACGGCGATCCAGCCATCCGAGGCCGAATCGTTCCCGTCTACCACTTCGATATAGCAGTCCGTACCTACCTGGTCCCAGAGCTCCCACCAGACGCGCGTCCACCGGGTGGTTTGTGGGCACAGACGTTCAAAGAGGACAGCCTGATCGCCTGCCCGGACCAACCGCACCGCGTTATTGCCGATCGGACTTCCGCCGGACCCGTCCCAGCCCGCCACGTAGAACGTCATCCTGTCCGATGTGGGAATGGTAAAGACAGCTGACTTGAGCGATCCCGTCGCGGTGCCGGTGTCCGAAGACGCGTAGTATTCGTGTGCCCAGAGATGATAGTCTCCCTTCCACGGCAGCAAACCCTGGTTGTCTTGCGTTGCAATGAAGGCGTCTTCCGTGTCTGTCCATCCGTTGAGTGTGCCTTCCCGGAAGTCGTGGTTGAATGCGCCGGGAATGGCTTCGGGCGGTTGCAGCGATAAGCGATAGTATTTTTCGTTCCATTGAGCGTCCGAATCAACGACCTGCACCGGATTGCTCGATCCGGTAACGCTCAACCCGCTATAGGTCCAGGACTCGTCCCAGATATTGCTCGCCCAATCCACATTGTAGGCCACACCGGGTTCCCCGGTGAGCACCAGCGAGACGTCGCTTCCGGCATCGATTGAAACGAAGCCTCCCGACGGCGGTGGTGGTGAGGTATCCGCACCGGTCATGCCGGCCTGCACCCCGGCTTCGTCGAGGAAGTTGTCGTACACCCGAACTTCATCCATTACGCCGTCGAAAACCCGGTCACCGTTCTGGTTGGTGGATCCAAGGAAGAGCGAATCCCGGCCCAACGAAGGGCCCGCTATACCCCAGCTGGCTGCAATCGTTCCGTCCACGTACAGCACCACCTGGGTCAGGTCCCAGGCCAGCGCAATGTGATGCCATTCGCCGAGTGGTGGCGAAGCGGTGGTCAGCAACGCCAGGTTGCTGGAACCGGATGTGTCCTTGAATTCTACCCAAAGAAAGTTCAGATGATTGTGCTGCATGAGGAACGTAAACGGCCCCCCCCCCAGCGTCATGAACCAGTTGGACCCCGCATTGGCGTCCCGCTTTACCCAGGCCATGACAGTGCCTGCATCGTTGAGGCCGAGAAGCGCCGCGCTGGTCAGGGTGGCAAAACTGCTTTGGATCCCGGAGAACTTCAATCCGCCCGACGGCGTGGGACCCGATGGCGCCCCGCTCACCCAGACGCCGCTGTTCAGTGTGCCGCTGATTCCGCCGACCGGATCGGACAGATCTCCGTCCAGGGGGAGGTAATGGACGAGTGCCGCACGGGCGGAGAGAGTGCATGATGCCAGCGCGGTGGCCACCAACCAAACAGGGAAACAGTTTAACATCTTCACTACCTTACACCTGAAAAGCGGGATTTCGGGGACTAAAAGGGAGGACGGTAGTACTCTACGTGAAATCACCCTCGATTTCAATTGATAAAGAAAGGTTCTCGACAAGTTTCACTCGCAGCAAACAGATCCGGGCTAGAAGGTCAACCTACGATGTCAGCTTCGCAGAACATCGTAGAGGTACTGCAATTCGTCTTCTGCGCTGTGCTCGGCGGGCAACGTTTGCTCGATCTCCTTCTGAACCAACTCACGGGACCGAGACCGCAAGCGATGAACGGTTACCTTGGCGTCGCTTTCGCTCACGCCTGGCGCCGTAGCCAACTCACTGTAAGTGCTGACGTCTCCCTCGAAGGAGAGCCAGGGCCCATTCGCGTCGGTTCGTGGTGAAGTAGCAGGATTAGCGAGCATTGTTCGTGCCTTTCCTACGCCGCGACTATAAAGCATGAACAATCCGGGTCAGGATCGAGACGTGTCTCACGTAGGACACCCATTCCGCACAAGCCATGTCACACGTGGGACATGGTGCCGGGCTCGAGTTGCGTACCGACAAGATCTGAATTCTTTGAAATACTTACGTCTTGAAACCGTAAAACCTACCATTTCAATCCTGGGCATTCTGGCGGTTACGCTTTGGGTCTCTCCTGCCTGGCAATTCCTCAAAATTGCGGGCTGCCGATGTCACCGGCCTGAATCCCTTTAGCGAATTCACGTTCGGCACACCCGTCGGCTGGGTCTTATATGAGACGAACAATGTCATTCCCGATGCCGGCAATTTTACCGGGATCCTGGAGCCTAACGGCACCGATTTTTTCAATACCGTGGCCCCG
>Ga0310123_10001262_pt1 | contig 21291 bp, 28 predicted proteins | sample CB6_AW_1057_MG_FD_203505 | JGI IMG/M metagenome (GOLD analysis project Ga0310123, IMG submission 203505) | Marine microbial communities from Western Arctic Ocean, Canada - CB6_AW_1057 | ecosystem: Environmental > Aquatic > Marine > Oceanic | place: Canada: Western Arctic Ocean | collected... | reverse complement strand
GTGTACGGCGCCGCGACCAGCGGCGTCCCCCCCCCCCCACGTCCAGCCGCAGCTCCCGTGCTGATCAATCCCGCCCACCCGACATCAGCAGAATCGAGCGGTCGGCACTTGCCCGGGGATGAGCGGCTCTCGCAATTGATCCAGATCAGGCGCGGAACCGGCCTCACGCCGCTTCCGGAAGTGGTCAGTGGTGACTGACGGACGGACGGGGCGCGGCCCCTCGCGGCGCAAGGCGGTCCGCATCACCGCGGTGGCGGGGGTGGGCGTCGCCCTGTCCGGGGCAATCCTCAAGGAGCTGATCGAGCGCGCCTCGCTCCACCGGATGCGCGTGAGCCGCACGCAGCTCGGCACGCGGGTCACGGTGACCGTGCTGCATCCGTCCGCCGAGGAGGGGCGCGCGCTGGTCGCCGGGACCTTCGCCGAGATCGAACGGCTCGAGGGGATTCTGAGCCGCTACCGCGCGGCGACCCCGGTGGCGCGTCTCAACCGCGAGGGGGTTGTGCGCGACGCGCCCGCAGAAATGGTGCACGTGGTCGCGCGCGCGCTCGACTACGCGCGGCGCTCGGACGGAGCGTTCGATCCGACCGTGGCGCCCGTGCTGAACCTCTATCTCGCGCAGTTCGCGGAGGGCGCCTCTCCCCCGACCGCGGCGGAGCTGGTGGCGGCGCACCAACTCGTCGACTGGCGGGAGCTGCACGTGGACGGCACGACGATCGGGCTCGCGCGGCCGGGTATGGCCGTCACCCTCGACGGGATCGCCAAGGGCTACGTCGTGGACCGCGCGGTCGCGGCGCTCCGTGAGCGGGGAGCGGAGCGGGTGCTCGTGCAGGCGAGCGGCGACATGGCGGCAGCGGGCTCCGAGCACGACCCCTGGGCCGTCGCGATCCAGGACCCGCATGTGCCAGAGGGAGCGCTCGGCGTGGTGGCGCTCTCCCGCTCGATCGCGAGCTCGGGTGATTACATGCAGTCCTTCACGCCGGATCGCCGGCTCCACCACATCATCGATCCGCGCACCGGCCGCTCCCCCGAGCGGACGAGCGGCACCACCGTGCTCGCGCCCACCGCGCTCGACGCGGACGCCGCCTCGACCACGGCCTTCGTGCTCGGCCCCGAGGCCGGGATCGCGTTCCTAGAGACGCTCGACGGCGTCGAGGGCGTGCTCGTCAGCAAGGAGGGCGAGCGGTTGGCAACGAAGGGGTTCGGGAGAGAGCTGGCGTAGCGACCGGATCGGGGGCGGGCACCGACTCACGGCTCTCTCCGCGTCTCGTGGTGTTCGCATCTGCCTACCGCAGAAAGAACGCTCCTTCCCTGCACCGGACGACCGTTTCCCCCGACCGGAAGGGCGGAGAATTCGGATCGAGGTTTCGATACGCGCGGCGAAACAGGCCGTAGAGCTGCTGCATACTTGGTGATCTCCTGGTCAAGAACGGCCAGCCGCGTGTCGCCAGGCAGATCTATGCGGCGGCGAGACTCTCTCGACGAGGTGGGGCCGCTGCCTCTGACCTGACCCCCTAGCCTTTCGTCGCCGCACGGTCGTGACGTGGAAGGGGGCCCCCGCCCGCTGGCTCCCCGCCCGCTTCGTTCGCAGATGTGGCGCTCTCCGCGGCATTCGCGCCCACAGCGGAAGCACACGTCTCCGAGCACCCGCCCGCGGGATCTCGCATCGCGGTGATCCGCGAGCGCGGACGCACCCGCATCCTCCTCCCGCCGATCGGCTTCAACGGGGGCGTGCTCTTCCTCGCACTCTTCGGGCTCGCCTTCGGCGGCAGCGCCGCGGCCGCGGCGCTCCGCCTCCTCGGCGACGTGCGCGTGAACAGCGAGATCCCCACCGAGCCCGTCTGGGGGCTCGCGCTCATGGGCGGGATCTTCGCCCTGATCGGGCTCGCGATCCTGCTCGCACCCCTGATCGGCGCCGCCGCCAGGCGAGTGGATCGAGGACGCCCGGGGCAGCCTGATCGTGGGCTACCGCGGCTGGGGGATGAGCGGGGGCGTGAGGACGCTCCCCAAGCGGGAGATTGAGAGCATCGACCTCTCCGCCGCTCCGAACACGCCAGCTCGGGTCAGGTACCACGGTCTCGGCAAGGCGCGGAGCCCCGCCGAGGACGCGCCGCGCGATCTCCGCATCCGCACCACCGCGCGCGTGCTGCGCATCGGTCGGCACCTCTCGCCGGAGGAGCTGCGCTGGCTGACGCAGCGGGTAGAGGCGATGGCACGGGGATGAGGCGCCGCGCGAGCCGCACGCCCGGCCTTGCCGGGGATTAGGCTTCCGGCTCCGCCGGCGGCGCCAGTCCCGCCTGCTCCGCAGGGCTAGCCGTCGTCAGCTTGTCCTCCCCCAGGTCGAGCGCGTTGAAGACGAGCGCGGCGCCCGCCCCGCCCAGCAGCTCGGGTAGGAGATAGAGCCAGAGGTCGCCGACCCCGATGTTGCCGAGCACGAGGTGCCCGATCGTGACCGCCGGGTTGAAGTGCGCCCCGCTGATCGGCCCGACCGCGAACGCGCCGGCCATCACCGTGAAGCCGATCGCGAGCCCGAAGTAGGAGTTCCCCTCGACGCCGCGTGCGGTCGCGACGTTCAGCACCACGAACGCGAGCGCGAAAGTGAAGACCAGCTCGGCTACGAACACGGTCGGTGTGTCGAAGTCCGGCAGTGTGAGCGGGCCCGCCCCCTTGAGCCAGAGCACGAGCGACGCGGCCAGCGCGGCGGCCACGATCTGGAAAACGATGTAGCCGATCAGGTCATGCACGGTCGCCCGGCGGCGGACGAACACGGCGAGCGTCACCGCGGGATTGTAGTGCGCGCCCGAGACATGCCCACCCGCGTAGACCATGCACATGAGGACGGAGCCGATCGCCAGCGGGCCGAAGGGGCTGGCCCCCGGATTGAGTGCGACCTGGCCGATCGTCAGCATCAAGAAAAACGTGCCGATCCCCTCGACGAAGATCTTCTTGGTCATCGCCCGCTACCTCTTGTTTGGGTTCGCGAACAGGACGGTCGGGCCTTGCTCGTACACGATGTCCACCGGGATGCCCAGCTCGGCGAGCGTGCGGTCCGCGCGTAGCGTTCGGTCCATCGTGCCCTCCCGGAGGCAGTGGCGCCGCAAGATCGGGCCGGGAGGGGCCCGCTGCAAAGGGTGCGCGCGGGCATGGGAGCCTCGGGCGGCCCGCCCGAGGCTGATGCGATCGCGGCCCTCGGCCCTGTGGCGCCCTCTCCGCCGACTGGCTGATCCGCGGGAACTCGCCCCGCAGGTAGCGCTGGAAGGAGCGCGTGTTGTCCTGCCGGCTGTCCCCGACGAACGGCCCCTGCACGACGATCGCGTCGCCGGTCGGCTCGCCCGCGTAGAGGAGCGCCCGCGCGTGCCGACCTCGGCGGTGATCTCGAGCACGCTCTCGCCATGGGCGGTTTCCGGGCCGGGATTCGGACTACTCGGCCGGTCGAGCCAGCCGACCTGGTCCGCGGACCCCCGCACCGCGTCCGGACCCACCCCGACCGAGCCCTCAAGCACCAGCAGGAAGCCGTTGTACGACGCGGGCAGCTCCTGGGCGACCGTGGCGCCCGGATCCAGCCGGATGTCCGTGAGCGTCACGGGCACGTGGTTCCGCGTCGGCGAGCGGAGCCCCCCCGAGCGTCCACTGTAGAGCCGCACCTCCACCCCCGGCTCGCGCCGGACCGGCACGCTCGCCACGTGGGGACGATAGCAGAGGCACTTCCCTATGTTAAGTAGCTATCACTTGGTAAGTTCACTATTGTCTGCATGGCATCCAAGCTCGACACCAGCTGCAGGGCCTTTCAGGAGGCGATCGACGTGCTGAGCCGCCCGTGGACGGCGCTCATCCTCGGGATCCTCCAGGAGGGGCCGCTCCGCTTCAGCGAGATCCGCGAGCGCGGCGAGGGGCTGGGGGATAAGATGCTCTCCGCGCGGCTGAAGGAGATCGAGGCACGAGGGCTGGTCGTGCGCCGCGTCGAGCCGGGTTCGTCCGTGCGCGTGGGCTACGCGCTCACCCCGCAGGGTGCCGCCTTCAACAAGGTGGCGGAGGCGATCCAGACCTGGGGACAGGAGCTGGTGCGATGAGAACGCGCGAGGCTGCTGCCGTTGTGCTCACGCTGATCGCCGCCGCGTGCGGATCGCAGGACCGCGAGCCCGCCGTGCCCGAGGACGGCGCACCGCCTCCCGCCCCGCCCCGCGAATCCCCCATCCGGATGGAGCCGCACCAGGGACCGCCCGGCAGCGAGGTCACGCTCGAAATGGGGGGGCTGGTCATGAATGCGCGCGACCTGGAGATCGGCTTCGGGGATTTCGCCAGCCACGAGATCATCGATCACACGGACGGGGACGCTGAAGGCCGCGTCTCCACCACCGTCACCGTCCCGGCCACCGCCCGACCGGGCACCTACTACTTCTTCATCGCCGAGGCGAACGGCTTTCCGCTCGCGGTCTCCGACTCGTTCGTCGTGATCCGCGCGCCCTGACGCGGCGTCGCCCCGACCGCGCCCGCACCCTGAAGCTGCCGCTGGGCCCGCCGCCGCACCGCCTGCTCGGCAACCTCCCCCGAGTTCGCGCGGGATGTGCTCGGCTTCTTCACCCGCTGCGCGCGCGAGTACGGCGACGTGGTACGCGGCGAGCTGGGCGGCCGCATGGCGTACCTGCTCAGCCATCCGGATTGATCGAGCAGGTGCTCGTCACGCAGCAGAAGAACTTCGTGAAGCACTCCTTCTTCTGGCGGCACGTGACCGCCGTCTTCGGCCACGGGCTGATCACCAGCGAGGGCGACGCCTGGCTGGCGCAGCGGCGCATGATCCAGCCCGCCTTCCACCGGGAGCGGATCACCGGGTACGGCCGCGTAATGGTGGACTATACCGAGCGGATGCTGGACGGCTGGCGGGACGGCTCTCGCGGCACCCCGAGGTCGCGGCGCGCCTCGAGGCGGAGCTGGACGAGGTGCTGGGCGGCCGCCCGCCGCGCGTCGAGGACTTGCCGCGGCTCCCCTACACCGAGCGGGTCATCACCGAGTCCACGCGCCTCGATCCGCCGGCCTACGCATTCGGGCACGAGGCGCTGGCCGACTGCGAGGTCGGCGGCTTCGACGTGCCGGCGGGGACCACGCTCGTCATCGTGCCCTGGGTGATGCACCGCGACCCGCGCTTGGTTCGACGATCCCGAAGCGTTCCGCCCCGAGCGCCGGGCGGACTGGCTAGCGGAGCGGCTCCCCCGCTTCGCCTACCTCCCCTTCGGCGGCGGACCGCGCCTCTGCGTCGGCAACCGCTTCGCCATGATGGAGGCGGTGCTCCTCCTCGCCTCGGTCGCGCGCCGCTTCCGCGTCCAGCTCGACCCGGACCGGATGCCGGGCCTCTTCCCCACGATCACGCTGCGCCCGAGAGAGGGGGCGCGCGCCCGGGTCACCCTTCGGCGCGCGGCGCGTCCGGCGCCTGAACGCGGAACGGCCGCCCCGGCGTGAGCCGGGACGGCCGCGTCCTCGCGAAGTGGAAGGCCGTCAGACCTTCGTGACGTTCTCCGCGGCCGGGCCCTTCTGGCCCTCCACGACGTCGAACTCCACCTTCTGTCCCTCGCTCAGGCTCTTATAGCCGTCGCCCTGGATGGCGGAGTGGTGGACGAAGCAGTCCTTGCTGCCGTCCTCAGGCGTGATGAAGCCAAAGCCCTTGTTGTCGTTGAACCACTTCACCGTTCCGGTGGTACGCATAATACCGTGCTCCCTCTTCTGACCGGTGCTCTCGGGGCGCGGTATCTCCGTTCCACTCGATTTCACCTGTTGTCTACGGGCGCCCGACGCAAAAAAAGGACCAGGACTGACAGCGCCCAGGTCCAATTGCTCGTCGCCGGTCTCACGGATGTGCCGTGAAGCTGCCGGAGGTTTTTGCGCCTGTAGCAAGTATAATGCACTCCATCTCTCCCAGCCAGGGGCCGCTCGTGAAGACTCCATCCCTCCTCCTGTTCGCCCTCCGGCTCGCCGTCGTCGTGCCTCTGCTCGCGCCCGGCGCCGCCGCCCAATCCGTCCCCACCGAGGACGAGGTCCTTCGCCGAATGTGGGAGGAGGGGATGACCGACCGCTCGCATGCGTACCGGCTGGCACAGGAGCTCATGGACTCGATCGGGCCGCGGCTGATGGGCACGTCCGAGCAGGCCGCCGCGGTGGAGTGGGCGCTCGCGCAGTACGAGTCCTTCGCGATCCCCGCCCGGCGCGAGCAGTACGGCACCTGGAGCGGCTGGCGGCGCGGGCACACGCACGCGGAGCTGATCCAGCCCCGCCGGCGAGACCTGGACGCGACCATGCTCGCCTACAGCAGCGGCACCGATAGCGCGGTCGAGGGGGAGGTGGTCGCGCTGCCGGATCTCCCGGATGCCGCCGCGTACGATCGCTGGCTCGCCGAGGCGCGCGGCAAGTTCGTGCTGGTCTCGCCGCCCGAGCCGACCTGCCGCCCCGACGAGAACCTGGTCGCGCACGCGCGCCCCGAGACCGTGGACCGGCTGCGCGCGTTGGACGACAGCATCGAGGCGGTGTGGGGCGGGCGCTTCCAGCGAGCGGGCGCCGGCCTGGCGGGGCGCCTCGACGCCGCGGGAGTTGCCGGCGTCCTCAGCTCTGCCTGGTTTCAGGGGTGGGGGGTGAACAAGATCCAGAGCGCCGACACCCGCCAGGTCCCGATGCTTGACGTGAGCTGCGAGGACAACGGGCTGCTGCACCGGCTCTCCGAGAACGGCCAGAGCCCGCGCATGCGGCTGGACGCGGAGGCCGAGCACCTGGGCGAGGTCCCCGCCTACAACGTGATCGCCGAGCTGCGCGGGGCCGAGCTGCCCGACGAGTACATCCTGCTCTCGGCGCACTTCGACTCGTGGGACGGCGCCTCGGGCGCCACCGACAACGGAACGGCGTCGGTCATGATGATGGAGGCGATGCGCCTCCTGAAGGAGACCTACCCCAACCCGCGCCGCACCATCCTGGTCGGGCACTGGGGAGGGGAGGAGCAGGGGTTGATCGGCTCGGGCGCATTCGCTGCCGATCATCCCGAGATCGTGAACAACATCCATTTCGGCTTCAACCAGGACAACGGCACCTGGCGGATCGAGGCGATCCGCATGCAGGACTTCGCAGCGGCGCAGCCGATCGTCGAGCGCTGGCTCCGCCATATACCGGGTGAGATCTCCGACACGGTCGCGTTCACGAGTCCGCAGCAGGAGGGCGGCAGCGACCACACCTCCTTCACCTGCCACGGGGCGCCGGTGGTGCGGCTCCAGTCGAACTATCCGGACTACCGGCAGTACACGTGGCACACCAACCTGGACACCCTCGACAAGATCATCTTCGACGACCTGAGGAACAACGCGACGCTGGCCGCGATGCTCGCCTATCTGGCGGCGGAGGAGCCGGAGCGGCTCCCGCGCACGCGCGAGCCGCAGGTGAACGCGCAGGGTGAGCCGCAGCCCCGGGCCCCCTGCCGGCCCGCGCGGCGCAGCTCGGGGCGCTGAGCCGGGCCGGCGCCGGAGCCAACGCATGGGCGAGCCGCCGAGCGATCCGGCCTGGACCACCGGGGAGCACGGCGAGGTCGAGGAGCCGCCGCATCCGCCGCCACCGCTCGATCTGCGCGTGGCGCGCGTGCTCGAGGCGCGTGCGCATCCGAACGCCGACCGACTACTCGTGCTCATCGTCGACGCGGGCGAGCCGATGCCGCGCCAGCTCGTGGCGGGGATCGCCGGCAAGTACGCGCCCGCGGAGCTGGTGGGGCTCGACATCGTGATCGTCGCGAACCTCCAGCCCGCCAAGCTTCGGGGTGAGATGAGCCAGGGGATGCTGCTTGCCGGGGAGGACGAGCGCGGCCTGGGACTGCTGCTCGCGCCCGACGCGCAGCCGGGCGCGCACCTGAGCGCGCCCGGCCTCCCCGCCCCGGCCGATCAGATCACAATCGACGACTTCCGCCGTCACGAGCTGATCGCGGACGGGGATGGGATGACGATCGACGGCGTGCGGGTGGAGAGCCCGCGCGTCTTCATCGACCGCGGCGTGAAGGGGCGGCTCCGCTAGTCAGCCGCCGAGCGGGACACTGGCCCCCACCGTGATCCCGAGCACGCGGTGCTGGGCGTCCGGATCAGCGGTCGGATCGAGTGGCTCCGCGTCGTCTTCCTCCGCGAAGGTCGCGAACGAGCTGCCCTCGACCCGGAACGACACGTCGCACCCGGCCTCGAGCGCGGACACGCCTCCGGCGTAGAGGTGCGCGCCGAGCGTTCCCGTGGTCGGCAGCGTCAGCTCCTCCCCTCGAATGGAACCTCCACCCGGAACCCCTTCTGCGCGTACTGGGCACCCACGCGCAGACCGAACATTTTCGGCGAGCCGATGCTCGGCGAAAGCGCCCACAACGAGCCCGTTCCTCACGTCGGTGAGGCTGCCGGCCTGCTCTGAGGAGACGTCCGCTCGGTTGAGGCCGAGGTGGCCCCCGACGCGGAGCCGAGCCGCGGCCGGGTCGTCGACAACAAGGCGGTCACCAATAGCGGGGCGAGCGGGCGCATGAGGCCTCCGAGCGCGGTCCGGGGCGGAAGGAAACGAGGCCACATGTTAGCTTTCGGGGCCCTTCCCGGTTCCTTCCGCAACCCGTCCATGTCCGCACCCGCAACCGACACGTACGCCCTGCTCGCGGCGCTCGCGCGCGAGGCCGAGCGCGCCCCGGTGGGGACGCGCACGCTGGTCGTCGCGCCCACGCGCGGGGAGGGGCGGGTGATCCTGTGGACGCGCACGGGACGCGAGGAGGAGGTGACGTGAGCCCGTTGGCACGCGACACGGTGCGCGGGATGGCGGTGGGCGCGACGCTCCTCGGTGGGGTCACCGCCCTCCAGGCCGTGCGCGCCGAGGTCGACCTCGCGGGCGTGATCCAGCCGATCCTTGTGTTCGCGCTGATTGGGCTCACCGTAGGCGCGCTGGCCGGACCTCTCGTGGGCAGAGCGATCCGCCGCCGCCTCCGGTCTAGGCCTGCGCCGAGACGCCCCTAGTTGTCGTAGTACAGGTGGAACTCGTAGGGATGGGGCCGCAGGCGCAGCGGCTCCAGCTCCTTCTCGATCTTGTAGTCGATCCACGTCTCGATCAGGTCGTCAGTGAAGACGTCGCCCTTGGTCAGGAACTTGTGGTCGCTCTTGAGGTTGTCGAGCGCCTCCCAGAGCGACGCCGGCGTCTTCTTGGTCTTGGCCAGCTCCTGGGGCGTCATCTCGTAGATGTCCCGGTCCAGCGGCTTGCCCGGAGAGATCTTGTTCTGGATCCCGTCGATCATCGCCATGAGCATGGCCGAGAACGTCAGGTAGCCGTTGCAGCTCGGATCCGGGCACCGGAACTCGACGCGCTTCGCCTTCGGGCTGTCCGAGTACATGGGGATCCGGCACGACGCCGAGCGGTTGCGCTTCGACATCGCCAGGTTCACCGGCGCCTCGAAGCCCGGCACCAGTCGGTGGTACGAGTTCGCGGTAGGCGCCGCGAAGGCCATCAGCGCCGGCGCGTGCTTGAGCAGCCCCCCGATCGCGTGCAGCGCCAGGTCGGAGAGCCCCGCGTATCCCTTCCCGGCGAACAGCGGCTTGCCACCCTTCCATAACGACATGTGCGTGTGCATGCCGCTGCCGTTGTCCTCGAAAATCGGCTTGGGCATGAACGTGACGGTCTTCCCGGCGCGCAGCGCCACGTTCTTGATGATGTATTTGTACCACATGAACTGATCGGCCATCTTGAGCAGATCGGCGAACTTCAAGTCGATCTCCCCCTGCCCCGCGGTGCCGACCTCGTGGTGATGGGCCTCGACCACGATGCCGATCTTCATCATCGCGTAGGCCATGTCCCCGCGGAGGTCGTGGTACGTGTCCGTGGGGCTGACCGGAAAGTAGCCGCCCTTGTAGCTGGGCTTGTAGCCCAGGTTCGGCTCCTCGTGGCGCGCCGTGTTCCAGGCGCCCTCCGAAGAGTCGATCTCGTAGAGTCCCCGGTGCTGGTTCTGCTCGTAACGGACCTCGTCGAAGATGAAGAACTCCGGCTCGGGGCCCACGAAGCAGGTGTCGGCGATCTTGGTCTTCTTCAGGTACTGGGTCGCCTTGCGGGCGACGTGGCGCGGATCGCGCGAGTAGTCCTCATGGGTCTCCGGATCCACGATGTCGGCAATCACGCTCACGGTGGGCTCGCGGAAGAACGGATCGATCACCGTGGTGTCCGGATCCGGGATGGCGAGCATGTCGGACACGTTGATCTTCTGCCAGCCGCGGATCGACGATCCGTCGAATCCCACCCCGTCCTCGAAGGTGCCCACGTCCCAGGTTTCGATCGGGAAGGAGCAGTGCTGCCAGGTCCCAAGGAGATCGGTGAACTTCAGATCCACCATGCGAGCCTTGTGCTTCTTGGCGAAGTCGAAGAATTCCTTGGGGGTCATGGAAGCGTTCCTCCTCGTGGTAGTGATCGGCGATGCCTCGCGTCCGTCAACGTCGTCAGCCAGCGGCCCCGGTGCCGTGGGCGGTCACCTCGTCCCACGCGCCCTGCGCGTGGACGAGGCTCGTCTCGAAGGATTCGACCAGCCGTACACGAGCAGGACGAGCGCGAGCACCGCGCCGCGGCGTGAGATCGGTGGCAAGTACTGTCGGGGCCGAGGGATCCTGCAGATTCTCGCCCATGAATGGGCCCGGACGGAGACTTACGCAAGGTCGCGCGCAAGGCCGGAACGGCAGCGGGGCCGGAAGGCACCAGCGCCCTCCGACCACGCTCTCGTAAGTTTCCCGGCCACCTCACTTCACGAACAGCATCTCCCTATCGCCTGACCGAGAGGCTCCGCGCCGGCGTGGAGAAGGCGCGCGGGCAGTGAGGCCGGGGCATCGCTCGGGAATGGAATGCCCCGTTCCCGGTTATTGAAGAGGGCGCGGCCGATCCGGCCGCGCGCCCGCGTAAACCGCATCTGCCAAACCCACCGCCTCGGCATCGCTGCCCGGGCGGGCCCACCGAGCCGCGTGATGAAGATTTTCCTGCTGGCGCTCCTCCCCGGCCTGGGACTGCTCTCCCCCGCCGCTCCTCCGTCCGCACACACGGGCGCCGGACCCGGATCTTTCTCCACTCCGCCGACGCTCCCGGCCGCCAGCGCCGTTGGGCTCCGGTCGCGAGTGGACGCCCTCGCGGAACGCGCGCTCAACGGAGCGATCGTGCGCCAGAGCCACTCCGCCGCGCTCCGCTCGGCCTTCGAGGCATATTTCGCCTACCGCGGCGCACACCCGGAGCAGGTCGCAAAGCCGTATCTGTACTACGTGGACTTCGGGCTGCCCGCGACCGAGCCGCGCGGCTACATCTTCGACATGGATGCGCTGCGGCTCGTCGAGGGACCGTTTACGGTCTCGCACGGAAGCGGGTCCCCGCCGGGCGGCACGGCCGTCCCCACCCGGTTCTCGAACCGGCCGGGAAGCAACGCGACCTCGCTGGGGCTCTACCTGACCCTGGAGACCTACGGATTCCGCGGGAAGGCGGGCGGACGCGCGTACCGCTCGACCGGGCTCTGACTGAGGGGACTCTCTCGGCGCCGTTCAACGGCGCCGCCCGGAACCGTGGCATCGTCGTGCACGGGGCGCCCTATGTCACCGCGCGGCGCGCGGGCCGCAGCCATGGGTGTCCGGCGATGGAGCTCGCGCGGGCGGAGCTGCTGCTGCCCCTGCTCGCGGGCGGATCACTCGTCTTCCACTTCTCGCCGCGCGATCCGGACTGGTTCGCGGGCGATCTCTGGCTGGACGCCGACCGGGCCACCCAGTAGCGCCGCCGGGCCAGCGGCCCACCGCCCGGCACTCAGACGTCCAGGTTCTTCACGTACTTGGCGTTCTTCTCGATGAACTGGCGGCGCGGCTCGACCTCGTCGCCCATCAGCTGGTCGAATAGCTTCGACGCGATTGCGGCGTCCTCGATCCGCACCTGCATCAAAGTCCGAGCGTCGGGATCCATCGTGGTCTTCCAAAGCTGGTCAGGGTTCATCTCCCCCAGCCCTTTGTAGCGCTGCATGTTGACCCCCTTGGCGTCCTCCGGCTTGCCGTTGGTGATTCGCTTCATCACCTGTTCCCGCTCGTTGTCCGAGTACGCGTAGTACTCCTTGTTCCCCTTGGCGATGCGGTAGAGGGGCGGCTTTGCGATGTAGATGTAGCCAGCCTCGATCAGCTCTGGCATTTGACGGAAGAAAAAGGTGAGCAGCAGAGTCTTGATGTGAGCCCCATCCACATCAGCATCGACCATGCAGATGACCTTGTGGTACCGCGCCTCCTTCAAGTCGAAGTCCTCCTTGATGCCGGCGCCGATCGCGGTGATCATCGCGCGGATCTCGTCGTTCGAGAGCACCTTGTCGATGCGCGCGCGCTCCACGTTCAGGATCTTGCCCTTGAGCGGCAGGATGGCCTGATAGGAGCGGTCCCGGCCCTGTTTGGCGCTGTTGTGCACGAACACGCCGCTCGCGAGGGCGAAGTTGTGCGTTCCTGGAACCTCCAGATCATACACGTCGACGAGGCGACTCAGACGCTCGACCCGCACCACCGAGTGGTTGACGTTGCGCACCGCTTCGGTCGCCCGCGCCGCATCGCCCGCGAAATACCGCTCGCAGAATGTCTCGAGCCGTAGGACGGTCTTGTCGCCGGCAACCCGCCTTGCTTCCTGGAACGCCTCCCCATTCACTACTCTGTTGCGCTCGAAGGCCTTGAGGACTTTGATCGTATTTCGGTAATAGGTGCGTTCCAGGGCGGCCTTGCGCCGCGCGTGGAACGCCGCAGTCCACTGCCGGTTCGTCTCGGCCGCGCGCCACGCGCGCAGCTCTGGATCACTCCATTGCTCGATCGCCCTCGTGGACAGCTCCTCCCGGCGCTCCGGATGGGCTTGGAAGAAGCGTCGCACTCGATCACCCTGCCAAACTCGGTTAGCCGCGTTGCTCCAGTAGTCGCGCTGACTGTGATTCAACCGCCGCACCAGATCGCTGCGATACCCTTCATTGGAGCTGTAGAACTCGACCCACCGCGCCTTCATGAACTTCCGGTGCTCCGGGTCCCGCCCCTCCAGCTCATACTCGCCCTTCCAGCGGTCATACCAATCCGCCAGCACATGCGTGTACAGCCAGCTCTCGGACCTCGGATCCCAGACCATCTCGTAGCTGTCGATCGTGATGCCGGGCTCCGCCTTGGTCGAGAGCTTCCGGTACAGCGGCATGAGGGACGTGCCGGCCTCGAGCCGGTCGGCGCTGCGGTACGTACCGTTCCGCAGCATGAACTGGTGATCCGGAGTGCAGACGATCTCCTCGCCGTTGTCGAGGACGACCTTCATCACCTCGGCAGCCGGTCGCGTGATCCGAGGATGGTGGATCTCCTCCAATCCCACCGTACCGTCCCGCCGGATGGTGTAGCAGAGGTTGCGCTTGCCGGCCTCGTGCTCCGCGACCAGCTCGCGGAAGGTGAGCGAGCGGCCGTCGGCGAGGGCCACCCTGGTATCGCCGTCAAAGCACCCCCCCGCGGAATCCCCTTCCACGATATACAGCTCGCACATCGCCGGATCCGAGATCGAGCAATCGGCCAGCTTTCCCGGCAGCACTCCACTCTCGAGCGCGCTCTTCTTGCGGGTCAGGTCGCGCGCCTTGCGCGCGGCCTCGCGCGCGCGCGCTGCCTGGAGAGATTTCTCGACGATGGTGCGCGCCGCCTTCGGGTTCTCCTCGAGGAAGGCGGACAGCCTCTCGTTGACCGCTCCCGCCACCGCGCCCTGCACCTCGCTGTTCCCCAGCTTGGTCTTGGTCTGTCCCTCGAACTGCGGCTCCATCACGCGCACGGACAGCACCGCGGTGAGCCCCTCGCGAACGTCGTCTCCCGAGAGCGAGTCGTCCTTCTTGAAGAGGCCCGCCCGCCGGGCGTAGTCGTTGATCGTGCGGGTGAGCGCAGTCTTGAAGCCGGTCAGGTGCGTGCCGCCCTCGTGCGTGTTGATGTTGTTGGCGAAGGTGTGCGTGTTCTCCGCGAACCCGTCGTCGTACTGCATCGCCAGCTCGATCTCGGCCTCCGGTCGGCTCACCTCGAAGTAGATCAGCTTGTCGTGCAGCGGCGTGCGGTTCCCGCGCAGCCAAGCCACGTACTCGGCGAGGCCGCCGTCGTAGCGGTAGACCTCCTCAAGCTGCTGACCCGGGCGCTCATCGGTGTAGACGATGGTCAGCCCCTTGTTCAGGAAGGCCATCTCACGGAGCCGGTTGGTGAGGATCTCGGCGTTGAACTCGAGCTCGGTGAAGATCTGGGGATCGGGCTTGAAGGTGACCTTGGTGCCCGTCCCCTTCGCCCCGCCCAGCACCTCGAGCGGCTTGGCCGGAGCGCCCCGCTCGTAGCGCTGGTGGTGGAGCTTGCCGTCCCTGCGGATCTCCACCTCGAGCCACTCGGAGAGCGCATTCACGACGCTCACGCCGACGCCGTGCAGCCCACCCGACACCTTGTACGTGTTCTTGTCGAACTTGCCACCGGCGTGCAGCACGGTCATGGCGAGCTGGACGCCCGGGATCTTCTCGGTGGGATGGATGTCCACCGGAATGCCGCGGCCGTCATCCTCGACGGTGACGATGTTCCCTTCGTGCACGGTGACCCAGACACCGGTGCAGAAGCTGGCCATCGCCTCGTCGATCGCGTTGTCCACCACCTCGTAGACCAGGTGATGGAGCCCGCGCCCGGAGGTCGAGCCGATGTACATGCCCGGGTGCTTGCGCACGGCCTCCAGCCCCTTGAGCACCGTGATTTGGCCAGCCGTGTAGTCGGCGACCTTCTTATCCTGCTTCTTCTCCGCCATGCTCGCCTCGGTCAGCGTTCGGTCTGGCCCAGCACGAAGACGATCCGGTCGAGGGACGCGCCCTCGAGCCCGGCGTTCATCCGCCTGAGGATCTCCGACTTCATCAGCTCGAGCTCCATCAGCCAGGCGCTCGAGCGCACTTCCACGAACAGTGTTCCCTCCGAGAGCGATCGCGCGTGCGTGACCGCCGCGATCGCCTCGCCCACGAGCGCCGGCCACGCCTCGAGCGCGCTCTGCCGACGCACCTGCTCGGCGACTCCGCTCGCCTCGAGCAAGCGCTCCACCACGCGCCCCACGCGCTCGGGGCCGGCCCGCTCCGGCCCGCTCACGCCCGGATCCGCCCGGCCGCGATGCGCCAGCGCGGAAGCGCGTCGCGCCCGAGTCGCACGTCGCTCGCCTTGGGCGCGGTCACGATGACCTGGCCCGTCTCCTCTCGCTCGAGCAGCTCCAGGACACGCTCGCTCCGCCCCTCGTCCAGCTCCGCGAACACGTCGTCCACGAGCACGAGTGGCGCGCGCCCGCGCCGCTCCCGGATCGTGCGCGCTTCGAGCAGCCGGAGCCCGAGCGCGGCGGTGCGCCGCTGCCCGCTCGATCCGAAGGCGCGCGCCTCGAGGCGCCCAGCCCGGCCCTCGAGGGTCACCTCGAGATCGTCCCGGTGTGGCCCCACGACCGTGCTCCCGACGCGGAACTCCCGCTCCGCGCTGCCGGCGAGCGCCGCGCGGAAGGCGGCGACGACGTCCTCCTCGCCGAGCGCCCCCTCAAGGGCGAGACCGGGGGCGTAGCGGATCGCGGCGCCGTGTCCGTCCTCGGCGACCACCTCGTAGAGGGACCGGAAGAGCGCGCAGCGCCCCTCGATCCAGCTCCGGCGCTCCACGACGAGCCGCGCACCCGAGCGAACCAGGCCGTCGTCCCAGGGGCGCACGCGCGACTCCACGGCCGTGGTCGTCCCCACGCGCACCGCCTCCCGGAGCGCCGCGTTCCGCTGCGCGAGCACGTGCCGGTACTGCTGGAGCGCGCGCACGTACCCGGGCACGTTGAGCGAGAGAACGATGTCGAGGTAGCGCCGGCGCTCGGCCGGCCCGCCACTCACCAGAGCGACGTCCGCGGGCGAGAAGATCACGGCCGCGAGCGAGCCGATCGCATCGCCCATGCGCTCGGCCTCGGCGCCGTCCACCGTGACCTTCTTGCGCCTGCCCCGCGGCTGATAGGCGGCTGTGACTCGGTGCTCGCCCTCGGCTCCTCCCAGCCTGCCGGACACGCGGAAGGCCTCCTGCCCGACCCCCACCAGCTGCTCGTCGGGAGCCCCCCGAAAGGACCGGAAGGTCTCCAGGTAGTAGACGGCTTCCAGGAAGTTTGACTTCCCCTGCGCGTTCTCGCCGATGAGCGCGAGCCCCGCGGAGGGGATCTCCAACTCTTGCGCGGCCAGGTTCCGGAAATGCCGGATCCCGACCTCCCTCAGGCGCATTCGCGGACCCCACGGCAGAGGGAGGCTAGGCAGCCGCGCCTGGCGCCTCCGAGAGGCCGTTTCAGCATGTAATAATTTAGCATTTTTGGCCGCCGAACGCCAGCCATCTCGGAGGCCGGAAAGCCCTTGACAGGCCACAGCTTTCCGGCGGGGCAGCCGGCCAGTCAGACGGCTCAGGATTGGGCTGAAATTGGGGCCGCGCCGCCACCGCTCCGAGGTGGGAGCGCGGCGCCGGACTCAGCGGCCGGTGAACTCGGGCTTACGCTTCTCGAGGAACGCCCCGAGCCCCTCCTTCATGTCGGCCGTGGTTGCGAGCAGGCCGAAGAGGGAGGCTTCGTGATCGAGGGCGACGGCCGTGGACGCGTCGAGCGCGCGATAGACCGATTCGATCGCGAGCCGCACCGCGACCGGCCCGTTGCGCGTCACCTTGCGCAGCAGCTCCTTGGCGCGCTCGAGCAGCTCAGCTCGCGGGACCACCTCGTTCACCAGCCCGATCTCACGCGCGCGCTCGGCGGAAACCATCTCGCCGGTGAGCGTCATCTCGATCGCGCGGCCGAGCCCGACCAGGCGAGCGAGGCGGACGGTGCCGCCGTAGCCCGGGATGATCCCTAGCCCGACCTCGGGGAGCGCGAAGCGCGCGTTGTCGCTGGCCAGCCGAAGGTGGCAGGCCAGCGCGAGCTCGCATCCCCCGCCCAAGGCGAAGCCGCCGACCGCGGCGAGCACGGGCTTTGGAAAGCGCTCGATGGCCATCAGCACCGACTGCCCGCGCCGGGAGAGCTCCACCCCGGAGACGGGATCCATGCGCGCCAGCTCGGCGATGTCCGCACCCGCGACGAACGCCTTCTCGCCCGCCCCGGTGAGCACCACGCCCCGCACGTGCCCGTCCCCCTGCAGGCTCTCGAACACGTCGGCCAGCTCGCGGATCACGTCGGAGTTGAGTGCGTTCAGCTTCTCCTGGCGGTCGACGGTCACGACCGCGAGGTCCGCGTCCCACTCCACACGCACGTGCCGGAGGTCGCTCATCGTCGGCGCGTGGACTCAGAAGGGGAGGTCGTCGTCGGGCTCGGAGAGCGGGGGCTCAGGCGCGGAGGATCCGGCGCCTCCCCCGCCCTCCCCCGCGGAGCCGCGCCCGCCGCCTCCGCGCGCGCCCCGGCCGCCTCCCTCACCGCCGCCGCCCCCACCCTGGCCGCCCCCCTGGCCGCCCCCCTGGCCGCCCCCCTGGCCGCCCCCCTGGCCGCCCCCCTGGCCGCCCCCCTGGCCGCCCAGCATCATCATCTCGTTGACGACGACGTCCGTCCAGTACCTGGTGCCGCCCTGGTCGTCCTGGGTCTGTGAGTACTCGACCCGCCCATCGACGTAGATCTTGTCGCCCTTGTGCACCCACTGCTCGACGATGTCGGCGAGCTTCCCGAAGAAGGTGAGCCGGTGCCAATCCGTGCGGTCCTGCTGCTGTCCCGACCGGTCCTGGAAGGTCCGGTTGGTGGCGAGCGACAGCTTGGCAACACGGGCGCCGGATGCGGTGGAGCGCACCTCGGGATCGTTCCCGACGTTGCCGATGAGCATGATCTTGTTGAGCGACCGACTCATGCGTGTTCCTGGCTGGATTGGTTGGAAACGGATCGAAGGGGCACAACGTAAGGCGGTCGTCGGGCATTTTCCATGACGCGCGGAGCCGCCCCGTCCGGGCCTGCGCTCCCTTGCGCACTCCCTCGCTCGCGCGCCTAAAGAGAGCGCCGCAGCCCCCACAGGACTCGGCCGTCAGCTGTCACCCCAACCTTCCCCGTCCCCGGACGGGAGGGCCGCGTCATGCCGAACGGGATCCACCGTCCGGACGCACTCGGTGCGTCCTCCGAGCCGCTCTCTCCCTGCACGAACGACGTGCTGGCCGAGATCTGCCGCGCGATCACGCGCAGCCTGCCGGGCGAGGCGACGGGCCTCGGCCTGACCGTCGCCTACGGATATGGTGCGCGAGGAGGGCGGCGACATCATGGGCGGCAACTGGGGGCGGCCGCGGGTCGAGGGCGGCGCCCCCGGGGAGGGAGGCGCGCGCATCGTGATCCGGCTCGCGGCCGATGTCGAGCCCATTGCCGACGTCCAACCGGGCGCGGAGAAGGCCACCGCGCCGGGGCGGTCGCTCTCGATCCTGGTCGTGGAAGACGAGCCGCGGGTGGCCCGTTCGGTGATGGCGCTAGGCTGGTCCGCGAGGGACACCGGGTGGAGCTCTCCCCGCGCACCGAGGCGTTCCTGGAGGGTGCCCGGCGCCCCGTGCTCGCGAAGCCGTTCACTCTCGCCGCGCTGCGCGCCGCGCTCGCCTCCTTCGGCCCGCTCAGCGCTCCGGAGGCCGGGTGAGCTCCGACTCCCACAGCCCCATGAAGTATTCCTCGTAGCGACCCGGGTGGGCGAGATAATCCTCCACCCACACCTCGAAGGGCGGCAGCACGATCTTCCGGGAGAGCCACTCCGTGGCAACCTCCACCATGCGCGTGTAGGAAACCTCGCTCGCGTCGCCGCGCTCCCGCGTGGCACGCTGCACGATGAGGTAGATCTCGTCGGGGGTGAGGAAGAGCAGGAGATCGGCGAGCTGCGCCGAGCAGTAGTCGAGGTACTTGGCCCTCAGCACCTCGTTCTGGTGGCGATCTCCCTGATCAGGATCGGCGACTTCGCCTGGGCTCAAGCACGCCCCCCCCTGTCGTGATCCTACGTCAGCGTTCTCCGACGCGCCGGGACCCTTGGGTCCCACTCGGATCGGAAACGTATGACGTTAGAGGGGGGGCGGCCGCAAGTCTCACATCACCGCGGGGAGCACCTGCTCCCTCCAGGACGCCGTCCTGGCCCTGCTGGCGGAGATGCCGGTAGATCGAGCGCCGGGTGAGCCCGTAAAGGATCACTCGGCTGAGAAAGTCGGGGTCCGTGCGCTGGACCTCCTCGGCCTGCTGCGCGATGTCACGAGGGAGCCTCACGCTCAGCTGCACGGAACACGTCTCCCACATATGCGATACCTCGCCATAGTCCATGGACCGAAAATTGTTAGAGAAGCGCTGGATTCGGTGTCGGCCAGGGGGGCCTCGCCGAGCCGACCAGCACCCTAAGGAGTGACGATCGAAGCGGGTCAACCATAGTGGCGGTTTTGGGGGCGCGCAAGAGTTTCAATCTCCGCCATACGTTTCTGCGCCAACTCTGCAAGTGATTGACCACCATTAAGTTACACGGCAGCACCCCAAACAGGATTCAGGTGTTCCCGGGTTCGTAACGAGCGCGATGTTTGGGACATTCTGGACCCGAGGATCGAAGCGGGCCGCGGCCTTTCGGCCCCCGAACGTCTCGAAATGCTGCACCATGGGAAGTCTGATTTTTTGGGCAAAAAAGAATCTCGCTGGCTGGCGCCGGCGGGCTATGGGAGGGCCGAGCGGAGGAAGGCCTGGAGGGTGGCCGGGGAGAAAGAGCGGAAGCGCACACGGATCGCCTCGGAACTATTCCTCCCGAAAGATCTCCCCGGTCCGGGGATGCGGAGGCGAAGCCTCGACGGAGCCGGGGGCGCCCTCCTCCTCGTGGAAGCTGATGAAGCCTCGCCAGCCGGAGGGCCCGCGGAAAAGCAAGAGGCCGGCCAACCACCCCTACCCCTGGTGCTGCAGCCGACGCACTTCGACCATGACCGGGGCCTCGCGGCGTGGCCCCCCCAGCACGTCCAGCGACTCCAGGTAGGGCCCGCGGTCGCGCAGATAATCTTCCAGCCAGACGTCGAAGGGCGGCAGCGGCAGGAGCGTCCGGCAGTGCGCGACCAGCAGGGCAAGGGGGTCCTTGACCGGTTCGGAGACCTGCGCGCGCGCCGGTAAAGCGCGCGCACCCCCTCGCCGGGCAGCAGCCCGGGAAGAGCGGCCGTCTGCTGCGCGCAGTAGGCCTCGTAGCGCGCGCGTAGCACCTCGAGCGTATACGCCTCTGGAGCGCTCGAAACCGAGGCCTGCAGCGCCATCGTCAGTGCACCACCGGGCCGGCCGCGGCGATCGGACGCACCGCCGCGTACCGCGCCCGCGGTCCCGGCAGCTGGAGCTGGGCGAGAGTCTCGCGGCTGCCGAAAATCGCGAGCACAGGAGCGAGGCTCCGGTAGCGCTCCGGCTCGAAGCGCGCGACCAGATGCGCGAGCCCCGACCGGATCCCGGCCAGCGTCGCACGCGCCTCGTCGAGGCTGAGCGGAAGCGCGAACCGCACCTGGTGGCCGGCCATCCCCGTGGGCGACGGCAGTAGGCGCCGCACGTCCCCGTGCGCGAAGGCTTCGAGCAGCGCGGCCTCCAGGGCAGGATCGGCGCGCTCGCCCGCCGTGCGGAAGAGCAGCGCATTGCCGTCGTAGTCCAGGTGCGCGCGCACGATCCGGCCCGGGCCGGCCACGATCCGCACCGAGGTACCATCGTGCAGATCCAGATCGTGGCAGATGTCGCGGAAGCCGAAGCGGGCGAGCTCGTCGCGCGAGCCCGTCTGCCCGCGCGCGGCTTCCGCGACCAGGCGCCCCACGTGCTCGAGGGTCGGCTCGTACACCCAGTCAAGGACGACCAGCTCGGAGCTCAGGTCGAGCAGCTTGAGCTCGGCGCTTCCCAGATCGACCGCCTCCGCGGCGGAGGCGTAGCGCCCCTCGAGCACGTGGGCGAGGCCGATGTCCTGGATCTGGCCGCCCTCCATGTCAACCTCATGGACGTCCCGGTACTGCACCACCGCCCGAGTCACTGGGAGCTCGCACACTCCCGGCACGTCGGCCATCGCCTCGGGGCGGCGATCGATGTCGAGGATCGGGTTCATCCCGGGCTCCGGCAGGCGGCGGATGGAGACACGAACGGGGGCAGTCAGCCCCCGTCTCTGGTTACGATAATCATCCGTTTCCCGGGGGTGCAAGACAGTTGATGCGCCTGGCGGGAGGGAGCATCTTTCGTACCCGTCGACCCCCACCCCCGCATGGCGCCACCATGCCCCTCTCACGCCCGAAGCGGCACCGGTCGCTGGGCTTCATCGAGCACGAGAACCGGAGCTGGAGCTGCTTCCTGGTGAGCGGTCAGGTG
>Ga0310123_10001261_pt1 | contig 21301 bp, 20 predicted proteins | sample CB6_AW_1057_MG_FD_203505 | JGI IMG/M metagenome (GOLD analysis project Ga0310123, IMG submission 203505) | Marine microbial communities from Western Arctic Ocean, Canada - CB6_AW_1057 | ecosystem: Environmental > Aquatic > Marine > Oceanic | place: Canada: Western Arctic Ocean | collected... | reverse complement strand
CTGGCAGTCGGCTCATGCAGTGGCAGAAATAAACAGGCAGGACCGAAATAACGGGTAGATCAAATATGCCGTTACGACATTTGCCCGTCGGCTGACTTTTTTGACCATAGGTGATGTGCCCTGGACGGTGAGCCGTCGGCACGCAAGACGAGTGCGCACTGAAATCATCACGCTCTCGATTGTGGCGCACTCGCTCTGGATTATCCGCCTGTTTCAGCGGAGAGCAGGAGGCGGTCTTAATTGACGTCATACCCGATGACCAGTTTGGGAGGGTGGTTATCCTGGTCGCCGTGTGCCCACCAGTGGAAGTTGGCATCGACCTGTGTGTTTTTGAAGAGCAATCCATGATTAGTTTCCGGCTGCTGCAGCCATCCCTGGAGTACCGCAGGGTTAATCACAAAGTAAGTGTTGCCGACTTCACTGACTTTCGCACGGCACACGGACGTCTCGTCAACATACCCCGGGTGACTGCCACCCTGCCCCCAGTTGTTCCACCAGATTTTCCCGTCCGTCCATGGCTGCAACGCCCGATATCCCCGCACCACCTGATATCCGCCTGCTGCCTGTTTGGATGTGTGAAACACCAGGGCGACTTGCCGCACGGTGGCCCCGGCAGGAAGCTGACCCTAGAGATTGAATCGGACCGGCTGGCGGGAATAGCGGTTCGCATCTTCATTCCCATAGACGAAGATACCATTCTCGCCGGGCACGATGTTCCCCGGATTTCCCCACTGTCCTGTGTTCATCTGGTCATTCGATTGCCCATCGTAGCCGTCCCTGCCGTTTTGCAGCGTCAGGAGGTGCTCGGAGCCAAGTTCATCGATTCCGGCGATCGGTGTGCCCATGGCCACGGGTGACATTCCGACATCCGGCTGTGCAGCTGACGTGAGGGGTGAAGCCGGTGGCCGACTGTGATAAAGGAGCCGTCCGTCGGGTTTCAGCCGCCAGGTTCCCGGTCGAACTGTGATCGTCGGCCAGCCGATTTTCTCGTCCTTCACCTGGATTCCTGCGTCCTCATTCAACCAGTCGGGAGAAACGGCCAGCACCACCTCGTTGTAATCACTCCGCACCAGCAGCGTTCCATCCGTGTTATTTGTAATCCTGATGTGCGGCTGGCTGCTGACCGGCCAGAGGACGTCCCGGCCCTCGACCGAGCGAATCACCGCCGGCACCGTGGCCAGAAAGAAGTACACCGACTGACGTTTTGAGATCGCAACGTCAGGTGCACATCATTCCATACGACTTCGCTGTATGGCGAAAACTCCGTTTCCACTTCTTCGAACTTGTATCCAACCTGTTGCGTCCCGTCTTCGTTTACCATGTGCGGCTCGGTTCCCTGCGGAGTGATCAGGCCCGCCCAGGGACCTTTTGTGATATCGACCCCTCCAGATCGCGTGCGGCTTCTCCGCGATCAAATGATCCAGGTCCACTGACAAGTCGATGCAATGGTCCTTGGCGACATGATTGTATGCTGCCAGGTAAATCGTGCCCGGCAGGGTCATCACGCTGGTTTCCAGCGGGCTACCCGGGGTCTCCCAGGGAACAGGGCGCTGAGGCACTGCCGCCAGGCTTGCCTCCCTGAGGAACCACCGCAACCGAATCGATTCCTTGGGAGCCCAGCTCTGGGCCGTGGCCACTCCCACCCGATTCCGTGTGTTGGGCACAAAGTTGTAGAGGAGGCACTGGTGAATGAACTCGTCACACTTCATGTCGAGGGCGACTACAGTGTTGGGCCGGAACTCGTGCAGCTTGCAGAGCTGCAACCGGTCTGCCCAGTAGCGCCACTCTACTTGTGTGTCGGTGTCCCAACTTCCAGCTTCGACATAGCCGAGATCTGACCACGGCCCGGAAGGCTGGTTCACGAAAAAGAATCCAGCAGAATCGCGCAGACCCTTCGTCATCGACTTCAGCGCTATCTGGCAGCATTCGTAGCTTTGATAGATCGTCTTCCCATCCGGCAATTCCACGACTGCGGCGCCCGGCAGAGACCAGTCCTCGTAGAGCGAGATGCCTTCCTTCTGGAGTTCCAGATACTTATCCGTCATTTGTGTAAAACAGGGTGTCCAAAGCGGGGTATAGTTATTTACGCCGGCCTCCCCCCGGTTGGGCACGGCTCGGAAGGCAAACTCAGGATGCGCCTGAATCGTTTCGGTATGGGGATAGTATCCGCCGCGCTCATAGTTGAAGAACTTGAACCGGGGCCACCGCTGCTGGAGCTGTCGCACGAATCGAAAGTACTCGTGCATAGGAACCTTTCTCATCTCCTCGGGGTGTGCCTCTGCATTTGCTGCAATCCACATGTGGTCGGCCAGCAAATTACGCATCGTGTACATGGTTTCCGCCAGGCCACACGTAACCCAGGCGCGTGGGTCCAGGTCGAGAGCTTCGAACATCGCGTATTCCGCATCGAAGGTGTTTAGGCGCTGGTGCCACAACGGTTCACCGTCGGGTCCGAGTATCTGAATGGATTCGTTTGCCCAGCGCCTGTTCAGACCCCCGCATGGAGTTCCGGATCGCCTTCGATCAGTTCGAGCGTCCCATCCTTATATTTCGTTGCCGCGTGTGGCCACAGAAAACTGGTGTCAAACGCCAGGTCGATGTGTTTCTGAAGACTGCGTTCCGGCGCGAATGCGGAAAAATAGCGTTCGTGGTAATTAGTATGCCACATCAGGTGCGTTCCACGGGTTGCGGAATAGAGCCAGCTTTTTGTTTGCACTCCTTTCCCAGGCTCGAGTTGAAGCCAGTTCCTCCGGGGCAACTGCCAGCCCTCCCGTGTGACCAGGGATTCGGTTCAGAAACTCGTCTGCATTGAGGCCCATGTACTCCGGGATGCCGTTGATCGTGAGTTGCACCTCTCCATATGTAAAATCGATATCCGGTCGGGTCACGGTACAAAGTCCGCTCTGCATATTGCGCCCGTTGACGAAGTCGCTCTCGGGGATCGCCGCTGTGGGAAAGGTGCTGTATCGGCTGGCGGTGTGCCCGATGTACTGGTAGTAGTATCCTCCGTCGCGTGTCTCGTCCGAAAGGACGGTCACCGAAACAATCGTAAGGATTTTCTTTACCGGCGAATCGATTTCGACGCGATTGAGGACCTCGTGGTGGGCCGGGTCCAGTTGATAAATTTTGCGGACAGCGATCGCCGACCGGCGGTTCAGGCATTCCACGATAATGTGCGGCGTGTCTGCGTCTGTCCGGTCCTGGAAGTGCGTGACCTCATCGTCCAGCTCAGAACTGGAAACACCGTCGAGGACGATGTACTGATCGATGCTTCGAGCGTCTGCCTCCTCGAACAACGCGGGAAATCACAGCGATTTTAAATTGCCGTGCCGGGGATCGATGAGGATCTCAAGATGTCCGTCGTCATCGACGTATGTCGCTTGTTCCGAAGGATCCGGCGCCGGCGGCACGACCTCTGTCGGGCCACGATTCCGGAACACGCGCAGCGGTATACTTGCCTTCTCAGTTTGCCTGCCGCCGCCCGGATCTACTCCCTGAGCAAACACACAGCTCCCGCAACTGATTCCCACCCAAAGCCACATTACCGCATATTTCGAAGCTGCCTGCATGTTTCATTCCTGAATTACTTGTCTGGGCGGTACATCATCTGATCACTGATACCTGACGGGCGTATTGATGGGCTGGTCAGGCTTTCTGGCTCGGCGGGCTGATCGTGAACAGATTTGTGGACCGGTTCCATGCTTTTCGGATCGAGGCAGATGCCGAACCAAGCCATGCTACCAGAACCGGGTGAGCCTCTATACATGTCAGCGTGAGTTGATCATGAATCACTCAAGGCGAGAGTGACCGCACATGATGCGAATCAGAAGGAAACATACAGCGAACGGATCAACAGGCTGGTCGGGCCGGGTCGGTTGTGAACGAATGATGCACCGTGGGGCTGTGAAGTGCCAGGGATCACGGTCTGGCCTGCCTGACAATGTCAGGGAAGCTGAGCTGACTGATTCCTGTGGCCCATTCCCGCGCGTACAGCATCGATGGGAGGAAGCGTACTATGGGGACGGGCCGTTTGATCGTGCCGTTGTCCTTTTGCTCGGCCGGATGCCAGGAACAGTTGTGATTTCATGCTCAAAGGACACAGCTCACCGGTTCTCAGTGTGTCGTTCAGTCCGGACGGAAAGCGGCCGGCCTCCGCAAGTCTGGAAGGATGGTGACGGTCAGGGACCTCCCTTCACTGGACCAGCCCAGGCCATCACGCCTGTTCTCCATCAGCCCTTGATGCCGAGAAGGCACAAAAAACAAATATGCGTCCTGGAAACTCACTCAGTTCAGTTGAGATCAGGCTCCGTATTCAATACGAGCCAGCACCACTTCATGTTAATATGATGTCAGTCGGCCAGCACAAACAAGATGTTTTCATGGGATGAATGACGACGGCGTGAAAACGGGCAGCGAAGTACGTGCAGCCGTTTCAGACGAAATTCAAACGGGTGCCAGGTCGGCACGATCAGCCTGGGTCGGGGTCCATCACAGGCAAACGATTCGCGCGATCCGGCTCTCATTCCAGCGGAGTAATTGGGATGCGTTGGTTACAGAGATCATCGTTGTGTCTGTGGGTGTTTGTTTTGGGAAGCTGGCTGGAGGCGGCCGAACCGGTGCAGGTACGGTTGCAGAACCGTCAGACTGTGGTGCGGATTGCCCTGGCCGGTGGCGGGATCACGGAATTCCGCCTGGCCGATAACAGAGTGAACCCTTTGAACTGGACGATCCATGGTCTTGAACCGATTGAAGCAGGGGAACCGTTTCTGCAGGGACATTTTCTGTGCCTGGACAGGTGGGGGGCACCGTCGGAGGCTGAGGTGGCACGGGGTGTGCCGTTTCATGGCGAAGCAGCGCGCACCCACTGGAAACTTACCAGGGCGGTCAATCCGTCTGACACCAATCCGTTTGTAGAAATGCACTGTCGAATGGATATCGCCGGTCTCAGTGTTCACCGCAGGGTGGTCCTGGATCGACAGTCATCGGTGGTCCTCGTACGCGAGTCGGTGACGAATGACCGCAGGCTGGGCCGGATCTACAACATGGTGCAGCATCCCTCGATCGCACCTCCGTTTCTCGATGCGACCACGATTGTCGACTCCAATGCATCACATGGATTCCTGCAGGAGGGCACTGTGCCTGACACAGTCGCCGACGCCACACGATGGCCACATATGAAGATCAACGACCGACTGATCGACTTACGCCACCTGCTTCCGGACAGTAAGCACGTCACCGGTCACGACGTGTCGTCATTCGTTTTCGACGACAAGTCGGGACGTGGCTGGGTGACGGCCGTGCATCCCGGGTCGGAGTTGTTGCTGGGATACGTGTGGGAGACAAAGCAATATCCCTGGCTGAACATCTGGCGGTTTCGTCGTGAGGGAAAGGTGATGGCCCGGGGGTTAGAATTCGGGACCACCGGACTGCACCAGCCGTTCCAGACGCTGGTCGCTCAGGGGCAGATCCTCAGTCGTCCACTGCTGACCTTCATCGATGCCGGGAGTACCGTCACACGTGAATACCTCATGTTTCTTGCGACGGTGCCCGTGGACTATGCGGGTGTGGCACGACTCGAACTGGCCAGCGGCGGGTTGACACTGTTCGAACGAAAGCCGGGTGGCCGACGGCAGCATGTCGCGATGGGCTTGCCACTGACACCGCCAGCTCGAGAAGGCGACTGACGGTAATTCGCCCCTGAGGAATGATGACGCAACGGCCTAACACGCCCCGGAGCGTCTTGTGGTGGGCGTTACCCAACCGGTTTCTAATCCGCCTGTGGCCCCCGCACCTGCAGTTCACCCGGCCTTACCCGGCAGATTTCTTCCTGCATTCTACTCAATTGTCCTATTTGGCATTTATTCACAAAACGGCGACTTCGCTGCATTATCTGTATATAACCCAAAGGCTACACTCCCAGTTCAGCAGACCCTTATTGGTTTTCGGCTGCTGGTATCGACGTCACAGAAAATAAACTCTCCCAAAACCTACTGACCACTCAAGTCAGCCAGCATCGTACGTACTGGCCGGTGCACCGTAGCGGGGTGTCCCCGAATTTCGGAGTTGCACACACGAATCAATGAATCAAACCAAGTGGGAGGCCGTCATGAAACATTTCATCGTCGCCGCTGTGAGCACGGCAGTCGTGTCGAGGGTTAACCGGCAAGGTACGAGAAAAAAGGCCGCGTCCAGACATTGTAGACCGAAGAATGGCGGATGGAATGTCCTGTTGGTGAGCCTTGCCACCCTGTCCTGTCAGGTTCCGCTGACAGAAATCCTGGGAGCCCCTATCACAACGGGTGACATGTGGGTGACAGACAACGCGGATGCCGTAGACAGTGGTCGTATCCTGAAGATTACGCCGGCAGGCGTGGCGACGGTGGCGGTTTCGGCCGCGGAAATTGACGCAGCGCGGACCGTCGCGGGCGATGTTTTTTCGGAAGGAACGGGAGCGCGGTTCACCGACAACGACATCGTTTTCGACGCATACGGGAACTTCTACTTCACCGAAAGCGTTTCCGACGGACTGTTCCGCATCAACCAATACGGCGGGCTGGTGCAATTGGTCAAAGAGTCGGATATCACCGCGAAAACACAAGAATCGGGGGCCTCTCCACAATGCATCGCGGCGGGCAGCGGCACCCAGTTGTACGTCACGGATTATTACTCGGATTCTGTCCTGTCCATCAATCGAATCACCGGCGAAGTGGAGATTCTCGTTTCCGAAGTCGAATTAGAATCGGCGCTTGGTGTAGGAGATATTGATCTCGATGGCGGGATTAGCTTGTCACCCGACGAGACAAAGCTGTACGTCGTGAACACCGACGGGAACGACTCCGTGATTGAGATTGACATTAGCGGAACAAGCCCGGTCATCACGCAACTTGCCGACGAGTCAGATTTTCCAGGCGGTGTCGCGGATTTGTACGAGTTTATCACGACTGCTCCTAACGGTGACATCCTCGTTGTCGAGGATTATGTCGAACAGATTATTCGTGTTCCGGCGAATGGTGACCCTCTCTCAGTGTTCCTGAGCGAGACGATTATCGAAGATGTCCTTGGGCATGACGTCGACCCGACCGGCGGCATCGACTTTGACTTGGACGGAAACTTCTTCCTCGCCCAGAGTGCTAACGAAACAGGTCATACTGACGCCATCCTTAAGTGGTTCGCAGACGATCCATCTCTGGGTACCATCGACGTCAACAGTGGCATCGTTTTCATTCGGGAAGCACAAATTCTCGCTGACATCGGAGATCCATCGGGCGAGGTGGACTTCGTGGGCGGGTTCACCTTTGTGCCCGTGACTCAACCAGATCCGCTCCCGGAACCGAGTTCCATCGCGATGCTGGGATTGGGGGCCACGATACTGGGCAGCGTCTGGTACTGCCGTCGCAGAAAACAAACTTTGCCCCGGCGGTGCCTGAACCAAGTTCGGTGATGCCGGCAGAAAGTGGCGAGGTCGATCCGTTGGGCTGCCCAAGGCGAGGATAGAAAAATCGGTCCCATCGCGAACTGAGTGTTCGCGGATTCATATCGAAAAGAGAAAAGCAGTCTGTTCTTTGCAGGGGCAGCCTGCTTTTTTTCTTTCGGGCACTACGCCCGGCGGGGAAAATCGAACGCGATTCAGTGCTGAGTTTTGTGCGACTGGTCAAGTAACGTGATTTCTTTGCGACACTGGTGAGAACTGTGCTTGCGCTGAGAATTTTGGACGTTCAATGACGGAGGCAGGCTTCGCACGTGCTGTTCATCAGCGACGAAGCAGTCTGGGAGGGTACTTGATAAAGCAAAGGGGAGGTGACCATGCAGTGGTGCTGGTCCAGGAAAGATCAAATCGTTCGGCTGGCGTTGTGAACGAGCGTCAGGTTGGTTATCACCTCCTGCATCGCTGGCAGGTTACTGTTTGTGTGAATACAGCAAGCTGCGACGGATGTGGATGAAACTGGCAACAATGACGAGGAAAGTAGTCACCACTGATGCCGGAGCTGAGTTCATTGCGGGCCTGTACCCACTCCAGTGAACCGTCGACACTGTGCGGGGCGGAGAACTAGGAATCGGTTTTCTGCCACTGGAATCAGCGCCACTGGCCCGGAACACACGTCTGAATTGTTTGGTCGATCGACGGCTTCTCGTCATGCTGACGTCCGTGACTTCCTGTGACCGACCGATACTGAAGCCAGGCGGCGGACCTACCTAAGGTTCGACCGTTTCTGTATCAGCCCTTAAATTCTCAGGGATCAACAGGTTGGTTGTGTCACAAGTTATCCGATCCTGCAGGGGCGGGCAGCAGAACCTGGCGATGAAGCACCGCCAGCTCGCAAGAGTTCTGATGCTTGCGTCCTGAATCAATCGTCTTGGGGACGGCAGACCGGCCTGGCTGCGTTTGCCGCTTTGACCGCAAGGGTGAGTGTCTCGTTGCAGGGCGTGTGCAAGTGTAAGGCGCGGGCCTGTCGCACCAGGGCGCCGTTCTGCGCATCGATCTCTGTGGGCAGTCCGCGCTCGATGTGCTGCCGCATGGAAGGTTTGACCATTACACTCCTGGAAAGATCCTTGATCGTCGCAACCACGTCCGGATTGGCCAACGTGACTTCTTTGGCTCTGACAACGTCCAGAAATTCTTCGAGCACTTTGTCCTGCAAGGCATCGGCGGCGGGAACCGAGCTGATTTCTCCGGCCATCAGGCCGGTCAGCGCACAAATGGGGTGGATCGCGCAGGCCACGGCCAGTTTGTTCCAGATGACGCCCATAATGTTCTGCGATACAGAGGTCTCGAAGCCGGTACCCTCCAGGATCTCCTGCAGCGCATCGATTCGCGACGAGCGGTGTCCATCGATCTCGCCGATCCAGGTCGGCCCCGGGTTGGTGTGCGTGACGTGGCCCGGACCGAGTCCAGTGGCGCTGTTGTAGCTGATGCCGCCCAGGACGCGTTGAGGTCCCAAGGTTTCCGCCAGCGATTCAACGTTTCCGATGCCATTTTGAAGCGTGATTGCAAAACCCTGCGGGGACAGCAACCTCCTGGCGGTCTGCGCCACCGCCGGGTTTGCGTCCGTATGAGAAAGAACGAGAATCACTTCTGCCGGTTCAAGATCGGCGTCAGGCCTCGCGGCCGCCACCGCAACACAACACTCGCCGCCAACACCTTCCAGTCGAATACCGTCCCGGTTGATCATGTCCACTACCTCGGACCGGACGTCGATCATGACAACTTCATGACCGCGTTCAGAAAGTTTCGCACCATGCAAACAACCCATGGCGCCGGCGCCGATAATCATGATTCTCATGATTTCATTATCCTCATCTAAACAGACTTTCCAGTCGTAGAATGGCGGCAGCCTTCGTCACGGCCCGGTAGATTGCGGACAAACTTACCGGAGTCGAATTCTGCTGCGCCGTGATCACAATGGGGCGTGGCTGCGCCAGGTCAAAACCCATCAGCAGCCTGGCGATACACCTGCACCTCGAACTCCGGTATGACGATCGACTGCTGTTGTTTATTCGATTCCTGCCCGAGCCATGTCACGCTCAACGTCTTCTTGCCTGGCAACGCTGGTGGACAGGTCCATGCGAAGTCACACCTGGAGTAGGCTGGTATCTCTCGATAGTGAATGCTTGCTGCTCGACCCTCGGACGTGAAGACCCTCTTGATCTGTTGAGAAGTTATTTCCGTTCCATTTAATTCGACCCTTATCCGGTCGTCCGGAATTAGACCGATCGCGTTGAACGTCGCCAGACGGATCGTTCCCTGCGAGAAGTCTTCGGCAATCCGTAAATCGATTTGATCCGAGCTGGCTGATTGTCGAGGCTGCAGGACGATGCTTTCTTTTCGTCTCCATCCGGCTTCCGAACGCAGGTCGACGGGACTGGTCCTGAGCGGATAGAAAACGTAGTGTCGATCACCGGTTTCGAGTGTTTCCGGGTATTTGAATTCCCGCAGCCAATTCATCACATAACGCGCTCGGGGCGCGTTCCAGCCGGCCCGCCAGGCATAGTGGTAGTTAAACACGGAAACACCATCCGCACCGGCCAGATGAAAATTCTTGACCGCTGCACGATACATGGCGCGACTCATATGCGTGTGGTTCGCCTGACGATAACCCTCTGCAACCGGTGGATGAATGGTAGGGGAGATCCTGCAATCCGTGCCCCGCGTCAGTTGGGTGAATTCGTCGTAAGGCGCATTGAAATCTGTGAAGTAAACATCTGAAGGACAGACGTAATCGACGATTCCCTTCTTGATCCAGGTGGCGACATCCAAACCAACCAGATCGCACGCCGCCAGGTTCTGTGGAACGCGGACCCCTAACTCGAGCCTCTTTTGTTTTTCTTTAGCTGACTGATCCAGCATACGTTTGATACGCGTGACAAGCTGCGTCATCAAGGCGTGCCTCTGTGGCGCCTGGGTCGTGGGAAACATGTGGCAGCTACGCATAAAACCCAGTTCGAGGCCGTCGACATCAAACTTCTCCACGATTTCACGAGTGATGTTGAACATCCAGTTTCTGACTTCGGGTACCGAGTAGTCCACACCCTTGGGAAATTCCTGCAACAACCATTTCTGGTGGGAGTCCAGGAATTTCTGATTCTGACCATGCCTGTCATTCATGCGGACCGCGGCCATAAATTTCATGCCATGGTGATGGCTTCTTTCAATGAACAAATCCAGAGGCTGAATTCCGGCGGCGAAGATCGGATTAAGTCGCTTGTATTTCCGCCTGGTATCGTGCTCAGCAAAGTCTGATTGAAAGAGTTCTACCCAACCTTGATGGAACACCATCTGGGAATACACATCGATGGCGGCGTGCTCCTGATGGCGGTCCACCCAGGCGTGGATCTCCTGCGGCCGAGCCTCTTCGGAAAGCGCAAACAGGAACCCCGAGTCGCAGGTGAGCAGCAAGATTGGCTCGTCTGCCCAAGCCACAGGATCCGCCCCCGCTGAATGCAGGATCATCAGGTACGACAGACATGTGGTGAAACGCCGTGCTGGTGTCATTGCTCCCCCCTCGGGCTGTTTTTGGTACACGCCAGATGTGGAATTGAATGACGCCGACGCTACGGGCAGCGTCAGTTTCTGTTTTCCCGTGTGCCTCTGACGATCAACGGAACCAATCGTATTGAAGCCCGAGTGAGCGATCCTGCAGTGGCAAATCGATGCGTTTGCCGCCCTGTGCAGAAGAAATCTTCATTGCCAGTTCCACTTCCAGGGCAACCTGCACCCGGCGGCCGGAGTTCTTGGGCTCGTCCATGCGCCTTTCCATGCAGGCGATCAGGTCATCCAGACAATAAACGGCTCGGTACGGAAGCGAAAACTGCGGGTCCGGCCAAGGTGTCTCCACGCCACCGGTTCGACCGAGGGAATCTTCCAGATTTTGCCATAATCTCCACTGGTTGTGTTCAAAGCGGATCTCTCCTTGGCTTCCAGACAAATGGACGGGAGGTGCCCCGTCCCGGATATGCACGACCGTCTCGTCTTCGGTTACTATGATTCCCTGTCCCATGAATTCCGTACTGCCCCGTTCACGACGAGGTTTGTCTCCGATCCCGCTGACCCAGACCGGAGGACTGTCCAAAAAGTAGCACCAGTCCTGATGTTGGGACAACACTGGCACACTCGCCTCGATCGAGCGCAATTCGCCGATTACACCGCTTTGCACCAATTCCCTGGCTTTAGCAAATGACGGGTGCGAGACAGTAGTGGCACCACCTACCAGCGGCGCCCCTGCAGCGGCGCATGCCTGCACCATGCGATCGGCCTCTCCCAGTGTAAACGTCATAGGTTTTTCCACAAACACGCCCTGCGCGCCGCTCTCGATCGCCTTGACCGTGAGAAATGAACGTCCTTTGACATTCGTACAAATGGCCACGATATCGAGCTGTTCCTGGCGATACATTTCCAAGGCGTCCGTGTAGAGTGCCGTCACGCCGTATCGCTCTCCGAACATCTGCAGTCGCTTCTTATCCCGTTCAGCGCCGGCCACCAGTTCGACTTCAGGCCGGTCCCACAAGGCTTCAGCATAGGTGTTCGAAACTCCTTCTCTGCCGGGATGATCATGGAAGTGGAACTTTCGATGAACATCCAGCCACTCGGGCGTGAAGCGGTTGGGGTTGTCGACGTCATATTTGGGATCCTTAAAGGTCCCTCCAATGGAGTCGTAGTCCCGCTTACCGAGGTCGTAGAGGAACCCCATCCAGCCAAGACCGACGATGCCGGCTCGATATTTCTTCCCTTTTTTCGCAGTGTCCGAAGCTGACGTAGTTGATGCGGACAGCGCAAGTCCCATGGTCGCCCCCGCTGCCAGTGTGCCCTTGATAAATTCGCGTCTGCTCATTTTCGACTCTCCTGCTAATTGGTTTGGCTGAATTGAAGTTCATCTCCATCACCGTAGATACCAGACTTCGGGCAAATCTCTCCAGGGGGTCCGGATAAACAGAATTGGAACACGGTTGGTACAGCGTGACAAGCAGGGACCGTGGTAACGGTCCCTGTGGCTACTGACCCCGCTGCTCCTAAAACGGAACTTCTCCTTAAGTTGGGTCCCTTGCCCGCTGGGCGCTGCTGCGACAGACACTCACCCGCCGCCATGCGCGGTTCAACAGTGTGGATTTTGTTAACAAGATTCTAATTGATTGCGGATCGCAGCGGCCAGGGCGGGATACTGCGATCCCGGGTGTTCCAGGGCCCAGCAAGACGACCGTGGTCGATGAAACTCGGCCATGTAAAGTAGCGATCCGCTCGGAACGGTATTGACGACATGGAAGCCATCGTTGTGAAGGAGCATGGAATCGTCGGGGAGCTGCAGTTTGGTTACCGCTTTCCGCGCCGCTGACGATTTTCTCTTTCTGTGAGTGTACAAAGATGTGATGTTCGTCGATGAGACGACGAGTGAAGCAGTCGGTGCCGGAGTTGAGTTCATCTCGGAGCTGCACCGACTGGCGAAAGATTTCCGGACAGTTAGCGCGTGATTTCCACGAGGCCCTCGGTTAGCCGGTCCGGGACGTCGTTCATGCGCCAGGTCGGGTTCCGGGAGGTCCGCTTCAGGAAGATGCCTGCCGCCGTGTCCGCCAGATCGGGACACTTGACAACGCGTAGACCGTGGCGGTTGTCAGCGTGACTCCCGCGACGATCAGGAATATCAGGTTGTACCCATACCGGTGAGCCATCTCACCAAGTACCTGGGCTCCGCCTACCATGCCGAAATCCAGTGCGACCATGGAGAGTGCGGAGCCGGCACCGCGGACCTCGGCCGGAAATGAGTCCAAAAACAGCGACGTGCAGGTGTGGTACATCAGCGAGTGTCCGGTACCGCACAACAATGCCGGGATGACGATCAGATGACCGTGGTCGGAATCGACCAGCAGGAAGCTGAACATTCCCAGCGACATTACCACGGAACCGGTCAGCAGTATCTTGCGGCGTCCCAGTCGGTCGGGGGTCCGCCGAAACACGATTCTCAGTGTCAGCCCCCAGCCGGCGTAGCACATGAAGAACAGGCTAACACGCGAGAAACCTCCGTCGACCAGCCCCGTGTCGTCGACGAACTTGGTCAGGAAGACGAATGGAACGGTCATGCACAGGCCGAAGGTAATCTGCATCATCACCACCATGCCCGGCCAGTGACGACGCGATGTCCTGAGGAATTCAATAATCCGGGTTGAGCCGTGACCCGGTTCGCTGGCGGCAGTCCGGAGCAGCATCAGCATCGAAACCGGCAGCACCAGCAACACGACACCGCCGATGAACAAGGTCTCGAATTCGTCCCGCGTCTGATCGGCGCTGAGTACCAGTTCACCCACCAGCGGTCCGAAGACGATTCCCAGAAACGCCGCTGCACCCAGGGTCCCGATCGCCTCGGCCTTGCGGCTCGGTGGAGCCAGGTGAGTGACATAGGTCAGACTGCTCGAGAAGATGACGGCGGCACCAACGACCAGCAGGGAGCGGCAAAGATAGATGGCCGGGCCAAGATCGTGGATCCAGAGGTTCGACAGTGAACCGATCGCGAAGATGGTGTAACCGCATATCCAGATCGTGCGCGCCCCAAAACGGTCGATCCACTGGCCGATCCACGGCCGCAGCACCAGGCCTGCGATCGTGGCCGTGCCGGTAATCCAACCGGCCGCATCAACCTCGCCTCCGTGGTAAGCGATCCAGCGAGGGTAATGGGTTAACAATGCGGTGTTGACCAACGCGAACACGGTCTGGCTCAGGACGGCACAGTTGAAGTTGTGGTTGTAGAGTCGTTCAGATGTCACGAAAGCCTCGAAACGGTTGGCGGGCAGCAGTTGCCCGCCAACCGGTGACCAATGTTCACTGACAAACCGCAGATTGTGACGAGCAGACCACGTGGTTGGCGAGCCAACCACGAACTATCATGGGTCAGTAGGCAATATATGTGCGCCCGCCCTCCGTAGGATTTCGTATGCGAATCATCGACTGCCATGCCCACATTTATTCTCCCGACGAAACGAAGTACCCACCGATGGCCAGGCCACTGCGCGTTCCCGGTGGGAGGGGGTCGATCAACGACCTGCGGCAGATCAGCGGCTCGAAGGGCGTCTCGGCCGTCCGCGCCGTTCAGACCGTCTCGTTCTATGGTTATGACAACCGTTATCTCTGCGAAGCCACCAGGGCGCACCCCGATTGGGTGTCGGGTGTCTGCACACTTGACCCCGATGATCCGCACAGTCCCGGTCTGCTTCGGCAGTTCGTCACGGACTTCGGTGTCCGTACGTTGCGGAGCACAGCCGGGAACCGGCGCACGACGTTCGATCATGATGGCGTGTGGCAGTTATGGAAGATATGTGCCGAAGTCGGGGCCACCGTCGACATCTTTCTGATGCATCCGGACCTGGTGCCGAGCGCGGAAAAACTGTTGCGGGAATTCCCGATGTTGACGGTCGCATTCTGCCACTGTATGGACATCAAGCCCGGTCCACTCTACGAGCGTTCACTGGCTGAGGTGCTGAGGCTGTCGAAGTACAAGAACCTCTACGGGAAAGTCGACTTCATCAGTACCGGCACAAAGGTCGGATTCCCGGGAGCCGACCTGCATGCAGCGGTGTTACAGATCATCAACGCCTACGGGTCCGAACGGTGTGTCTGGGGCAGCAATTTCCCCAATGTCCTCTGGACCCCGAAGATGACTTACGGTCAGCACCTGAAGATCTTCACCGAGGTCCTGCCACTGGCCGAGAAGGACCGTCGCAACGTGCTGGGCGAAACAGCCAGGGGATTGTGGTTTCCCAGGCTGAAGTGACAACCGCGACCAGGACACGGAATCAACCGAAGAGGAACAGAAGGAATGAGCGAAGCACTGATTCGAATCGGCGTTACCGGCTCAGGGTTCATGGGGCGAACCCATGTCGAAGCGGCTCGGCGGGCTCCGGGGGCCCAGATCGTGGCGGTGGCCGGAGGCCAGCGGGCTCCGGGGCTGGCCGACGATTACGGGATCGACTGTGTCGAGACGGTCGAGGAGTTGATCCGGCGGGACGACATAAATGCCATCATCAGCAGCACACCTCACCATTGCCACATCGACGAGACGTTACTGGCGGCCGAGTGTGGCAAGCATATGCTGGTCGAGAAGCCGATGGCGACCTCGATCGAGGACTGTGATCGCATGATCGCTGCCACCTCCGAGCGGGACCTGGTCCTGGCGGTGGGATATCACCAACGGTTTCGCGAGTCGAACCGCACGGTCCGGCATTTGGTGGCTTCGGGTGCGATCGGCACCGTCCGGTGTGTCCAGATGGCTTCGCTGTTTGACATCGAGGCCCTGCGGTCCGATGAGGGCTTCGGCGGCGACTGGGGCTGGTGGAAGGATCCCCGCAGCCGTGCCCATATTTTCAACAGCGGACCCCATAACATCGATCTTTGTCGCTGGTGGCTGGATGACGACATCATTTCGGTGATGGCTCACTGCGGGACATTCCGCGAGAAAAACCCAAACGAGAACACGACGATGGCGATTTGGGGGTTCACCGGCGGAGCGATGGCCAGTTTCTGGTCGTCGAGCGTTTGCCCCTCGCCGGGCTTCGACGGTGAGGATTTTCGGTTTCGGCTGATGGGTGACGAAGGAATCATCGATGCGCAACCGTTTGGAAAAATCCGAGTCGGACGAGGAAGTGAATTTGAACTGGCCTACGAACAGCCTCACGTGCCACTCGACGATGCGAACGCCGCCTTTGTTTCGGATGGACGCATGCAGGCCTATGCCGACCAGGTCCAGGCGTTTGTCGACCGGATCAACGGTCAGGAGGCCGACTGCGGGACCGAGGCTGATGGACGCGCCGCAGTGGCTGCAATCGTCGGTATGCTGGATGCATCTAAGTCAGGAACCGTGGTCATGCTCTAACGTCGTGTTACTTCTTCTTTGCCAGCAGTTCGACTGTGTCGGCAACGAGGTGCCAGTAAACCACGTCCTCGGCAAACGACGACGTCTCCAGCGCCGGCACGGGAAAACCGGGGATCTTCAGCACCGCGTTGTACTGCGCGAATCTCAGGTCGATGTAGATCCGGTTCTCGCCCTGTGGCAACTGGTCGAACGACGTCGGGTGATACAGTTCACCCACTTCGCCGTACAGTGCGGGATTGGGCGGTGCCTCGTCGACCAATGTGAAGCAGAGGATCTGTCGCGCGTGCGCCTTGTCGACTGTTTTGGCCAACCGGCGAGGGAACCAGTTGTATCCGACGAACAACACCACATCCTCGGGTTTGAGCAGTGTGTCCATCTGCGGGTAATAGGCGTTGCCTTCGCTGAAGACCTTGAACAGCCCGGGGTCACCCGGCAGGTTCTCGGGATCGAGGCCGTGGATCAGCAGCGCGTAGCTGGTCCGTTTTTTTTGAGCCGCCTCGGCCAGCCAAGCGGCTGCCTTGCGGAACTTATGCCGTTGTCCATCGAGAATGCGGCCGACGATCCGGTCGATGTGACCAAGGTAGGTGCGGCCGAGTTGGCCTTCTCTGACAGGACTGACATTGAAGGCGGGAACGAACTTGTACTTGTGCAGCAGCGGCTGGTTGAAGATCTGTGGGCTCTCATAAGTCACCGACAACAGAATCCCCGGCATCTTGCCTCGGCGGAGAAACGCTCCGATCAACTCAGCCTCGAATGTCCACAGGTAAAGCCGATTGGCAATGCTGCGACCTGAACAGATCTTCCTGGGCCATCCCTCGACCGAGATCACTCCGCCGTCAGGGACGGTGTGAGTGACCGTGATCAGATTCTCGTTCAGCCCAACGATCTTCACGAGTTGTTCGGCTCCCTGGGCAGAACCGAAGAAAATGACCAGGGCATTGTTCCTGAGCAACTCTTGAGCCAGTGGAACGGCGTGTTTGCGCTCTTCGGTTTCGTTTTCGAATCCCAGCAGCACAACATCGCTGGCCGTGGCCGTGTTGACGGTGAAGTGCCGGACGAAATCCTCGGTGCGGTAGTAGGGCAGGCTGTCCTCGGGCGAGTCGAGTTTCTTGAAGCCGGCGGCGGAGCCTTCGGGTGTGTATTGACGCGAGAATGCGATTCCACCGGCCCTCCAGACCGGCTCCAGCGAAAAGCTCTGGTCACCGGCAGAGAGCAATTTACCACCCAGGTGAACGATGCGGTCCGCGGCGCGGTTGGCGGCACGTGTGATCTCTGAGATCTGTCCCGTGGCCACTTCGATTTCGTTCAACACGAAGTTGACGAAGCGGTCACCAGCCTGCTGAACGTCGACGGAACCTCCAGTCCGTGGTTTACTGGCGGGCACCACACAGCGGAAACCGGTATAGAGATTCAGGTTTCCGGCCGCAGCACCCTGACGATCGGCGCTGCGCAGATGCAGGGCGACGTTGGCCCACGATCCGCCACGGCGGGAACGCAGTGTGGACTTGGTCGGCAGCGTATCGGACTGGTAGGGCAGCTGGTAGTCCAGGCACCACTCCCAGGCATTGCCAGCCATGTCATCGATTCCGAAGGGGCTCCTGGACTCGGGGAATGATCCACCCTTCGTCGTCAGCGGGTAGTCGGCTCTTTGCTTGCCCTCGTACCATTCGTTCCACGCTGCGGCACTGACCAGATCGCGGCCCGCGTGATACGACGAGTTGTTGCACAGCTGACGGTCCCAATTGTTTCCCCAGGGAAAGGCACGGCTGGGCTTGCGCTGGCCCTGGGCATCCTTCGAACCGGCTCCCCGTGCGGCGTATTCCCACTGGGCCTCGCTCGGCAGGCTGGTCCCCGCCCAGCGGCAGTAGGCTTGGGCATCGTCCCAGCTGACCTCGACCACCGGATGATCGTCCTTCCCTTTCGGAGGCTTGAGACCATTCCAGTGGGCCGGGGTGCGATGGCCGGTGGCAGCGGTGAACTTGTGGTACTGCGAGTTGGTGACCTCGTAGCGGTACATGTAGAAAGCGTCGATGGTCCGAGCATGCCGCGGGGCCTCGTCGTCGGTGTACTTCTTCCACTCTTCCGGCAGACCCGTTTTCGTAAACTGCGGTCCAATGTCCTCGGGCGTTGACCCCATCAGGAACCGGCCCCCGGGGACCAAGACCATCTCAGCATTATCCTTGGCATGTTGTGCTGTACGCTGTTGCTGCGCTTGTTCCTCAGCCCGCAGCTGGCCGGTCGGCATGAGACAGAAGAGGATCCCCCAGACGCTGTAAAGGAGCGATATACAATGCCGGATTCGGGAGAGCACAGACATGTCACGGACCTCACTTGTAGCGTGTGGGGGGGGGTATGCGGGCACCTTAGCAGAGAAATCTCGCACATTCGACGTTACGGCATTATTTACGCGCGGTACCGATTTGCAGCCGCGGGGACTTGAGTTGCCAGCCCCGTCCATCCATGTCTTTTACTTCCTCGATCGCAGGCTGAATGGCGTCCACGATCGAGTAGATGTGTCCGGGTCCGTCGTAGGTCAAGAGTAGCTTCCATTTTCCCTCGATGCGCCAACGGAAGAGGAGGGAGGCTTCGGGCTTTTCGATATCCGCTATGTCGTGGGCAAAGCTTTCTCCAAAGATGCCCTTTCGCTCGATGGCTTTGCCGGACTTCAGGTTGTCCAACAGGTTGAGACCGGGCAAGTCATCAGGGATACGGGCACCAGCGGCGCCCAAGATGGTGGGCACGATGTCTATGCTGCTGACGAGTTCCTTGCGATCTGCCGGCTTGAGCCCGGCATTGGGCCAAGAATACATGATCGGGGTGCGGATGCCGCCCTCGTAGGGGGTTTGCTTGGAACGCGGGGCGTACCCATTGCGATCCGGGCGCTGGATCCATCCGTTGTCCGTGACGTAGACGATGAGGGTGTCGTCGCGGACTTTTTTCTTTTCGAGGTAGTCGACTAATTGCCCGCAGGTTTCGTCGAACCAGTCGCACATGGCATAGTATTTGGCGATAGGGATGGTGCGGCCTTCCTTCTTGTATTTGTCGAGGAGGCGAGCCGGCGGGTTGTGCGGTGCGTGTGCTGAAAGGCGGGCGCGCCCGCCTTTCAGCACACGCACACCTTCAATTAGCGGCTTTGCTGGTAGAATCGTGGGAAATCAAAATTCCTATCAGTTAGCGGCTTTGCTGGTAGAATCGTGGGAAATCAAAATTCCTATCAGTGCGGGATTCCCTGGGAGCAGCCAGGAATAGGTGATGTCGGTAGTGGACTCGGGTTCATTGTCCGAGGAGCGATCGTTTTGGCGACTGCACGTAAGTCGTGCGAACGTCAGGTAGTTTCTTCCATGCCCTTCCGGATCGACGGTCGGGCTGATATTTGTATTTGCATCATACGAACGAGTCCAAGGAGGTCTGAGAACGTTGTCGACGACGAATACCACACGGACGGGCGTGAATAATGTTCAGGAATTTCTCTCAGGCCTAACGGTCAGCTTCGTAGCAATCAGCCTTGGCGCCGCATTCGGCGTTTTGAGTGGGCGCGGTGCGCTGGCAGGCATTCTCTCTGCGGGTGTGATCGCGCTGATTACGTCGGCGATCGGAGGGACTCGGATTCAATGCTCTGGGCCGACCGCGCCGATGACGGCGGTGACCGTTCTTTTGATTTCGGCGGTCAGCGGCGGGCTCTTGCAGGATCATCCGGGCGTCGACCCGGATCAGTTCATCAACCTCGTCTTCGCGCTCACAGGGATCACCCTCGTCCTCGCAGGGGTTCTTCGGCTCGGCCGCTTTATTCAGGTCGTGCCTAAGGTCGTGATCAGCGGTTTTATGAACGGAATCGCCGTCTTGATCTGGGTCGGCGAAATGAAGGGACTCTTCGGACTGGGTGGCAAGGAGGCGATCGAAGGGGGCGTCGCGACGAACGCGGCCGTTGCATTTACAACCCTTGCCCTCTGCTTCCTCCTGCCTTCTCTACTTAGGAAGATCGACCCGCGACTAACTTCATTTCTGCCGGCGACCCTCGCTGCGATCGTGCTCGTTACAGTTGTCGCGAGCGTGGCGAGTCTCGACATCGAACGCATCGCGCTCGGTGCGACCCTCGGCAGCTTCGCGGATCTGTCCGCGATGTTTACAAAGCATGCGCCGACGGACTGGTCTCCGGCGCTCATCTTGCTTGGGCTGCCCTTCGTCGGTCAGCTCGCGATGCTCGCCTACTTGGACACGCTCCTGACGTCGCTCGTCGTCGATAAGAAGATCGACGAGATGTACGGAACGGGAGAGAAAACGGATCAGAACAAGGAGCTCATGGCGCAGGGCGTCGCGAACGGGGCCATCTCTCTCTTCGGTGGCATCCCCGGCGCGCAGGCGACGATCCGTTCAGTCCTGATTCTCAACGAGGGCGCTCGCTCGCGCATCGCCGGCGTATTAGTCGGTATCTTCGTGCTGGTCGAGATGTTTGTCTTCCAAGATCTGATCGTACTGATTCCACAGGCCGTATTTACCGGAGTACTGATCAAGGTTGGATACGAAGTTTTCGACTGGACGCCTGTGCGGATCTACGTGGACGAACAGCTCGGTCGGGAGACTGGTCCCCCGGCGCCAGGAGATCCTCTTGTTGCGCACTTTGACATGTTCTTCATCGCCGGGACTACGCTCGTCACAGTCCTCGTCAATTTGAACGTCGCGGTCGTTTCCTTCTGCGTCCTCTTCTATGTGATGATGCGCTTCACGACCGTGCCCGACCTTGAGCCCGCCATCACCGAGGGACTCAGCGACGGGGACTGATGGGCTCGACGTTTCTTCATGTTGGCTTAGAGCTCACCCTTTTCGATGAGTTCGAGCGGGTCGTTACATGGACAGCTCGATCGATTCACAGGACCAGGCCGAGCCCCCGGAGCTGACCTACATCGACATTGACCCGTTCCTGGAGAGCTTCGAATCATCCCGACGCGGATCGG
>Ga0310123_10001260_pt1 | contig 21323 bp, 15 predicted proteins | sample CB6_AW_1057_MG_FD_203505 | JGI IMG/M metagenome (GOLD analysis project Ga0310123, IMG submission 203505) | Marine microbial communities from Western Arctic Ocean, Canada - CB6_AW_1057 | ecosystem: Environmental > Aquatic > Marine > Oceanic | place: Canada: Western Arctic Ocean | collected... | reverse complement strand
ACCTGGGCATCACCAGCGACAACCTGATTCTCAGAGACCACGACCCCGACGAACTCTCGCACTACTCCGTCGGCACCGCCGACGTCGAGTATGCCTTCCCCTTCCTCGCGGCGGGTGAATACGGGGAACTCGAGGGGATCGCTCACCGGGGCGACTTTGACCTCAGGAGCCATATGGAGGGAAAACTGGTTCGCGAGGGAGACGAATTGGTCGTAGAAACCGACGAACACGGACAACCACGCCACCGGGGCAGCGGCAAGGACCTGACCTACTTCGACGACCAGAGCCGGGAACGGTTCGCACCGCACGTGATTGAACCGGCCGCGGGAGCCGACCGGGCCACGCTGGCATTCCTGTGCGAAGCCTACCACGAGGATGAACAACCCGATGACAAGGGGAACCTGAAAAGCCGTGTGCTGATGAAGTTCCACCCCAGACTGGCACCGGTCAAGGTGGCCGTCTTCCCGCTGATCAAGAAAGAAGGCATGCCCGAAACCGCCGCACGACTCTACCAGGACCTCAAGCAGGCCGGAATCGCCTCGGTCTACGATCAACAGGCAGCCATCGGACGCCGCTACCGCCGGCAGGATGAAATCGGAACTCCGTTTTGCGTTACCATCGATGGAGACACCGCCGAGGATGGCACCGTGACACTGCGTGACCGTGACTCGCTGCAGCAGGAGAGAATCAAGCTCGATTCCGTCGTCGACGAAATTCACCTCCGACTCCGCAGCTGATCACCGCACCCCCGCACAGACGCAAGAACACGGAGAGACTCTCATGACTCTCATGACTCTCGACCAACTCAAGGCCACGCTCAAGCACGACTCCCCGCCCAAAGGACTCTCCGAGGAACTCCGGGCGATGTGGCTCTCGTCTCGCGAAGGCTGGGAGTCCGGTCACGTGATCGTGCAGGACATCGACTCGGACACAGCCGCCTGGGTCCACGCTCACCTGCACCGCATCGAAGGAGATCTCTCCAACGCAGCTTACTGGTACCGCCAGGCAGGTCGGCCCACCTGCGACGCACCGCTCGAAACCGAATGGGACCAGATCGCCGGCGAATTGCTCGCACCCTGATCGAACCACTCTTTTCCGACACGCCGGCACACCGCCTGCGGCGTTGACCTGTAAGAAGAACTGGTCGGGACCCGATGTCAGACGGTGACTCAACACCAGCCCCCCCGACCGCCTCGACCCCGAGGCTGCTGATCACCGTTTGCACGTACAACGAGCGAGAGAACATCGAGAGCCTGGTTCCGGAGTTGCACCAGGTTGCCCCGGATGCCGACATCCTGGTCATCGACGACAACTCACCGGATGGCACCGGTAGGCTGGCTGACCAGTTGGCCGAGTCCGACCCGCGAGTCGACGTGCTGCATCGTGCCGGCAAACAGGGGCTGGGCACGGCCATCCTGGCGGGATTCCGCGAGGGGATTGCCAGGGGGTACGACCAGCTGATCAACCTCGACGCCGACTTCAGTCATCACCCTCGGCACATCCCTGCGATGAGGGCCATGATGGAGACGGTCGACGTGGCCATCGGTTCGCGGTATGTCCAGGGAGGAGGCGTGGTCGGTTGGAACTGGCGGCGGCATCTGATGAGTCGCGGCATCAACTTCTATGCCCGACTGATGCTGGGTCTCTCATCCCGAGACAACAGCGGCAGCTTTCGCTGTTACACCGTGGCTCAACTGGCCCAACTCGACCTCGACCTCTTCCGCGCTCGCGGCTACGCCTTCCAGGAAGAAATCCTCTATCGGCTCTCCCGCCTGGGCAGCCGCTTCGGGGAGACACCGATCGTGTTCGAGGACCGCAGGTTCGGCGAATCGAAGATCAGCTGGAAGGAGAGTGTCGCGGCACTGTGGATCCTCTTCCGGCTGGCGATCGATCGGCTGTTCCGCGTCGAGGTCCGTCGAAAAGACGGACTCGCTGACACGGCTGCGGGATGATAGTCTGAAGGCTGCCTCGGGCCGCTCGTGCCGACAGGGAGCCGGCAATTGGCCGACTACATCCGCAAACGACGAACGCTGCACTGGCCGATTACGCTCTCGGCTGCGCTGATGGTGCTGAACGTCACGCTGATGGTCTGCTGGATTGTCCTCTTCGCCCGACTCAATTCCCTGGGCGCCCTGACCATCGGCACCATCGCCTTCGCGCTGGTCCTGATCGGACTCTCGTTCTACCTCTTCCTGACCATCAAGGAAATCCAGCTCAACCGGCGACAGGCGAACTTCGTCGACAGCGTGACCCACGAACTCAAGACCCCGCTGGCCGTGATCAAGCTCTACCTCGAAACGCTCCAACTCCGAGAACTCGACGAGGAACGACGCAGCGAGTTCTACGAGGTGATGCAGCGGCAACTGGTGCGACTCGACACCCTGATCAGCCACCTGCTGGAAATCGGCAGACTCGATGCGATCGGCCACGACTCCGAAGCCGAGGACATCGAGCTTGAGCCTCTGCTGCGTCGCTGTGCCCATGCCGCCTGCGCCCGGCACAAGTGCCAAAACCAGGACGTCTTCGAATTCGACCTCCAGCAGGCGACCATCCACGCCCGCCCGATCGTACTCGAGATGATCTTCGGCAACCTGCTCGACAATGCCATCAAGTACGGATCCCGGCAGCCGGAAGTGCAGGTGTCGGTCAGCACCCGCAGCCGCGGCCGGATCGTCACCCGCATCGCCGACAACGGCGAAGGAGTCGCTCCGGAACTGAAGAAGAAGATCTTTCGCATCTTCTTCCGCGGCGGCGAAGAACTGACTCGACGAGAATCCGGAACCGGCCTCGGCCTCTACATCGTCCGCACCCTCGTCCACACCCTCAAGGGACGGATTCGCGTCCAGGATCGCAGCGACCAGCCCGGGAGCATCTTCGAGGTCGAATTGCCGGGACGGGCGGCGGCATGAGAATCCTGATTGTCGAGGACGAACTGGCCCTGGCCGAAGGACTCGCCTTCAATTTCCAGCAGGAGGGCTACCAGGTCGACCTTGCCGCAGATGGACCCACCGCGCTGCAGCAACTGGATCACGCCGACCCGCCCGTCGACATCGTCATCCTCGACCTGATGCTGCCGGGGATGAGCGGTTATGAGATCTGCCGCGAGATCCGACGCAACGCCAGCGACTTGCCGATCCTCGTGCTCAGCGCACGCACGCTCAGTGAAGACAAGGCCCAGGCGTTTGATGCCGGTACCGACCAGTACATGACCAAGCCCTTCGCACTCCCCGAATTGCTCAGCCGAGTTCGAAACCTGCTCGAGCGACGCACCCGCCACGCCGGCCTCGATGCCGAAACCCGCTACGTCTTCGCCAACGTCACGATCGACTTTCCCAGCTTTCAACTGACCGTCGACCAGCAGACTCACAACCTGACCAAGACCGAGATGGAGCTGTTGAGGTACTTTATCGACCATGAGGGAGTGGTGCTGACCCGGCACCAGATCCTGCGTGATGTCTGGGGCGAACCCAACGCGATCACAACCCGCTCGACGGACAACTTCGTGATGAGGCTGCGACGGATGATCGAACCCGATGCCTCACAGCCCCGCCACATTCTCTCGGTTCGAGGCAGCGGCTACCGCTTCGTATCAGATCCGGACCCGGTGCCCGGCGCGGCCGTACGTCCCTAGCCATCAGGGCTGGGATCCTCCGGCGGACCAGGCAGACCCGGCTGAGTCCTCCTGCGGTAGGATTGCCTCTGGGCGGCCAGGCGACGACGCAGCTCGGGATCGGTCGCCCAAGGCGACTCGAGGGCCGCGTCGGCGGACTCCTCGGCCCCCGGAAAATCTCCGGCGACCGCACGTGCCAGCCCGAGCAATTCGTGGCTGAGCACATCGCTGCGACCCGATCGCTCCTGCAACTCCTCGGCCCAGTCCACCGCCTCCTCGATTCTCTGCCCGGTCACACCCGAACCGGCCCGCACCTGGACCAGCGCGTGGTACACCGCCAGGCTCAGTGACCGGTTCGAATCGTCGAAGGACCGGGCCTCCCGCAAGGCCAGCGACAAACCGTGGTGGGCCTCGGGCAAGCTGCCGTCAACGACCAGGCTCAGGCGAAACTGCTCGATCGCCGCATCGGTATTCCCCAGCTGACGCTCGACCTCACCCAGCATGCAGACCGCGAGCGCATGAGCCGAATCCCGCCGGATCGCTTCCCGAAAATGTCCTCCCGCGCCCGCCAACAGCCCCCGGTCCACAGTCCGCATCGCCGCCTGCATCCGGATCACTCCGAGGTTGTAGTGGACGTCGGGGTCGCCGGGGCGGATCTCTCGAGAGGCCTCCAGGTGTCGCACCGCCTCCTCGGGTCGACCCAGTTCCAGTTTCGCCATCGCCAGGTAGTACTGCAGGTACGCGTCTCGAGCGTGCCGACGCTCGGCCTCCAACAGGTCCGCCAAGCCCTGTTCATGACGCCCCGACTCGATCCGGGATACCCCGCGGTAGACGTAGGACTTGTAGACGCCCGGCTCGAGCCGAATCGCCATCTCGGCCTGCGCCATCGCCTCGGGGAACTGGTTTACGTCGATTAGCGTTCGAGCCAACTCGTTCCGAGCCGGGACGCTGCCGGGGACATGTTTCACAACCGCGCGAGCTATCTCCAGGTCGCCGACCTCGCCCCGCTCCGCACGCCGACTCTCGGTGACAAACAGCGCCCACGCCAATCCCGCCAGGCCCAACCAGGCCAGCCAGTGCCGCCAGGCAATCGCTGTCGCAGGTTCCGTCGTACCCGAGGCAGACGGTCCCGAGTCGCCCACTCCCAGCGATTGACGCGTCGACGCCTCGCGGACCTTCCAGATGAATCCGTCGTAGTAGAAATGCAACAGGTTCGACGTCGCGATGATCCCGTACAACAGGTTCCGCCACTGCTCGGACGAGATTCGGTCGACAATGATGCTCAGGCTGCCATACGCCAGCACCAGGCCGACGTAGAGACCGATCCACAGGCCGACCAACGACCCGCTGTTGCGAAACAGAAACCGGGTCACCGCACCCACACCCGCCCCCGAATCAACCCGACGGCGGTTGAAGGACCAGACGATGGCCAGGTACTGGATGTCGTGAAAGATCTCGAACATCGCAATGCCCATCACCAGGTTGGTCAGGCTCACATTGCAGTACCAGAAAAACGAAAACGAGATCACCAGCAGCAACAGCTTGCCTCCGCTGATCGGCTGGCCCCGCAGAACCCTCCAGCTCAACTGGCCCAGAGCCAGCACCGTCACCACCAGTGTGAACCCGTCCCAGTAGAACCGGATTCCATCAAGCGGAAGGCTCGAGTCGACCGGCAGCCCGGCCTGGTAGGCCATGCCGAGGAATTCGCTGACGCGCCGCGGACTGTGCAACACCGCGGCGCCGAACCAGCCAATGCACATGCCCCAGTCCAGCCACCGCGACATGCGAGTGCCGCTGCCGCTCTTGGCGTCGTAGATCCGAGCGAAACCGTAGGTCTGCATCAGGAAATGCCACACGCCCCAGGCCAGTACGATCAACTTCATGCCCACCAGTTGATGGACGAAAAACAATCCACAGATCGGCAACAGCACCAGCGGAACCACGATGAACCGCCAGCGAAACCGCTGAAACAACTCGCGGTCACCATAGGCTCTCAACAACCCCGGCAGGTGATGCCCCAGTGCGCCAAATGCCAGCACCCAGAACAGGATCAGTTCGCCGCTGGTCTGAGCCGAGATGGCCAGGCCCAAGGGCAACACCAGCACCGGAGTCGCCACGAACAGCACCAGGTCGCGCCACGGGCCCAGGATCCAACGAAACGACGCACGCCGTGTGACGGCGGCCGACTCGGTTGGACTCGTCTCGGTCGCCATCGACGCCCCGCCTGCCTCGTAGAACCTTCGAGCCAACCTGTCCCTGTATGTGGTACCAGTCTAGTTCGGGCAACCAATTCGCGGCAATATCGCTCAGAGCCGCCGTCCCCCGGAACGATGCAGGCCCGCACCGCATAAAAAGATGACACAAGTGTGACAGGGAATTGACCATCTGGCGACACTTTCAGCCGATGGTTTTACTATAATTCTCGCGCGGCTACAGACCATCGGTGAATTCAACCGACCTTCACGAGAACGACATGACTACCACGTCGACGATGCCCGAAGCCACCAGCGCGGTCACGACTCCCTCGGATCACGCAGATCACGCCCCCGCTGGCCTCGCCGCGGTCGTCGCACCCCCCGCCTCCAGCCTCGCCGCACGCTTTCCCGACGGCATCAACTGGACCAACGTCATCTGGCTGGCCTTGATGCACATCGGAGCCGTCGCGGCCTTCGGGTACATCACGTGGGAGGCCGTCGTGATGTTCGTGGTCTTCTACTACCTCACCGGCTGCTTCGGCGTCACGCTCGGGTATCACCGCCAGATGACGCACGGCAGCTTCCAGGCCATCGCCCCGGTTCGCGGCCTGCTAACCTTGTGTGCCATGCTCTCGGGACAGGGTAGCCCCCTGTTCTGGATCGCAACCCATCGCAAGCACCACGCACACTCGGACGAGCTCGAGGACCCTCATTCACCCAACCACGGGTTCTGGTGGTCCCACTTCCTCTGGCTCCAGCCACATGATACCTCCGAACGACTCGAGACACTCTTCCAGAGATGGGCGCCCGACTTCTACCGCAGCCGACTCCAACGATTCCTCCACGCGACCTACGGCCCGTTCCTGTTCCTCTCGGCCGCCGCTTTCTTCGCCGTCGGCCACTTCGCTTGGGGCCAGGGACTCGGGGTCTTCCTGTGGGCCATGTGTCTCAGAATCGTGACGGTCTACCACGTCACATGGTTCGTCAACTCGGCCACTCACGTCTGGGGGTACCGCAACTACCAGACCTCGGACCGCTCACGAAACCTCTGGTGGGTCGGACTGCTTGCCTTCGGCGAAGGATGGCACAACAATCACCACGCCTACCAGAGAATGGCACGACACGGACACCGCAGGTGGGAATTCGACCTCACCTACTGCATCATCCGAGTCATGAAATTCGTTGGCCTGGCCACCGATGTGGTGGATGAACTGCCCGAGACCGCCAAGGCAACGCTCAAGGGGCAACAGTCGACCAGCCACAAGGTCCCACGCGCCGCCTAGCCACGATGGCTCACTCGTGGCTGTGTTCCTGGCCGGGGAAAGCCCCCGTACGGACGTCCTCGGCGTAGTGCGAAACCGCCTCCAGCACGGTCGATCGCAGGTCGGCGTACCGCTTCAGGAACTTCGGGTTGAAACCGTTGCCCAGGCCCAGCATGTCCTGGTTGACCAACACCTGCCCGTCGCAACCCGGCCCGGCTCCAATCCCGATCGTCGGGATCGATAACTCACCGGTGATCGACTCGGCAATGCCCCGCGGAATCAACTCCAGCACCACCGCGAAGGCACCCGCCTCCTCGGCCGCTCGCGCATCGATCCGCAGACGCTCCTCGTCCCGCTGGATCCGTGACATCCCGCCCAGCATGCGGACCGATTGTGGCTTCATTCCCACGTGAGCCATCACCGGGATGTCGGCTCGACTTAAGGCTCGAATCGTCTCGGCCTGGTACTCACCACCCTCCAGCTTCACCGCCGATGCACCCGTCTCCTTCAGGATTCGGCCGGCATTGGCGATCGCCTGCTCGGGTCCCACCTGGAACGTCATGAACGGCATGTCCACCACCACCAACGCCCGTCGACTCCCACGGACCACCATCCGCGCATGGTAGATCATCTCCTCAAGAGTCACCGGCAGAGTCGTGTCGTGACCCTGGACCACCATCCCCACCGTGTCACCGACCAGCAACGCGTCCACACCCGACTCGTCGAACAATCCGGCCCACAACGCGTCGTAGGCCGTCAGCATCACAAGTCGACGTCCCTCGGCCTTGCACGCCACAAACCGCGGCACCGTCATCGCCCCCATGTCTCTCGACGATTCAACCATCAACCACTTCCTTGCCGCCGAAAAAGACCGTACTACTTCACCGTGCCGATCTCACCTTCGAGTATCCCGTTCGGCACTCAACTATCAAGTGCGGCAGGATTGACCGCATCACAACGCTACAGGTGTGGCAGAATGATACTGTCGCGGTGCCCTGGTGCGGCACGGCCTGTATCCGATCAATTGTGCATAACCGTCGTTACTCAACTGGCTTACGACAAATCGACGGTTTATTCGTTTCAATTGGCACACCGAGTGCAACACACCTGTACTGGCGAGGTGGAACAGCGTTGGCCCGCACTTATCCACTTCGCACACGAAGCGTTCCGGGTGACTTGGAGTGACCCGGAGCGCTTCATTTTTTGGTGGTCGTGATTTCGATCCCTGCCGGAAATCATCGGACTGGCGTGGCTGAGGTCGGCGGCTTGACGCAAACGTCACCGGAGGTCTAGGGTGCAGCGCCTCCGCCTGACACGAGCCAATGTCGCCCGCCATGTCCACCCTGCCAGCACACCCGGCACCGACCGACCCGCGACCACCAGGCCGGTCGACCCGCGTCCGACATTTCATCGTGTTCAGCTTGATGTTGATGGCGATCCTGTTGTACCTGGACCGCTTCTGCATTTCGTTTGCTGCCAACTACATCCGCGACGACCTGGATCTGACGAACGCAGACCTGGGATTGATGATCAGCGCGTTTTTCTTTTCATACGCGTTGGCTCAGGTGCCCTCCGGCTGGTTAAGCGACCGGTACGGTGCCCGGATCATGTTGACGATCTACATCCTCACGTGGTCCCTGTTCACTTTTCTGACCGGTGCCGTTTTTGGGCTGGTGCTCTTACTCGCGATGCGGGTCGCCTGCGGCCTGGGCCAGGCGGGCGCCTATCCGACCAGTGCCAGCGTGGTCAGCAAATGGATTCCGTTCTCGGGTCGAGGCGGGGCGAGTTCCATTGTCGCTCTCGGCGGCCGGTTCGGCGGTGCCATTGCTCCACTGCTGACTGCCTACCTGATCGTACTGCTGGTCCCCATCGATCCCGGTGGTGCCGGCGAACGTTTCCAGAACGATGACATTCTGCGCGGTGGTGCCTCGTTGTGCGGCCACCTTGTCCCGGCCGAAACAACAGGCATCAAGACGACGACCGCCCCCAACCCGGCAACCCGACGTGTCTGGCAATTGATTCGCCCCCAGTTGACCCCGTCGATCGCCGAACGCACCGTGGCCATCGCCACTGAGTTCCAGCGACGGACGAAACAACCCCCGCTCTCCCCCGAAGTTTCGCTCTCGGATGACCATCGCCAGGCCCTTGTCAGCGCATTCAATCAACTTCTCGAACGTGATGATCTGTTTGAGGAGGAATCGTTTACCCGCTTGAAGAAGTTGCCTCGCGAGGCCATCACGCTGCTGACGCGATTGCAGCGTGGTGACGGGTTATCGCAGGACGAACAAAGGCGCTTTCACCGGCTGTTGCTCGAAGCGTCCTTCGCCGGTGACCTCAAGGGGATTTACGTGCGAGGGTGGCGGCCGGTGATGTACATCTACGGCGCGGCCGGACTCGTGGTCGCCCTGCTCTTCTGGTTGATCCTCAGGAACCGTCCCGAAGAACACCCCTGGGCGAACACGGCCGAGCAGGCCAGGATCGCGGCCGGCCGGCCGACCGACGCGCCTGGACCCCACGGCAAGCCCAGCGGCATCCCTATCATGGCACTGATCCGCAGCCGCAGCATGTGGTGCGATTGCCTGATGCAAGTCGGGGGCAACGTCGGCTGGCTATTCCTCGTGTCCTTTCTGGCCATTTATCTGATGGAGGTTCACTCGGTACCGATTCTTCAGCGGGGCTTGCTGGTCTCGGCGCCGATGTTCGTCGGTATGATCGGCATGTTGATCGGTGGGCGACTGACCGATGCTCTAGTCCCGCGAATCGGACTCAAGTGGGCCCGGCGTCTGCCGCTTGTGGCCACCAAGCTGTCCGGCGCCATCGCCTATGCCTGTTGCCTGTGGTTCAGCACGCTGCCGTCCGACTCCCCGTTCAATTCCGCCGTGTCGTTCACGATCCTGTTCTGCGTTGTCGCGTTTTCAACCGACTTCGGTAACCCCGCCGGCTGGGCTTTCAAGCAAGACGTCGGCGGCCGTTATGTCGGTTCGGTCTTGGGCTGGGGCAACATGTGGGGCAACCTGGGAGCCACGATCAGCCCCTTGATCTATGCCGCCGTACTGGGGGACCACCCCGGAATATCCGACTGGAACAGCCTGTTCCTGATCTGCATGTTTGCCTTCGTTCTCTCGGGCATCGTCGCGCTGGGCATCGATGCCACCGAACCGATCGCCCCCCCCGACGCCGCGCACGAGCCCGATCTCCCGGAACCCAGCCCGGGAGCAGACACCGCTGCTGACATCGCGCCGCCTGACTGAGTTGTGTCACTTCAATCGCTTGAGTATCGTTCCTCATCGAAACGAACGCCCGACGAGGAGGCAGTGTGGCAGAACGAGTTGTGATCATCGGTTCCGGGCCCGCCGGCTGGACCGCCGCCATTTATGCCTCCCGAGCCAGCCTGGAACCGCTGGTCCTCGAGGGTGCGATCACCGAGGAGAACCGTCAGCAGGGCACGTTGCCGCTGGGCCAACTGGCGCTGACGACCGAGGTCGAGAACTACCCCGGGTTCCCCGTTGGTGACCTCTCGGCCTACCTCGACAACTCGATCGCAGACGACAAGCGACGCTACATGGCGCCGCATCTCGGCGAGGGTGTCAGCGGCCCGGAATTGATGGAGTTGATGAAGCAGCAGGCGATCAACTTCGGCACCACGATCACCACCGACGACGTCATCTCCGTCGATCTCTCCACCCACCCCTTCCAACTCACAACCCTGGGCGGATCGCAGATAGAAGCCCTCTCGCTGGTCATCGCCACCGGAGCTCGCGCCAATTACCTGGGGCTCGAGAGTGAAGATCGGTTCAAGAACGCCGGCGTCTCGGCCTGTGCCGTGTGCGACGGTGCCCTGCCTCGCTTCCGTGACAAGCCGCTGGTCGTCATCGGCGGGGGCGACAGCGCTATGGAAGAGAGCACCTACCTGGCCAAGTTCGCCTCGAAGGTCCACATCGTCCATCGCCGCGACGCCTTCCGCGCCAGCAAGATCATGGCCGACCGGGCCATCGAGAACGAGAAGATCCACGTCGAGTGGAATTCGGTCGTCGACGAAGTGCTGGGCAACGACCAGGATGGCGTGACCGGTGTCCGCATTCGCAGCACGCTCGACGACAGCGACACCACCGAACTCGACGCCACCGGATACTTTGCGGCCATCGGACACACGCCCAACACCGACTTCCTCGACGGGCAACTCGAGACCAACGACGCGGGGTATCTCGTCTGGACCACTGCCGGACGGACCAACACCAGTATCGAAGGCGTCTTCGCCGCCGGGGATGTGGCCGACGACTACTACCGCCAGGCCGTCACCGCCGCGGGAACCGGCTGCATGGCCGCGCTGGACGCGGAGCGATGGCTGGCGGCCAACGGTTTCGAATAAGAACCCGGACCCGCCCGTATGACTCGCGATCCGGCCTGGCTGACCGATGAACTGGACGAGTTGAAGCGTGAGCATCTGTTCAGGTCACGAAGAGTCGTCGAACCGGTGGCTCCAGGTCACAGCCGCGTCAACGGACAGGAACTTGTCGATTTCTCGGCCAACGACTACCTCGGCCTCGCACGCGATCCACGGCTGGCCAAGGCCGCCGAGGGTGCCCCCGCCGGGGCCGGTGCCAGCCCACTCGTCTCGGGACGCTCGCCGCAATACTGCCGGCTCGAAGAGTCGCTCGCGGCGTTCGAGCAGACCGAGGCGGCACTGCTATTCCCGTCCGGTTTTGCCGCGAACCTCGGCACCATCACCGCACTGATCGGACCCGATGATGCCGTCTTCTCGGACCACCGTAATCACGCCAGCCTGATCGACGGTTGCCGGCTGTGCCGAGCCCAGTTGCATATCTATCACCACAACTCTCTCGATCAACTCGGCCGCCAACTCGCCGAGACCGCCGACGCGAGGCGGCGACTGATTATCACCGATGGCCTCTTCAGCATGGATGGCAGCATCGCCCCACTCGCACAACTCTCTGATCTCGCCGAAGACTTTGACGCCATGCTGCTGGTCGACGAAGCACACGCCACGGGGACCCTCGGCCAATCCGGACGCGGCAGTTGTGAACTGCTCGGCGTCGACCAGCACGTCACGCTGCGGATCGGAACCCTCAGCAAGGCGGTGGGGGCCGCCGGAGGCTTTGTGGCGGGCAGCAGGGCCCTGATCGACTACCTCTGGCACCATGCCCGCACACAGGTCTTCTCCACCGCCATCCCCCCCGCCACCTGCGCCGCAGCCGCCTTGGGACTGCAACTGATCGACGAAGAACCCCAGCGGCGACACCACCTCGCCCAACTCGGCAGCCGCCTCCGTCAGCACCTCACCGGGCTCCAACTCGAAACCAGCTCCGAAGACGGGCCCATCGTGCCGGTGATCCTGGGATCCGCGTCGGCTGCGGTCGAGGCGTCGTTGCTGCTGGCCCAACACGGCCACTTCGTGCCGGCGATCCGCCCCCCCTCGGTGCCCGCCGGCACCGCCCGCCTCAGGATCAGCCTCTCGGCCGCCCATACCGACAACGACATCGATCGTCTCGTCCAGGCGCTCGAATTGGTTTCCGCCCGGGAGGTGACCACTCATGAATGAGCCTGGGGGTGGCCCCAGTCGCAGCGGGTTCGAAGAAGAGTATCCCTTCGAATCACATCGTCTCGACCTCGACGGCATCGGCTACCACTACGTCGACGAGGGTCACGGGCCGGTCGTGCTGATGGTCCACGGCAATCCGACCTGGAGTTTCGCATGGAGGGGCTGCATCCGCGGCCTGGCCAAGGACCATCGGGTGATCGCCGTCGACCACGTCGGCTGCGGGTTCTCAGACAAGCCGGCCCACTACCCCTACCGACTCGACCAGCACGCCAGCAACCTCGTCACGCTCATCGACCGCCTCGAACTCGAACAGATCACACTGGCGGGACACGATTGGGGTGGGGCAATCGGGATGACCGCAGCCACCCGCCGCCCCGAACAGTTCGCCCGCTTCGTGCTGTGCAACACGGCTGCGTTTCGTTTGGGGGGGATGCCCATGAGAATCGCGGCCTGCCGGATCCCCCTGCTGGGGTCTCTCTGTGTCCGTGGGCTCAACCTCTTCTCACGGGCCGCACTGAAAATGGCCCTCGCCCGCCCCGAACTGCTCTCCGCCGCGGCACGCTCCGGTTACCTCGCACCCTACGACAGTTGGGCCAATCGTGTGGCGGTCCATCGATTCATCCAGGACATCCCACTGCGGTCCGAGCATCCCAGCTACCAGACCCTCGTCGAAACCGAACACGGGCTCGCCCGATTCAAGGATCACCCGGTGCTGCTGGCCTGGGGCGAGCAGGACTGGTGCTTCACCCTCAAGTTCCTCACCGAATTTCAACGACGGTTCCCCGAAGCCCGCACGTTGCAGTTTCCCAACGCCGGCCACCTGCTCTTCGAAGACGTCCCCGATGAGTTGCTGCAGGGGATTCGAGCCTTCCTGGCCGACTACCCGTTGCAGCGCTAGGCCACCGTGTCGACCGTCGGCCGTGGTCCGCGATCGCGATAGGCTTCGTATTCGGACACGGTGTACTCGGTCAACTGCCTGTTGACCCGGATTTCGATCCGAGTTAACTCGTCGCCCTGCTCACGGGTCACGAAAGTGAACGCGAGGCCCTTGTCGGCCGACGTCATCCGGCCGGTGCGGCCGATGCGGTGGATGTAGTCGTCGTGGTACTCGGGGATGTCGTAGTTGACGATGTGAGAAATTGTGCTGACGTCGATCCCTCGACCGGCGACGTCGGTGGCGATCAGCAGCCGCACCTGGCCCTCGCGGAACCGCTTCAACGCCCGCTCACGCTTCGACTGAGGCAGGTCGCCGTGCATCACGCCGACGTTGGACAGCCCCCCGGCGAATCGACGATACAACGCATCGGCTCCACGCTTGGTCCGAGTGAAGACGATCACCTGCTGAGGTTGCTGCTCGCCGAGCAGCCGCACAAGCAACCCGAACTTCCGGTCGGGATCGACGGTGCAGTAGAACTGGTCGATTGTATCCACGGCGACGGCGTCGCCGGAGAGATCGACGCGCTCCGCGTTCCGCATGTACTTCTTGGCGAGCCGCTCGACAGAGGGCGGCAACGTGGCAGAGAGCAACAGCGTCTGGCGGTCGTTCGGACAGCGACGCAGGATGTCCCGAATCTCCGGCTCGAAGCCGATGTCGAGCATCCGGTCGGCTTCGTCGAGTACCACGATCCTGAGATTGTCAAAGACCAGATGGCCGCGATTGTTAAGATCCTTGACGCGACCGGGAGTGCCTACCGCCACCTGGACGCCTTGATCGAGCTGCCGGATCTGGCGATCCATGTCCCGCTGGCCGACAAAGCAGGCGACTTGGATCGGTGAGGTGTAGGCCAACCGCTCGGCCTCGCACTTCACCTGGTCAGCCAATTCCCGCGTCGGTGCCAGCACCAGGGCCTGGGTGTAGGGCTGCTCGTGATCAATCGCCTCCAGGATCGGCAACACGAAAGCGGCCGTCTTGCCGGTGCCGGTGTGAGCCTGCCCGGTGCAGTCCCGACCGGTCAGGGCCCTGGGGATGAAGGAGCTCTGGATTGGACTGGGATTCTCGTACCCCACATGCTCCAACGCCTTCAGAGTTCGCTCGCTGAGCCCCATTCCCACAAAGGTTGTTGCATCGCTCTCGGTGCCGCCGGAGGTGTCCGTCGCGGCCGTCTTGTCCTGTTCGTTCACGTTTTCTTCGTTCCCGTTTCTGACTTGCGTCTGCTTCGCCGTGTCTATGCACGACCGATCATGATTCTCTCCGAATCCACTTGGACCATTTCCGCCTCGTTCCACCGGCCGGCATCGCGTCGTCCGCGACGCCAAGCGACCAGCTCGCCCCCGTGGACGGCGGTCGGTTCCGGGCTCTGCAGCAGGCCCTTCTTCAGGCTGTCAGTGAGAGCTTAGCTCATGTGGCCAATCGGGTCAATCTCTGTCTCGGGCTCTGTCCCCAGCCGTTTCTTCAGCCTCAGCCACACCCTCGTCGGCCGACGCAACCTCCGTCGCCTCAACACTTTCGGCCCCAGCAGCGGGACCCAACAACCGCTCCAGGTCATTGCGGTTCAGTTCTTCCTGGGTGACCAACTCCTCGGCAAGCCGTTCGAGTAACCCGCGGGATTCTTCGAGCATCGTGAAGGCGCGTCGAGCGGCAATCTCGAGAAACCGTTGCACCTCCAAGTCAATCACGTGAGCCGTCTCTTCACTGAATTCACGCTGCTCGTGGTACTCCTTGCCCAGGAACGGCTGATCGGTGGCATGACGGAAGGCAACCGGCCCCACCCGTTCACTCATGCCCCAGTGCCCGACCATTCGCCGCGCGATCGACGTTGCCCGCCTCAGGTCATCCTCGGCACCGGCACCGTACTCGCCGAAAACCAGCTTCTCGGCACTGCGTCCTCCCAGCATCATCACCAGTTGAGCGTGCAACCGACTCTCGCCCAGGTGATACAGCTCCTCCTCGGGCAACAGTTGGGTCACGCCCAGGGCCGGGCCGCGAGGAATCACTGTCACCTTGTGAACCGCGTCCACTTCGGGTATCAGCCAGGCCAGCAACGCATGACCTGCTTCGTGATAGGCCGTCTTGCGCCGCTCATCCTCGCTGAGCACCTCCTCGCGCTTCGGCCCCATGAGCACGCGATCGTGAGCGTACTCGAAGTCCTTTTGAGTCACCCGGGTCTGTTCGGCGCGAGCCGCACTCAAGGCGGCCTCGTTGACCAGGTTCTTCAGGGCGGCTCCCGACATGCCGATCGTCACACCGGCAACCACGCCGAGATCGACGTCGTCGGAGAGCGGAACCCGACGACAGTGCACCTTCAGAATGGCCTCGCGACCTTCCTTGGCCGGCCGATCGATCGTGATGTGCCGATCGAATCGCCCGGGCCGCAGCAACGCCTCGTCGAGCACATCGGGACGGTTGGTGGCGGCCAGCACAATCACCGCCTCGGAACGGTCGAACCCATCCATCTCGCTGAGGATCTGGTTGAGCGTCTGTTCGCGTTCGTCGTGTCCGCCTCCAAAACCAGCACCCCGCATCCGACCCACCGCGTCGATTTCGTCAATGAACACGATACACGGCGACTGGACTCGGGCGTTGCGGAACAGGTCGCGGACCCGACTGGCTCCCACGCCCACGAACATCTGGATGAATTCCGAGCCATTGATCGCAAAGAACGGCACGCCGGCCTCTCCGGCGGTCGCCCGCGAGAGCAGCGTCTTGCCGGTACCCGGTGGTCCCTTGAGCAGCACGCCTCGCGGAATCTCGGCACCCAGCTTCAGGAACCGCTCGGGCTGTTTCAGAAACTCCACCACCTCCTGCAACTCGGCTTTCGCCTGCTCCATCGCCGCCACGTCGTCGAAGGTTGTGGTCTGTGTCGCCGGTTCAAACCGCCGCGCAGGACTCTTGGCAAAGTTCCCCAGCATCCCCCCACCCATCCCATCGCCAGATCGACGCATCAGGAACCAGAACCCGAGAATGAAGACCAGCGGGATCAGCAGCCAGACGGCCATCTGCGTGCCCAGGCCGACGGAGGTCTGGTCGGCGTTGACGTCGACCCCCTGTACCTCAAGCCTTTCGAGCAACGCCGCGTCACGCATGCCCACCGAGGGCAACACAGTATTGAACCGCAGGTCCGCGGTCTTCGCGTCCACCTCGACGGACGTCTCGTCCGGTTTGCGAGGTGTCCTGAACTCGCCGGTTACGATCTCGCCGTGAAACCGGACTGACTTGAGGTTCTTCTTGTCCAATTCGCCGCGAAACTCGCTGTAGCTGATCGTGGGTCCGTGGTTCGACGGCGAGCGTCGCCAGGACCACAGCGCGAGTATTCCCAGCAGCAACAACAGCAGCACCCACGGAGCGGCCGAGCGACGCGGCTGACCGTCCTCAGGCGGCACACGCTGATGATCGGCCAGCCCCGGTGGCTTCGAACGGTCCGCTTCCCCATCGCCGGAGACCCGCTGCCCGTCGCCACCGGGTCGTTCTTCGCCGGCAACGGGATCCCCACCTGAAGGCGGAGCCGGACGAGGTTTCCCGGGGGGCTGGGACGGAGGCGGGGGCTGGTCGGACATCGCGTTGTCTGCTTGCCGTGAGCACGGGATTCGGCTTGACGCTGAAGCCTACACGAGGATCCCGATGCTGACAATCGGCCCCGGAGAGCCTCTCATCCGCTGATCCCGTATCGCACGATGCACCAGATTGCGGCAAGCCCGTCTCGCCACCCTATCTTCTTGCCCTGCTCGTAGGTTCGACCCGAATAACTGATCGACATCTCGAAAATCCGAAACCGGCGACTGGCGATCCGCGCGGTGATTTCTGGCTCGATCCCAAACCGCGACTCACGCAACAACGGCCCCACTTCCTGGATCACCTCGCGGTGGAACACCTTGTAGCAGGTCTCCATGTCGGTCAGGTTCAGGTTGGTAAAACAGTTGGAGAGCGTCGTCAGGAAGCGGTTGCCCAGGTAGTGCCAGAAATACAGCACGCGGTGCGGCTGGTCGCCCAGGAACCGGCTGCCATAGACCACGTCGGCAGTGTCGTCGACGATCGGTTTGATCAATCGAGGATACTCGGTGGGGTCGTACTCGAGATCGGCGTCCTGCACCAGCACGATGTCACCGGTAGCCAGTGCGAAGCCGGTGCGTAACGCCGCACCCTTGCCCCGGTTCACCTGGTGCCGTTCGACCACCACGCGGTTCGTTTCGTCGTCACCCTGTTCGGCCTCGATTGACGCCAACACCTCGGGGGTCGTATCGGAACTGCAATCGTCCACCAGGATCAGTTCCTTGCGGATCGGCACCGCGCAGACCCGATCGACCAGCTCCCGCAACGTCTCCTCCTCGTTGTATACCGGGATCACAACCGACAGCAGCAGGTCCTCGGGGATCACATAGAAACCCAGTTGGCGACACACCGTCGCACCCAACTGTTTCTCGAGAGACAAATACCACGGCTTCGTGTATGGACTGGAATCGCCGGAATCGAGCACGTCGTGGGTCTCTGGTCTGGAACCCGACCCGCAGCCGACCGGGTCGAGAAGATTGTGAACAACGGACCGCAGGGCCCTCCCGACACTCTACGTGATCTTTGGACCTAAATGTTGGGTTGTCAAACGACGCCTGGCGCGAGGATTGGACCGACACCACCTCGCCGCTAGACTGTCCCCAACCACGCCGCACACCCCACCATCCCTCCAGGCGCGACACGATGAATCAGCAGGTCACTGTCTTGACCGATGCAGACGAGCGAATCTGGCTTGAATCATTCCGCGTCGAGGCCGAGAGCGACGCGGGGGAGGCTGACACCGGCAGAGTCCCCTCGATCGAGAAATGGACGATCCGGGGTGGACCCGGCGATGGCGTTGACGTGGTCGAGATCGACAACGGACGACTGGCCGTTTCGATTCTCCCCACCCGCGGCATGGGACTCTGGAAGGCCCGCTGTGATGACCTCGACCTCGGCTGGATCTCTCCGGTCCGCCGACCCGTCCACCCTGCACTGGTCCGTCCGAGCGAGGCCGGAGGACTGGGCTGGCTGGGAGGATTTCACGAACTCCTGGCCCGCTGTGGTCTCGCCTCGCATGGGCCTCCCGGCACCGACCCCGGGGAAGGCCAGCCGCTGACACTGCACGGCCGGATCGCCAATCTGCCCGCTCACCGAGTCACCGTCGGCATCGACGACGACTCGCGGCTATGGGTCCGAGGCGAGGTGGACGAAACGTCGTTGTTTGGGCCCTGCCTAAGGCTCGATTCGACCGTCTCGACCACTCCCGGCTCCCGCCGACTGAGTCTCTGCGAAACGGTCACCAATCTTGCCGGCACCCGCTCGGAATTTGAGCTGCTCTATCACACCAACATCGGCCGTCCGCTACTCGAGCCCGCTGCCCGCCTCGCCGCTCCCGCTCGCCGCGTGGTGCCTGCCAATCACCACGCCGCCGACGGCATCGACGACTGGAATCTTTTTGGACCACCCGAACCGGGCTACATCGAGCAGTGCTACTTTCTCGAACTCGTCGCCGACCCCGACGGCCGTACAGTCATCGTGCTCCACAACCAGAGTGCCGCTCGCGGCATCGCACTCGAATTCGACATCGCACCCCTCCCCTGCTTCACGCTCTGGAAAAACACCGTTCACGATGCCGATGGTTACGTCTGCGGCATCGAACCCTCGACCGACCTGCCCAACTCCCGCGAGTTCGAACGTTCCCACGGCCGCCTGATGACACTTGAACCGGGCGAGTCCTGGTCGGCCCGGATCGATCTCACCCTGCTGCTCGACGAGACCCAGGTTGCCGAGCAAGTCCAGCGGGTCAACGAGTTGACACCCGAGGAGGGAAGCCAGTTGTGTCGCGAACCCCAGGCCGATTACAGCCGCCTGGACTGACCGTCCCGGACTAGCCGCCTTCCTCGGGGGTGTGCTATAGTCGCGATCTGCGCTGAAGATCTTCCGCGATCCGAGGTGGTATTCGGCCGGCATGTTGCCCGCCCCACCGGATCCACACACTCAGTTCTCTGGCGACGCACGCCGCTCCGCTTTGCCGCGGCCCCTCCGTCGACGAACCCCAACGGCCGGCATCGGCCCCGAACGGACCCAGCTCATGGTCAATCGTAATCTCATTCGCGAATTCAGCGTCACCGACGAAGAACTCGAACAGGCCTTCGGCGATTCACTCAAGGACATCGATTCGTCCTCAGGCAACATGGACGCAATCTACAACACCGCGTCCGACTCCTATGAACTCAACACCATCATCGAAGGCACGGTGCTGAGGGTCGAAGGAGACGATGTCCTGATCGACATCGGCTACAAGAGCGAGGGCATGGTGCCCGTCGACGAATTTCGCGAAGGAGATGAACTGAACGTGCCCGAGAGCGGCTCGAAGGTTTCCGTGCTGCTCGAGGAGATCGAGGACGAATTTGGACTGATCATCCTCTCGAAGCGCAAGGCCGACCGGATCCGCGAGTGGGAAGAAGTGATCGCCAACCACTCCGAAGACGATGTCGTCACCGGCGAGGTGCTCCGCAAGATCAAGGGCGGCCTGCTGGTCAACATCGGTGTCAATGTGTTCCTGCCGGCCAGCCAGGTCGATATCCGCAGGCCTCACGACATCGGAGCCTTTGTGGGACAGGAAATCCAGTGCGTGATCCTCAAGATCGACGAATCACGCCGGAACATCGTCGTCTCCCGACGGAAGTTGATCGAGGAAGAGCGGAACAAGATGAAAGAGGCGTTGATGACCGAGATCACCGAGGGTGAACTCCGCACCGGGACGGTCAAGAACATCGCCGACTTCGGCGCCTTCGTCGACCTCGGCGGCATCGACGTACTGCTGCACATTACCGACATGAGCTGGGCGCGAATCAACCACCCCTCCGACATGGTCAAGATCGAGGAGGAGATCGAGGTGATGATCCTCAACATCGATCGCGAGAAAGAGAAGATCGCACTCGGGCTCAAGCAAAAGACGCCCAGCCCGTGGGAGGGCATCGAGACCAAGTTCCCGGTCGACTCGAGAGTCACTGGCGAGGTGGTCAACGTGATGACTTATGGTGCCTTCGTCAAACTCGAGGATGGCATCGAAGGGCTCGTGCACATCAGCGAGATGTCCTGGACCAAGCGGATCAATCACCCGACCGAACTGGTCAATATCGGTGATGAAGTCGAAGTCGTGGTGCTCGGTATCAACCAGGACAAGAAGGAAATCTCCCTGGGCATGAAGCAGACGACTGCCAACCCCTGGGACGACGTCGCCGCCAGGTACCCGCCCGGGACCACCGTCGAAGGCACTGTCCGAAACCTCACCAACTACGGCGCGTTCATCGAGCTCGAGGAGGGCGTCGATGGACTGCTCCACGTCAGCGACATGTCGTGGACACGCAAGATCGGTCATGCCAGCGAATTGCTCGAAAAAGGCGACGAAATCACCTGCCAGGTTCTGACCGTCGACGAGGAACGCAGACGGATCGCACTGGGACTGAAGCAACTCGAGGACGATCCCTGGCAAGCCGACATTCCGAAGCGGTTTGCACCCGGCAGCACCGTTCACGGAGAAGTCACCAAGGTCACCAACTTCGGCGTGTTCGTCCAACTCGAAGCCAATCTCGAGGGACTCCTGCACATCTCCGAACTGGCCGACTACAAGGTCGAAGACCCCGAAGACGTCGTCCAGGTCGGAGAAACGATCGAGGTTCGAGTGCTGAGAGTCGACACCGAAGAACGCAAGATCGGACTCTCGAGACGACTCGATATCGATCCCGAGGAACTGATCCGCGAA
>Ga0310123_10001258_pt1 | contig 21333 bp, 15 predicted proteins | sample CB6_AW_1057_MG_FD_203505 | JGI IMG/M metagenome (GOLD analysis project Ga0310123, IMG submission 203505) | Marine microbial communities from Western Arctic Ocean, Canada - CB6_AW_1057 | ecosystem: Environmental > Aquatic > Marine > Oceanic | place: Canada: Western Arctic Ocean | collected... | reverse complement strand
TTTCTAGCCAGGCGACGTGGCGACGTGGCGACACTCATGGAAATAAGCCTCAAATACGGTTGCAATCCCAACCAGGAAGTTGCCCGTGTCCTAGGGGACGGCGATCCAGGCCCGCTTGAAATAATCAATGGGGCTCCGAGTTACATTAATATTCTAGATGCATTGCGTGGTTGGCAGCTTGTGCGCGAGCTGAAAGGAGCCATCGATGTGCCAGCCGCGGCGTCGTTCAAGCATGTCAGCCCAGCAGGAGCTGCGGTTGCCGCCCCGCTGTCCGAGGCATTTTGTGCGGCCCATTTCATTCAGGAGGCGAGTGGCCTTTCGCCGGTTGCAACCGCCTATGCTAGGGCTCGCAGCTCTGATCGTGTGGCATCGTTCGGTGATTTTATTGCGGTCAGTGAGTCCGTGGACCGATCGTTGGCCGATCTGATTAAGCCCGAGGTTTCCGATGGGATTATCGCGCCTGACTACGATGAAGGAGTGGTGGAAACATTGCGAACCAAGAAAAAGGGTAGTTATGTGATACTTCGCATGGCGGCTGATTTTGAGCCTCCGGCCACTGAGTATCGACTGGAATTCGGTTTGCGCCTTGAGCAGATCCACAACCGAGCTCGTATCGACAAGCGATTGTTCCGGCAGGTGGCCACGAAGAGCCGTTCGATTCCATCTGGCCCAATGCAGTCACTGATCGTGGCGACGATCACTCTCAAGCACACCCAGAGCAACTCGATCGTCGTGGGTTGGGAGGGCCAAGCGGTTGGAATTGGTGCGGGCCAGCAGTCACGTATTGCCTGCACTCGATTGGCTTGTGATAAGGCTGACCGCTGGATGCTGAAGATGCATCCGAAGGCACGCAGCCTCCAGTTCCGTTCTGGGCTTCCTCGCGCAGAGAAAGTTAATGTGCTTGAGCAGTTCGTACGTTACCATGAGCTCGACGAACGTGAGCGAGGACTGTTGGAAGCAGCGGTCGATGTACCCATAGATCCAATCACGCCTTCGCAGCGTCATCAGTGGATTAAGTCGTTCAAAGGATCGGTGCTCTCAAGTGATGCGTTTATTCCCTTCCGCGACAACTTGGATCGAGCCGCGAGTAGCGGCATCGGGTTCATTGCTCAGTCCGGTGGCTCAGCGCGTGATCAGGACGTTGTGGCAGCAGCAGATGAGTATGGGATGGTAATGGCGTTTACTGGACTGCGCCTTTTCCTGCATTAACCGAATTGGGCTACTGATGACGGCCGAGGTTTAAATGCCAATTAGTACGGTTCTGAACCGGGATAATTTTGACTCGACACCTACCGGAAAGACAACGCAATGAACGACAGCAATGTACAGCCACCTGTTTTCGGGGCGGAAAATCTGCGACTACCCGATGAACTCCGCGCCCCGTTGCGAAAGCATCTCGCCAAGCTCAAAAATTGCTATCTGAAATGCGGTTGGGGGATGCGAGTGGGATGGGGTCAGCGACCCGCGTTGATTGTGATCGACATGGCACGCTACTGGCTTGATCCAGAACTGCAGATCGGTAGCAATCTCGATAGTGTGATGGAGGGTACCTGTCAGGTTCTAGCCGCCTCGCGGCGGGCCGGGATCCCGATCTTTTTTACTTCACTGGCGTGGGATCCAGCGGATCCGCCCAGTCCTCAGAACCGCAAGTTGCGATGGTCGGTTCCAGACGGAAAGGCAGCAGAGCTATTTGCACTCGATCCGCGACTTGAACATCGACCGGGAGAAAAAATTGTCTACAAACGGTATGCGTCGTCATTTAAGGGCACCAATCTGCATGAGATGCTCACTTCACTCTCGGTCGATACGCTGATCGTTGCCGGGATCAGTACCAGTCACTGTGTGTATGCCACCTGTCGCGATGCGACAGACAGCTTTCGAGTGATCGTACCACGTGAGGCAATTGGGGAACGTTGCGAGTTAATGCACGAAGTCAACTTATTGGATATCGATATCGACTTGGGCGATGTGACGCCAGTGGCTGAAGTGGTGGCCCAGTTGGGCACTTTCACCGCTGGGGATACTTTTAGATGAACAGGACCACTGCTGATGCCCTGCAGCTACCAGTATCGTTCAAAATGGATATTCCCTTGCGGATTCTCGCGGTCACAGGCCATGAATCCCTGTCTCTGTAATCGGGCCTCTGCTTGGTCAATCATGGCAGGATTACCACAGAGGAAAATGTGACAGTGCTTTGGCGACAACTCGTCACCAGTCAACTGTGAGAATCGGTCTGACCGGAGGATGTCGTGAATGCGGCCGCGCAGCCCCGGCCATGGCGAATCAGGAGGCTCTCGCGTGACCGTGGGCAGATAGGTAAACGTGGGGTCCTTTTCTGCCATGCGGGTTAGTTGTTCACGGTAGGCTAGGTCACGGGCATATCGGCATCCCTCTAGCAGGATAAAGCGCCTCCAACGCCCCGTGCCACGATAGGTCAGATACATCGACAGTAGTGGAGCCAGGCCTGTTCCAGTCCCGACCATGATCAGGTCCGAATCTTCGGACACGCCATCAAGTGTGAATGAGCCCTTGATCCGAGGGTCCATGAACAGGCGACTGCCAGTATTCATTGGCCACAGAAATGCGGTCAGCCTGCCTTCCTCGATGTGGACTAGGTAGAATTCCAGGTAGTGTTTTTCGGTGGCAGGTGAGGAGATCGAGTAGGCTCGGCGAATCATTTTTGGTGTGTGCCCATCGCCCGATGTTCGTCGTGCGCGGGGCGAGTTGGGCTGTGGTTCGGCATCCGGATCGGCATCCGGATCGGCCAATCCCAAGGTCGTGAACTGGCCTGGCGCGAAATCAGGTATGGGCGCCGCGTCGAGGCTTACACGGAAAATTGCCAGCGACTCATGTACATCGACCCGATCGATCAGTGTCGCGTTATGAGGGTCTTGAATTTTCTCACTCATTATGGTTAATCATGGAAGGCGTCGACCGCGAATCAGTGCGGCTACGAATCCGTAAATGGAAAATATACGGTGGCAGATCAATTTCCGTTTCGCACTGCGAGCATTTCGGCGACGCTGGTCAGCTTGACCCGGGGCCTGCCGGCCTGTTTGCCACGGTTGACTTCGTACGCGTCGAGTTTGCGCCAATCGTCAAAACTAAAATACTCACTTTGACACCCGGCTATCCATGCGGTGCATTCATCAATCTCGGGCCGCGCCGGATTGAGTATCCGCCCTTCCGCCAGATCTCCCAGCATCATGGTGACCGTCTCTACGGCATCGGCTTTGTTGGTGCCGATCAGGCCGGTTGGACCTCGCTTGATCCACCCGGCAACGTACTCGCCGACCACATGTTGGCTGGCGTCCGGATCATGGATTCTACCCTTCTTGTTGGGGATCACACCCCAACTGGTGTGAAACGGTACCCCGCCCAGTGGCACGCCACGATATCCCACTGAGCGGAAAACCAAGCCAACTGGAATCCGCTGTTCCACTTCCGTTGCCTGCGGTCGCAGCGTACCATCGCCGGTGATCTGTAATGTGTTCTTGACCAATCGCATCTCGCATACGTGTCCGGACGCATCGCCGATCAATTCCACAGGAGAGACCAGAAAACGAATGGTTAGAGTTCGGGGCTTATCTGCGTGGGGAGCCACGGCAAAATCTTGCAGTATCTGAATCTTCTTTTGGGCGGTTTGATCGGGATTGCGTTCCAGTTCAGACCGTGTCAGCTCATCTGGCTCGGCTTCATCCGGCAGGACTCGGACTTGTGCATGGTCCAGATTGCCCAACTCCTTGATCTCCTGGACCGAAAATGCCGCTTGAGCTGAACCACGTCGCCCGAGCATGTAGACCTGGCGCACTCGACTGTGGCGCAAGGCGTCGATCGCTTCGTCTGCGATATCGGTAGCAGCCAATTCATCCACTGTTCGGCAGAGGATTCGGGCCACATCAACCGCCACGTTGCCCACTCCCACTATGGCAACATTTTCTTGACTGAGATCGAAATGGCGATTTTGGTAATCTGGATGGCCGTTATACCAGGCGACGAATTCTGTTGCCGAATGCGAACCAGCGAGGTTTTCTCCGGGTATGTCTAGATTTCGGTCGGTTTGGGCACCAACGGTGTAGACAATCTGGTGGTAGTAATCACGCATGGCCTCGGGCCGCAGGTGCTTGCCCAGTTCTACATTTCCGAAGAATCGGAATCCGGGATTTTGGGCGACTTTGTCAAACACTTTTGTCACCTGTTTGATTTTTTGATGATCGGGTGCGACCCCATACCGCACTAGCCCGTGCGGCGTGGGTAGGCGGTCGAATAGATCAACTGTGACCGCTAGCCCTTCTTGTTTGAACAGGTGATCTACGACATAAAATCCAGCCGGACCTGCGCCGATTACGGCAACACGCAGCGGCTGTGACTCGGTACCCGGCTTCATGGCATGACCTCGACTTGGTTAATATCTCTTACCTGGATCTGGGGCCGATTCTGGTACAACCGGACAGGCCCCATGCCACGGATGGTCTTGTGCAGATAGTAGCGTTCGGGCGCACCGTCTGGAACCCGATCATATATCTGCTTAAATATTACGACGCAAAATTGGCCGCGCCAGTCGTCCTGAAAATTGAGAAATGTCAGTTTGCCCGTGTTGTAGGTGCTACCGATTCGGCCCTCAGCAGCGATGGTTCGATCGATGTGGTGATGTGCTGCGGTCCAAGGGACGCGAGGGGGGACGCCAGATTCGGGATTCAGGTGATTTGCGGGGATCAGCCGGTCGATCGTTTCCGCTGGGCCCGGGATGGGGCGGCGGCCAATTGCAGCAAGGTAGGTTTGCGTCGTTACGCTGGGAGCTGCCAAGGATGCTTCCCCGGACGTTGGGGCAGCATTCCGACCGACTGTTGGCAGTTTGTGCAGTGCAATGATAGGTCGTTTCTGTGCGATCGCGATCAGGGAGCGGATCACGGCGATCAGCGATAACAGGAGAGACGCCAATGCCATTGGCTGGACCGATCCGCCACTTCGCCGCAGAGCGGCGGGATCCATCAAGCGTTTCAGCGGCATTACGGCGTAGTGTATCACGGACGGTAAACTGTTCGATGTGGATGGCATTTTAGGCCAACAGCGAGTCGTGGACCTCCTCCAGGCACAATTGCGGGCCGACCGGCCACATCATGCCTACGTTTTTCACGGGCCAACAGGTGTCGGCAAGTCCACAACCGCGCTGGCGATGTCCCGCATTCTACTTTGCCATGACCGAAATTTGCTCTCATCGGGATCGGCTGCGGCCTGTGATTGTTGCGTGTCCTGCAAGCGGTTCGGCGCCGGGAAGTTGCAATCTGAGCCGAATAATGATGAGGCAAGCGATGAAGTATCGTGGGCGTCGCCGCATCCGGATCTGCACATGGTGACAAAAGAGCTGGCCCGGTACAGCACTAGCGTGCAGATTCGTCAGCGCAAGCTAACTCAAATTCCACTACAGGTGTTGCGAACCGCCTTGATCGAGCCGCTGTCGCGATCGCCTAGTCTTGGGCACGGAAAAATTTTCATTGTAGATGAAGCTGAGCTGCTAAATGCACCCGGTCAAAATTTGTTACTCAAGGTGCTTGAAGAGCCGCCGCCACAAACAACCATTATTCTGGTGACCTCGAAGGAGGAACGGCTGCTGGCAACGATTCGCAGCCGGTGCCAGTGCATCGCCTTTGCGCCGTTGCCCGATTCGGTGATTACGGCGTGGCTTGATCGGCATGCCAAGCGGCTAGATTCAGATCAGTGTCGCGGGCTAGTTGAGTTCGCCGACGGTAGCTTGGGACAGGTCCATTTGGCCCTGACATATGGGTTGATGGAGTGGTCACAAAGCATTTTGCCAATGGTCGAATCTCTTGTGGCCGGGCGAGGTTCGGGTGAGTTGGGCAGGGAAATGGCAGACCGGATCAATGATGCTGCTGAATGCTGGGTCAAGGCGCACGCGGGTGCCTCCAAAGAGGCGGCCAGCCGGCGTGCGGCATCCTGGATGTGGTCAATGATCGGGTCGCGGGTTCGCCAGCAGATTTCACAGATTTCACAGCGGTGCGAACCGTCTGTACCCGAAGCCTCTGATCAGTTGATGTCACCTTGGCTGGGAGTTCTGGATGCGATCGTCGAATCTGAACGATTGCTAGGAGCGAATGTCAATCTGGGCATTGTTTGCGATCATCTTGCCATGGCCATGAATCGTTCACTTGCACCGGTCACCACATAAGAGGTTGCGGGTGCTGGCGTGAGATCAATGCCAGTTAATGTTGTTTGCTTGCGGACGTGAATTTCCAAACGCGATGCAAACCGGACCAGGCTACGTTTGTGTTGGCGATGTCCTCATGACCTACTACCTGTTTCTGGTCATCCCGATTGTCGCGTGGTCCATCCGCGTTGTCATGACGTTGGTGATACTGCGGAGAGGACTTGCCCCGGCAACGGCCTTGACCTGGCTTACGGTAATCTTCTTTCTTCCGCTGATAGGCTTGCCCGCCTATCTGCTGGTGGGGGTCAGTTATCTGGGTCGCAACCGTGTCCGTTCGCACAAACTTGTGGCAGGCAAGTCGCTGTCACGGGCTCGCCTGGACCTCATGAAGCACCATGCCTTGCGACCCGAAGCCGGTCCAGAACAGCAGGCGATGATCGCTCAGGCCCAGCGAATGAGTAGCAACCCCATTCTCGGCGGCAACACCGTTGAGTTGTTGCCAGAAACGATTGACTACATTGATCGGCTGGTTCAGGACATCGATACCGCTCGGCATCACGTGAACCTGCTGTACTACATCTGGCGACCAGATATATTGGGCCGTCGCGTGGTGGATGCGGTGCTTCGTGCCCAGCGCCGCGGGGTGATTTGCCGGGTGCTGGTAGACGCGGTTGGGTCGAAGACACTGCTGAAGTCCCCTTGGTCTCAGCAGATGCGTCAAGCTGGAGCCGAGGTTAGGGCCATGCTTCCCGTCCGTCTCTGGCGACGCAAACTGGCGAGAATGGATCTGAGAAACCACCGTAAGATCGCAGTGATCGACGGTCGAATTGCCTACGCCGGCAGCCACAATCTTGTGGTGGAAGACTACGGGCACCGCCGCGCAGGCAAGTGGATCGATCTAAGTAGCCGTCTGATGGGACCGATCGTAGCCCAACTCCAGATTGTTTTTCTTGAGGACTGGGAGTTCGAATCCGATGAACGACTGGAATTTCCCGAACTCTTCCCCTCGCCACGACGGGTGGGGGAGGTAGCGGCGCAGGTGGTTCCTACGGGCCCCAATCATCCCAGCGATTCATTCCAGCGTGTGTTGCTTGCAGCGCTGAACTCGGCTCAGCGCAAGATCATTATGACCACACCGTATCTAGTGCTCGATGAGCCGACGATGGTGGCGCTGTCCATGGCGGCGGATCGTGGAGTTGAAGTTTTAATCGTGATCCCACGGCGTTCGGATCATCCGTTGGTGGGCGCTGCAGGCCGGGCTTATTTTGAGCAGTTGATGGAAGCGGGCGTGCAGATTCATCGTTGCCACACGGGTTTGCTTCATGCCAAGACCATTACCATCGATGATGCCTTGGCACTACTCGGATCGGCCAATCTGGATATTCGGTCCTTTTATCTTAATTTCGAAGTCAACGTCCTATTGTACGGACCGCAGATTGTGGGTCGATTGCGTTTTGCTCAACAAAATTATCTGGCTCAGGCTGATCAGTTGTCCCTGGATGCCTGGCGGCAGCGTCCTATCATTCACCAGTACGGCGAATCGGCTGCGGCGCTGCTGTCGCCGCTGCTGTAGCCCACGTTTTTAATTATTATCTCAGGTTGCCCATGATGAAGTATCAGATCCTCGGCATCGATATCGACGGCACGCTGGTTCATGAAAATGCTCGGATCAGTCAGCAGAGTTTAGATGCAATTCGTGCAGCCCAAGATGCCGGGACATGTGTGGTGCCTTGCACGGGGCGTGCGTGGCATGAATCGCGACACGTGCTTGAGTGTGTATCCGGATTGGCTAAAGGCGTTTTCATTACCGGGGCAACCGTGACCGAGGTGGCCACTGGCCGATGCGTCGATTCTGTCAGGTTTGAGCCGGAACTGGCGATGTCGCTGGTGCGGCTTTTGTCCGACGAACCAGAAGCGGTTTTGGTCCACCAGGAACCGAACGGGGCCGGGTACGATTATCTAGTGACGGGCCGTGGCGAATTGACCGAGAATTCTCGCTGGTGGTTTGAATCCACTGGCGCATCGGTGCGACACTTGTCTGAAGTGGTCCTAAATGACTTGCGGCACACCCTGCGGGTTGGCGTGGTGGCCAGCGGGCGGCGCATGCCGGGACTGGTTAGGCGCATCAAGCATGTGTTCCAGCGGCGAGTGGAAGTACATGCCTTTGCTGCGGTGCAGCAACCCGATCCGGATGATAGTGTCCACATTTTGGAAATATTCGCCGAAGGTGTAGACAAGTGGCGAGGTCTGGCGTGGATCGCTGCTGAACGGAACGTAGAACACGGTCGAATCGCCACTATCGGGGATGAGATCAATGATCTCTCCATGGTGCGCCATGCCGGATGTGGCGTGGCAATGGGAAATGCCATAGAGCCCCTGAAGCTTGCAGCCGATCATGTGACGGAAAACAGCAGTGAAGACGGTGCGGCGCTAGCAATTCGCCACATGCTGGAGGGACTATGGTGAGTGTCAGTTATGAGATCGTTTGTTTGGCTCAACGTCTAGGTAACCCAAGAAGAGGGCTTTAGCATGACGAGTGACCTTAAAGTCTCCATCCGTCGTTGGCCTGGTTGTGAAAATGTGAGGCTTCCCAGTTACCAATCGACCCATGCGGCAGGGATGGATCTCTGCGCTGCGATGGAAGAGCCGGTTACACTTGAGCCGGGTGCGATACAGACGATTCCATGTGGATTCGCCATGGCCCTACCGATCGGTTACGAAGCACAGGTACGCCCCCGATCAGGGTTGGCAACCCGGCACGGGATCACGTTGCCTAATGCGCCAGGTACGATCGACAGCGACTATCGGGGACAGGTTCTGGTTCCCTTGGTGAACCTTAGTCGGATCCCGTTTATGATCGAACCGGGCATGCGGATAGCCCAGATGGTTATTGCCCCCATTCCTCGGGTGCACTGGGAAGAAGTGTCTGAATTGCCGCCAACTCCACGTGGTGAGGCTGGATTTGGGCACACGGGTCATTGACCTGGGTTCGTCGTCCGTTTTGCCAGTATACGGACCTTCGACATAGTTCTAAGGCAGTGGGACCGGCTAGGCCGATGTGAAGTCTATTGCTGCGCGGCGGTTGTGCGTCGCGACGTGTTATATCGGTTTACAGGCAATAAGTCTCTATGGCAAAGATCCAATCAGCAGCAACAATCTCTTCATTGAAATGGCCGATTCTACGCTGCGTTGCCTGGTCGGTTTTGGCGGGGGTGTGGGTATTGGCCGCAGCCAGTCTAGTCAGTTACCACCCGGCCGATCCTCCCTCTCACGCCTATGGCGTGACCAACTGGCCGGTGAAGAATTGGGCCGGACAGGTTGGGGCGTTGGTCGCATATCAGTCGTATCTGCTGATCGGTCCCGGGACCTGGATTATCATGGTGGGGCTGGCCGTGGCCTTGGTTGCCGTGGCACTGCAGCGACCCATTAACCAAGTGGGCATGCGGGCTGTCGGTATCGGTCTGGTTGCCGTGGCGATCAGTTGCCTAATTGGTATGGAGCTTCCAGCCCTGCTGTCGGGGTATAAGGCAGCTCCAGAGGGCGCTGGTGGACTGCTTGCAATGTTTCTCAATGATCAGCTCATAGCTCGCTTTGCCGCACCCGGTACCACGCTAATCCTGATCGTGGGGTTCTCCGTGGGCGCGATTCTAGCAGCCGATCAATGGATTGTGGCGATTCCGCACACAGTTGGCCGTGCTCTTATGTACCTGGCCAACCTGCGCCTGCCGAAATTGGCCATGCCCGAGACAGGCTTTCTTTCCTCGCGCTGGTGGCGCGGTGGTGTGATTGAACGGGTCAGGCTTGGTCATGGCGGTGTTCCCTTGCAGTCCAGTCGTCGGCATCGGCTGTCCCACTCTGCAGAGTCGATCGATGAAGATACTGGTGGATTTGCCGGTGCCGATCTTTTTGATCATGACGACGAGGCAGTGTGCAAAGATCCGAGTAAAGATGCTACCGATGACACTCCAGACTTGCTCGGCACTGACGCCGAAGACCAGAATAGGTTCTCGGCCGATGAACTTCGCGCGAAGATCGCCAAGATGCGTATCAACCTTGCGCCCCGGACAACGCAGGTCACACCGCTGCCGCGAGACGTCGACCTATCAGGGTACGAGTTTCCCAGCCTTCGTTTGCTTGAGCATCCGGAATCCAACTTTACCAATGAAATGGCGGAGATTGTCCGCAATCAGGCGGTACAGCTGGAGTCGGCACTAGGACAGTATCGTATCGAGGGCGAGGTCGTCGGTATTGACTCTGGTCCAACCATCACTCTGTTTGAGGTGCGCCTTGCTCCAGGGACAAAGGTGTCGTCGCTCAACACCATCTCTTCGGATCTTGCCCGAGCGTTGCGTGCCCAGAATATCCGGATCGTGCCTAACATGGCGGGCAGAGATACGGTGGGGATCGAGGTTCCCAATCTCAAAAAGATGGTGGTGCGCCTTTGTGAGCTGATGACTACGACCACCGATTCAGTCAAGAAGATGCGATTGCCTATGTTCCTAGGTAAGGATGCGTCAGGCAATCCGCTTGTTGCCGACTTGACCACAATGCCCCATATGTTGATTGCCGGGACAACTGGAAGTGGCAAGAGCGTCTGCATGAACAGCATCATCATGTCGTTTTTGTTCACGCGACGTCCAGACGAGGTTAAGCTAGTACTCGTCGATCCGAAGATGGTGGAGATGAGTCTGTTCAGGGCCATACCACACTTGATGTGCCCAGTGGTCACGGAGATGAATAAGGCCGCAGCTATCCTTGAGTGGGCCGTGACGAAAATGGATGATCGCTACGAATTGCTGTCAGCAGCAGGTGTTCGCGACATCGCCAGATACAACGATTTGAGCTGGGATGAAATCAAAGACCGCATCGAGCCCGCAAGCGATGCGGAAGAGGCCCGTATTCCACGAAAACTACCGTTTCTTGTTTTCGTGATTGACGAACTGGCCGACCTGATCATGACCCACAAAGATGTTGAGGGGCACATTGTCCGAATCGCACAGAAGGCTCGGGCCGTGGGCATCCATCTAATCTTGGCAACCCAGCGACCGCAGGCCAACGTTGTAACCGGGCTGATCAAATCAAACATGCCGTGCCGCATATGCTTCAAGGTGGCATCGGGCATGGACAGCCGCATTGTGCTGGATAGCAAGGGTGGCGAACTACTTCTTGGTCAGGGTGACATGCTGTTTCTGAGCCCGCGATCCAGTAAGATCACTCGGGCCCAAGGGTGTCTCGTCGATGATTTTGAAATACGGCAGACCGTCAAATTTATCAAGACGGTTTCACAGCAGAATTTCGAACCACAGCTGGTGCAGTTGCGAGGCGGCGACGCCAAAGATGTGGATGAAGAAACAGCGAGGGATCCGCTGTTTGCTCAAGCGGTATCGATCGTACTGGAATCCAAGCGAGGCAGTGTGTCGCTGTTACAGCGTCGGCTCACCATTGGTTATTCACGAGCTTCTCGTTTGATCGAAGCTATGGCTGCTGCCAGTATTCTTGGGGAGCACAAGGGATCCCAGGCACGTCAGGTCACTATGACCTTGGAGGAATGGGAGGCGATGCAGGCTCAGGCCGAGGCGGATGCAGAATTGTCTGATGACGAATTGCCATCGCCGGCCGGTGTCGAGCTTGAGCCTAGCATCGATACCGGGGCTGAACTGGAGGAGATCGACGAGCAGGATGCCGGGGAAGAGGACAAGGAATACGAAGAAGAGTCCGACCACAACGAGCAATTAGATGATGACGAAGGGGACTATGATGAGGATGATGAGTACGAGCAGGTAAAGGATTAGCTTTATTGAGCGAAAGGTGATGCCTAGAAGGAGGCGGGCTGATCAGTAGCAGTGGATCGTATTCTGCGCATGATGCCCGGGCACCCGCAGTTTAGTCGAGATAGATCCATCATTTCGAGTCGCCCGCGCCAAGGTGTTGGCACCAATTAGGTACTTACGCCTCGTGTCCTGCGGGTAGCTTTATGCGCCATTGCATTGTGATTTGGGGGTTGGCCATGGCGGAGGCAATCAGCCAATCTTATTGCAACTGGTGGGTCAAGCTTTTTCTACCGCAACCGCACAGAATTTATATTCTGGGATCTTGGCGTAGGGATCTAGTTCATCGATTGTCAAAAGGTTCGCAGCCGCTTCGCGAAAGTGGAAGGGAATGAATATACTACCGGGCGTCACCGTGAGTGATGCCTTGCATTTAAGGGCGATTTTTCCGCGGCGCGAACGAACCAGGATCAACTGACCATTGTCCAATTCGAGTGTTGCCAGATCTTCAGGATGCAACCAGGCGCTTGGGTGGGGTTGAATCCGATCTAGCGCCTGGCTTCGGCGAGTCATGGTGCCCGTGTGCCAGTGCTCAAGTAGGCGGCCGGTGTTGAGTACGAAGGGGTATTGTTCGTCGGGCAGTTCCTTGGCCGGCAGCACTTCACAGGGGACGAACTTACCTCGCCCAGAGGGGAAGCTGTCACCGAAGAGTACTTGCACGCCGTCGCCAATCTGCGGATCGGGACACGGCCAGAGCTTGCCCTTGTCGCCCAGAACGTCGTAATTCAGGTTTTGGTAGTTGGCGGTCAGATGGGCAAATTCGTCGAAGACGGCTTCAATCGAGTCGTAGTGCATGGGGTAATCCATCCGCGAGGCGATTTCACAAATGATTTGCCAATCTGGCTTTGCTGCCCCGGGCGGTTTTAGTGCTGCTCGGCCAATCTGAACCCGGCGATCGGTATTTGTATAGGTGCCTGTTTTTTCAAGGCAACTGGCTGCGGGCAGAATGACGTCGGCGAATTCTGCAGTCTCCGTCAAGAAGATGTCCTGGACCGCTAGGAAGTCCAGACGGCTGAGCGCCTGCCGCACTTTGTTAGTGTTGGGGTCGCTCAGGAAGGGGTTCTCCCCGACTATGTACATACCCTTGATCGTGCCCTTAAGCGCTGCATGGGCAATCTCCACGACCGTCAGTCCGGGTTGCGGATTCAGCTTGACCCCCCAGGCGGCCTGGAATTTGTTCCGTGTCGCTGGGTCGGTCACGGGTTGATAGTCCGGGTAGACCATGGGAATCAGGCCGGCATCTGAAGCCCCCTGAACATTGTTCTGGCCCCGCAGTGGGTGTAGACCTGTGCCGGGCTTGCCAATATTGCCGGTTAGCAGGCACATGGAGATCAGGCACCTCGCGTTGTCGGTACCGTGCGTGTGCTGACTAACCCCCATGCCCCAGAAAATCATCATGGCCGCGGCGCGGCCGATGGTGTGTGCTATTTCGACGATCATGTCTGGACCGATGCCGCAGAGCTTCGAACTACGTGTTGGGGTGTACTTCTCAACCATCTGGCGCAAGGAGTCGAATCCCTCGGTTCGGTCGGTCACGAAAGGTTGGTCGTACAGCCCCTCATGGATAATTACATGCATCAGTGCGTTGTAGAACGCCACGTCGGATCCCGGTTTGATGCGGCAATAGTATTGCGCGTAATCGGCGATATCAGGTCGCCGCGGATCTACGACAATTAGTGCGGTTCCTCGCTTGGCCGCTTCCTTAAAAAACGTGGCTGCGACCGGGTGGTTCTCGGTAGTATTAGTTCCGGTCAGCAGGGCCACATCCGCCTTTTGTATGTCACCAAAGGTGTTGGTTACTGCGCCGGAGCCAATGGTTTCCATTAGCGCAGCGACCGAGGAAGCGTGGCACAGACGCGTGCAGTGATCTACGTTGTTGGTACCGAACACGGCCCGGACCAGTTTTTGGAACAAGTAGGCTTCCTCGTTGCTGCACTTGGCCGAGCCGAAACCGGCCAGTGCCTCGGATCCGTGTGTGTCACGAATCATCGTGAGTTGATTCGCGACCCGGTCTAGCGCCTCATCCCAAGTGGCGGTACGAAATGCAGGCATGACTTCGTCGTAATCCACAATTCCACCCGGTTTGCGCGAGCGGTGACCCTCGGCACCACGGACGTCCGCCGAAAGCGGGCCTTTGGGATAAAACGCGTCGCGTCGGATTAGCGGCTGGGTCAGACGTTGAGGGTGTGATGTGTAGTCAAAACCGTATCGACCCTTGACACACAGGCGTTCGTGGTTGCTGCCACCATCGCGTCCGTCGACGTAGGCCACTTGGTTTGATGTTACGTCCACGTGATATGTCAGGGCACAACCGACACCGCAGTACGGGCAAATGGATTTAACCGCCTGAAGCTGGTCTCGTGGCTTGGGTGTGATCGTGACCGGCTTGTTCGTTAGGGCGCCAGTGGGACACGCAGCGGCGCACTCTCCGCAAGAAACACAGGTGCTTTGACCCATTGGCAGATCAAGATCGAATCCGATGCGCGTTGTATAGCCCTTGCCGCTACGGCCAATCACGTCATTGGACTGTACATCGTTACAGGCGCGGATGCACCGATCGCAGAGAATGCACGCCTGATGTTCTACCGCGATGACGGGGGAGGAATCATCGCGGCCACGCCCATTGCCTGAAGCGAATCGGCTGTCGGCGAGACCCTGTTCAGCTGCCAATTGCAGAAGTTGATTGTCGGCGGTGGCACGCTGCCGGGGGTCTTTTTCGGCTGGCGGTTGGTCGGCTAGCAGTAGCTCGGTGAGCATACGTCGATGGCGATCGATCGACGGGTCCGTAGTACGAACGGTCATCCCCGGGTGGATCTGGCGGACACACGCAGCTGCCAGTACCCGTTCGCCAACATCCACGACGCACATCCGGCAGACGCCGACGGGCTGGTATCGCGGATCATGGCACAGGACCGGCACGTTGATTCCGGCGATTCGGGCCGCTTCCCAGATCGTGGCGCCCTTCGGTGCCCGGACGATCTTTTCGTCGATAGTTAGCTCGATTTCTTTGGGCATGTGTTGCCGGATCCCGGTTCTGCTATTACGAAACTTCCTCGCATTGTATCGCCAGCAATCTGTTGATGGAAAATACCGCGAGTTTGATCCCAGATGTGGCGGGCGGCTTCAAGCCTCTCCGGCGTATCGCCGTGACTTAAATACAGCACATTGTGGCTGGTATGAGGCAGCCGTGGAGCGTAACCGCCTGGACCGATGATCGCGTCTACAATCGTCTGAGCAGTGATATCCGATTGAGTCAACCTTTGAGTAAATCTGTCAAGTCGGTGGACATACTGAGGGCCAAGCGGTTTCCCAATCGCCGCCAGCGATAGTACAAGGATGCACCGATCAGTTTGGGGGCCAAAGACGGGCTCGGATTCCGCGGGCATCTTCAATAAACGCTTGCGGGCGCCATCCGCCTTGATCAGAATCACCGCCTCCGGTGCTGCGGCGCTGATTTGTTCGATCTGGCTCGGATTGATGCCCCGGTACATGTTTGGCCCCCACTCGCGCCCAACGAGCACAACGCGGTGGCGTTGAGCCAGTTCATTCGTTAGTTGTTGTGGCCAGTTGTGGTACCGTTTGAGCACGAGCGTTGAGATCGATTCCGAGTCACCGCTGCGATGCAGGTTGGTAGTGCTGGTCAGTACCACGACTCGCCCGGCTTCTTCTAGCTCTTGGCCTAGTCGGCTCATCAGGCTGTGCTTGCCGCCAGCACCGATCACGGCAACGATGTCACCGCTCTGGACGCCGATGATATTGCTGAGCAGGTTCATGCACTTCAGACAAGGACAATAAAAGAGTGTGAAACAACCTATGTTCCATCTCTAGTTCCAGAGGCGAATCGGGAAGAAAGCCCTACCGTCTTCGTATCTTGGATTCTATAGATCTCCAGTTTTGAGATCGAACCCAGCTTGTGCCAATGCGGCATGATAGTCCTCGGGGTGATTGCAGTTGCGCAGTGAATCCAATTGTGGATCCACACCAATCAATTCCGACGATTCGACAATTCGGACATCGGTCTGCTCGAAGAGAAATGCTGGGCGTAGACGATTGGTGGCGAGTAACGCCTCAACGTAAGGTAGCACTTCGATACGGTATACCGCGGCCAGCGGATGATGGTAGCCCCCGACCCGGGGGACTGCGATGTGATGGTTGTTCAATAGCTCCACCATTTTTCGGACAAAAGCCGCACGCAGCAGTGGCACATCGCAACTGCAGACGTATACTGCATCACACTCGGCTTGCAGGGCTCCGAGACCGGCGGCGAGCCCTTCAAGCGGGCCACGATCGGGTACGGCATCGCTCGTTTGTCGAACGCCGGGTGGTAATGGCGGTAGCGATTGTCCGGGGGCAGACACGACGACAATTGGGGCAACTACTTGCTGTAGGATCCGTACCACGCGGTGTAGCATAGTTTCGCTACCAAAATGAAGGTGAGCTTTGGGCTGCCCCATACGGCGACTGTGACCTCCGGCCAGTACAACGGCACCTGTTCTCACTGTGTCCGCATGGGTCAAAGCGGCGTCGCCTAAAAGGGGTTGGATTGCGTCAGTGGACGTGAAGGGCCACATCCTGCGGGAAACGATCGATGACCGATAGGACCGGCGCGATCGCTACTTGGCCGAGGCCGCAGATGCTCGTCTGAAGCATTGTTTCAGCTAGTTCGTTCAGCAGTTGTAACTGAGTGTGGTCACCGCCTTGCGCGAGGATCCGTTCCAGCATCGCCACCGCTTTTTCGCTGCCTACACGGCACGGGACACACTTGCCGCATGACTCGTTGCGGAAGAAGCGGCTGACATTCGTTGCTAGGGCCAGTAGATCGGTGCCTTCGGCTACGACGAACAATGCGCCAGAGCCAAGCATGCTGCCGGCTTGGGCGAGATGGTCGAAATCTATCGGTGTATCGGCGTAGTCCGCAGGTAGGAAATTGCTGCTGGCTCCTCCAGGGGCGAAAGCCTTTAGTTCCGCACCGTTCAGAACTCCGCCAGCCAGATCGATCAGGTCACGGACCGTTGTTCCCATAGGGATCTGGTAAACGCCGGGTTGATTGACGTGCCCGCTCACGCTGATGAATTTGAACCCGGTACAGCCGTTAACGCCAATTGATTTCCACCAAGAAGGGCCTCGGTTCAGAATCGCTGGAACCGCGGCAAATGTCTCCACGTTATTGATCAGCGTGGGTTTTCCATGTAGGCCTACTTCGCCAGGATAGGGGGGTTTGTTGCGCGGCTCACCTCGCTTGTCTTCCATGCATTCGAGAAGTGCTGTTTCTTCGCCCAAGATATAGCCGCCTGGTGAGGTGAATATCTCGATATCGAACGCATCTGTGAGTACGCCGCGGGAACGTGCGTTGTCCAGTTCTGCCGCGAGCCGTTGCCGTTCTGGTTCATACTCGTGACGAATAAAAACGTAACCGGTTCGGGCACCGATGACATTTGCTGCGATTGCCATTGCCTCCAGCACCAGATGCGGCCGCTCAGCAAGAATGGCTCGGTCCTTGAAGGTCCCCGGCTCCGATTCGTCGGCGTTGCAGATGACATATTTAGTTGGGTCACTCTGCCGGGCCACCAGGTCCCATTTGCGCCCCGTGGGGAAAGCTGCGCCACCCATGCCGCGCAGCCCACTGTCTTGCAATGCGCCGGTTACGTTCAGCAGTTCACCGGCGCGCAACCGTTGCAGAACACTGTATCTCTCAGAGACATTGTCGTATGCGTCGTAGGGCCAGTCTGGGCCAGAGGCATCGGTCAGTACGGCAGGAATACATTGCGGATCCCGGGCCATCTGCATGATCCGGTCAGGGTCACAGGGCTCTAGGGGCATATCATTGATCGCCACCGCCGGGGCTTTTTCACAACGGCCAAGGCAGGAGACAGTATCTACTTCGACATTGTCTGTGAGGGCTAAGGCACGCAATTTTCCGCACAAGGCGTCGCCCCCGCCGGCCAAGTGGCAGGCCATGTCACGGCAAACGGCGACATGCGCACTGGGCGGTGGTTGGGTCCGGAAGTGTGGGTAAAAGGATACGAGAGCCTGAATTGCGTGCAGCGGAACGCTGCGCTGCGCCGAAAGTTCGCGCAGAGTCGATTCGCTGAGGTGCCCGTGTTCGGTCTGCAGGTCGTTCAGTGCGGCAATTAGCGACATGGCATCACAATCTTGCTCGGGGGCCGATCAGCGAACATCGCAACGAGTATGCTCGCCCGTCAATCCCGTGTCAAAACGTTGTAGGGCCTAATCGGGATGGCGATACGCAGGTTCGAATTTATTTAATCGGGCAACTGGTCAATTTCGTCCTGAAGAATGGCAATCAGAGGTTCCAGAGTGGAAAGGGTAAAATCAAACTGGATTCCGGCGGCATCAAACAGCTGTGGCAGCGGTCGTGTGCCACCGAGAGCTAGAGCTTGGTGGAAATCGGCTAGGGCCGCTTGCGGATTATTGCGGTATTTTTGCCATAATTGCAGTGCCCCAAGCTGGGCGATCCCGTACTCAACGTAATAGAACGGCGCGTGGAACAAGTGTCCCTGACGATGCCAGAGCGATGTTCGCGCCGCCTCGTAGCCACTCCAATCCACCACCGAGCTTTGAAAGCGGCTTAGTAGGCCAATCCATGCCCGGTGCCGCTGGATGCGGGTGTGTTGCGGGTGGGTGTACAGCCAGTGCTGGTATCCGTCGATCACTGCCATCCACGGGAAGAATCGAATAATACCTTCATACAGGTTTCTTTGTGCCCGTGCTAGCTGATCCGGGTCTGGGTAAAAAACGTCTAGCTTGTCGACCGACAGAAGTTCCAGGGTCATACTTGCGACTTCACAGAACTCCAGCGGAGCTCGGCGCAGAAAGACCAAGGGTTCCGGGAGCGATCTGACGAAGTGAAAAGCGTGTCCGGCCTCATGCAACAGCGTCTCCACATCGCGATGTACGCCAGCTGCATTCATAAAGATAAACGGTTCGCCGGATTCTTCTAGCGAGGCCTGGAACCCTCCGGCTCGTTTGCCTTTTCGACTGTCCAGATCGAGGTTGTGCCGGTACTTTAGCGTCGCGAACCGTTCTCCCAGTTCCGCCCCAATGCGATGGAGAATCGTGGTGCAGCCTTGGAGCAGGCCCGAGACGTCATCGGCGTCAAATGGGCGTAGCGGAGGCCGGCCAAGTGGGTCTACGGACTCATCCCATGGTCGTAACTGGTCGACACCCAGATGTTGGCGCCGGCGTTCATCTAGGGCCGCAACCCGTGGTATACAGACCTGTTCAATCGCATCGGCAAATTCGATGCACTGCTGCGGGGTGTAGTCGAATCGGTTTTTCGCCTGCCAGGCCCAGTCCCGAAAGTTCTTTTTGCCGGCGTTCTGGGCTATCTGGACCCGTAGGTCAAACATGCGATCAAATAAGCCATCAATCTGGTCCTGATCGTTCAGGCGACGCTGGGCTGAGTGTTCCCAGGTTTCTTGGCGCACGGCACGGTCCGGCTCTTCTTGGAATCTGGCCAGCTGTTGTAGTGTGTGCAGTTCCCCTTTGTAGTCAACCAGCATTGCCCCAATGAGTTTGTCGTATTCACTGTTGAGTTTAGTCAGTTCAGTTTGCAGGGGGATATTCTTTGGGCGAAACAGTTCTATGTCGGCATGCCAACCACGCAGAAGTACCTCGAAACGCGGTCCGCTCAGTTCATGATTCAGAGGGGAATTGACAAATCGGCGTTTCAATTCGAAATCCAGAGGCGTGACTTTCGGCTCGATTTGTTCAACGAAATGCAGATAGGCAAGTTCAACGTCAGGGTCGTCGGTGTGACAGGCGTGCTCGATATAGCAGCGAGTGCCGTATTCATCGATCACGCTGCTCAGTTCACCCCAGTCCTTCAGCCACTGCTGCAGCCCTCTAATATCGTGGAGGGGCCGCTGCTGAAGCTCCCGATATAGGGGCTGGAGTTGCTCCCAGGCGGCGCAATCCAACTGGGGCGGGCAAAACTGACGAGCTGTGGCAGAAGCAAGCACGGCAGAATTCTACCTAGCCTCAAGCCAAGCGTATTGGCAGCTCTTGTGCCCCTGGGCGTGCTGTCGATGCTCCGTCATTTGGGGCGATTGCGTTAACAGAATTCGCCCTCCGCTCTTTTGTGAGTATCTGAGTCCTGCCAGACGTACTCCGACAGGAAGCCCGCTCATTTTGCTTGCAGCGGTGGTAACCGGATGGCACTACGCGACCGGTGGCTAGGTAGGTATGGCACTGGCTTATGGGTACTACCGAATCGAAATTTGGTTGAACATCCGCCCCCACCTCAGGATTTGTCGCCAGAAGATGTTCCTAGTGGCTCTGAGGGCAGCCCAGTTACGTCGGAGGAAGCCCGCAGCGGCTCTTCGTGAGTCGTGGGCGTAGAAGAAACGGCATATCCAGTCCCTCCCGATTGAACGTATTAATTTCTGAGCTATGCGATTGAACCCAGAGCTGAAACATTTAGCGATAGGCTAAGCCGTTGATCGATGTGCAGCGGTGCTGTAGCTTGGCCAACTCACGGGTATCGATAGGGGACGCTATGGTCGAGTGATTTTCAGAATCATGTTTTGGATCAATCGTCGCTGGTGTGATCGGCTTGAGCTCAGCCGTGTGCAGTAATGCCGTACTGAACCATTGCTCCGAATCGTCGTTGAAGTGATACCAGCCGATTACGGTCAGGGTCATGCCAAGTGTAGCGAACATGAGCGTGTATCCGAGGGTCTGACGGGTGCGTGTGCAGCTGTGCATGGCAGGATCCTCTTGTTGGTTGGCGGGTACATTGTCTCCGTCTTTATTTGCACACCTCCGGGCGAGATGCCTCATGGATACTCCAGCCGCCAAGGCGGTCAAATGCGATGTGCCCGCTCGGACCCGAAGATCACTGGCGTGGTGGAGATGTCGGGGTTGTAACGGCGATGCGGCGCCAGCCGTGCGGGTTCGAGGTGATCACTGAAAAAGTTATTGGGAGTTGGGCGACTCGCTGGGGCCTTCGAGTTTTTGCTTGAGCCCTCGCATCTGCATCGGCAGGCCGAATAGATCGATAAATCCGCGGGCCGCGGTCACGTCGTAATCATCCATCGCGAAGCTGGCTAGGTTCATGTCGTACAAGCTGGTGGGCGAGTCGGCACTGACCGCTTGGGCCCGTCCCTTGTACAGCTTGATATTGACTCGCCCGGTGACAACCTCGTTGGCCCGGTCCATGAATGCCTGCAGGGATTCACGAAGTGGATGAAACCACTGGCCGTAATAGGTCAATTCGGCGTAGCGAGTCGCCAACCGAAGCTTCTCATGGTACAGATCTCGCTCCAAGCACAGTTGCTCCAAAGCCTTATGGGCTTCGTAGAGTATGGTGCCGCCTGG
>Ga0310123_10001254_pt1 | contig 21352 bp, 22 predicted proteins | sample CB6_AW_1057_MG_FD_203505 | JGI IMG/M metagenome (GOLD analysis project Ga0310123, IMG submission 203505) | Marine microbial communities from Western Arctic Ocean, Canada - CB6_AW_1057 | ecosystem: Environmental > Aquatic > Marine > Oceanic | place: Canada: Western Arctic Ocean | collected... | reverse complement strand
GGCGGCCGAGCGCGGCGTCGCGGTCGGCCGAGCGAGCGCGGCCGGCCAGAACCTCGCGCGTACCCTGCAATCCCGTCCGGGCAACCTGGCCACTCCCCTCCATCTGGCCGAGCAGGCAGAAGCGATGGCGCGCGAGGTCGGCCTCGAGATCGAGGTGTTCGGGATGGAGCGGATCCGCAGCGAGCGGATGCACGCGTTGCTCGCGGTCAACCAAGGCTCGGAGCAGGAGGCGCGCTTCATCGTCCTGCGCCACGCTGGCGCGCGCGCCACGGACCCGTGGGTCGCGCTGGTGGGGAAGGGGCTGACCTTCGACGCCGGTGGCATATCCATCAAGCCCGCGCAGGGGATGGAGGACATGAAGTACGACATGTCCGGCGGAGCGGCGGTGATGGGCGCGATGCGCGCCGCCGCGGAGCTCCGACTCCCGCTCAACGTCGTCGGCCTGATCCCGTCCACGGAGAACCTGCCCTCGGGCAGGGCGCTCAAGCCGGGGGACATCATCCAGACGCGCGGTGGCAAAACCGTCGAGGTCATCAACACCGACGCCGAGGGGCGCCTCATCCTCGCTGACGCGCTCGACTACGCGAGAGGGCTCGGGGTGCACGCCATCGTGGACCTGGCCACGCTCACCGGCTCGGTGGTGATCGCGCTCGGCCACCACGCGATCGCCGTGCTCGGCACCGACGAGGGGCTGGTCGAGCAGGTGCGCAGCGCGGGCGACCGGGCTGGGGAGCGGTGCTGGCCGCTGCCGCTCTGGAGCGGGTACCGCAAGCAGCTCAAGAGCGAGGTGGCCGACCTGATGAACGTGGGCGGACGGCCGGGGGGGACGATCACGGCCGCGTGGTTCCTGCGCGAGTTCGTCGGGGACGTGCCCTGGGCGCACCTCGACATCGCGGGCACGGCGTACGGCACCGAGCCGACCCCCTATCAGCGCAAGGGCGCCTACGGGGTGCCGGTCCGCCTGCTCGTGGAGTGGCTCCGGGGCCGAGTCGCGTGAAGCTCGCTTGGGCGGTCGCGGCCCTGCTGGCCGCGGCCTCCACCCTGCAGTCCCCCGTCGAGGCGCAGCAGCCTGTGGCCGACACCATCCCGGACTCGCTCCGCGTCTACCGGGTGCCCGAGGTCGAGGGACGCCCCCCCGCCGGGGTCGCGACCGCGGTCTGGATATTCGAGCGCGCTGACCTGCTCGCCCTGCGTGGGCTCTCGCTCGCCGACCTGCTCGCGCAGGTGCCCGGGATCACGCGTCTGCGCGGCGGCGACTACGGGGCGCCGGAGACAGTCACTGCGTACGGGCTCGCCGGGGGAGGCATCCGCCTCTTCTGGGACGGCTTCGAGCAGATCCCGCTGCACGGGTCGGTCGCCGATCTCTCCCTGATCGGCCTCGGGGGCGTCGAGCGCGTGCGCGTCGAGCGGCACCCGGGCGAGCTGCGGGTGGAGCTGACCAGCTTACACGGCGACGAGGAGCCCCGTCCGGCGTCCCTCATCGAGGCGGGCACCGGCGACCTCGATACGAACTTCTTCCGGGGATCGTTCGTGCACCCGCGCGCGCTGGGCGGCAGCCTCGGCCTCGTGCTCGACCGCGTAGACACGAACGGCCCGAATCGGGAGGAGGGAAACCGCATGGGCGGATGGCTCCGCTACACTAGGCATTGGGGCGACGACCTCGCGCTCACGGCCGAGGCGCGGCGCATGAAGTCGGGCGCGGCGATCGAGGGCTTTCCCGGCGAGGCCACGCGCACCGATTGGGTGATGCGCGCCCGCTGGCGCCCCCTTTCCGGGCTGGTCCTCCAGGGCTATACGGGTCGCTCTACGCTGGACGGGCTCGAGCGTCCGGACCGCTTACCGGTGGTTCGCGGCCGCGCGCAGCACGGCATCACGGCGGACCTCGTGCGCGGACCCGTGCGGGCGAGCGGCGCGCTGCGTGCCCTCGGCGGAAACGACCTCCCTTCGTTCTCGGGCGACCTGTCGGTCACGGCGGAGCTCCCTGAGCTGGGAGGTGCCGTCGCGAGCACCTCGCAGGAGCTCTGGAACGAAGCGACCGTCGGGCGGGTCAGCCTGGCCGCCTGGAGCCGCCCCCTGTTCGGTGTCTCGATCTTCGGAGGCTGGGAGTCGGGCACGCGTGGAGTGCCGCTCTACCCGCTGCCGCCGGAGATCCCGGAGTCGTCCGCGACGGCCGTTCCCGAGCCGGAGCCGGGAGTCCGCTTCCACGCGCGCACCGCTCTTCGAGCGGGGGCCCGGTTCGCCTGGCGGAGCGTCGATCTGTCCGCCGCGCGCGTGGCGCTCGAGGGCGACAGCCTGCCGCTGTTGGGGCTCCCCATGGACCGCGCGGGGGAGCTGCTCGGAGGGATCGAGCGGACGGGAGTGGAGCTATCCGTTCGCGCCGGGATTCCCTTCGTGTCGGACGGCTTTGCGCTGTTGGGTGCGGTCACGCTCTGGGACGAGCCGGCCCGTTATCTCCCGGAGCGCAGCTACCAGGCGGCGGTGGTCTTCCACGACCTGTTCTTCCCGAGCCGTCAGCTCGAGGTCTGGGCATCGCTCGGGGTCGAAGGGAGGGATCCGATGCTGGTTCCGGTCGCCGATCCGGAGCTTCCGGACGCGGTGCCCGCCACCGTTCCCTTCTATCAGAGCTGGCACGGATTCGTGCAGGTCCGGGTGCAGATGTTCCGGATCTTCGTGTCGTGGGAGAACTTCACGATCCGCCGCAACAATCAGGACTTTCCCGGACGGGTATTGCCGATCACCCGCGGCACCTACGGCGTGCGCTGGAGCCTCTTCGACTGAGACGCTATACAGGCAGAGCGCGGGGAGCGCCGCAGAGCACGAGCCGGTGCTGCACGTGGCCTTGGACCTGGACGACGAGGGCTGGAAGCTGGGACTCACGACCGGGCTGCAGCGTCCGAGGGAGCGCACGCGGTATCTGGTGTTCGGCATTCCGCCGGCACGAACACCTCCCCTCTGGGGGCAGCCGCGGTTAGCTTGAGGCCGGCCTGCACGGACCACCGGAGAGCGGGAGCGCGATGATCCGGAGCATGACCGGCTGGGGGGAGGCGGAGCGGGAGACGCCCGCCGGACGCCTCCGGGTCGAGATCAAGACGGTCAATCACCGGCACTTCAACGCCAACCTGCGCACGCCGTACGGGTTCGACCGGTTCGAGTCGGACATCCAGGGCTGGCTGCGCCCCTGGATCGCGCGTGGGCACGTGAGCTACTCGCTCTCCCTCGAGCGCAACGGTGGGCTGGCGGCCGAGCGGCTGCCGGAGCTGGATGTGGTGCGCGCGAACCACTACTGCGACCTGATCCGGCGGCTGAAGCAGGAGCTGGGGCTGGCGGGCGAGGTCGAGGTCGGGCACCTGGTGCGTTTCGCCGATGTCTTCCGCGTTCCCGACCAACGCCCCACTGACGCGGACGTGGACCCCGAGGTGCTGCGCGGGGTGACGGAAGAGGCGCTCCGCGCGGTTGTGGCCATGCGGGAGAGCGAGGGACGGCGGCTCGCCCGGGATCTCGAGGCCCGGCTGACCGCGATCGCGGCCGAGCTCGACCGCATCGCGGAGCGCGCGCCGGAGCGGCTCGTCGCGGAGCATGACCGGCTGCGGGCGGCGGTGTGCGAGCTGATCGGCCAAGAGAACGTGGACGAGGAGCGGCTCGCCCGTGAGATCGCGTACCTCGCGGAGAAGTGGGACATCAACGAGGAGTTGGTAAGGTTCTGCGCGCACGTGGAGCATTTCCGCGAGACGTTGGCCGCGCCGGTCGAGGAGCCGGTCGGCAAGCGGCTCGGATTCCTGGTGCAGGAGATGCACCGAGAGGCGAACACGATCGGAGCCAAAGCGAACGACGCCGCCATCGTGCGCGCCTCGGTCGCGATCAAGGAGGAGATCGAGCGCCTGCGCGAGCAGCTGGAGAACGTCGAGTGATCGACCAAGGCCATCCTCAAACGAAGCGCGCACGGCCGATCGTGCTGGCCGCCCCGAGCGGGACGGGCAAGACCACGATCGCGCACCGACTAGTGGAGGGCACCGACGAGTTCGTGTTCTCGGTATCCGCCACCACGCGCACCCCCCGCAAGGGTGAGCGCAACGGGATGGACTACGAGTTCATGGCGCACGACGAGTTCGAGGCCGTCGCCTGGCGCGGCGGCTTTGCCGAGTGGGCGGAGGTGCACGGCAATCTCTACGGCACGCCCCGCCGCACTCTAGAGGAGGCGACCGTGCGCGGAGAGTTCGTCGTGCTGGACATCGACGTGCAGGGCGCGTGGCAGATCCGCGCGAACTTCCCGGATGCACTGCTCGTGTTTGTGATTCCGCCCTCGGCCGAGGTGCTGGTGTCCCGCCTGACCAAGCGCGGGACCGAGGCGGACGAGGAGGTGGTACGGCGCCTGCGCAATGCGCGCAGGGAGCTTGCGCGCGCGGCCGAGTTCGACCACGCCGTGGTGAACGACGATCTGGAGCGGGCGGTCGAGGAGGTGCGCACGGTCGTCCGCACGGGCGGTACCCGGAAGGACGGGGACGTCGCGGCGCGGATCGCGGCACTGACCTCCGAGATCGACCGGGTCCTGGAGGAGCGGTATCAGAACGTGGGCGCCTAGCGACCTGCTAAGGCTTGGCGCCGCGCGTCATCACCAAGGGTTCCATCACCGAAAAACAAGAGAGAGAAGGAAGAACTCCATGCGAGTATTCACTCCCGACGATGTCGCCGCCTCGACCGGCAGCAAGTATCTGGGCGTGCTGGTCACCGCAAAGTACACCCGCGAGCTCAACTCGCTCCCGCGCGAAACCCTCCCCCTGGGCGAGGAGAAGAAGCTCACCACCCGCTCGCTCGAGGCGCTCACCTCGGGTCAGATCGAGTTCCGGTTGGTCAAGCGGCGGCGGCGAGAAGAGCCGGCGCTCTGACGGACGCAGGCCAAACGGGCCAGCGTGCACGGTTGACCGCCCCCATCCTCTCCCCGCGCCGCCCTTGGCAGGGCCGGCGCGTCGTCCTGGGGGTCAGCGGGGGAATCGCCGCCTACAAGGCGGTTCAGATTGCGCGTGATCTCACCCGGCTGGGCGCGCAGGTCGACACCATTCTCACCGCAGCCGCGGAGCGCTTCGTGGGCCGCATCTCCTTCGAGGGGGTGACGGGTCGCCCTGCGCTCGGCGATCTCTTCAGCGTGGAGGGCGCAGCCCTGCACCTGCGTCTGGGCCGCGAGGCCGACGTGATCGTCATCGCTCCGGCGAGCGGCGACCTGCTCGCGCGCGCCGCGCAGGGACGCGCGGACGACCTGCTCACCACCACCCTGCTCGCGACCCGGGCACCGGTGGTGCTCTGTCCCGCCATGAACGACCAGATGTTCGCGCACCCGCAGGTGCAGCAGAACCTGGCGCACTGCCGCGACCGGCTCGGCTACCGGATCGCGGGCCCGGCCACGGGGCCGCTGGCGGTCGGGGAAGGGGAAGGTCCCGGGCGCATGATCGAGCCGGAGGAGATCATCCAGCACGTCGGGCGTGCCCTCGGCGACCGCCCTCCGCTTCGCGGGTGCCACGTGCTCGTGACCTCGGGACCCACGCGCGAGGCGCTCGACCCGGTCCGCTTCGTGGGCAACCGCTCCTCGGGCAAGATGGGGCGCGCGGTGGCCGAGGCGGCGTGGCGCCGGGGGGCGCGGGTGACCGTGGTGAGCGGGCCGGTCGCGCTGCCGCGCCCGGTGGGCGCCGAGGTGGTCTCCGTCGAGAGCGCCCGCGATATGCTCGCCGCGGTGGCTGAGCGCATCGGAGAGGCAGACGTGGTGGTCTTCGCCGCTGCGGTGGCCGACTTCCGGCCCGCCGGCGAGCAGGCCGCGAAGGTGAAGCGGGAAGGGCGGGCGGAGGTAGATCTCCAGCTCGTCGTGAACCCGGACATCGCCGCGGATACGCGCGCGGCCCGCAAGCCGGGGGCGGTCGCCGTGGGCTTCGCCCTGGAGACCGAGGGGTTGGTCGAGAACGCGGGCAAGAAGATGGCGGCCAAAGGCTTCGACCTGGTGGTGGCGAACCCGGCCAGCGAGGCGGATGCCGGCTTCGAGGCGGACACCAACCGGGTGACCCTGGTGGGGCGGGACGGGCGCGCGGAGGCGCTCGCGCTCATGGACAAGGACACGGTCGCGGAGGTGGTGCTCGACCGCGTCGAGGCGCTACTGAGCGGGTCGTGAGCGACGTGCCGGAGAATGGGCCGCGCGCGCTCCTCGCCCGGCTGCTCCGGCAGCGGGTGGAGCTCGGAGCGCCCCCGCTCTTCCTCCAGGGGCTCGCGCGCGACGAGGCACTTCGCCTGGTGGGCCGGAAGGCGGCCGCGCCGCGATCCGCGGGCGCGTCGCGCCCACCCGACCCCTCCGCGGTCCCCTCCCGCCCCCTAGGTCCGCCGGCGCCCGCACCGGCCCTCGCGTCCGGAGCCGAGATCCCTGTGCTCCCCGCCGAGCACGACGCGCTCAAGGAGCTGGTGAGCGGCTGCCTGCGCTGCGGGCTCTCGCGCAGTCGCACGCAGGTCGTCTTCAACGACGGGGTCCCCAGGGCGCGGCTGATGGTGGTGGGAGAGGCGCCTGGGAAGCACGAGGACGAGACCGGGCTCCCGTTCGTGGGTGCGGCCGGGAAGCTCCTCGACCTGCTGCTGATGACGATCGACCTCTCGCGCCGGGAGTCGGTCTATATCTGCAACGTGCTCAAGTGTCGGCCGCCGGGGAATCGGAACCCGCTCCCGGACGAGATCGAGGCCTGCCGGCCGATTCTGGAGCGCCAGATCGAGATCGTGGCACCGGAGGCGATCCTCGCCGTCGGCAGCTTCGCCGGGCAGTGGCTCACCGAGACCCGGAAGCCTCTTGGTAAGCTCCGCGGCGCGGTGTACAGTTACTGTGGAGTCCCCCTGGTGTGCACCTACCATCCGGCCGCTTTGCTGCGCAACGCGGGCTGGACGCACGCCACCTGGGACGACCTGCAGCTGCTCCGCCAGGTACTCGACCGCGGAAGGTGACCGCGGCGCTCCCGACGGCACACCCGGATCCGACTCGGTTGAACCCTCTCGAGACGCTCGCGGCTACCTCCCCGATCGGGGAGGCGGGCTACGATCGGCGGCCTCCCGCGTCCGCCGAGGCTGAGATCTCGGTGCTGGGCGGCATGCTGATCGATCGCGACGCAGTCGCCCGCGCCGTCGAGCACGTCAACGACGCGATGTTCTTCCGCGAAGGCCACCGCCGGATGTTCCGGGCGATGGCTCGGCTGTTCGAGCGCGGCGACGTGATCGACGTCATCACGGTCAGCGAGGAACTCAAGAAGACCGGCGAGCTGGACGGAATCGGCGGGCTTGAGTACCTGGCGCGGCTGCTGGATGCGGTCCCCACCGCGGCCAACATCGAGTACCACGCGCGCATCGTGCGCGAGAAGGCGCTGCTCAGGCGCCTGATCGACGCCTCTTCCCAGATCATCCGCGACGTCTACGACCAGGGCGAGCGCGATGTCGACGAGATCCTCGATCAGGCCGAGTCGCGCATCTTCCAGGTGGCGCAGACGCACGACCGCGAGGGCTTCGTCTGGATCAAGGAGATCCTGTGGTCCGCCTTCGAGCGCATCGAAAAGCTCCAGGAATCGCCGAGCGGTCTCACCGGCGTGGGGAGCGGCTTTCCGGACCTGGATCACGTCACCTCCGGCTTTCAGCGCGGCGACCTGATCGTCGTGGCGGCGCGGCCGTCGATGGGCAAGACCTCGTTCGTTCTGAACGTGGCTCAGAACGCGGCCATCCGGGGCAAGGCACGCGTCGCGCTCTTCTCCCTCGAGATGTCGAAGGATCAGCTCGTCGAACGGCTCCTCTGCGCGGAGGGGCGGATCGACCTCCAGCGCCTTCGCAAGGGGCGGCTGAGCTCCGAGGAGTACCAGCGCCTCGCGACTGCCGCCGGGCACCTCAATCCAGCGGGCATCTGGATCGACGACAGCCCGGGATCGACCGTAGTCGAAATGCGCGCGAAGACCCGTCGCCTCAAGAGCGAGACCGACCTCAGCCTCATCGTGATCGACTACATGCAGTTGATGGGGAGCACCGGACGCGCCGAGAACCGGGTCCAGGAGGTGAGCCAGATCTCACGCGGGCTGAAAGCCCTCGCACGTGAGCTGGAGGTGCCGGTGATCGCCCTCTCGCAGTTGAGTCGGGCGACCGAGCAGCGGACCGGCAATCGGCCCCAGCTTTCGGACCTGCGCGAGAGCGGCGCGATCGAGCAGGACGCGGACCTCGTGATGTTCCTGTACCGTGAAGACTACTACTTGATGCAGCAGGGCAAGCTCGACGAGGCTGCCGCGGTGGAGGGCAACACCGACCTGATCGTCGCGAAGCATCGCAACGGCCCTACCGGTCTGGTGCAGCTCCAGTTCCAGAAGGCGTATACGCGCTTCGATTCCAGGGCGCGCGCGAGCACGGAGGCTCAGGCTGCTGGTGCGATGACACGTTGACCAGTCAGCCGCGATCCGTTTCGGTCGGCGTGCTGATCCCGGCCGCCGGGTCGGGAGAGCGCATGGGGGGCATGAAGAAGCCCTTCCTCAGCCTGCGCGGCGAACCCCTCCTCCTGCATACGCTACGCCCGTTTCTCGCGCATGCGGACGTCACCGCGGTGCGGGTTGCGCTCGGCGCCGAGGATGCCGCCGCTCCACCGGCCTGGCTCTGCGATCTGGACGCGCGCCTCGCCTGCGTCGCCGGGGGCGCCACCCGCACCGCCTCGGTGCGCGCCGCCCTCGCCGCGCTCCCGCCGGCCGTCGAGATCGTGGTGGTGCACGACGCCGCGCGTCCGCTGGTCACGGGCGCGATCCTCGACCGGTGCATCGCGGCCGTGGCCCTGGCCGGAGCGGGGGTGGTGGCGGGCTGGCCGGCGACCGACACGCTCAAGGAGGTGGACGGCACGGGGCGAGTGCTGGGAACCCCTGACCGGCACCGCTTCTGGCACGCGCAGACCCCACAGGCGTTTCCGCGCGCGCTCCTCGACCGCGCGTACCAGGCCAGGGACGGAAGCGAGGCCACCGACGACGCGGCGCTGGTGGAGCGCGTGGGAGGGCGCGTGGTGATGGTCGAGGGGGCCGCCACGAACCTGAAGGTGACGCGACCGGAAGACGTCGCCGTGGCCGAGGCCCTGCTGGGCATGGCCGCGCCCGGCTCGTGAGCGGAGCGTAGGGTCGCGTGGGTGCGCCGCGCGTGCTCGACCTGAGGGCGCCGCCGTACGGGGAGCGCGAGCTCGCCGCCGCCGCCACGCACGTGCTGGCCGGCGGGCTGATCGCACATCCGACCGAGACCGTCTACGGGTTCGGCGGGCTCGCCACGGACGAGGCGATCGCCGCCCTCCGGCGGCTCAAGCCGGAGCGCGCCCACCCCTTCCTGCTGCTCGTGCCCTCGCCAGCGGCGGTCGCGGGGCTGGCGTGGACGCCCGCGGCGCGCGAGCTGGCGTCCGTATTCTGGCCGGGCGCGCTCACCCTGGTGCTGGCCGATCCGTCGGGTAGCTTTCCCGCCGTCGTGCGGGGGGAGAGCGCCGGTGTTGCCGTGCGCGTGACATCGCATCCGGTCACACGGCTGCTGATGGAGCGGCTGCGACGTCCTCTCACCTCGACGAGCGCGAACCTGCCGGGGAAGCCGCCGGCGGCGTCGGCGGAGGACGCGCTCGTCGCGGCTCGTGCGGCCGGCGCCGGGGAAGAGCTATGGGTGCTCGATGCGGGACCGCTCCCTCCCTCGCAACCGTCGACCGTGGTGGACTGCATCCAGCCCGTTCCGCGCGTGGTGCGAGCGGGCGCCACGCCCGTGCACCGCTTGCGTTGCGTCATTCCGGAGATCGATGGAGAACGATAGCCGACCCGAGAGCTTCCGGCTGCTATTCGTGTGCAGCGGAAACACGTGCCGCAGCCCGCTCGCGCGGGCGCTCGCGGAGCGCAAGGTGGAGGCACGCGGGTGGCTGGTAAAGGTGCGTTCGGCGGGGGTGAGCGCGCTGAGCGGTGGCCCGGCGAGCGAAGGCTCGCTGCGCGTGGCCGCGCGCCACGGGCTGGACCTGGGTGGGCACCGCAGCCGGCCGGTGGACGAGGAGCTGGTGCGCTGGGCGGATCTGATCCTGGTGATGTCGCCGACGCACCTTCTGCGCCTGGCCGAGCTGGGCGCGGCGGGCAAGGCCGCGCTCCTCGATGCCTTCGCGCGCGGCGAGGAGGGCGGACAGGAGGAGCCGGGAGCGGTGGTGCCGGATCCCTTCGGGGGCGATGACCAGGAGTACGAGGAAACCTACCTGACTCTCGAGGACCTCATCCCGAAGGCGCTGCGGCAGCTGGAGCCGATCCTGGCCCCATGAGCCGACTGATCAGCTCGAGCACGCGCGTGGTCGCCCTGCTGGGCGATCCGGTGTCACACTCCCTCTCTCCGATCATCCAGAACGCCGCCCTCACGGAGGCGATCGCGCACGGCGGAGGGTGCGGCAACGTCACGCTGCCGCACAAGGAGCGCGCGGCCGCGGTCGTGAAGCTTCCCTCCGAGGCCGTCCGGCGCACCGGCGCGTGCAACACGTTCTGGGGAGAGCGCGGACAGATCCGCGGCGACAACACGGACGTAGAGGGCTTCCGGCGCGCGCTCGAGCGTTTTCTCGGCCGCTCGCCGCGCGAGCGCCGGGTGCTGGTGCTGGGAGCAGGCGGTGCCGCGCGCGCCGTGCTGCTCGCACTGATCGACGATGGGGTGCGCGAGATCACGCTCTACAACCGCACCGTGGACCGTGCGCGCGCGGTGAGCCGGCGCATCGGGGGCGAGCGCGTGCGCGTCGCGCACCCGGTGGAGGAGCTGAACGGGGGTCAGTTCGACCTGGTGGTAAACGCCACGCGGCTAGGGCTCGAGCCGGGCGATCCGCTCCCGCTGGAGCTGTCCTGTCTGGAGCGGGTGGGCGCCGTGTTGGATCTGATCTACGGGGACAGCGAGACCCCCTTCGTGCGCGCGGCGCGCGAGTTCGGCGTGCCGGCGGCCGACGGCGGTGAGATGCTCGTGCAGCAGGGCGCCGTTTCATTCGAGCGCTGGTGGGGGCGCGAGGCCCCGGTGGACGTGATGCGAGCCGCGCTGGAGGCGCGGCGGCGGCCGTGAGGTCCCTGGCTCCTCTGGCCGAACTCTTCCACTTCCTCCTTCCCGCCCGCTGCCTCGGATGCGCGTCCCCTCTCCCCATGGACGCGCCCACCGCCGTGCAGCGCACGCTGGTATGCGCTGCGTGCCTGTCCGCGCTGCGAGAAGCGCCCTGGCCGCGCTGTGCCCGCTGCCACTTCCCGCGCGGCACCGGACGGGTTCCCGACTCCGGATGCCTGGAGTGCGCCGGCTGGCCGGGCTGCCTCGCCGCCGCGCGTGCGAGCGCCGTGCTCGAACCTCCCGCCGACGCGCTCGTGCACGCGCTCAAGTACGGGGGGTGGCGCGGCCTCGCCGACCCGCTGGCCGCGCGCATGGCCCGCCTCTGTCCACTGCCCGCGCGCGACGCCCTGGTCGTTCCGGTCGCCACCACGCGCGGGCGGGCGCGGAGGCGCGGCTACAACCAGGCAGAGCTGCTCGCGCGGGCGTACGCGGCGCGTACGTCCGCGCCGGTGCTCGACGCCCTGACCAGGGAAGGCGAGGGACCTAGCCAGGTGGAGATCGCCCCCGACCAGCGGCGCCGCAACGTCCGGGATTCCTTCGCCGTCCGCCCAAGCGCGCGCGCCGCGGTGCGGGGTCGCGCGGTCGCGCTCATCGACGACGTGCTCACGACCGGAGCCACGGCGGCCGCCGCGGCCGAGACGCTGGAACGGACGGGCGCGCGCGGGGTTACGGTGATCGCGGTCGCGATCGCGCTGCCGGGTCGGGACGGATTGCCCTGACAGCGCGCCGTTAAAGGTTCGTTCGTCCGTCCAGACCGTAAGGAGCAACGCTGCATGTCCGCCCGTGTCGCGATCAATGGATTCGGCCGCATCGGCCGGCATGTCCTACGCTATGCGAAGCAGTTCGCCCCGGATCTGGATTTCGTGGCGGTCAACGACCTCACCGACAACGAGACCCTGGCGCACCTGCTGCGCTACGACTCCGTGCACCGGCGCTATCCCGGCGACGTCGAGGCGGTAGCCGGGGGGATTCGGGTGGACGGCGACGAGATCAAGGTGCTCGCCGCAAAAGATCCGGCCAAGCTCCCCTGGCGTGAGCTCGAGGTGGACATCGTGGTCGAGTCGACCGGCCTGTTCACCCAGCGGGACAAGGCGGCAAAGCACCTGGAAGCGGGCGCACGTAAGGTCGTCATCACCGCGCCGGCTAAGCAGGAGGACGTCACGATCGTGCTCGGGGTCAACCAGGACATGTACGACCCGGAGCGTCACGACGTGGTCTCCAACGCCAGCTGCACGACCAACTGTCTGGCGCCGGTTGCGAAGGTAATCATGGATCGCTTCGGGATGCGCCACGGCTTTATGACCACGGTGCACTCGTACACGAACGACCAGAAGATCCTCGATCTGCCGCACAAGGATCTCCGGCGCGCGCGCGCCGCGGGGCTATCCATCATTCCGACCACCACGGGGGCCGCGCGCGCGACCGCGCTGGTGATCCCGGAGCTGAAGGGCAAGCTGGACGGGATAGCGATGCGGGTCCCGACACCCGACGTCTCGATCGTGGACCTGGTGTGCGAGGTCGAGCGGGAGACCACGGTGGAGGAGGTTAACGACGCCTTCCGGACGGCGGCGGCCGGCGCCCTGAAGGGGATCTTGGGAGTCTCCGAGGAGGAGCTGGTATCGGTCGACTTCATCGGCGACAGCCGCAGTTCGATCGTGGACGCGTTGAGTACCGGTGTCATTGACGGACGGCTGGTCAAGGTGCTTTCATGGTACGACAACGAGTGGGGGTACTCGGCCCGCGTGGTCGACCTCGTCCGTTACGTCAGCGAGCGCTTGCCCGCTCACGCGCGCCGGTAGCAGACTCCGGATCCCCGGCCGGGCACCGGGATCGCATGGAGCGCCCGATGCGGCGAGCCCGGCCGGAATCCGCCGCCACGCGTGCCGTTGGCATTGGGAGGTGAGCATGGACGGAACGAATCCCGCTGAGGTCGCTGCCACGGGTTGGCGCTCCTACCGCTGTCCCGTCTGCAGTCACACGGATGGCGTACTGCTCGCGGGTGCCGACGCGGTGCTGATCCGCTGCAGCCATTGCGACACGCCCCTCGAGGTGAGCGCCAGGGGCGGCGGCCAGACCGCGGCGGCCAAGGTCGCGCCGCTCCGGCGGCCGGCGCGCGAGCGCGCCTGATTCCGGACTCCCGCTAGACCGCAGGCCGCGGCCCGAGCGAACCGCCCCCGCACCTCTCTAGTGCGCCTCCCCCGGCGCGGCAAGAGGACGGCGCGCGCCCGCGTACTCCAGGGCGATGCGCATGGACATTCATCCGGCACCCGAGCCTCTGCGGCCAGCACGAACACCCTCGAGTTCACCCCTGAGGGGCGCGCGTACCTCGAGGATCTGCGGATGACGCGCCCGCACGTGTACGTTCCCGGAGGGAGGAGCATGGAGACGCTGGCGGCCCGAGTCGAGCAGTTACCCGGGGAATCGGGCACGCTCGAGTTCGAGGTCGCGACCCGGATGCCCGACGCGCTGGTGTCCAGCGCCGACACCCTGGTGCTCGCGCTGGTGCAGCTGGACGCGGCGGGGGAGCGCGTGGCTCAGCGCCGGGTGGGGATCCCGCCGGGAGGCGAGGAAACGACGGTGCGCATCGTGGCCGACGAGGACGTGCGCACGCTGGCTATCGAGATCTTCAATTCCTCGCTGGCGTGCGCCGCGGTCATCCGCGTCCCCATCCTGCCGGAGGATGCCGGGGCGGCGGACATCACCGTTCGCTGAGGCTGTCCGGACGGCTGGTACGCGAGTTGTCGGGCCCGGGGGGCGCCCATACAATGAGGTCCCCATGACTAAGGCCTCGCTTCGGGACGTTCCGACCGCCGAGCTGCGCGGCCGCCCCGCCCTGCTCCGCGCCGATCTCAACGTTCCCCTGGAAGACAGGCGCATCACCGACGACACGCGCATCCGTGAGACCCTGCCGACGCTGCGACTGCTGGTCGAGGCGGGCGCGCGCGTGGTGGTGCTCTCGCATCTGGGTAGACCAAAGGGTCGACCGGACCCTGGCTGCTCCCTCCGGCCAGTGGCCGAGCGCCTGGGCGAGCTGCTCGCGGCCCGGGTCCACTTTCATCCGGAGCTCACCGGTCCAGGAACGCGCTCTGCCGTCGACGCGCTCGCGCCAGGCGAGATCCTGGTTCTCGAGAACACGCGCTTCGATCCCGGCGAGGAGAAGAACGACACGTCGCTCGCCGGCGCACTCGCGGAGTTCGCCGATCTCTTCGTGAACGACGCGTTCGGTGCCGCGCACCGCGCGCACGCCTCCACGGCTGCGCTGCCCGAGCGGGTACGCGCGCGCGGCGGGCGGGCGGTCGCGGGGCTGCTCATGGAGAAGGAGCTCGACCTGCTGGGCCGCCTCCTCGCCGAGCCGGAGCGCCCCTTCGTCGCGATCCTCGGCGGTGCCAAGATCTCCGGGAAGATCGATATCGTGCAGAGCCTCCTCCCGCGCGTGGACCGCCTCCTGATCGGCGGCGCAATGGCGAACACGTTCTTCCGCGCGCTCGGGCTCGATGTGGGCGCCTCGCTCGTCGAGGAAGACCGGACTGAGCTCGCCCGCGTGACGCTCGAGCAGGCGGGCGATGGGCTGGTGCTGCCGGTGGACTGCGTGGTGGCCGACCGCATCGAGGGCGGAGCCGCGACCCGCATCGTCCCGCGCGATTCCGTGCAGCCGGGAGAGCGGATCGGCGACATCGGCCCCGCCTCACGTGCGCTGTTCGAGACCGTCCTCCGCCCGGCCCGCACGGTCCTGTGGAACGGGCCCATGGGGGTCTTCGAGCAGCCGCCCTTCGACGAGGGGACCGTCGCGGTGGCACACGCGGTTGCCGGCGCCACCGAGCGAGGCGCGCTCACGGTTGCAGGGGGCGGGGATTCGGCCGCGGCCGCGCAGGCCGCGGGAGTGACGGACCGCCTGAGCCACGTCTCGACCGGGGGCGGCGCCTCGCTCGAGTTTCTGGCGGGGGATCCGTTGCCGGGTGTGGCCGCGCTGAGCGACCGCTGAGTTGCCCGTGAGCCACCCGTGAGCGCGCCCCGCCCCCCCGTCGTGGTTGCGGCCAACTGGAAGATGCACAAGGGGCCGGACGAGGCCCGTGCCTTCTTCCGCGCGCTGGCGCTCCGGAGGGAGCGCGGGCATCCCGAGGTGCTCGTCTTTCCACCGGCCGTCTCGCTCGCCGCCGCGCGCGAGGCCCGCCCACAGCACGTCGGCCTCGGTCTCCAGAACATCCACCGGGAGGACGCGGGGGCGTTCACGGGCGAGCTGTCGGCGCCGCTCGCGCTCGCGGCGGGTGCCACGCACGTGCTGGTGGGGCACTCCGAGCGGCGCCAGCTGTTCGGTGAGACCGACGCCGAGGTGGCGCGCAAGGCCGCGGCCGCGCTCCGCCACAGTCTGGTCCCGCTCGTCTGCGTGGGGGAAACGTTGCCGGAGCGGAAGGCAGGACGGGTCGACGAGGTGATCCTGAAGCAGCTCGACGCCGCGCTCCGAGGATTGGGAAGGGGAAGCGCGGGATCGGACTTCCTGATCGCGTACGAGCCGGTGTGGGCGATCGGGACCGGCGAGACCGCCACACCCGCGGACGCCAGCGCCGCGCACGCCATCCTGCGGGGGCTCCTCCGCGAGTGGCTCGGCGGTGAGGGCTCCCGCGTGTCCATCCTGTACGGGGGGAGCGTCAAGCCCGACAACGCCCGGGAGCTCATGGCAGCTCCGGAGGTGGACGGGGTGCTGGTCGGCGGGGCGAGCCTCGACGCGGACCAGTTCGCCGCGATCGTGGACGCCGCCCCCGAACGTTGACGGCTCTGCCGCCTCCGGCGACGTTTCGGCTCTTCGTTCGCCACCAGAACCCCGATCCCTCCGATGTACGGACTGCTGCTCACACTCCTGGTCTTGGACGGCTTCTTCCTGGCCGTCGTGATCCTGCTCCAGTCCGGGAAGGGTGGGGGGCTCGCCGCCATGGGCGGGGGTGCGGCGGCCAGCGAAGGGATCCTGGCGGGAAGGCAGGCCACCACCGTGCTGACCCGTGCGACCTGGGCGGGCGGGACTCTCTTCATGGTGCTCGCGCTCGTGCTCTCGATCCTGTCCTCGCGGGCGCAGGCTCCAGCCTCGATCCTCCAGCAGGACTTCCAGCCGTCGGCCCCGGCCACGGCTCCCGAGCCCGTCCTCCCGAGGCTCGAGGGCGGTGCGCCCGTGCCGGAGGGCGCCGCGCCGGCCCCCGAGGCGCGCTGATCCGGCGCTCTGCCGCTCCCGCTGTCCCCTCGTCCGGAATCCCACGCTCCGCGCGCGACGCGCGCAGCGTAGTCCGGATCCGCCGCGCAGGAGGCGGGTAGCCGCACACGGCTTACCCGCGGGTTGCGGCGACCCCGGAGAACGACGAGTTCGCAGACACTAGCGGAGGAAGCGTGGCCAGGATCGAGGTCCCGATGCCTCAGATGGGAGAGTCCATCGCCGAGGGCACGGTATCGAAGTGGCTCAAGGCGGTCGGCCAGCCGGTCGAGCGCGACGAGCCGATCCTCGAGATCTCCACCGACAAGGTGGACGCGGAGATCCCCGCGCCTGCCTCGGGCACGCTGGTCGCGATCGAGGTCCAGGAGGGGGAGACCGTCGAAGTCGGGACGATCGTCGCGTACATCGACCCGGAGGCGCCGCCCTCATCCAACGGTGGTGCTCCCGCCGGAGAGGCGGAGGAGGCCGCCCCGGCCGCGGCAAAGGCCATGGCCGATGGGAAGCGCGCCGTGCCGGAGCCCGTGGAGACGGAGGCACCGGTCGACCAGGGATCGGCGCAGCCGGCCGCGGCCACCGCTCCTGCGCCCGTCGCCGCGCCGAGCGAGGGGGACGAGGCGAGGGAGCAGCAGCCCGCCGGCGACGCCGAAGAGCGGCTGCCTGTGCGCAGCACGCCGGTCGTGCGGAGGATCGCGGAGGAGCACGGTGTGGATCTCGCCCAGGTGGAGGGTACGGGACACGCGGGACGCGTCACAAAGCAGGACATCCTGGCCTACATCGAGTCCGGTAAGGCCGCGGAAGCGGCGGCTGAGCGTGCCGCCCCGACTCCCTCACCTCCCGCGGCGGCCCCCGCTCCGCTCGCGCCCGAGCCCGCCGAGGCCGCACCGCCCGCGCCTTCCGACTTCTGGAAGGCGTTCTATGGACAGGTCCAGCACCCCGAGTTCCCGGTGCGCGAAGGCGACCGGGTCGAGCCGATGGACAAGATCCGCCGGCTCACCGCCGAACACATGGTCGTGGCCAGGCGGATCGCTGCCCACGTGCACTCCTTCATCGAGATCGACTTCACGGCGATCGATCGGGTCCGGAAGGAGAACAAGAAGGCGTGGGAGGAGCAGGGTGCCCGGGTGAGCTACACCGCCTTCGTCGCGTGGGCCGTGGCGCGCGTGCTGCGCGAGTTCCCGCATCTGAACGGCACCATCTCGGGGGGAAACATCATCTACCGGGGAAGCGTGAACGTCGGGATCGCGGTCGACCTAGACCCGGGCCTGATCGTTCCGGTGGTGCGTGACACAGACCACCTGAGCCTGCTCGGCGTGGGGATGAAGATCATCGACCTGGCGGAGCGGGCGCGCAGCCGCCAGCTCGCGCCCGAGGAGATCCAGGGCGCCACGTTCACGATCACGAATCCGGGGGTGCTGGGCACCGTCGTCGGGATGCCCGTCATCCCCAAAGGCACCTCGGCGATTCTTGGAACGGGTGCGATCGAGAAGCGGGTTGTGGTGATCGAGGATCCCGTCACCGGGACGGACGCGATGGTGATCCGGAAGCGCGCGCTCTTCTCCCTCGGCTACGATCACCGCTTGGTCGATGGCGCCGACTCCGCGCGCTTTCTGTCCCGGCTCAAGCGGGTCCTCGAGGAATTCCCGGCGGACGCATGAGCGCGGTGGCCGGCCCGGCGCGGGCGGCGCGTAGGGGAGCCGTGGCCACGGCGCTGCCAGCGCTCGCGGTGCGCCGGTTGGGTCGGGTCGACTACCGCGACGCGCTCGTCCTCCAGGAAGAGCTCGTCGCTGCGCGGCGCTCCGCGCGCATTCCGGATACGCTGCTCCTGCTCGAGCATCCGCACGCGATCACGCTCGGCAGCGCGACGGACCCCGCGCACGTGCTGATCGGCCAGGAGGAGCGCACCGCGCTCGGCATCGCCCTGCACGAGAGCGGTCGCGGGGGCGACGTCACCTACCATGGTCCCGGTCAGCTGGTCGGCTATCCCGTCCTCGCGCTCGAGGAGCCACGCCGCGACCTGCATCGCTACTTGCGCGATCTGGAGGGGGCGCTGATCGACGCCCTCGCCGGGCTCGGCGTCGAGGCGGAGCGGGCCGTCGGGCTCACCGGGGTCTGGACCGCCTGCGGCAAGATCGCCGCGATCGGTGTGCGCGTCTCGTCCGGCTGGATCACCTCCCACGGCTTCGCGCTCAACGTCGCGACGGACCTCTCCTTCTTTGGCACGATCGTGCCGTGCGGAATCACGGACCGGCCGGTCACCTCGCTCGAGCGTGAGCTCGGACGTGCGGTGCCGATGGCGGAGGTAGAGGAGCGCGTCGCGGGCGCGCTCGCGACGCGCTTCGGGCGCCGCCTCGCCTGACCGGTGCCACGATCGAACCGCGGCCGAAAGATGAGGACGGCTGTCATCGGTTGCACAGACAACAGTCATTGGCCAGTGGCTCACCCGTGGGCCGGACGCGATTCGTGCGAAAGCCGGTGGTGAGGTGGAGGGGTCGCGCTCCAACAAATCACCTGTTTAGCGGCCCCTCTGCGCGTCTCGTCGCCGCGGCCGACACATGGCGTAAGTGATTGTCTGTTCATCTCGTACCACCAAGCTCGCGATGCGCAGCCCGCTTCGCTCGTCGAGCTTACACCTCATCGCTGCGCGTGGCATACTGCTCAGGCGTTCTGATGCGGCACGCCGAATCGATGGCGTTGGCCATCCCTTCGGTGATTCGGGACGCTGAGGTCGACGGGCGCGACGGCGCTCGATCGGTCGCCAGCCGGGCCTTGGATACCTGGGCTGGCCTTCGGAGCGGTCGCTGGACTCCGAAGTAGCCTCCGGCGCTGGGGGCACCGGGTCGCCCGACCGCAGCTGACCTAGGGAAAGGGATCGGTTTGGCCACCTGCACGTGGGTGGATCCAAGCGAACGGACCATTCCTACCAGCGGAACTGAAGCCCCGCGTCATGGCGTGTCGTGACGCGGGGCTCTGTTTATCCACCCGCTCAGCCCTCGCCCGGGGGGAGGAACTCGTAGTAGTCGATGTAGCGGCCCCGCTCCCGTTCCGCGGCGAGCCACGCGTCGAATCTCGAAGCAGCCAGCCCAGCCGAGTCGTCCTGACGTCGCGACGCGCCGATGGCGAGGTGGTTGGCGTATTCGTTCTTCGCATGCCCGTGGTGCCCGCGCACCCAGCGCCACTCGATCTCGTGCGCGGCCGCTGCGAGGTCGAGCGCTTTCCAGAGCGCGAGGTTCTCGATCCCGCCGCCCTTCCGCTTCCAACCGCGTCGCTTCCAAGCCGGCACCCATTCCGCCATCCCCTTCACAAGGTACTGACTGTCGGAGACGAACAGCACACGGCATCGCCGCTTCAGATGCCGGAGTCCCTCGAGGGCGCTGCACAATGCCATGCGGTTGTTCGTCGTGTCGGGCTCGCAGATCCAGTAGTCGCGGCGCTCCCATCGCCCGCCGGCCCAGTGCTCGATCAGGCCCGCGGCACCTCCCGGGCGCTCCCGGTCCACGTTCTGGTTGCCCAGACAGGACTCGTCGGCATGGATGTGGATGATCGGGGCGTCGGAGCTCATGTGGCGGCGCGGGTGGATGGGCGCGCAAAGCTATGGTAGGGTAGGGCTCGGCTCCACCCTGGACCCTCCCAGGGGAGCCGCTAGCTTTCGCGCGCCCCCACCCCTGACCGGAGCGCCGCCCTGAACGAGCCCACTCTGCTCCTGCTCGAGGACGGCCGGGTCTTCCGCGGGGCGCGCCTGGGCGCGCGCGGCCCGGCGTTCGGCGAGGTCGTCTTCAATACCTCCATGACCGGCTATCAGGAGATCCTTACCGATCCTTCCTATGCCGGCCAACTGGTCACGATGACCTATCCGCTGATCGGCAACTACGGCGTCAACCCGGAGGACGAGGAGTCCGAGGGGCCGCAAGTGGGCGGATTCATCGTGCGGGAAGCGGCCCGGGTGCCGAGCTCCTGGCGCGCGAGCGGTCACCTGAGCGGCTACCTCGAGCGCCACGGCGTCGTCGGCATCCGCGACGTCGACACCCGTGCGCTCACCCGGTACATCCGATCGGAGGGGGCGATGCGCGGGGTGATCTCGCCCGCGGACATGGACTTCGACGAGCTGCGCCAGCGCGTGCTCGCCCACCCACGCATGGAGGGCCTCGACCTGGCGTGCGGCGTGTCCACGGAGCGCCGCTACGAGGTCGATGCGGTCGGGCGAGAGCGCTTCCGCATCTTCGCCTACGACTTCGGGGTGAAGGCGCACTCGCCGCGCCTGCTGGCCGAGCGGGGCTGCCGGGTCACCGTGACTCCCGCCACCACCTCCGCCCAGGATGTCATCGCCGAGGCGCCGGACGGTCTCTTCATCTCCAACGGGCCGGGCGACCCGGCCGCGGTGAAGGAGGCGGCCGAGGCGATTCGGCAGCTTTCGGGCGCGGGCGTTCCGGTCTTCGGGATCTGTCTGGGGCACCAGCTCATCGCGCGTGCGTTCGGCGGAGAGACCTATAAGCTCCCCTTCGGCCACCACGGTGGGAATCACCCGGTCGAGCGGCTGGGCCACGGCACGGTCGAGATCACCGCCCAGAACCACGGCTTCGCGGTACGGGCCGGGGAGGAGAACACGGTGCCGGGCGCTCCCGGGCTCCGCGTGACCCACGTGAACCTCTACGACGGCACGGTCGAGGGAGTCGAGCACGCCGAGCTGCCGGTCTTCTCGGTGCAGTACCACCCCGAGGCCGCTCCTGGCCCGCACGACAGCCGCTACCTCTTCGACCGCTTCGTCTCGCTGATGGAGAACCGGCGGGGCTGACCGGCACCACCGACGTCTGTCGGACCCCTGCCACCCCACCACCCCCTCCACGCTCGCTTGGAATCACGTAGGTTCAACCGAGGCTTGACGTTCCGGGGCCGCGGTCGTACCGTCCCCTGCGCGTTCCCGTGCACTTTCCCGGAGACACGCATGACCAAGGCGGACCTCGTCGAGCAGGTGGCGGAGGCGATCGGCCCCGGCATCACCAAGAAGGACTGCGCGATGGTGGTCGACGGGTTCCTGAACGCCGTCAAGCGCGCCCT
>Ga0310123_10001253_pt1 | contig 21355 bp, 16 predicted proteins | sample CB6_AW_1057_MG_FD_203505 | JGI IMG/M metagenome (GOLD analysis project Ga0310123, IMG submission 203505) | Marine microbial communities from Western Arctic Ocean, Canada - CB6_AW_1057 | ecosystem: Environmental > Aquatic > Marine > Oceanic | place: Canada: Western Arctic Ocean | collected... | reverse complement strand
TTTACTCTCGAAGATCCCTGCCGCCATTGCGTGTAGCTCAGAGCATCTTGCTCCCTCTCTGATATTCTCTGTCACAGCTCTCAGCGCCTTTTCGATAGTTGACGCTACTTCAGCTTCTTTGCTATCCGGATTTCCGATACAGGCCATTCTATACATGTCACTCCTGTAGCCCTCAAAGGTACAGCCAATATCAACCTTTGCTAATGCACCTTTCTCGAGCGGGTATTCCTTGGGATCGGAATGAGCGTACTTTATCGCATCCCTTGCGAAAGTCACACCGACATGACCAATTCCAGTGGCGCCGTTCTCGAACCAGTACTTGACAAAAAACTGCCCCAACCCTCTCTCTGTCATTCCTTCCCTAAGGATCTTGAATCCTTCTATCATGCTATTATTGGTAATTTCCGAGGCTTTCCGAAGCTTTTCTATCTCCCCCGACGACTTTACACTTCGTATTTCTAAGATGTCCTTGGACACATCGACAATCTGTGCGTCACCCACACTTGCTCGGAAAAAGTCTGTGACTTTTTGATCGAGATTGATCATCATGCCATTTCCGAGTTCCATCCCAATCCTTCTGCTATCGGGAGATGCTTCCCTCAGGCTTTCCAGCAACACCCGGCCCTTATCCGCCGTTAGTAAGGTTTCGTCAGCTCTCTCCCAGTATCGAACCTTCTTCATCCATGACAGTTCCTCTCCCGTCCCATCTCCGGGAACTATCAATTGAGGTTCGATGCGATCAGAAAGGGGAACGATGACCGCTGTGGGCATAGTTCCATCCATCATCGTAAAGACCCAGTAACCCGCAAGCCACCTGATGTTTACCTCTTCTGTCAATACAACTGCGTCCAGGTCGGCTTGTGACATCGCCGCTTTTAGCTTGCTCAGTCTGTTCTCGTATTCCTGCCTGGGGAATTCAGGGAAATCGTAGTCCATCGAGGCGTCCAGTCATTCCTATTTCATCTTGTCCAATACCTTGAGAGCTACCAACTCCTACTTGATCCGTATTACTGGAGTGGAAGCTTGCAGCTCCGGCGATGATTGAAAGCCGAAGCGGATTTCAACAGTTTAGCAGATCCTCAACCCTCCTTCATTTGGTCTAATCCAAACTTTTCAGTGACGAACGTAGGTAACCCGTTTGGTGTCGCGGTTTTGAGGACGATGGAAAATTCCGAATGCTGTCCACATGGGGAAAGTAGGATACCCGGTGCTTGCCGCCGGGAGTTTCACGTTCGTGTCCTACGTTGCGGGGCTTGAAGCCGTGCCGGTGGAAAAAAGGACCGTTCCCTCTCTCTATATATCTCTTTACACCATAGGCGTTATATTCCAGAGTTCAGGGTTGCGGCGAAGTCGCCCACCCTGGGTTCACGGCGTTCAAGAAGGTTCAGGGAAAACACGGCAAGCAGTAGACAACCGCCACAGGACCGGGAATTCCTACAGTTTCATGGCCAAATTGACTGATCTGACGATCAAAAGCGTCACCACGTCTACCAAACGGATTGCTTTTCGCACGCCGATCAAGTTCGGTGGAAAAGTTGTCGTGGACGCGTTGATATTTAACGTGGATGTCGAATTGGAGACAGTGGCCGGCCAGCGCGGGCGCGGGCATGGTTCGATGCCGCTGGGCAACGCCTGGTCCTGGCCCAGTGCTACGTTGTCGGACGAACAGACGCTGGCCGCCATGCTGGAGCTGGCCGAAGTACTTGCCGTACAGGCCAACGAGTACAGTGAAAGCGGCCATCCGCTGGAAGTCACAGTCGAGTTGGCCCGCGGGCAACCGTCCGCGGCCGAGGAGATCGCGGAGCGGATGGGGCTGGCCGAGGAGATGCCACGGCTGCCGCAGCTGGTGTCCGCCAGTCCGCTCGAAGCGGCCATCTACGACGCGTACGGGCACGCGCTGCAACAAAACACCTACCATGTGCTGGGCCCGGATTTTGTGAGTGCTGATCTGTCCCGCTACTTGACACCCGAGTTTCAGGGTGAATACCTGGATCTCTACACCTTACGGACTCCTAAGCCCAACATGCCGCTGTACCATCTGGTCGGCGCATTGGATCCGCTGACCGCGGCTGATATTGAGACGCGTATCGATGACGGCCTGCCGGAAACGCTGGGTGAGTGGATCGAGGCGGACGGATTGACACACCTGAAGATCAAGTTGGCAGGGGACGACCTGGCGTGGGATGTAGCGCGCGTCGTGGGCATCGAGCAGATTGCCGCGGCAGCGCAAACCCATTTGGGGCGCGACGCCTGGTGGTATTCGTGCGACTTCAACGAGCAGTGCCCCAACGTTGACTATGTGCTCGACTTTCTGGCTCAGCTGTGGCAACGTTCACCTACCGCCTGGAAACGGGTACAGTACATCGAGCAGCCAACGCATCGCGATTTGCGCTTGAATCCGGAAAACCGCATGCACCGGGCGGCCGAAATCAAGCCGGTGGTCATTGACGAGTCGCTGGTCGATTTGGAGAGCCTCCTGCTGGCGCGTGAGCAAGGGTATTCGGGAATTGCGTTGAAAGCTTGCAAAGGGCATAGCGAATCGCTATTGATGGGCGCGGCAGCCCAGAAGTTCGGTTTGTTCTTATGTGTGCAAGACCTAACCTGCGTCGGTGCATCTTTTCTGCACTCCGCCAGCTTGGCTGCCCGCATACCGACCGTGATGGCAATCGAAGGGAACGGTCGGCAATACTGTCCGGCTGGCAATCGCGGCTGGGACCAGCGTTTTCCCGGCATGTTCCAGATCTCTGACGGAACGGTCGCCACGTCCGAACTGGACGGCCAGGGCCTCGGATTTTCATCGGAATGACAGCATCTGTCGATGATGTCTGAGGAATTGCATGTACTTTTTGCCCCCCAATTTTTCTGCCCGCTCGAAATGCAGCTGGCAGAAAAATGAGGCTGCGAGGGGATTTTTTTCGGGAGCCTCTTCCAGCAATCTTCGTGCCGATCAGGATTGACGCGGGGTCGGTGGAGATCCTCGTCGGGCAGCGTTGTTAGCTGGCACTGCCACCTTCAAAAGGCTGCCCTTGACACCGATGTTGATTTTTACATTTACACTAAATCTTGTGTTGGGTCGCCAGTTCAGGCCGACGAACAACGGCACATTCCCTGACGCGGGAAACCTGTTGCGAGTGGCACGTTGTTCGACCTAGGGGGCCATCCTCAATATATCAATTTTTGCGGTAACATTTTCTAGAACTTCGTAAGTTTCCTGGCCGCAATAAATTAAATTATTGAACACACCGACCCCCGAACCTCAGCGTGCTTTCTGGAACACCTGACAGCTGTACGAAAACGGTGCCGTACGCGACGATTGTACTCCGCTGTCCTCGACCAATTCCCATTCATCCCAGTTGATCTCGGGAAAAACAGTGTCCCCCTCGATGTCCGCGTTGACGAGCGTGACGTACAAGCGTTCGGCGTAAGGCAGAGCGAGCTCGTAAATCTGTGCGCCCCCAATCACAAAGATCTCATCGTCGTCTGCTGCCAAACGCAATGCGTCCTCCAGGTCATGTACCGTTTGCACCCCAGTCGGAGAAAAATCAGCTTGCCGCGTGATGACAATCGAATTCCGCCCGGGCAACGCGCGCCCGATTGACTCGTACGTCTTGCGCCCCATGACGATCGTATGGCCCGTCGTCAGCTGTTTGAAACGGCGTAGATCCTCGGTGATATGCCAAGGCAATTTCCCAGCACGGCCCACTATGCGGTTGCTTGTCATGGCAACAATCAGAGAGATCATGGCCCACCCTACACCGCTATGGGGGCCCGAATCGGCAGGTGCGGGTCGTAGCCTTCCAACGTAAAATCCTCGAAGCGGAAATCAAATATCGAATCGACCTGCCGATTTAATTGGATCGTGGGCAGCGATCGAGGGTCACGTTCCAGTTGTATCCGCGCCTGGTCTAAGTGGTTCTGATAGAGGTGAACGTCGCCGAAGGTGTGCACGAACTCGCCAGGGACCAAACCTGTGACTTGTGCGATCATCATCGTCAGCAGCGAGTAGGAAGCAATATTGAACGGCACACCGAGGAACAAATCGGCACTTCGCTGGTAGAGTTGGCACGAAAGCCGACGCGGGCCGCCGGCCGGATTCTCAGCAACGTAAAACTGAAATAGTAGGTGGCAAGGTGGTAATGCCATCCGCGGCAGATCTGCCACATTCCAGGCGCTGACGATCAACCGCCGTGAATCGGGGTCGTCCTGTATCCGCTGAATGACATCACTGATCTGGTCCACGCCGCCACCGTCGGCCGCTGGCCACTGGCGCCACTGATGGCCGTATACCGGACCCAGTTCGCCTTCTTGGTCCGCCCACTCGTCCCAGATCGTTACACCGTGTTCCCGCAGGTACCGCACGTTGGTCTCTCCTCGCAGAAACCACAACAATTCGTGAAGGATCGACTTGACGTGTAGTTTCTTGGTCGTCAACAAGGGAAAACCGTCTGACAAATCAAACCGCATCTGACGTCCGAATTGACTCAGGGTACCAGTCCCGGTCCGGTCCCCCTTGGGGACGCCATGCTGTATCACTTCTTGCAACAGTTCAAGGTATTGTTTCATGCTCTCGTTGTATTCGCCGACATGAACCGAAACAAGTGGGCCGTTGCCCCAGCGACGTGATCGGTAGAGGCGCTCCAAGTGGCACAATCGACCAAACTGTCTGGAATGCTGTACAATGGGGTGCTGACAGCGAACATGGTTTTCTCGGTCGGCGGTGGAGTTTGAGAATATGCCTGTGCACGATTGGACTAGAGTCAACGCCGGTCTTTTTCACGACTTCCATCCTACATGGATCGAAGAGACAAAAGGGCCTTGAACTCAGGATTGCTGCCCGAGGACTATTACGCCTTGGCCGAACAACGATCCGCCGGGTTTGGACCTAACGTTTTGTCACTGCAAACGGCGAAAGATAGTGGTGCAGATTGGCCGCTGGCATCCAGCCCCGGTGAACCTGACCTGTTGCTTGCGCCACCGAAGGTATCGGTCACATCCGAGACGGATTTGGAGTATTTTCGCCGCAAGCAGAGCACGGTTGCGGTGCGACACGCGAGCGTGGAAATCGTTTCGCTTGGAAACAAATCGAGCCGCAGGGCGATGCGCAATTTTTTCGAGAAAGTCTCAGAGCTGCTCGACCGGGACATTCACCTTCTTGTGCTGGACTTGCACCCGCCGGGACGACTCGACCCAAGCGGTATCCACGGCGCCATTTGGAGGAATTAACGGGCGAAGAATACGAGCTACCGGCTGCTTCGCCATTGACGCCGGTCGCCTAGGAATCGGACCTTGTTGTACGTAATTACGTCAAGTCCTTGGCGGTTGGCGAAGCGCTGACCGAGATGCCGCTGTTTCTGTAATCCAAGGCGCACGAGCCACTACCCCTCGGTTTGAAAAAGGGGACAAGTCCCCTTTTTCAACGAATCAAAAAGTCAAATTCCGTTTCCACGGAATAAAATCGTCCTGCCCCAGTTGTTCGGCTTTGGCAAGCGCGCCGTTGGCCGTGGCAATGATCGCTTCGAGCAACTGCTCCCCAACCTGCTGCACGCTCGCCGTGCCGCTGACGATTCCGCCGGCATCCACGTCAATGATGTCCGGCATCCACTCGGCAGTCGCCGTGTTGGACGAGATTTTCAGCACCGGGCAGACCGCATTGCCGGTCGGCGTTCCCAGACCGGTCGAGAAGAACATCAAATTGGCACCCGAGCCAGCCATGGCGGTCGTCGACTCGACATCACCGCCCGGAGTACACAGCAGGTTCAGCCCTGCATGCCGCACCGGTTCGGGATAGTCCAGAGCATCTACGACCGGCGAGCTTCCCCCTTTTCGCGCCGCTCCGGCAGACTTCATAGCGTCGGTGATCAGGCCGTCACGGATGTTGCCAGGCGATGGATTCTTGTCGAACCCGTCACCCTGTGCAATCACATGATGTTCGTAGGCATTCATCAGGTGCAGAAAACGATCGGCGACTTGATCACTCACACAGCGTCCGGCCAACTCGGGCTCGCAACCGGCCAATTCGGGGAATTCGGACAAAATGACCGATCCACCGAGCGCCACGACCAAGTCACTGCAATGGCCGATCGCCGGGTTGGCGGAGATTCCGGAAAACCCGTCCGAAGCGCCACACTCGACCCCCAGGCAGATCTGGTTCAACGGTGCCGGTTCGCGCCGTAACTGATTGGCGGTAATCAGCCCGGCAAAGGTATGCTTGATCGCCTGGCTGACCATCGTCGACTCTGCGCCCAGCTGCTGTTGCTCAAAGATGTACAGCGGCTTCTGGAAGTCGGGGTTCCGTCGCTGAATCTGTGCCTCGAGCGCTTCGATTTGAGCCTTTTGGCAACCGAGGCTGAGCACGGTGGCACCGGCAACGTTGGGATGATTGATGTACCCGGCCAGCAACCCACAAAGTGCGATCGAATCATGATATGATTCGCCGCAGCCACTCTGATGACGCAGAAACTTAATTCCGTCCACGTTGTCAAACACGCGTTGTTCGGGTGCCGCGAGGGCTTCGATTTCAAGCGTCGTTTCCAGGATTTCACTGGCTGGCTGCCCACCCAGATACAACTCGATCAGTCGGCGGGTTTGCGTTTGATAACGCCGGTCGCGGCCGTAACCCAGCTCTTCGACCAGGGCATCCTGGAGCACTTGTAAGTTGCGGTTCTCACAGAAAACGAGGGGGACCACAATCCAATAATTCCGCGTGCCGACGCGACCGTCCTGCCGGAAGAATCCCTGGAATTTTGTGTCACACCAACGTGATACGTCGGGTGGCTGCCAAGATTCGCGGCGCTGCTGCTGGGTCAACGAATCGGTCGCGTGCACCAGGTTTCGTGTCGTGACCGGCTCTCCTTGCTGGATATCGTGGACGGCACGCCCTACCACAATCCCGTACATGCGCAACGTCTCTCCAGCGCGAAAGCTGCGCGTCGCAAATTTGTGTTTACCCGCGACCGGAGCGGTCAGCCGGAACCGATCCGCACCATGCTCAATATCCATGCCGGCAGGCAGATCGGTGAGCGACACCATCACGTCATCGCTGGGATGCACTTGCAAATAGTCTCGCTCGATCACACGAATTCCTCGCTCAGATGTCGATCACCATTTCGGCCGGTTCGGCGGGCAATACGAATATCTTACCATCTCCCATCCGGCCGGTTCTTGCCATTTCGACGATACGGTGCAAGGTTTCTTCGGCGCGCGAATCCTCCACCCACAGACTAATCTCGACCTTGGGCAGAAACGCCAAGGAGTACTCGCTGTCGGCGTATTGGTCCAGGTAGTTCTTCTGGCGGCCGTATCCCTTCACCTCACGCACACTCAACGCCTGCAGCGGAGCACGCTTGAGTCCCTCGAGCACTTTTTCGGCCAGGTAAGGTTTGACGACCGCCAGGATTTGTTTCATGAGAGCGAGAATAGAGAGCCGCAACAAGGTCAGGTCTTAACTTTTAACTTTTGGGAAACGTGGCACGTCGAATTTGCGCCGTCCTGTCCCAAAAGTTGAAAGTCAAGAACTGACCCCGACCTGACCATTAGCTGAAAAAATTATCGCCGAACAGGTTCAGCGCCGGTGACGATTCGACCTCGATGTCTCCGTGAACACGCGTGCAACAAGCAAGACGCATCGAGTCCTCGTTGCCCAGGTATGCCAGACAAGGAAGTGGATCCGGAACCGGCACATACTTGAATTTGGCCTTTTCTCGAATCGTCATGGAATTCGTATTCTCGATGCCCTTCTCGATCAGCACGCGACAAGTACCGCACATGCCAAAACCATGGCAATTCACGTACTGCGAGACGGTCTTGGAAAAATTATCCACCCCATCGCTGACACCACTGATGGCACAATTCAGATTGATTCCGGCGTTGACTGCTTCTGTACGCAGATTGGCACCGTCGGGGACTTCAATCTCTTTTTTTTCCTTGACGAATTTCACGATCGGCATGGTCGTATCCAGTTTCATGAATTGACGGCCGCGGCTGACGTCCCGGTGGGACTACAGCAAGAATTTACCACGCCGGACGTGTTACGTTAAGTGGAGCTGGAGGGCCAGGCGTTGACTTATTGCTTTAGTGGGGATGTAGTTGGGATTCGCCCATTTTCACAGCTGAATTCCTGAGACTGCGGATGGATTGCCGCTACCTGTCCGATTTCCCTCGATTTCAGCTCAAACGACGTATTTACTCGTGAGTCCCCAAAAGTTAAAAGTCAAGAATGACCTTTTGTCGGCTAACGATTCCTCGCAGGGTAATCAAATGAACAAGAAATATACGCGGCACCAGGAAAAAATTATCAAAGACTACTACCTGCGGCGAGATGAGATCTCGCTGCAAAAACTGCAGGAACAAGTGACGGAGTTGTTTCTCGCAGAAGGTAAGAAGCGCGAACGGTACTGGAAAACAATTTCCAGCCATCTCCAGAAATTGGGCATTCCGCAGGAAAGAATCGATCATTTTGTGCAACAAGATGACCCGAAACTTGTGGCGCATGAAATCGAGCGGTTGATCAAGAAATAGATTTCGGTTGGGGTCGGTGTGTTCAGAAATTCATTTTTTCGCGGCCAATGCGCCAACCATTTGAAACACCGTCATTCCGCAAAAATAAATTTATGAATGCCCGACCCCTACTTTCGAGGCAAGTTGCCACGCGACAACGCTGACAGACTTAGGTTGATTTTTCGTTCACGCCGATTAGGAGTAGAACGGTTTTCGAGCTAGCAACCTATGTCCAGCGCCAACCGTCTTGAAGATCGGCATTGACGATGCTTCCGCTGGGCCAATCGCCCCGATGGAGCTTGAGCAGATTGTCGACACATTCCAGCGCCATGGCATGACTGGATACGCGATCCATACCCGCCAGGTGGGACGTGACAACTACATTCTCCAACTGAAATAAAGGATCGTTCGGGGGGGGCGGCTCGTTTTCGAAAACGTCGATTCCCGCCGCGCGTAACGGACCGTTCTGCAAGGCTTCGATCAGCGCCTGCTCCACCACGACGCCGCCACGTGCGACATTCACTAACACGCTCCCCGGTTTCATCTTAGAGAGTTCTTCGCGACCAAACAGCCCTTTTGTTTCGTCGGTTAACGGGCAGTGGAGTGTAACATAGTCGGATTGCCGCAACAGCTTATCTAGATCGACGATGGGAATGCCGTGCCGTGCGGCGAAATCCTCGTCGGGAAACTGGTCGTTGGCCACAACTTTCATGCCGATGGCTTGCGCCTGCAAGGCAACGGTCCGGCCGGCGCGACCTAGACCGACAATACCCAACGTATGATTGCGCAGACTAGGCAGCGCGTCGCGCGGCCATGTCCCCGCGCGAGTCTGGCGGTCGTTTGTGATGAAATCTCGGCCCGCCGTGTACAACAGCGCCATCGTATGTTCCGCAACTGCCAGATGTGTCGACTTGGCAGTGATGGCCACCGGAATTCTACGGGCCGTGGCGGTGGCCATGTCGATGCGGTCGTAACCGACACCAAAGCGTGCGATCACTCGCAACTCAGGCAACGCTTGTAGCACGTTGGCCGTCAATCGCTCGCCACCGGCAATGAATGCCGCCGTGCCGCGCAACGCGTCGATCGTATGGCTGTCCGGGACCGTACCGGCCATCAGTGGCAGGTCGTCTAACAGATGAATCTCGAATCCGGCTTGTTCCAGCAAGTCCAGCCCCGGACCCTGGTTCTTGACCATTGGAGCAGGAGTGATGGTAATTCGTGGAAGAGGCATGGGTTGAGTGTTTGCGGAGAGCGAATCGTTGAATTAGATGGAATCTTTAGCCGACACTATAGCCCGTTGTCAGCTGGTGATCAAGCGATACACTGTCGGCTGGGGCGGTGCGGGTTGGGAGACCTTTCTGGTATCATCGTGGCCACCAGGTTACTATTCCTTACTAGGCTTTGTTTCAAAACCCGGGTGTCACGCGAGCCGGGTGTGACCATTGCTTCAAAACACGTCATAGCCTGGTTCGGGACAGGCTCAGCTTGCGTGACCCACATCCGTATTCGAGTTTTGAGACAAAGCCTGGTACTGCCGCGCGAGGTTCAGGTTTCAGTGTTCAGTGCCGAGAAAACGCCGGAAAACAGGATGTCTCGCTCGATTAGCCAAACGCCGTGAACCGCCTCTTGATCTCCTGAACACTGAAACCTCAATCGTTGGTTGCGGTCGAAGTCCTCGCCATGAAACATCTTGACGAGCTCTATCGACACCGGATCGAACAGGCGCGACAGCGGGCACTTCCCGTCGCGCACCGAAAGACCTTTGTCAACGCCGTAGTCAAGGTCTTCCTGCGATCGGCTTTACTGCCGTGGTGCCATCTCACCAGAGAAACGCGGGCCACGATCAGCGCCCTGCACGCGCAGGGCACGTATCGCCTGCAACTGGAAGGACTCGACGAAATTGCCGCCTGCGACGTCTATTTCGGCAATCACCAGGGACCGAGTATACCGGGTGGCCCACAGGGAGGAATGGAAGTGCTGTTCAGCACCCAGTTTGTTCCCGACTCGACGCGCTACGTTCTGCGTCAAACGTTGATCGACTACTGCTGGCCGCCAACCCAGTGCATCAAGGCGCGAGCCATGCGCAAACCAAACCCGATTACGGTTCGCGGCCAAGACCGGCTCCGGAAACTGCGGGGCAAAGCGTCGTGGGCGGACATTAAACAAGCCGCAGTCGGCTTAAAAAAGGAGCGTCAGCGAGTCGCCAGCGAAATATTTCGTGCAGTCGACGCAGGCACGCCGGTCATGATCTACCCCGAAGGGACTCGATCCGTGACCGGAGCGATTCTTCCGTTCGTGAGCGACTTCATGCGGCAAACAATCACTGATTATATTGCGCCGCGCACACAGTCTCACCGGCCACGCCGCATCGGGCTCATCGTGGCCGAAACATTGCAGACTTTCCCGGATGGCGCGGGCCGCGATACGTTTCTCTGTGATCGACCGGTGACGATGCGTGGCCTGCTGTACGACACCAGTCCGATCGAAAAACAATATGAACAGATCAGTCACTTAAGAGGCGAGGCATACGACATCGCATTGACACGCTTGGCGCGCACTTTGGCGCTCGACATGCGAGGAACGTTTGCCAGAGAACTCTGCGACATCCTGGCCGATGACTGAATCGTCGAGCGTGGTTTATTTCTTGATCTCAAAAATCGCTTCGATTTCGACCGCCGCACCGGTCGGCAACGCAGCGAACCCCAGCGCGCTGCGCGCGTGGTAGCCGTCGCCATCCTTACCGTAAAGCTCATGCAGCAAATCGCTCGCGCCGTTGATCACCAGATGCTGATCAGTAAAGTCAGGCGCTGAGTAGACGCATCCCAATAACTTAAGCACCCGCAGGCCGTCGAGTGTGCCATGCGTGTTATGAACCGATCGTAAGATCTTACGGGCACAGTCCGCGGCTGCATCATACCCCTGATCGACTGAAACGTCCTTGCCCAAAATCCCAGTCAGATCACTTGTATGGCCCGACGTGATTAGCAGATTACCGCTCCGTACACACAAATTCAAATACCCAGGGTCAAGCGGTTCCAACGAAATTCCGAGTTCTTGAGCTTTCTGTTGAGCTCCCATGTCTTTCTCCTTTTGGCGTGGTTGTTCCGAGCAGTGGTTCCGGCGGAACAAGGTGGCCGCATTTTCAGCAATCCGTTCCTTAAGCCGAACTCGCTAGCGTCGAACGTTTCTACAAGAATTGTCATGTTTTGACGGGCCCGAGGCTACAGCGTCTACGGCTCAAAGTAAGTGCCATTGGCCACGGGTCAGCCGGCACCATCATACAGGATGGCGCTGGCTGATGTTCTTCCACGAGATCAGAAGACTGGCGACCCCCGCCGCGGCCAGCAACGCAAGCCCCGGCACGAGCGGCGCACGCATGCGGAGATTGCTCCAATAGAAGGCGTGAACCGCAGTCCAGGCCAGGCACATCAACACCACCCAGACCCAGGGTGATTTGCCGATGCACAATCGCTGTGACCAAACACCCCAGATCGCCAGGGCGAAAACAATCGAATACCAGCCAGCTGTGGCATAGCGTGCGACGCGAGATGCGATGCTCTCATCCACACTTCTTCGATATGGAAGTGGACTCCATAGTCTACCCGCTTTGACCAGCGCGGACCAGGCGGCCATACCAGGTTCATCCTGTATCGACCGCCAGGCGCGCTGGTAGCACGCCCGGTCGTAGTCCAATTCACCCAACGCGCGGTCGCGTGATGGAATGATCCCGTTGGGGTTCCAAGACTCGCCCCAGTCGCGCTTACGCAGATAGGTGTAAAACGAAGGATTATTCCCCAGCAGAAACGTATAACCACCGTGCGTCGTCGTGATGACAGGTCGATCCAGCAGCAGCGCATTGCGCAGCGCCCACGGCGCCAATGCGAGCCCGCACGCTCCGACCAGCGCGATGATCCAAGGCCACTGCTCCTCGCGGCGAGTGGAGGTCCAGACGAGATATGCGGCGACCATGATCAGCCAAGCCAGAAAGTTCGGGCGGCAGAGCGACGAGACACCGAGCATTGCCCCCGCCAATGCCATCACCAACAATGACCCCTGACGGTCAGCACGAGTCAAGCATGCCAGACACAACGCGGCACAGCAGGTCGCTAACGTCTCAGACATGACCTGCGCCGAATGATGCAACAGTATTGGATCGAGCGTCACCAGGATCGGTGCGACCAAGGCAGCAATTCCACTATGCCGATCCCGCGCAAGTCGAAACACCACGTAGATCGTCAGCAGGCCAAGCGCCAGATGCAGTGTTCCAATAGCGACCGGCGCTGTCAACGGTAGCCAGCGGACGACCGACAACAACAATACGTACAGCGGCGGCCGATAAGCGGTCGGCTCCGTTCCTGTTCCATACACACCATACTCGTTGAGATGATCAGCCAGCGTGAGATAACCGTCCGTATCGACGGCCAATCCAGATGGTGCGAGTAACAACACCGCCAGGCGAACGGCCACCGCCAGACCGGCAACAAGCAGCCATCGGGTCGGAACCAGACGGTGTGGCCACAGGCGGAGTAACTTATTGTCGCGAGTCATCGGCTATTCTAAACACTATGGCAAGTGTGGTACGCTCAGAGCCTAAACGATGGACGTGCCACACCCGGTCACACCCGACCTCCTCTACTGCTGCAATGCATACAGCACGAGATTCATCCCAATCCGCGCGGCATCTTCGGGAACATATCCTTGGCATTCCAGCGAGGGGGTGTTCTCCAGCGCACAACTCAGATCGTACGGCGAAAAGATGGCGGCATAACGGTCGTCGATCAGCAAACCTTCCAGCCGAGGTGACGAGGAAACAAGCTGGGCCCGCAAGGAATCGTTGTCCATGCGAAATTGCGGATCTCGGCGCGTGACTCGTGCCAGGTCAAAGCCACCGAATTCCCGGGTCAACATCACGTGTTTCGGCGGCACCGGTTGCCAAATTCCGCCGGGCAGTAAATCTTGCATTTCACGTCGAAATGAGTCAGAAAACTCTTGGCTGGCACAGATCGAGTCAGCCAGGATGACGCCACCCCGCTCGAGAAATACGCCGAGTGCGTTGCGCTCGTCAGAACTCAACCGAAACTCGCGCCGCCCGTGCATGAATACCAACGGATAATCGAACAGGGCCGGGTCGGTTGCCGCCAGCAGCAGCTTGCGGCGGCTGACGGGGAAATTGAGTTCGCGGCCCAAGGCATCCAACAGGTTGGAGAGTGCCAGCGGGGCGTCATCGCTCCCTCCGCCGTGGCGCAATTTGGGGACGACCAATACGCCCCTCGAGTCCGACGATTCGGTCGCGTGGCGGTCCGTGGCTCGAACCGCATCGAGCTTGTTCTTCAGCTGCCGCCCCGTGGCGTACGCCAGTACGTTGACGCCCAGGTTGAGGCAGGCCGTGATCTTTTTTTCCACCGCCTCGGGATAATCCCGCGCACGCTGCTCGTGCCCCAATTCCCAATAGCACGACAGATCCTCGGGACAGTAGACAACGCTGGTCCGGCAGCAGGCGTCAATGCCCCACAGTTTCTGCGGCGCAAATTCCGGATCTACTTTGGCCTCGGCATACCAGACCGGATGCTCGTGCGGCAGCTCACGTAGTGGATTGTTGGGGAAAATCTGCTGCATTGTACGGCGAAAATCCCGATCAAATCCTTCCCCGTTGCAACAAGCTTCAGCGAGAACGAAGCCACCCTGATCGATATACGACCGCAGCTCCTGCCTCTGGTCGTCGGTCAGCCGCAGCGTATCGCGACCGCTGAGAAAGAGGACGGGTGCTTGTCGCAGGTCGACGGCACTCGCCGCCCGGATGTCAATGACCTGCCAGGTCATATCGCGACCCCAAGCTTGCTCCGCATAACGGGTCAGATTCGCCAAGTCACTGCGATGCCGGTTCCAATCGTCATCGTCGCCGTACTTGAGCTTGGCAGCCAGTACCGGCCGCTGGCCTTTGGCGATAAATAACAGTGCCAGGGCTGTCGCGATGGTGCGATCCGATTCCGCCCCACCTATTCCGCGCCAAAACCCGCGCAAGGAATCCTGTGATGCGGTCAGTGCCTCGGCGCCTTCGCGGTACCAGTCGTGACGGCCGATGAACCGACGGCCACTCAACCGTCCCACGCGTTCCACACCATAGAGATAGTAAAATACCCAAGCCCGTCCGGCGTTGGCCCGGTCAACCGATACAGGATTACGATGGATAGAAAAGTTTTTTCCTAGCCACTGCAGACCACGGCGTATGCGTTGTTCGGATTCAGTGTCGTCGACCCGTCCACAACACAGTACGCGCCCACCAGCCGACACCGACGCATCGTTGGTAAAATGCCCAGAAGCGATCACCAATGATGAAATCCCGGCACAGGTCATGCTTCCGGTCCCAGGATTCGCTTCGTCGTAACCCCACGATCCGTCGGGATACTGCATGCGTACCCAATAGTCGTGCGCCAATTCCCAGGTCTTGCGGCTGACTTCGATGCCAGCCCGCTCCGCTTCATGCAATGCGAGCAGTGCAAACTGTGAATTTGAATTGTCACCGCTGTTGAGGCTCTGCTTGGCGGAATAAGTCCAACCCCCATTGCGGATTCCTTTCTTTATCTGCCAGCTCTCTAGCAAGGCGACGTTGCGGCGGATCAACAAGCGATCTTGTTCGGGAGTGGCCTGGCAGAACACCATCGACTGAAGCGCCGCGACGTAGGTGAATTTCGGAGGTTCCATAGACCGCAGAAACGCCAGCGCCCGGGCCATGTGAGGTTCGTTCGGCTTGTCACCGGCGTTGAGCAAAGCGAGCGTGCAGAGAGCCGTCTCTCCGCCCGCAAAACCAGGAAACGGAGGCCAGTGGCCATCCTGCCGGTGCTGCTTTTCCAACAAGAAATTACGCGCTCGATGGATCGCCTGCTGAACCTTGTCCTGAGTCACTTCCGCCCGCGCCCCAGGCACTGTTCCACCCAGGAACACCACTGCAACGAGAATACCAACTGTGATCTTGGGAGTGCCCCATTTTCCCGCACAACCAATTGGACGCTTTCGTCGTAACATGCCTACAAACCTCGGATCGTATAGTCCCGTCTACATAAATATAGTACGCTCAGCAGGTTGCGCCGACAACGTAGATTGTGCTCCGTTGCTGAAAACCGCAACTGAGGATAGAATTGGGGGTCAATTGGGAGAACAACCCCCCAGGGCCGATTCGTCTCAGGCTCCCAGTGGGGCAAAATGTCCAGCAAGGATTCAGTGTGGCCGCGAAAACTCGCAGCTTGGGTGACGTTCTTCAGGAATTCAGCCAACACCGTCAACTGATGCAGCAAGAGCTGCAGAAGATCATTGTTGGCCAGGACGAAGTGATCGAACAGCTCTTTGCTGCCATCTTTACCCGCGGACATTGCCTGCTGGAAGGTGTTCCCGGACTGGCTAAAACACTGATGGTCAGCACTTTGGCCAGGATTCTGGACGTGCAGTTCAAGCGGATTCAGTTCACACCCGATTTGATGCCGAGCGAGATCACCGGGACCAACGTCCTGGAAGAAGAAGATACCGGGCGACGCACGTTTCGGTTCGTCGAAGGTCCCATCTTTACCAATATCCTGCTGGCTGATGAGATCAACCGCACGCCACCCAAAACCCAGGCCGCACTGCTGCAAGCAATGCAGGAGCGAGAAGTCTCGGTGGGCATGACCACGTATGATCTGCCCGATCCGTTTTTTACCATCGCCACACAAAACCCGATCGAACAAGAAGGCACCTATCCGCTACCCGAAGCGCAACTCGATCGGTTCATGTTCAACATCAAAGTCGGTTATCCATCGGCCGAAGAAGAAGAGCAGATCTTGGCTGTTACGGCCCGCAACGAAAAAACCGAAGTGAACAAAGTATTGTCGGGACGATCCATCGTGAATTTGCAAAAGCTCGTCAGCAGCGTGGCCGTGACCGAACACATCATCAAGTACGTCGCTCGCCTGGTAAGGTCCACCCGCCCCAAAGATACTTCGGCGCCCGATTTTGTGCACGAACTCGTCGAGTGGGGTGCCGGCCCCCGCGCGGGACAATTCCTGATCAACGGCGGCAAAGCGCTGGCTGCGATGGAAGGCCGGTTTTCCGTGGGGATCGAAGATGTCCGCAAGATCGCGAGCCCCGTTTTGCGGCATCGCATCAGCACGAATTTCCAAGCACAGGCCGAGGGGATGTCCACCGAAGACATCATTCAACGACTCCTTGAGTCAATCCCCGAGCCCGAAGTGTCGAAGTTTGCGTAGGCCACGGCCGGGGGGTCGGGTGTTCAGCAATGCAAGAGGTCAGGGATCGGGTGTTCAGAAATTCAAGTTTTTCGGTCAAAACGTGTGTCACTCAAAATCAGTTCAAGCCGCAAAAATTGAAATTGTGAATACCCAATCCGTTGCCAGTCAGCTGCGTTTCTCCAGCCCCCCATCATGGCAGTCGAAGACTACTTGAAACCCGAAGTGATCCGGCAAATCTCGCGTCTCGATTTGCGCGCCCAATTTATCGTCAAAGGGTTCCTGCAGGGTTTGCATGCCAGTCCTTACCACGGATTTTCGGTCGAGTTCAGCGAACACCGCAAGTACACCCCGGGGGACGATCCGAAGGACATTGATTGGTTGGTCTACGCCAAGACCGATAAATTCTACGTCAAGAAGTTCGAGTCGGAGACCAACATCACCGGATTTCTGATCATGGACTTGAGCCGCTCGATGGCTTACACCTATCGCCAGCAATTGTCCAAATTCGACTACGCTATTTGCCTCGCAGCGTCCCTTTGTTACTTGATGATCCAACAGCAAGATCCGGTCGGGTTGATAACGTTCGACGAACAAATCCGCGATAGTTTAGCCCCCAAGTCCAAACGGGCGCAGCTGGGAAATGTCTTGTCGATACTTGCCAATTTGAAGCCAATGGGAAAAACCAACGTGGCTCGCAGCATCGGACAGACCGCTGCCATGTTGCCGCACCGCAGTTTGCTGATGATCTTTTCCGATCTATTGACCGACCCGTTACCGGTCCTACACGCTTTGCAACGACTACGCCACGGCGGACACGATGTGATTCTATTTCATATTCTCGACGAAGCGGAAGTCAATTTTCCTTTCGAAGGACTGGTTGAATTCGAGGATCCTGAAACTGGCGATCGGCTCCAGGTGGAAACGAATGGTTATCGCGCGGACTACCTGGACCAGATCGAGGCCTACCGACAACAGTATCGCCGAGAATGCTTTCGGGCGGGCGTTGATTACGTCCCGCTAGATACCAGCATGCAATTTAACAAAGCACTCTTGGAGTACCTGACCAGCAGAAAATCGCGTTATTGAGTGTTCCGATTTTGAGTTCACGTCTTCACGCAAATGGACGCCGGATGGAGAAACCGTTCCCAGCAAATGTCAGGACTGAACACCAAAACCTGAACACCAAAACCTGAACACTGAATTCGAACACCGGTTTCGCGCCCCCAAAGTGGCGGCATCCAACAACGGTAGACGCATGGCTTTTGTGAATTTGTCGCTTTTGGCTGGCGCGGTGCTGGTAGCCGTCCCGATTGTGCTACATCTGATCATGCGGCAGCGGGCAAAGCACCTTGTCTTCCCTGCCTTGCAGTTTCTGCAGAAGCGGCAAGAGACGAATCGTCGTCGACTGAAACTGCGGCACTCGCTGCTGCTGGCGTTGCGCTGCGCTTTGGTGGCCACGCTGGCGTTGTTGTTGGCACGCCCCAGTGTCGGCTCGACGTTGTTCGGCAATGCGCTCCTCATCGGAGGTATCACGTTGCTGCTGCTGTTCGTCGTGTCGCTCATTGCCACAGTCGCCTTTTTACGCCGCGGACCGCTGCTGACCGGCGCCCTCGTCGCACTGGCGGTCAGTTTGCTGGTCAGTCTGCTGGTTGTGGTCGCCGCAACAATCAGAGGCCGTGGCGAAGCGCAGATCGGCGACCGCCAGGCGCCGGTCGCCGTGCTACTTGTTTTCGACACGGCCCCGCGCATGGCATATCGGCACCAGAACCTGACTCGCTTGGAACAGGCCCGGCAGACAGCTGATTGGTTGATTGACCAGCTTCCCGTCGGCAGCGACATCGCGGTCGCCGATGCGTCGTTGACCCACCATGGTTTCTTGCACGACCGCAGCGCGGCCCAACGGGCACTCGCCGGGCTGCGGATTACGAATACCGCCACGCCTCTGCTGGAGATGGTTCTCCGCGGATTCGACTCGCTGCGGCAACACGCGCACGTTCGCAAAGAGCTCTACATCTTTACCGATCTGGCAGCGGCCGAATGGGAGACGGATGCCGCACAGCGAATCCGCGACATGCCTCCCAGCGAGAGGTCGACCATGAGTATTTTCGTGATCGACGTTGGCGTGGATACACCGCACAACTCCGCATTGGGACCACTGACATTGTCTGCGCAAAGCCTCACGGCCCGCATTCCACTTCGACTGCGCACCGAATTGACGCACGTCGGCACACCCTCCAAACGTGACGTCGAATTGTATCTGGAATCCCCTGACGCGAAACAACCGCTGCGCGTGGACGGACAACTGGTTCAACCCCGCGCGCGGCGGGCGAATCGGAAACAGTTCGACGTCGCGGCGGAAACGTCGCATACTGTGGAGTTTCAGACGACTTTCGCGGGACTCGGAACGCACCACGGATGGATTAAACTGACCGGCTCCGACGGGTTGGTGGCCGACGATGTACGTTATTTCTCGGCTGAGGTGCGGCAAGCCTGGCCCGTCCTGGTCGTGGTTGGCCCTGCAGCTCACGGACGGTTCCTCAGCGACGCACTCGCTCCCCGCGGCTTCCAATCCCGCTTCGTTTGTCGCACGGTCACGGTCGACGAACTGAACGGTATGCAAGATTTGACCCCCTCTGCGGCAATCTGCCTGGTCGACCCGCCGCCACTTCCGCAGGCAACCTGGCGGCGGCTGGCCGATTATGTCGACCGTGGACACGGCCTGGGGTTGTTTTTAGGACGCAACGCCTGGCCTGCTGACGAGTTCAATTCACCCGCCGCCAAGTTACTGCTACCAGCGCCTCTGAAGCCGATTGTCAACCGGCGTCCAGACGGAGATGTGTATCTGGCTCCGCAAAATGAGAGCCATCCGCTGATGGCAACGTTTCGCTCAGTTAGGACGGCTGTTCCCTGGCACGCTTTCCCCATCTTTCACCACTGGCGGGTGGACGAAGCAGAGATGTCAGGGCAGATCGTGATCGCCTTCAGCAATAACCAAGCCGCACTCATCGAACGACAGGTCGGCCGCGGACGTGTTCTCATGTTGACCACGTCCCTCTCCGATTCGGCGAATCAACCAGATATCTGGAACCGCTTGCCGTCTGGGTTGGATCCGTGGCCATTTGTGATTCTGGCGAATGAGTCCGTGTGGTACCTCGTAGGGCAAGCTGATCAGCATGTCAACTTCGCGGCTGGGGAGACGGTCGTCTGGCATCGAAATACACCTTCTGAACCAAATCGGTACATCCTGTTCACACCCGACAACAGCTGGCACGATCTGCACGCGGTGGCCGACGAGCTGCGCATCGGATTGACCGACGATCCCGGCACGTACCGGCTGGTCTCCGCGGATGGGACGCCGCGCGGCGGGTTTTCCGTCAACCTGTCAGCCGACTCCACCGATCTGCGCCGGACCGAACCGGAACATCTGGACGAGTTATTCGGCCACGACGGCTACACATTGGTCCGTACGCAAAGCGAAATCGTGCGCAAACAAGGCGAAGCGCGTGCCGGCAAAGAATTTTTTCCATACGTCGGATTGCTACTAGCCATAGTGCTGGGCGTCGAACAACTGCTGGCGAACCGTTTTTATAATCGAGCAGGAGTAAAAAATGACTAATGACCCGCTTGACTGTATTAGTTGTCAATTCAACGTAAGTGCCCGCCACGAAGAGGCTAAAACACTCTAGCCCAGGGCGGCGCCAACACTCGTTTTACTCGCGTTGCCTTGCCCTGGGATGAATTGTTTAGGCCCCTTCGGGGCGAAGACCAGCTAGTGCCGCAACAGCCACTTGCGACGAGCCACGAAAAATGAATTCTCGCTCCTCGTTACAATTTGAACCGATCTTTGACAGCTACCTGCTGATCGCGACCGTGGGCCTGCTGCTGCTTTTTTCACTCTGGTTCGCTGGCACGTATCGTTCGATTTCCGCCGGTCGCATGAGAACTTTGTTGGCCCTGCGCAGTGTCGTGATCGCGTTGCTGTTTGTGTCGTTTCTCCGCCCGGCCTGGGTGACGTCCGAAGCGCGCCAGGAGCGAGGAACGCTGGTCGTCTTGCTGGACAGCAGCCGCAGCATGCAGGTCACGGATATGCCGGGTGGCCAATCGCGTTGGGACAGCCTGCGCACGGCGCTCCGTCAGAGTTTGCCGGAACTGCAGGCTTTACGGGACGAATTCGATGTCAAACTGGTGTCGTTTGATCAGCAGCGCCGGGCGGTGGAATGGTCGGACGGCGAATTCAAGCTGACCGACGAGCCGCTGGGCGATGAGAGCAATATTGCGGAGGCTCTCGTCGACTCCGTTCGAAAAGAAGTGGGAAACCGGCTGATCGGCGTTGTCTTGCTGACTGACGGTGCGCAGCGGGTCTATGAGCCGCAGGTGGAGCTGCAGCAAGCCGCGCGGGAACTGGCGCGGCTCGGGTATCCGCTGTACTGCGTCCCGTTCGGCCAGCCACGCGAGAAGTCACAGGCACGTGACATCGCTGTCGAAACGTTGCAGGACCATTACACGGTGTTTGTCAAGAACGAACTGGAAGTCCAGGCCGTGATCCGAGTGCAGGGATTCGTCAATGAATCATTTCCGGTCGAAGCCACCGTTTACGACGACGCGGGCAACTCGCAACCGGTCGCCACCAGAACGCTACG
>Ga0310123_10001251_pt1 | contig 21363 bp, 14 predicted proteins | sample CB6_AW_1057_MG_FD_203505 | JGI IMG/M metagenome (GOLD analysis project Ga0310123, IMG submission 203505) | Marine microbial communities from Western Arctic Ocean, Canada - CB6_AW_1057 | ecosystem: Environmental > Aquatic > Marine > Oceanic | place: Canada: Western Arctic Ocean | collected... | reverse complement strand
CAGACCGATGCACCAACGTAGAAGTTAGTCCATTTCTGCCCTTCCGCTGCCATCTGATCAAGATTTGGCGTCCGGATGGTCGGATGCCCGTAGACACCCAGGTCGCCAAATCCAAGGTCATCGGCGAAGAGAATCACTACATTCGGCGGGCGTTCTTCGACTGTCGCCAGCTCATCAGGGACCGCCGAGCAGCCGGTGACCATCAGAAGCGCAAACACGCCGATTGCAACTCGCGCCCTAAACGTCCAAGTCAGTATCAAGGTCCCCACGGAAGGACCATAATTATAGACCGTTCTGGGGTATCCGGCGGCACGAACACCAATACGGCTTGCCTCATCGCGGATTTTCCCATCGGGCTACAGAGATACCTTCTACCCCTCATGGCAGGCATGGAACGGGACGGCCCCCTGCACGTGCTCCCTTGGCACACAGCCCACTTCAGTTGCTTGCGTTGCAAGGATCAGACCACTAGACTGCAGACGTAGCGGCACCAGCCGACGTCTTACGACGGTAAATCCGAAACATTTTCAAATGGTGACGCGCTCGTGCATCGTTAGCGGCCGTGTCCGCATTGCAATGCGGGCCGATGCCCGTGACATCGTCTCGTTTCTAGACCAGACCCATCGGTGTCGATTACCACACGAGAACTGACGCTACTAGATGCGCTGATGCTTAACATCGGCGTTATGCTGGCAGCGGCCCTCTTCGTTATCCCAGGTGTCGTGATTAGCAACACCGGCACGGCCTGGTTGTCGGCCCTCGCGTGGCTAACTGCTGGCGCGATCACGTGGTGTGGTGCGGTAACCTTCTCGGAACTCGGCGCGCGCTACCCACAGGCGGGCGGACCCTACGTCTTTCTTGGACAAGCATATTCCCCACTTTGGGGTTTTCTTTACGGTTGGACACTGCTGGTGGTCATCCAGCCGGCCTCGATTGCCGCCTTAGCCATCGCGGGCATGACCTATTTAGGCGCACTGATTCCACTCAGCCCAGTGATGACAACAGGCGGTGCGGTCGCGTTGATCTTGGGGTTAGCGAATTGGAATGCGTCAGGGCTTCGTCGAAGCACCGCAACCCAAAGTGTTTTGACGGTCGTCAAGCTCGTGTTACTGATCATGATTGTTGTCGGTTGTTTCTGGTATGGCGGCGATGGAATGGATTCGTTTCGCACCCCGTTTCCGGACGCGACCCTGACCCATACCGTCGCCGGCTTTAGTGCGGCCGTGGCCGCGGCACTCTGGGCGTTCAGTGGCTGGACTGGGGTGACCTTGGTTGGCGGCGAACTCCGGAACCCGTCAGTTACCCTTCCTCGTGCCATGTCCTACTCGGTGATCGCCACGACCTTGCTCGCTCTCCTAGTAACCACCGGGGTGCTTTGGGCGCTTCCGCCAATCGCCGCGTTCGAGTCCCAACGGATCATGGCCGACGCTGCGACACACGTGTTCGGTGTTTTCGGTGGCCGGGTAGTTACGTTGGCAGTTATCGTCTCCTGCCTGGCCGCAGTCAATGGCTTACTCTTCTCGGGCGCCCGCGTTACCTATGCCATGGCTCGCGATGGCCTCTTCGTGGACTGGGCCGCGACGGTCAATGAGCAAAAGGTGCCAGGCAATGCACTGCTATGTCAGGGCATTTGGGCCAGTTTTCTGACCTTGACGGGCCGTTATGAACAACTTTTCACCTACGTCGTAGTGGCCGTGTGGCTTTTCTACATGCTCGGCGCGTTCGCCGTGGTTATCCTTCGGTATCGTTATCAAAATGACTCTCGACCTTACGAAGTCACTGGCTACCCATATATTCCGGTAATTTTCGGCACTGTCGCCTGGGCGTTAGTGTTGCAAACTCTGTGGAGCCATCCATGGGACGCACTTATCGGGGCCAGTCTCGTGCTAACTGGTATACCCGCGTTTTGGTACTGGAGCAGACGCACAAACGGGGACGTGTAGTCTCTTGCGGCCAGATCGGCTATTGTTTTGCGACAGCTACAAGGATAATTTCGCGTTCAGTTGGCCGGCGGCAGCACGACTTGCCGCAAGGATTCATAACCCTGGTGTCGAGCGAACGTAGGTCAACGGTATGTTGGTGGTGCCGTGGCAGCATTCGTGATCCAGCGAAGCTAAGGTAGTTTGCAACAGCCGGTGGGTCAAGGGAGAACGACATGGATGCGTTTGTAATCAGTCCGCATATGCGGCTCCAAGAATGGGTCGCTCACGATCAGGGCTACTTCACTGAGGAAGGCCTCAAGTATGAATTCAAGAAACGGCCAAAAGGGGACTTCTCGGTAAAATCCGCCGACTCATTACCCAAGGATCAGATTCGCGGGGCCTATCAAAGTATCGAATCGGGCATGCGACGGACGACCGACGTGAGCTGTGCGTGCCACTGGACGATCAACATGGCCGCCGCCGCTGGACATGGCAAACTCTGGGGTGAAGCCTATTCGGTGACGCCATCAGGCATTTACGTATCAGAAGATTCGAGCATCAGACGGCCTGAAGACCTGGCGAACGTGCCGATTTCCGTCGGCTATCAGTCAGGCAGTCACTATTCAACCATGCAGGCTTTGGAACCGTTCTTGCGGCAAGAGGAAATCTCGCTCCATTTTGGCGGCATGCTGTTTCAGCGACTAGAGTTGCTCGTTGACCGTGAGGTGCCAGCAGCGGGGTTGTTCGGCGGGCCGCTGTATCTTGCTGAGCAACTCGGCTTTCGAAAGATTCTCGATTCAACGTTCATGGTTGCAGCGCTTGTTCCGAACGACGCCAATGAGGATGATGTTAGAAAGTACTACCGTGCATTGAAGCGTGCACAGGCAGACATCGACCTCCGTCCAGAACGGCATACGCACTTCTACAAAAAGTTCTTTCCTGCCCGGTGGCACAATGTAATGGACGTGAGGAGGTTCGGCCCCGGAGAACGGATTGTGTTCTTACCCTACGACCGACGTATTTTCGACAGTACGCAGCGCTGGGTGGCAGACCACGGCATTTTTGAAACAGGATTGGAAGATCGTCAGGGCTACGCTTGCTCCGTGGCAGGTGAATTGACGTCTAGCGAAGACGCCTGAAAAACCCTGAAGTCCGTGTGAAACTCTCACCGGCAATCTGTTGACTGACCCTCGTGTCCAACATTGTCGCTATTGACCGAAAGAACTGGCTATGAGTAATCGCTTCGCACGAGTGTTTCGCGAAATACAGTCAGAAATAAAAGGCCCTGACGGCAAGATGTACTACGGATGGTGGAATGTTGCAGCGGTTTTCCCGTGTGTCATCTTCATTTTTTTTACCACGAATATGATGCTCCAGTTGATGTATCCAGCAGTTGAGAATGCCTTGAATTTATCGCGTGCTGAAGTCGTGTCGATTTATTCGTTTAAGTCCGCTACCGCTGCCATCGTGGCATTCGGTGCTGGCTTTCTGATTGATCGGTGCGGCGTCAAACCCATTTTGTACATTTGCGCAACTATGACAGGACTGGGATTTATTTTTTTTCACTTCGTAGATGGAAAATGGATGTGGTGGCTTGCTGGCATTCCGCTAGGGTTTTCCTCGATTCCACTTCTCTTAGCAACGAAGACCTTGGTTGCCCGCTGGTTTAATCGACGACTAGGTTTGGCGCTAGGGTTGGCAGCGAGCGCAACGAGCATCTCCGGCATGATATTCCCTGTGTTCTTTGCTTGGTTGATTGAAACCTTCGGCTGGAACAATGCGCTCCCCTTGATGAGCCTCCCAATCCTTTTCGTCGTATTCCCAGTCGTGTACTACGTAGTGAAGGATAGCCCCACGCAGGAAGAGGTCAGTCGTGAATTTGGTAGTGAAGCTGCCAACCCACGTAGGTTCGTCAAAGGTCGGCTAATCGAAGAAACCCAGGGCGACACTGGGTCCAGCTTTTCGAACATCCTGAGGAAGCCAGTGTTTTGGTTGCTTTGTGGCGTGCAATTCGCAATTGGATTTGTTGATCAGGGATTCACCCAAAATGTGACCTTATTTCTTGTTGAAGACCTAGGGATCACGTTGACACGAGTGGCTTTCACCGTAAGTCTTTCCTTTGTATTAGGTTTTTCGTCAAAGATCTTTTTCGGTTGGTTCTTCGACCGGTATTCACTCAAAGGTATTTCCGTCTGCTACGTGATGATCGCGTTCTACATCTCGCTTGCCTTCGGAATACAGGGAATGGTCACCCTAATAATCTTCCAGTTAGCAAGGGGATTCGCTCATGGGGGCGTCCTCATGGAAGAACCAGTAGTCGCGAAACATACCTTCGGTCCGAATAATTTGGGAAAAATCCTCGGTATATTCAGCTCCATAACAGCCCTTGGATTAATGACCGGACCGATCACAATCGGTTGGCTTTATGGACAGGCCGGTGGCACTTATTACCCAGCATTCTTGATGTTAGTCTGCATCATGCTTGCCTGCGCAGCAGCCATGTTCTTGATTAAACCGGAGTACCGACTGCAACAATTGGCGGCGAAAGATTCGCCTGCGTAGCGGTTAACCGGGTCAGGAGCCGTCGGCTGCTGACCAGCCGGTCCAGCCGGGGCCACGGACCACGCGTCCAGGCGTTGCGCCGGTGTGTTCACCGTCTCGTAGCACCTGTGTGCCGTTTACCCAGACATGCACTATACCCGTAGCATATTGGTGCGGGTCCTCGTAGGTCGCGTGATCTTGGATCTTGGCCGGGTCAAAGGCGACAACGTCTGCAAAGTAGCCCGTGGTGAGCTGGCCCCGATCGCGGATCCGCAGGTTCCCGGCAGGTAGCGACGTCAGTTTGCGGATAGCTTCTTCCAAGGCAATGATCCGTTCTTCGCGGACGTAGCGTCCGAGAAGCCGCGCAAAATTACCATACGCACGCGGATGCGTTGAGGAATTCAAAAAGATTCCCTCGGAAGCGTACGAACCAGCATCCGAACAATAGCTAACCCACGGCAGGCCAATTTGCCGAGCGACGTTCTCTTCCGACATTAAGAAGTAAACGACTTGCACACGGCTGCCATCCTCAACAACGAGATCCATCGCAGTATCGGACACCGACGTCCCACGTTCCACCGCTACCTCAGCCAAGGTCTGGCCTATGTACACACGTAAACTAGGGTTCTTGAAACCGACTAGAAGCGTCCCTTCAGCGCCAGCTGCCAACAGCAGATTCTCCCATTCGTTGGTCGGCGTCGTCATCTCCTGTCGAACTCGGTCGCGGATGGCCGGATTCTGAAGCCGTCCGGCCCAAGCGTCGTAGCCACCTTCCTGCACCCACGGCGGCATTCCAGCATCCAAGCCGGTCGAACCGGCCGTGTAGGTGTACATGTTGGCAGTAATCTCAAGCCCCTCGCTGCGCGCTGCTTCAACCCGCTCAATTACATCGCCAAGCTTGTCCCAGTTGGATTGGCCGGCGGCTTTCAGATGATAAATCTCAGCTCGTATTCCACTTTCACGCGCGATTCTCAGCAGTTCATCAAGTGCCTCAAGCAGCGCGTTACCTTCACTGCGCATATGTGAGATGTATAGCCCGCCGTACTCGGCAGCGACCTTCGTTAGCTCAATTAATTCGTCCGTCTGTGCGTAGAAGCCCGGCGAATAAATCAGCGATGAGCCGATGCCGATAGCGCCCTCCTCCATTGCCTGCCGCACTAAGCCCCGCATACGATCAAGTTCATCCGCGGTCGGCGGACGATCCTCGTAACCGACCTCGTGAACCCGAAGTGTCGTGGCACCGACAAACGATGCGATATTCGGCGATACGCCCTTACCCTCAAGGTGTTCGAGATAATCACCGAGCGTCGTCCATTCAACATCAAACTTAATGTCGCCTTGACTCGTTACCTCTAAGGTCTTCATCTGATCAGTCAAGGGACCGCCCGAAACACCCTCACCAAAAACTTCGAGGGTCACTCCCTGACGGATGTCGCCCTGAGACCGGCCGTCTTCCAATAACGCCTCACCGGCCCAGCTCAGCATGTTGATGAAGCCAGGAGCAACCACAAGACCCGAGACATCCACCTCAGTCACACCACGCGAATCGCTCAAATCACCAACGGCAGCGATCCGATCATCGCTGATCGCAAGATCGCCGACATAGCTGGGTGCCCCTATACCGTCAACGATTGTGCCGTTACGAAGAATTAGTTCGTATTCTGGCGGTGAGGTGCAGGCTCCAAAAATAATGACGAAGGCGACGAAAAGTAGTCCACGCCGGAACATGAATCCTCTCTTCTTTTGGTGCTAATAGTCCTTCAGATTCAGTAACTTAACGGCATTAGCCCGATAGATCTTGTCGCGATCGGTATCGCTCAAATCAAGCCCGTCGATGATTTTGATGGTCTCTCTTATGTACATCGGACCCTTCTCGGGATCGAATGGCGAGTCGGAAGCGAAAACGACATGGTCGACACCGAAGAAGTCAAGGCCACAAACTGTTGCCGCACGTGCGCCGAAAACCGCTGTGTCGGCATAGAACATACGGAAATAGTCGATTGGCCGCTTTTTCAGACGTTCGAGTACCGCGCCCAAATTTTCACCAGACGTACGACTACCTAGTTGGTCCCAACCAGGCCCAACGCGACCTTCAAAATACGGCACCATGCCTCCCATGTGATGCGTGATGATCTTGAGTGATGGGTAGTCGTCGAGGAGGCCCTCGAAAACGATTCTGGCCATAGCAGCGCTCGTCTCATAAGGCCAGCCGAATGTCCACCAAATCTCGTACTTTGAACTCGTCTCAGTCAAGTAGTCCGTGAAGTTCGCTCCACGCGCTGGATGCAACCATATCGGCAGGTCATGCTCGACTAACGCACTAAAGAGCGGTCGAATCTCAGGTGTGGTCAATGGTTGTCCATTAACATTCGTGAACACCTGAACCCCGCACGCACCGAGGTCATTAATGGCGCGGTGAGCCTCGGTTAGAATCTCGTCGGGTGCATTCATTGCAAGGGAAGCGACAAACCCGGGAAAGCGATCCGGGTGTCGGCGCACCAGGTCAGCCATCCCGTCGTTAGCAGTCTTGGCCAGTTGGGTCGAGACCTCCGGACCACCCAGGACTTCAAGTGGCGGTGAAGCCAGTGAAAGGATTTGTCGGTAGTCGGGACCGAACTGATCCATCACGCGAAATCGCTCATCGAGGTCCACCAGCATCGGAATGTCCCGGACCCGTTGCCCGATGTCCTTGAAATCACCAGCGACTTGCATCATCAGCTTATAAAAGGGTTCAGGAAAGATGTGATTAAAGACGTCTATTTTCTGCATGGTTCTTTCCACCGGCCTGGCGGGGCTTCGTTACTTCCAGCCGTAGACCTCCAGTGTCGTGCGCCCGTGCCGAAGGGCGGCTGCGATCGAAGCCTCCTTTTTCTCCCTCGCACGCGCCGCAGCAAGAACGTCCTGCACTGAGTCGCGGGTGAGAACAACCACGCCGTCAGCGTCCCCGACAACTAGGTCTCCCGAGGCGACCGTAATATCGCCTACCACGATTGGTTGACCCACATGTCCAGCGGCATCAACCACTTTGGTCGTACCGCGGATTGCCCGGCCGCACGAAAAGACCGGAAAGCCCAATGTGGCGAGCTCGTCACCATCCCGCACACAGCCTTCGATGACCAAGCCCCCGAGCCCGTGAGCGACCGAAGCCGTGGTCATGATTCCACCCCAGTACCCAAACTCGTGAGCGCCGCCGACAGTCACCACCAGGACCTCCCCCGACCGGGCCTGGGCGATCGCCCGGTGCAGCCAGAGATTGTCTCCCGGTGCGCCCTGCACGGTGAGCGCGGGACCACACACTCGCATCGAGTCCACCAGAGGCTTGATTGCGGACGGGAGCGCACCGGTTTGTCCTGCGGCTTCGTGGAGTGTCGCCGAAGAGAAGACCGCCGCTTCCGCGACCAAGGCACCGGCGAATTGTTCTTCACGAACGTTCACAACTACTTGGCCTTTCGCCGCTGGAGCTCGAAATACTTGAATTGTTTCCGAGCTTCGTCAAGACGCATGCCGTCCACAACTGCTGTACGGATCCGGTCCTCGGCCTCTTCGATCTCCTTCGCCAGAGCGACGACTTCAACCTCCCGCGACCGCGGCACCGCAACTACCCCGTCGGCATCACCGAGAAGCAAATCGCCAGGAGACACTTTTGTACCACCGATCGAGACCGGCACGTCCATCGCATCGAGCTGCACGCGATCCTTGCCAGTACGCATCGACCAACCCCGACTAAATATTGGGTACTGCAGCTCAAGACTCAGCGAGATATCGCGGCAATGTCCGTCGATAACACTCCCACCGACTCGGCGTCGATGCGCAACAAACGTCAGGATGTCGCCCCAAACTGTCATGTCTGGACGTCCAGCATTGTCGATAACGACCACTTCACCTTCGGGCACGTCGTCGATGTAGTCGCCAACCGAGCCGGGTTCGCCAACGACAGGCACGGTTCGCATTGTGAACGCGCGGCCGCACAGCCGAAACTCTGGCGCAAGTGGCTTAATTCCCAGGCACTGGCCAGCGATGCCGAGACGGTCAAGCGCGTCGCTTACCGTCGTTGCTGAAAGCTTCTTTAGTTCCGACAACACAGGACCCATGCCCCCACCTTCATTCGCTTGACCGTCGCTGATCTAGCATGGACTCGTAGTTACCATCCATGACACGACTGACCGGCGTACCGGATCGTACTGCTGTTGTTAACCTTATTTCGCGCGCGGCGATCGACTCGGCGATTTCTAAAACCTCCGTACTTCGGGCAGCGTCGACGAATACCACTCCACTTCCGTCGGCAATTACGAGATCGCCGGGCTTCACATCGACACCGCCAACCACGATCGGTTCGTTCCAGGCATGCTCGGTCACACGTCCACGCGCCGTGAGCGGAACCACCGTGCGCGCAAATACCGGGTAATTAAGATCTCGACTGTCGTCAACATCACGTACCGCGCCATCCACGATGGTTCCCGAGATACCGCGCAGACAGGCGGCCGCTGACAGCAAACCACCCCAGCCGGCAGCGTCCCGACGGCTGTGATGCTCAACAACAATCACATCATTGGAGGTGCCGGCCTCAATGGCGGCACTGCACAAATGGCGGCTCGCCGCACCTTCACCAGCCGGGCCGAGCTTAACCGGTATGACGCGACCCACGATCCGGCGCTCCGCGGAGACCCGGTGGATTCCAATAACTGTGCCTGGAAGACCCAATTGGTCCAGCGCATCAGAGACCGCACAGGTGTCCAAAGAGCGAAGACGTGCCACAGCAGCGTCAGACGGCATAAAAGACCTTTCTCCTCCTAAGACAGCCGGCAGCCACCGCGCGCCTGGCTGCCAATAGATTATTCTCTCTTGACAGCGACAATTTTTCACATAAATTATTCGCTGGGCGCAGGCTGGCCGCCCCGAGCTTCCCCAACAGTTCCACTACAGCCAATGGATCGGAGTCGAATTATGAGAGTTATCGATACACACGCGCATGTCACCGCGCCGCAAGAGCTCTATGCGTACAAGGCCGGCCTACTCGCACATCGCGGTGCGCACGGACGCGGCAGAATCAGCGTGTCCGATGAGCAGATTCTCGCGGCGCTAAATGCGCCAACATTTCGCACCGTGTCTCATCTTGAACAGTTGAAACAGGTCGGCACCGACATGCAGCTTGTCTCGCCGCGGCCGTACACGATGATGCACAGTGAGAAACCCGAAAAACTCGTCCGGTGGTACATCGAAGAAACCAACAATATTATCCACCGACAGTGCGAACTCTTGCCTGACACTTTTCGTGGCGTCGCCGGACTACCGCAGAACATGGGTGTGAGTGTGGAGAACTCGCTGAGCGAGTTGGAGCGTTGCGTCAAAGAATTAGGTTTCGTCGGTTGCTTGATCAACCCCGACCCGAACGAAGGGCAGGAACCGACCCCTCCGGGTCTCGGTGACGAATATTGGTATCCCCTCTACGCCAAGCTGGTCGAGTTGGATGTGCCGGCACTTATACATTCTGCCGGTTGCCGGAGTCCGCGTGAACCATACTCGCTACACTTCATCAACGAAGAGAGCATCGCGATTGTCTCATTGCTCAGTTCGACCGTATTCGATGATTTTCCCAAACTGAAATTGATCGTCTCGCACGGGGGTGGCGCCATCCCCTATCAGATCGGCCGGTACCGCGCGATGTGGTCGAGACGCAAGGGCGTCGCCTTTGAAGATGAGCTTCGGAAACTCTATTTCGACACGTGCCTGTACACACAGGAGTCACTTGATCTGCTCTTCAAATGGGTCGGACCAGACCGGTGCATGTTCGGCTCAGAGAAACCCGGGATCGGCACAGCTAAAGACCCGAAAACAGGTGAGTGGATTGACGATGTGAAATCGAAGATCGACGCGATTGACTGGCTGAGTGAGTCTGATCGGCAACGGATTTTTGAAGACACCGCCACCGAGGTCTACAGGCTGAAGTTCTAAACCGAAGGCGCGTGGGTCCCCAGTCGTCAATCTTTGAGCCACTATGCTTGAAACAAGCCTCAGTCACACACCGGAAGGATCGGTCGATGTCACTTCGTCCGGTCGCAAGGCCACCATCGGGATTGCTGGCGCAATCACCGCCGCGGTCCTCGTGTTACTGCTGCCGAGTCCCGCCAATCTACCGCCCGAAGCCCAGCGGCTTGGTGCCATCTTCTTAGCGGCCATCATTCTGTGGGCGACGGAGGCGCTTCCGATCGCCGTTACGGCACTGCTCGTCATCGTTCTGCAGCCACTCCTGCGTGTCGCCGAGCTCGATGCAGCGTTCAATGCGTTCGTGAGCCCGGTTTTCTTTTTCGTGCTAGCGATGTTCTGCATCGCGGCAGCAGTAACCAACGCTGGCCTTGACCGGCGGTTTGCGTATTGGTTGCTCGCACGTGCAGGCACTGACAGTCGGCGGGTGGTCATCGCACTCATCGTTGGAACGGCGGCGACCTCGATGGTCATCTCCGACGTGCCCGCATGTGCCATTTTCATGAGTATTGGCCTCGGTGTTATGTCGAGGTTGAACCTCGAACCTGGTAAGTCAGCGATTGGTAAGGCGATCATGGTCGGCATACCGATTGGATCGCTCATCGGGGGCGTGACCACCCCTGCTGGCAGCTCGGTAAATATCCTCGGCCTCCACTTTATCGAAGAATTCGGCAACGTTACTGTTTCGTTCGTCGAATGGATGGCGATCGGGATACCAATGTCCGTAGGCCTTGTGCCAGTTGCATGCTGGGCGATATTGCGGAGCTTCCCACCCGAGACCCCGACGATTGGTGACGCGGGCGTGATAGAGCGTGAGCGAGCGGAACTTGGGCCGATGTCGGTGCCTGAACGGAAAACGGTCACCTTGCTGTCAATAATGATGGTGCTCTGGATCGCGGGTAGCTGGATCGAGTTTCTCGACGTACTCACCGTTGGCTTAGGCGGCGCCATAGTAATGTTTTTCCCAGGCATACGGCTGTTGACTTGGAAACAGGCCGAGCGTGCGACCGGTTGGGACACAATGCTGATGATCGGCGGGGTGACATCGCTCGGCACTGCCTCGGTCAATACCGGCTTGGCTACCTGGCTCGTAGGCCTAGCGCTCGGCGGGGTCGCCAGCTGGCACATTGTCTTTGTGCTCCTCGCCATCAGCGCCTTCACGGTGGTCATTCACCTAGCGCTACCGATTGGTCCGGTAGTCAACGCGGTCGTCATTCCACCCATCGCGCTCCTCGCCATCAGCAACGGCGCAAACCCCGCGCTCTATACCCTCCCTGTTGCATTCACCGCCTCGTGCGCGTTCCTGCTACCGCTCGATGCAGTAGCACTCTTGACTTATTCGAGAGGCTACTATCGGATGCACGAGATGCTGACTCCAGGCGTACTGGTCAGCACGGCTTGGGTCATCTGGATGACAGTGGTCATGCTCATCATCGGACCTTTCCTTGGGTTCGTTTAAACAGCCAGTTCGACCGAGGAGTTTCTTATGAAAACACTGTTCGTCTTAACGGCCGTGTGCGCCGCTCTCACCTTCGGTTCGCCGGTGTTGGCGCAGTCGGAGCCCCCCCCACTCCCAGGAATCAGTCTGAGTCTCAATGAGATTAGGGCGCAGATGTTTCACGTCAGTGCCGGGCGACGCCTAAAACCCAAATTGTGGCCGGGCAACAATCGTGTTGCCGTTGCCCTGAGCTTTGACGTCGACAATGCCACAGCAACCCTCTCGCGGGGCAATCTCAATTCTGAGGTCATCTCCCGCGGCGAATACGGCGCGGTAGACGGTCTGCCACGCCTCTTGCGCCTGCTAGAGCGACAGAACGTTCCCGCCTCTTTTTTCATTCCTGCTGTCAGTCACCTTTTACATCCTCAGATGGTCGAGAGCATCTTGAGCTATGACATGCATGAGATTGGGGTCCACGGCTGGGTCCATGAACTACTACCGCTGTTGGACGACCGAGGGGAAGAGCAGCGCCTACTCGATCAGGCGATTGAGACGCTCACAACAGCAATTGGTAAGCGGCCGGTTGGATATCGCGCACCCTCGTGGCAGTTCAGCAACTACACAATGGAGCAGATCAAGGATGCGGGTTTTCTCTACGACAGCTCGCTTATGGCGAGTGACGATGCGTACGAGATCCTGATTGATGGTGAGCCGAGCGGCGTTGTGGAACTGCCAATTGAGCGAATTCTTGACGACTTCCCGTATTTTGGGGGTAACACAAACGGCTCCTTACCCGCACCCGAACTAATGATTAAGGTGTTTCGGAGCGAGTTTGATGTAGCCTGGAAGGAAGGAGGGTTGTTCGTCCTCACGATGCATCCGCACATCATGGGCCACCGTTCCCGCGTGGCTGCCCTAGAAGGGCTGATCCGCCATATGAAAGTCAAGGGTGGTGTCTGGTTTGCCACGCACGAACAAGTTGCCCGGTACGTGAAGGAGGCTAGTAACTAGTGAATGACCCCAGTGAACGATCTTCAGCATTGCACAGAGCCCGAGATACTTCGGGACTGCCAGTGACCAACCCGAATACAAGCATGATCCTTCCGGCCACCTTTGAACTACGTCTTCGGCGATACTACGCTTGATGCTCGGAATTAGTTCGCCGCTCGTTGTGGTGCTTCACCTCGGCTTGGTCTTCTCAAACGTGGTGCATGCCGCTGCCCAGGCTGTTCCTGTCTCTGCTGATTCCAGACAGGACAACGTCATGGTTAATATCGATGGCCCACCGCCGCCGATCCCGCCAGCCATGGTCGCGCGTGATGAACAGGGGCGTGTGACGCTTCGCGCAGTGCGGCTCGACGAATCGCTCCGTATCGACGGGCGGCTCGACGAGGGCATATATGCCGCCGTGCCGAGCATTGGCGGCTTCGTTCAACAAGAACCAAGCGAAGGCGAGCCGCCGACCCAAAACACTGACATCTGGGTGTTTTTTGACGATACAACGTTCTATTTTTCCGTCCGGTGCTGGGATTCCGAACCGGAACGAATCGTGGCAAAGGAAATGCGTCGAGGTAATTTGGGAATCGCCAGAGATGACACGATTACGCTGACACTCGACACTTTCTATGACCGGCGCAATGGGTATTACTTTGAGACCAACGTACTCGGAGGCGTGTACGAGGCACTCGTAACTGACGAACGCTCTGAGAATGAGGACTGGGACACGGCCTGGGAAACGCGGTCTGCTTTTTTCGATGGCGGTTGGAGCATTGAAATGGCTATCCCATTCAAATCGCTCCGCTACCCGGGGGACGGTCCGCAGGTCTGGGGCATCAATGTCCGGCGAAAGCTCATTCGCTACGAGGAAATCTCATTACTAAGTCCAATCCCGGCATCGTACGGACGTATTGGCATCTGGAAATTTTCGTCATCCGCTACGCTCGTCGGGCTTGAGACACCGTCGTCCTCTACCAACCTCGAACTGAAGCCTTACGGCATCTCTACGGTCATGACCGATCATGCCGCAACACCGTCGTTCACTAATACTCTGAAAGGCGACGCTGGAATAGACATCAAGTATGGCCTAACGAAAGGACTGACCGCCGACTTCACCTACAACACCGATTTCGCTCAGGTGGAAGTGGATGAGATGCAGGTGAACCTGACACGGTTCGGATTATTCTTTCCAGAAAAGCGTTCATTCTTCCTTGAAGGTCGCGACATCTTCTATTTTGGGGGGGCAGGACCGAGCTTCTCTAGCCTGCCATCGGGCGACGCACCACTCCTCTTCTTTAGCCGAAGAATCGGTCTAAACGAAGGTCAGCCAATTCCCATTCTCGGCGGCGGGCGAGTAACGGGTCGAGCCGGGCCTTATGCGGTTGGACTCTTAAACATCCAGACTGATGATGGTCCCACGAACACCGTTAAGACAACGAACTTCTCTGTCGTCCGACTGAAACGAGACATTTTCAAACGCAGCACAGTCGGCGCGATCGCTACCCACCGCTCAAAGGCACTTGACGGACCCGGGTCGAATTCGGTCTACGGTCTCGATACCCGACTTGCGTTCTTTTCGAACTTCTTCATTGACGCCTACTACGCCCAGACACGGACCCAGGGGCGAACTGGCGACGACGCCAGCTACCGCACAAGAATGGAAAACAACGGCGACCGCTACGGATTCGTCGTTGAGCATCTTAAGGTAGGGAAAGATTTTAACCCCGAGGTCGGATTCATGCGCCGAGAGGATTTCCGGCGTACCTTCGGGGAAGTTCGCTTCAGCCCGAGGCACATCTCAAGCGATGTGGTGAGGAAATACACTCTCCAGGCGAGCCTTGAATACACCACTTCCGCCTCAACCGGCGCGCTCGAGACCCGCGAAGCGATCGCCAGATTCGATGTTCAGTTTGAAAACGGCGAACGGTGGCGTAACCATTACTCTCGTCAGTATGAGTTCCTGACTGAGCCGTTTGCGATCGCTAGCGGGGTCGTGATCCCCGTGGGCGGCTATGACTTCGAGACGGTGCAGTCGCGGTACACAATCGGTCAACAACGACTAATCTCGGGTAGCCTAGGCTTTCAGGCCGGCACGTTCTATGGTGGCAAACGCTCGGAAGTCAGCTTCAGTGGACGCGTGAAGTTTGGGAAGAAGTTCGGAGTCGAGCCAGGCGTGGCTGTGAATTTCATCGACCTGCCCCAAGGCCAATTTGAGACCAAGATCGGACGCCTACGCGCGGTTGTTACGATGACGCCCCGAATGTTCGTCGAGGCACTAGCGCAGTACAGCTCGAATGGAGATTCCGTGGGTACGAACGTGCGCTACCGCTGGGAGTACCAGCCAGGAAGCGACCTCTTTGTCGTTTACACGGAAACCCGCGACACGCTAGTGAGCGGGTTTCCCGGGCTTGTCAACCGTGGCTTCGCGGTTAAGCTCACTCGGCAGATCCGGTTCTAGCCTGTCGTAGCCGCGTGCGGCAGACCCGGTTACACAAGCGGTTCGGTAGAAGCGCAAGGAAATTTTTCGGCCTGGGCAGTGACCCGGATTCCCTCAGCCAGCCAGTGCTGCCGTGCGAGCGACCCGCCTTGCTGGACTCAAATTGATTGCAGTTTCGCTGCGCTCACGCCGTGCCGCCATCTGCGCTTGCCGACGTCTTCGCTCCAGCGCGCGATACTTCGGCGTGAGCGGCTTGTGCGGCCGCTGATGTAGATTGTCGAGCAGGTCGTCTGAAAGTCCATGCAACACGACCCGCTTCTGCCTACGTTGTGCTATCCGTTTTCGCTGCATCTGAGTGTGATAGCAGCGGAAGCAGAGACTGTGATACAAGTCCACTCCGTTCCCACGCTGGTTTTGGATCATCACTGGGAAGTCCTGGCAGATTGCACAAACCGGGCCATCTCCATGGGGCGTAGCCGCGACCCCTGCCGGCTCGTGGGTATTAAGGTTCAAGCCATCCGAGTAGGCCAACTCCAGTTGGCGTGTTACAGCACTGGATGGCTGCCACGTCCCAAAATCAACTGTGCAATCACTAGAAACACTCTGAAAAACAGCGGTGCCAGGTCGATTTCTGATCCTCATAACTTGCTCCTTCTTAGCTAACACGACTATAGCCAGAGGGCGTGACAGGGTAGGTCGCACCTTTTCTTCGCCTACGGCAAGTGAGTACAATTCAGGAATCTTTAGGCCGATGGAGGCCTGTCCGGAGGACGGAACTGATGACTAAGTCGGTGGAAACCTTCCAATTTCAAGCTGAAACCAAGCAGTTGCTCGATATTGTGATCCACTCGCTTTACTCCCAAAAGGAGATTTTTTTGAGGGAGTTGATATCAAACGCCTCGGACGCCCTAGACCGGGTCCGGCTTGAGGCCCTGACGGATCATGACCTTCTGGCCGCTGACGAGACCCTCGAAATCCGCCTGGAAACCGATTCGAACACCCGCACACTCAGCATCGCAGACAACGGGATTGGGATGACACGAGCCGAGGTCGCCGAGAACATCGGGACAATCGCGAAGTCCGGAACTCGTGAACTCGTCGAACGACTTCAGTCGGCTCAGTCGGGTGATTCGGCACAACTCATCGGCCAATTCGGCGTCGGCTTTTATTCAGTCTTTATGGTGGCTGAACGCATCACACTCATCACGCGCCGGGCCGGTGAGGAGGCAGCGACGCGCTGGTCGTCGACTGGAGATGGCACATACGAACTCGCTGACGATAACCGCTTCTCACGCGGCACAACGGTCACCCTCCAACTGAAGCCCGTGGATGCCGACCACGGCATCAGCGATTTTACCGACCCCACGGTCCTACAGGGCCTGGTGAAGCGCTACTCCGACTTTGTTAGTTATCCCATTAAAGCCACAGTCCCTACGCCCGGCGCGGAGACCAGCGTGACACCCGAGGAGCGCACCATTAATTCAATGCAGCCGATCTGGACACGGTCGGTGAGCGAGGTGAAGGACGAAGAGTTTACTGAGTTCTATCGCCATGTCGCGCGCGATTGGGGCGAGCCGCTAGATCGCTTGTCACTCCGAGCCGAAGGACGCCTTGAATATCAGGCGTTACTTTTTTTCCCGAGGCATGCGCCATTTGATTTGTATTTCCGGGATCAGCCATTCGGACTACAGCTCTACGTGCGCCGAGTTCTGATCATGGACCGCTGCCAGAACTTACTGCCCCCCTACCTCCGTTTCGTCAAGGGCATTGTCGACTCCGCCGATCTACCACTCAACGTGTCGCGTGAAATGATTCAGCAGGATCGACACCTCAGCCAGATGCAAAATTGGCTTAGCCGAAAGGTTCTGGAACATCTACAACAGATGCTCGATTCTGACCGCGACAAATTTAGGACTTTGTGGGGAGAATTCGGTGCAGTTTTGAAAGAGGGCGTGGCCGGAGATGGAGATGTCAAGGATCGCTTGCTACCATTGCTATTGTTCCAGTCATCGAACGACCCGGTTGCACTAACCACACTTGATGAGTACGTCACCCGAATGAAACCGGAGCAGACGGAAATCTATTACTTGACCGGCGAATCGCGAGCAGTCATTGAGCACTCGCCGCACCTCGAAGCGTTCCAAGCCAAGGCCTACGAGGTGCTTTATCTGGTGGACCCGGTGGACGAGTTGGTCGCCGAGCGTGTTCAAGACTTCGGCGGGAAACCAGTCAAATCAATCGGGAAGGGTACGGTGGAATTGGGCAGCGAGGACGATCGGAAGCGGGCTGAAGCAAGCCTGAGTGAACAGCGGAAGCGGTGCGCTAGCCTTCTAGAATTTCTGCAGACGACGCTGGCCGATGCCATCAAGGAAGTGCGGCTGTCCACCCGGCTCATAACTTCACCAGTTTGTCTTGTTGGCGCCGATGATGACATCAGCCCCACTCTCGAACGGATGCTTCGGCGGAGTCAGGGCACGGACGCGGGCGCGCAACAGAAAAGAATTCTTGAGCTCAATCCGAAACACGCAATCACCACTAAGCTGCAGGAACGATTCGAGGCCGACCAGAGTGATCCGCTGCTTGTCGACTACGCGCATTTGTTGCTCGGCTATGCGCTACTAGCCGAAGGTTCTGATCTCCCTGATCCATCGCGGTTTAACAAAAGCATCGGGGACCTGATGGTGAACGGCCTGTGATTGCTGGCCCTAGCTGCTGCGCTTTGGGTTCTACGCCGGAACAAAGTCTAGAATTGGTTTTGCTGAGGTGGCGCCACACAGGCTGTGGACTGGTGACGTGACGATTTTTTAAGGCTCTGAATCATGCCGCGAAACAACGAAGTCATCCGGCAATGGAACATCCTGCGGGAACTCGAAGCGTCACGTCGCGGGACTATTGCCGGCCTCGCGCGAAAGACGCAGGTGACGACAAGAACAATCCGGCGCGATCTCGTAGCCTTACAGACAGCCGGTTTTCCAATCTACGACGAAGTCATCGACAAACAACGTTTCTGGAAACTCGACACGAAACCCTTCAGAGACCTTTTCCCCGGCTTCAGTCTCCCCGAGCTCTATGCGCTCTATTTCAGCCGGGCTTTGCTCAAATGCCTCGCCGGCACTCCGTTCCAGGAAGACCTCACCAGCGCCTTCGCTAAGTTTGAGGCGGTCCTCCCGCCAAGCACGCGGAAGTTCTTCGACCAGCTGCCTACTGTGCTTCAAGCCAAAGCCGGGCGGCGGCGCCGTGGCGGCAAGGTCGATAAGACGATCGCCGGGCTGATCAACGCCACGCTGGAGCAGCGCCAGGCGACGATGCGTTACCACTCATTGTCAAGCAAGCGGACGAAGAACTACCTGTTCGAGCCCTACCGACTCCTGCACTTCCAGGGCGGATTCTATCTATTCGCTTACGTGCCGGAGTACAAAGAAATGCGCACGTTCGCGGTCGAGCGGATCCAACACTTGTCGCTACTTGAGACGACATTTGAGGCGTCGCAGGAGCTGTCCTCTGAGCTTTTTGCGCACTCCCTCGGTATGATGCAAGGACCCCCAAAACACGTCGAGATCGAGTTCACGCCGAAGAGTGCCCCTTACGTGCGCGAGGTCGAATGGCACACGTCGCAGCAGGCGGCAGACCAGCCCGACGGCTCGCTTCGGCTATCGCTCGAGGTCTGCATCGACCAACCGCTTCGAAACTGGATCCTTAGCTTTGGCGCGAGCGCCCGTGTCCTCGCACCAGCGAACCTGGCAGCTAACATCGCGGCGGAGCTCACGCGGGCTCGTGCGGGATACAAATCGAGTTCTTCCAAGAACTGAGGAGCCTGGGGTCTAGGACGGAAACAGGAGCCCTAAGAACAATCAGGAAAACGACGTTGCGTTCTCCCCGCTAATCCCGATAGCCTGAGCGGAGAGCATACGCTTGACTGGAGGATTCATGAAGCGCTGGTCTCACCTACTCGCCCTTATTCCGTTCTTGATGATTCCGACATTAACGCCGGCGCAGGAGTCCGTCACGCCGACGCCAGAAAGTGTCATCGGTTGGGCGCTATGTGCCGACTACAAGCTCGCAACTTATGAACAGATTGCCGAGTACTTTCGCGTGCTGGACAAGGCGACCGACCGGATGCAGCTCGTGGACATTGGTGAGACTGCCGAAGGCCGTACACAGCTCATGGCGATCATTTCGTCGGAAAGCAATATGCAGAATCTGGCTCGGTATAAAGAGATCTCGCAACAACTGGCACGGGCTCGTGTCAGCGGAGACGAGGCGCAGGCGTTGGTTGACGAGGGGAAAGCGGTTATCTGGATCGATTTTGGTCTGCATTCAACTGAGGTAGCGCACGGGCAGACCGCGCCGTGGATGGCCTACAAGGCGGTGACGGAAGAAACTGAGGAAATGCAGGTCATCCGCGACAACGTCATTTTCTTACTTGTCCCGAATATGAATCCCGACGGTACAACGCTGGTAGCCGAATGGTACATGCAACACGTCGGCACCCAGTACGAGGGAGCACCGCTCCCCGAGCTTTACCAGAAGTATGTTGGCCACGATAACAACCGCGACTGGTTCATGTTTAACCAGCCCGAGAGTCAGAACATCGGTCGGCAGGTGTATCACGAATGGTTTCCCCAAATTATCTACAACCAACATCAATCTGGACCATTTCCATCCCGCATCTTCATTCCGCCATTTGCTGAACCGGTGAATCCGAATATTCCCCCTCTCGTCATGCGCGGCATCAACGCCGTCGGGTCAGCCATGGGTCGCCGTTTTGATCAAGAGGGTAAAACGGGCGTGGTTTCCCGCGTCGGTTTCGATACTTGGTGGAACGGTGGGATGCGCACAGCGCCATACTTCCACAACATGGTGGGCATTCTCACCGAGACGTCGCACACTTCGCCAGCACCCACCGTCAACGACCCGGCGACCTTTCCGGCCACTTTCGGTAACGGTGAGTCGACGACCGCACCTTCAGCGTTCTACCCGAATCCCTATATGGGCGGTGAGTGGCACCTGCGCGACAGTTGTGAGTACATGCTGACTGGCTCTATGGCCGTCCTCGACATCGGAGCCAAACGTCGGGCCGAATGGCTCTCCAACATTTATCAGATGGGCCGCGAGGCAATCGCCGATGGCGAGGACGAAACTTACGTCATCTCAGCAGACCAATGGGACCCAGGTACGGCGGCGAAACTGGTGAACGTTCTTCGGTGGGGCGCGATCGACGTGGAACAGGCGAACGCACCCTTCACGCTCGATGGTGTGTCCTATCCGGCCGGTAGCTACGTCATACCGGGCGCCCAGCCGTTCCGACCCCATCTCACCGACTTGCTCACGCCACAGGTGTATCCCGATAGACGAATGTACCCGGGTGGGCCACCGGACCGGCCCTACGATGTTAGCGGTTGGACGCTGTCGTATCAGATGGGGGTCAGTGTTCAGAAACATTCTGGACTTGGCGAACGCAGCACCGAGCTTGCGCTCGAGCGAGTGGAGCGGGCCTCTCCACCGAACGGATCGGTTTCAGGACTGGCAACAGTCGCCTATGCGATCGACCCGAAAGCAAACGACGCCTTTACGGCAGTCAACCGTCTTCTGACCGCTGGTGAGAGCATTTCTCGCACAACCAGCGCCGAGAACATCGGCACCCGGATGTGGCCACCAGGAACGTTCTTGGTCGTTGCCGGTAATGGTACGCATGCTCGCGTGGAAGACGTAGCGCGGTCACTCGGGTTACGAGTTGCAGCTCTCACCGAGGCACCGCTGGCGGAAACCACCCCACTCAGACAGCCTCGGGTTGGGCTGTATCACGCCTGGGGCGGCAACATGGACGAGGGCTGGACACGTTGGGTACTCGAACAGTTCGAGTTTGCCTACGACCAGTTGCACGATGCTGAGGTGCGCCTAGGGAACTTGCGCGCTAACTATGACGTGATTCTTCTGCCCGACGCGACCTACACGGGCATGCTGCACGGACTATCAACCGACCGAATGCCGCCTGAGTACTCCGGTGGTATGACCATCCGTGGCCTGGCGAACCTGTTTGACTTCGT
>Ga0310123_10001249_pt1 | contig 21389 bp, 22 predicted proteins | sample CB6_AW_1057_MG_FD_203505 | JGI IMG/M metagenome (GOLD analysis project Ga0310123, IMG submission 203505) | Marine microbial communities from Western Arctic Ocean, Canada - CB6_AW_1057 | ecosystem: Environmental > Aquatic > Marine > Oceanic | place: Canada: Western Arctic Ocean | collected... | reverse complement strand
AGCAGAAGTACCAGGTTTGATCGATGGTGGTGGATTTTTGCGGATGTCCACCCCAGGGCTTGCCGATATAGCCGGGATCGATGTCGTCGTTCTCTTGGATCAGTGGCTGGATATCGTCGAACACCCGGTCCGCGATGGCTCTAACGGACGCATCTCCTGTGACGAGGTATTCCTCGGTCAGCGCCACAAGGTAGATGCCGCTGTTGAACATCGTGTCTTCGTATGTCCAACGTCCGGACGGCGTTTCCAAGGTATGTCCGACCGAGCATCCGTGCTACTTCATGTATTCCTCGGTAAACGGCTTCATCGTATGCCGGTTGAGGTTGTAGATGAGGTACCCCTGCTCGTCGATGAAGTGGGTCTGGAGGGTTTCGCGCAGTGTACGAGCGCGTTGTTCCAGATTTGCTTCCGTCATAAGGGCATGCCTAACCGCCGCGCTTTCCAGTACGTAATCAGCCAGGGCGTGATGCAGCGAACCGCCAGCGATTCAGTGTATTGTCGCTCGTCACCCGGCCACTGGGTTCCGTCCGGATCCTCTATCCAAACGCACTTCGGGAGATCGACGTTCTGCAACACACAACGGATAAGGTCTTCCACTTCGGCGCGCATCCAAGGGACAGACTCGGCCAATTGAACCGCGCAGCACGCAATATGGGTTGAAATGTGGGAGGACTTCGCGGCGCTGGCCCACCGTCGGTGCTGCAGGTTCTGCTTCTTCAATCCCTCGAAATCTTCGCTGCGAATGTAATCCGCCTCTACCTGACGAATCGGCACTTCGGAATCGTCCTTCAGGTTGACTCTCACCGCGAGGTACGCCAGGCCGTCGTCACACATCCCGAGTTTGATATCCCGGTGCCACTGATCGACGAACCGTTCCTGCCACCAGGTGCGCCGGTCCGGATTGTTTTCTGCCAACAGCCACAGGCCCCAACCCAGGAGAAAGTGAAAAAACGCCCAGCTACGAGTCTTCAGCCCCTGCTCATTGACGGGATGCCAGTTTGAACTACGACGCACCTGGAATTCGTCTGTTTGGTACTCGCGGTTCAACCGATCGCATTCCACGACATACTCGTCATTCCCCGTAGATAGGAAGGCGAGATAGGTCTGGGCCAGGGCCGCTCCGCCCTGGAACGGATTGAGAAATGCCGGCGGCGCGTCGGCCGGGAGGCCGAACGTGCGGTAATCTCTCCTCATCCACCAGTCGACGTTTCCTGCAATGATCTCGCCGGCCCGCTTCGCGCGGTTGGTGTCGGCGATCTGCGCGTAGAGGTACAGTCCCAGGTTAAAGAACCAGGTCTGGTCGATGGTGGTCGACTTCTGCACCTCTCCGCCCCAAGGTTTGCCGATATAGCCGGGGTCGATGTCGTGGCCCTGCTGAATCATGGGTTGGAGGTCGTCAAAGATCCGGTCGGCAATGGCCTTCACGTCCGGGTCCTGCGTTACCTGGTATTCCTCCACCAGGGCCCGTAGGTACATCCCCACACAGAACATGGTATCCTCGTAGGCCCATCGGCCGGCTCTCGAGGAACCCGATAGGGTCACGATCGAATCGGCCAGGTCTTCTTCCGTAAACGGGCGCAAGGTATGGCGGTTTACGTTGCAGATGAGAATCCCCCGCTCATCGAAGAAGTGCTTCTCGATCATATCCCGAAATGTCCGGGCGCGGTCTTCCAGATGGTTGGTTTCGTTTGACACGATAAGTGGATTCCTGTGAGGCTGTTTAGCAACAGACTACCTATTGTGAAGATCGATTGCGAGAGAGAAATGCCGGTGGCGAGATTCAATCGCAGTCGTTCTCACAATCGTTCTCGCGAATCGTGCGCGGAAGCGGTTCGACCGTGAGTACGATTGCGAGAACGATAGGCGAGGGGTAGGTTTCAATCGCGATCGTCATCGCAATCGTTCTCGCGAGTCGGGCGCGGATATGGATCGACCGTGAGAACGATTGCAAGAACGAAAGGCGAGGGGTAAGATTCGATCGCGGTCGTTCTCGCAATCGTCCTCGCGAATCGTGCGCGGAAACGGATCGACGGTGAGTACGATTGCGAGAACGAAAGGCGAGAGGTAAACTTCGATCGTAGTCGTCCTCGCAATCGTACGCATGTGTGTTACAGAGTAATTTTCCGCCGTCGGACATAGTGTTCGACGACGGATTTTCGGAGAACTGACATGGCGGCAAAACTAGGCATTCAACTTTACTCGCTGCGTGAGGAAATCGTTTCGGATTACCGCGGCATCCTGGAGAAACTGGCGGCAGCGGGCTACACCGGCGTGGAGGCCGCGGGGCACCCGGGCTCTACGTACCAGGAAGTGGATCCCATCTACCGGGACCTGGGGCTGACGGTATCCAGTGCACATGTCCCCCTGCCCATCGGCGACACCGTCCAGGAATCGGTGGACCAGGCAAAGACACTCGGCGCAAAGCACCTGGTTACCGGTGCCGGGCCTACCGAGTTTGAAACCGAGGATAAGATCAAGGCGACGTGCGAATCCCTCAATCAAGCCGCGCAGAATGTTGAAAAGCATGGTTTGCAACTGAATATTCACAATCACTGGTGGGAGTATGAACAGCTCAACGGAAAGTTCGTGTACAAGTACATGCTCGAGCACCTGGAGCCCAGCGTGCTGTTTCAGCTCGACACCTACTGGATCAAGGTGGGCGGCGCGGATCCTGCGAGCGTGGTCGGAGAGCTAAAGGATCGGGCAAAGCTGCTGCACATCAAGGACGGGTCGGGCGTGAAGGGCGATCCGCATCTTGCCGTCGGTGAAGGCTGCATGGATTTTGACGAAATTTCCACGGCGTCGGGAGACCAGGCGGATTGGTGGATCGTCGAATTGGATGCGTGCGCCACGGACATGCTGGAGGCGGTGGAGAAGAGCGCGGCGTTTTTGAAGGGGAAGAGTTATATTGCGGGCTAGCGGCCGCTCCAAGCTTTCCGAAACAGCCGGAGTGCATTTCCATGCAGGATGCCGTTGATGTCGGAGGCGGAAATCCCGGCCTCGCGTAACACGACGGGGAACTTCTGTAGGTCGGCGATCGTGGTGACGTCGGTGGGAGTCAATTCGGCGCCAAAGCCGCCGTCCATATCGGTCCCGATAGCGATGTTGGCCAACGAGCCGCCAGCGAGATTCGCAATCGTTTCGATGTGGGGAATCAATCCCTCCATTCCGTATTTCGAAACCCACGTATGGCGCGGTGGCCGTCTTTCCCACGTCACGGCCGGATCGATGAAAAATTGACAAAAGACCAAGCCGATGATTCCATTGCGTCGGACTAGTTCGCGGATCATGTCGTCCGTCAGGTGACGTTGGCCCGGTACGATGGATCGGCACATGCAATGCGAAGCCATGACCGGCCCATCCCACAAGTCGAACGATTCCCAAACGGCCTGGTCGGACATGTGTGCGATGTCGAGGATCATGCCGGCCTCGCGCATTGCCCCGTACAGGGCTTTGGCGGGCGGCTTCAGTCCGCCTTCGGTAGAGGTGCCATGGATGTAGGTGTTGTGGCCAAAGTGGGCTGGTCCGACGACACGCAGACCCGCATTCCACCAAAACTCGACGTCCTCCGGGTTGGCGATCGGGTCGGCGCTCTCCATCGAGAGAATGTGATATATGGGCGTCTGCTCGCCCGGATCTTTCCATGCCTCGACCGCTTCTTCCAAGTCGGCCAAACTGCGGACGGACTTGATTTCGCCTCGTCGTGTCATGGCGTCGTAGTAAGCCAAATGTCCCCGTCCGACGGCCATGGCCTGTTCCTGTGTCCTCATTCCATCTCGCCGACTGTCACGGTATCGGGGTTCGATTCGAGACATGATCGTGCTCAGCATGATCCCCACGCTGCCGCGACGCATTTCGGGAAACGTCACGCTGCACTGGCCGGTATCAAAACCGTCGGCAACCTGCGGAATTTCAGACTCCTCCTGCGAGCGCACCTGCTGGGCGGTCCGAGTCAGATCACGGTTCCAAAACAGCGCGTCCCAGGCCAGGTCGAGATGCAGATCGATAATCAAAGGTTGCGTCATCGGACGAAGCAGCTCTATAGTGGTTCTTGGATCGGCCGGCCACGATCAACGATGCGTACCGGACACCCCGTCGAGTCTCTGACAGGCAATCGCTTTTCTGGCGTTACCGACACGCGCCCGTTAGGACCGGCCTGAAGAAAAGCTTTCATGATCGGGAGCGTACGAAAACGGTACGGATGGGGCAAGAACGGAGACGAGGACGGCCTGGAGGAGCGCGCGGGAGCATGATGGAGGCGAGGGGTAAGATTCGATCGCTGTCGTCCCTCGCAATCGTACTCGCGAGTCGGGCGCAGAAACGGATCGACCGTGAGAACAATTCTGAGAAATAAAAGAAAGGTACCTATGTCGAAAAAATTATTCGGATTTGTTTTTCTACTTGTTACGTTCCTATTCGCCACACTTGCCGATGCCGCCCCGTCCCGCCTTCAAACGTCATCCCTCCAGATCGACCTGAATCCCCAAACCGGTGTGGTCGAGGGGATCGTGGACCTGGCTTCCGGTATTCAGGTGTGCGCCGGCCTTCGGGACCGATATGTCACGGAGAACGAAACGGAAACCCGTGAAGCCTGGGAGACGGATGATCAGGTCGTCGAAGCGTTCTTCTCTATCGACCGTACCTCCGCCTCCTTCATCTGCCGGAATCCGGCCCTGCCGGGCCTTCAGATTGAGAAGCGATACTACATCGACGCCTCAAACCAGAGCCTGGTCAAAGGGGCTCGCTTTCGAAACGACAGTGATGCCGGGTTCTTTCTGAAGTACTACACCCATGGGGAGGCCGGCGCGCAACTCCATCAAAACGGATTTTACTTTCGGCCCCGGAAGCACACAGAAGTCACTTATCTTGCCAATGACATTACCGAGCCCATTCGGCTTGGGCATGACCAGACCGGCATTCATCGCATCCTTCTCGTGGCCCCGGAGCGGGAACTCGGGGTGGCGCACTACCGGTGCAAAGTGGATGGCCGGACATCCCTGAAGCAGACCTCCAACAACTTTGAAACCTATGCCGCGTTTCTTCCTGACGGCTGGCGATTCAGCGTGTGCGCGTTTTATCTGAATCCTGGAGATATCCGGTCAGCCGAGACCCGCTTGGACGTGTTTGACGGCGACGCGGTTGGGTGGATGATCCGCTACCGGCAGCGGCCCGAAATCCGGGACATGTGGAAGATCGACGTCGCGCCCTGGGCCCGGGACGCGCACGTTTACGCCCACGGAAATCATTGCGAGGTTGACGGTCGGCAAACGTTTCAGCCCTGGTACGACTTTTACCGGGAAAAAAAACTCAGCATGGTCTCGCTCGGGGTGGCGGAGTACCGGGTGCCGTGGAGTGATCTTCGGTCCACCGGCGAGATTGATATCTGGCCCGGGGGGTTTCGGAACACCCCCGATCCCGAGACCACCAACCTCGATCGTTTCTGGCGACATACCCGAAATTTAAGAACCGAAGCCTACCAGGCCTTCAAGGGGGAGTACTCGCTGATCTGGTGGATTTCCTCCGCGGGAAAACCGTTCAAGGAACATCCCGAGTGGGTGGCCTACGGGCGGGACGGACAGCCGGATGCCGAATTCCACGGAGGCAAACCCCGGCGCGATGACTCCAGTGGCGCCCCGAGCTACACCACGGACGTGGCCGTCCCCGGCGTAAAAGAACACTTCGGGCGAAGCTATCACGATATGATTTTCAATTTTGAGCATGATCATATCTATATCGATGGCCCCCCCACCGGGATCTCGCGGTTGAATTGGAAACAGAAGCACGTCTCCCAGACCTACGAGTGGATCGACATGTATCACGACTACATCCGCGCGGGAGTTCGCGAGGCCAACCCGCAGGGCGGAGTTTTTTTCAACGCCGACGTATTCCCTATGGGCGATGTCAATTTCTGGGAACTGGGATCCTGGCACAGCAACCGGAGGGGCTGGCGCTGGATCGCGGCGGGGATGTGCATGGGCAAGATCAATGTCGCACCGGACGCCGCCCTCATCCCCATGCGGTGGAATTATTTCATGCCCCGCGCGGCCCCGGTTGAAGATCGCACGCCGGATTTGCACGAACCGTTGTACCCGAACTACCTGCTTGCCTTCGGTTGCGTGCCCATGGGCGACAACCTGACCTTGGGCATGTTCAAGCGCCGGCTACCCATCGTTCTCGCCGCGCACGAGCTGCGGGGCAGCTTCATGGTGGACGGGAAGATCGACCCGGCGTGGTGGAAGATCCCGGAGGAATCGGGCGTCGAAGCCTACACGCTGCGCCGGGATGATTTCGGCCTCGTCCCGGTGATCGGCCGGCAGGAGGAGGACAGCCGAATCTCGGTGAGCTTTGAAACCCGGCCGCTCGGATTGAGTCCTACCTATCCGGTTTACGTTTGGAACAACGCGTTCAACACGCCGATACCGGAGCGGTTTACCCAAGCGGAATCGTCCACGGATTTCGAACCTCGACTGCCCTACGAAAAAACGTTTACCCTGCGCCCAATGAAACGGTATGAAAGCTTCACCGAGCGTGTTCAGGTAGAGGTCGACCTGCCCGGGGCCGGAAAGCGCGCGGCCATCGGCGATGCCGGGCCCGTCCAATTGCTGGTGGTCTCCTCGGTGCCCGCCTGGGTCTACGAAGCCGATGGGTACCGCTACCAAAGTGCGCTTCCTCAACAAGCGGGGGTGAAAGTTTCACCGGCTTCCGGCCGGCCCGACGAATTCCGGATGCGCGTATGGACCGAAAAACCGGGCACGCGGATCTTTGTGCCGTTGTCGCTGCTGCCGTTTGAAGTGAAACCGGAAGCAAGCATCCACGGAGAGTCGGCAACGATTGAACCGACGACGTGGGACGACGAAAAGGGGATTCTTGTGGATGTGCCGCAGGGTACATTTGTCGTAACCTTTGATCGATTGAACACTTCATGAAAGGAGATCGAACCATGCGCTTGTACATTTTCGTCCAGAGTTTTTTCATTCTTGCCATCATCCTGCAACCGTCCCCGGCCCAGTGTCAGGAAACACCGGTCGCTCACCGTATCGAGACGTCGGCAAACCGCGCCTTCGTGTACTACGTAGACGGCAAACCGGGCGCCGACATCACCAAGAACATTCAGCAGGCCGTCGACGAAGCCCGGGCCAACCACGGCGGGAGCGTCGTGCTGCCGCCCGGCCGCTATCAGATGACCGACACCGTGTACCTCGCCGGCTCGATCGACCGGTTCCCGAAAGGGGGCGCAAAAGGCATTGATGTCACGGGTTCCGGCGGTGCGGAAGGTACGCAGATCAGCTACCGTGGTCCGGAGGGCAGCGTGGTATTCGATCTCTCCGCGCCCTGGGGCTGCTCGCTGAGGAACCTGTCCATCGATGCCGACAATACGCCGGGCGTCATCGGAATCTGGTATCACGGCGGCTATGACCGGGGGACCAACGGCGGTAAGAACAACATGTTTGAAAACATCATCCTTCGCCGCATGGACGTGGGCATTCATGTCGGCGATCCCTTCGGCCCGGACCTGGTGGGATCGACCTTTCGCAATATCTGGATTTCCTATATGCGGGTGGGTGTGCAGATCGAAGGAGCCAATGTCACAGGCATGGCGTTCTACAACTTGAGCGGATCGACTTGGAACGAAGCAGGCATCAAGATCATCGGCCACACCGCGCGGCGCCTGCGCGCATCTCCCGATGATGAAATCCCCGAACCGGAGGTGCCGGGTGTCCCTGCCGTGGTGACGGATGCCAACACCGGGAAGGAGCTCTTTCAGGATGACGTCCCCGAATACGCGCTGAAACACAAGACTTTTACCGGCACGTTCCGAGGATACGGTCCCTGGGTGTGGGTGGGCGGCGGCGCACCGGACATCACGATCTACAACCTTAACATGCACGGAGCGGACCCGTCCTCATGGTTGATCGACAACAACTGGGGGCACGTTCGCGTCTATTCGGCGAGAATCGAAGGACCCGCCGGCATTTACCGACGTACCGCCGGCGGCCCGGCAGGCCGCTTCTCCGATGTGCTCGTGGACGTCAACGCTACTTCGCCCGGCGGATTGATGGGCAACGTAATCGAATACCACGGGCAAGGGCCGCTCTACCTGATCGGTGGCGTGTACGAGGGGAACATTGCTCTCGCGGATACCACCGTTTATTCGATGGGCGTTAAATTTTTTGAATGGCGGGAGAGTACCTCGGGAATGATTCGAAAAGACTACGTCATTCCGGAAGGGAGTAAAGCGGTCCGGACCGGGAAGGACCGGATTTTCCCCGGTCGACGCGGCATGTACGACATCGTCGACATTCCCCTGCCACGCGACATCAGTTTCGTCCAGTTGCCCGGCACTGAAGGCATGCAGATCCACGAAATGACCCCGCAGGCCACGTTGTCGGTGGATGTGACGAAGGGCCAATCGTCGGTCACCGTCCCGCTCGGGGGGATGGCAGCCCAGCCGGATGGGAATTACCAGGTTTACGTGACCCCCGGCTTCGACGCCGGCGGCGCCTGGGTCACGAAAAAGCGGAACGACTCGGTGACCGTGAATTTTTCAAGAGCCCCGGCCGATGCAAGCCGCGCCGACATCCTCATCCAGCGCGCTCCCTTCCGGACCCAGAACATGATATCTCCGCGCTTTGAGAAGGACGAGTAGGCGAGTCACGTTGATCAAGCAATGCATAGCGTTCATTGGATTGTCGCTTTTTGCTGCGCATGCTCCGGCAGCAGACCTTCAATTCACGGCCGATCCTGTCCAAGGACTGCAAAAACTCAACTCCTCCGCCGGCCGCCCATTCGTCGTATACGTCGACGCGGAGCCCGGGGAGGACATCACGTTCAAAGTCCAGAATGCGATTGACCGTGTCGGCACCGGCTACGGGGGAAACGTTGTGCTTCCACCGGGAACCTTTCGGTTGACCAACGCGGTCAACCTGGCCGGATCCGTCGAGCGTTTTCCGAAGAGTGGTGCGAGGGGAGTGGTATTGCGGGGAGCGAGCGGCCTGGCGACACGCCTGACATGGCATGGGCCCCCGGAAGGCACGATGATCGAACTCTCCGCCCCCTGGGGATGTGAAGTCTCCCAATTGCACCTGGACGGCCGAAACGTACCCGGTGTGAAAGGCGTGGTGTACCACGGCGGTTACGACCGGTGGGTAAACGGCGGAAAGAACAATACCTTCAAGCACCTGATGATCGAGAACGTGGATGTGGGGCTTGTCGTGGGCGATCTGTTCGGTCCTGACCTGGTTGGGTCGAGCTTCTACGGAGTCCATGTGAATCACGCCCGAATCGGCATTCAAGTATTGGCCGCGAACGTGACGGGAATGGGATTTTACAACATCGTCCTCGAAGACTACACCGAGGCCGGATTCAAATTGCTCGGATTCAGCGGCCGCCGGATCCGCAAGTCGCCGGACAGCCCGCCCCCGGAAAAAGGATCCGCGGTGCTCATGGATGCCGACGGCCGGCGCGAGATCTTTGCCGACGAAGTACCGCCCTACATCCACGAGCGCAAATCGTGGAAAAACGACCGGGGCGAGTCGATCGTCGGTGGCGGGGCGAACGACACCTCGATCTTCGGGGCGACAGGCAGGACGGATCATCGCGAAGCGTGGTTCATCGATGCGTTTGTCAGCAACGTCCGCGTCTATACCGGTGACATCTCTGGCGCCGGCGGGGTCTACCGGAACACCTGGCGCGCGCCGTACGGCCGATTCAGCGATCTCCTCGTCGACGTCTCCGTGCACACATCTAAAGGTGTGGAACGGAATGCGATTGAGCTCGCCGGCCAGGGTCCGTTCTACTTCATCGGCGGACACTACGACCGAAACGTCGTTCTCCGAGGAAACGTCTTTGCCCACGGCACGACCTTTTCCGATGGGGCATCCTTTACGCGAACGGGTAACAATCGCCCTCCGGTGGTGCATCGGCCGGCGGCGCGGATGAGTTTTATTGTTTCGGTGCCGTCGGGGGCTAACGAAGTTACGGTACATCTCCAGCGCCCACAGCCCGACCTGGACTACCAGGTCATCGCGACACCACGGTTCGATGCTGGGGGGATTTGGGTCGAAGAAAAGAGGGTCCGGTCATTTTCGCTTCATCTGGCAAAGGCTTCGGAAGTGGAAGGTGTGGTGGATGTTCTAGTTCAGCACCAAGGAAAAGAATGAGCAAAAAGAACGTAAGCACCCGTAAGCAGCTTCTGTTCGACGACGCATTGATCAAACGCAAATCCGGGTTCCGCATTGCCATGAATCCCGCGAATCGGACAGGGAAAGTGGTCATGACCGGGGACCAACCGTGGGAGCAGGCGGGCATTCGGGGGGACAGCGGCATCACCGTCCTGGAGGAGGGGGGCCTCTACAAGATGTGGTACCAGGTGCCGCTTTCGGAAACCGCGCGCACCGATCCCGGTGCCTTGAAACGCCTTTTTCCCAAGGTCGACTTTGACAAACTGGACGTCAAGACAAGGAACGACATGTTGTCCCGTTCCCGCATGATGCTCTGCTACGCCACGTCTGAAGATGGCACCCACTGGAAGAAACCGAAACTGGGGATCATCGAAGTGGCGGGCAGTAAGCGGAACAACGCAGTCGTTACCGGACGTATTGGAGGAACGGTCTTCATCGACCCCACGGCGCGGAAACAGGATCGGTTCAAGTTGATCTTCGGCGGCGGGCCGCGGTTGCCGCACCGCCATTGCGAAGATCCCGAACCCCGGGCGGATATCTACCACGCAATCTACGGCGCATCCTCTCCGGACGGCATCCACTGGACCGTCTCTCCGGAGCCGATCGTTCCCTGGTACACGGACTCCACCAACGTGGGCTACTGGGATGACCGCATCCGCAAGTATGTTGCCTTCATGCGCTGGAACCAGGACATGGTTTACCGGGACGGCCAGACGGTGACCGTCAAACCCGGCGGCTGGAAGTACCGGGCCATCGGCCGGTCGGAATCGGAAGACTTTTTCCGTTTCCCGCCGCCGGCGAAGGTTTCCGAGCCGAGCAAAGCGGAACGGGAACCGCACCACCGGGGCATCGACTACTACAATTCATCGGCGGTACAGTACGCATTTGCCGACGACGCCTATTTCATGTTCTCCAGCGACAACAACAGCGACAACGGCATGCTGGATGTCCACCTGGCGACCAGTCGTGACGGAGTGAAGTACAGGCGATGGAAAGAGCCTTTTTTGGGGGTGGGGCCGGCCGGCGCCTTCGACTCGCAATGCACCTACATGGCTACCGGCATGCTCACCAAGGGCAATGAACTGTGGATGTACTACCTGGGGAAAGACACGCCCCATACCTGTCACCGGTATCCCGAGGGCCGCAAACGCTCCCCCGGCAGTTCCGCCGTCGGCCTCGCCCGCGTCCGCCTCGACGGATTCGTCTCCCAGGATGCCACCGCATCCGGGGGCGAAATGATTACGGAGCCAATATCATTCGAGGGACGCAGACTGGAAGTCAACATGGACGCCGGTGCCCGCGGATGGTTAAAGGTGGAGATCCTGAATGCGCGCGGTAGACCGTGCCGGGGATTCTCGGAAAAGGACGCAGACCCGGTGTGGGGAAACGATGTCAAGAAAGTGATGACCTGGAAGGGTAGCAAAGGTGTTTCTGATCTTAAAGGTCGACCTGTCCGTCTGCGATTCATTGGCAAGTCCGTGAAGGTCTACGCGTTTCAGTTCAAATGAGAACGCACATCAGAGACGGTTCGGCCAGCTATGTGGTTGCACTGCCCAGAAAGCGATGCCTTGTCAGTCCCATCATCCTCTTTATTGTCTCTTGCATGGTTGGCGCAAACGAAGTTGGGGATCAGCCGAAGCTGAGTGTCAGTGCGTATCCGGAGCCCGGCAAGATCGTCGCGACCGTCGACAGCAGTTTCATCGGCTCCGTGCCGGGAGGTTCATCTCTCGACGTGGCGATCGGCAGGCCACTGGCGAAGCAAGCCCTCGTTGAAAAACATCAGAAGGTGACACCGGATGGCGTAACCGATGTCATTTTGGATGTGCGCGCTCTTCCCGCGCGTCAGAGGATCCATATAACATGACGCATCTGCAGAACGGCGATTTCTTCAATGAAAGGATCGGTTGGACCTTGGATCCCGCGGCGGAAGAGACCATCCACACATCGATCACACATTTCCTGGGGCGGTTCGAGGGCCGCTACGCGCAAGGAAAGGATCAAGTGGAAGGCGAGACCCTGCTTCGGTGACGGGTACGCATTGGTCACCGCTGTAACCAGGTAACGGACAGCCTGCCGCGTCGTTGAGCGCTACCCTCAGAGGGCATGCTTCAGAAACCCCGTCAACATTCAGAAAGAGTCGGGCGGCCTTGCCCTCCGCGGCAATCGAAGAACTCCACTCATACCCCTCCGATTCATTCCGTGCCAGTTCCAGGCACCCGAACCGCTCCTTCTCCAGCTTGGCCAGCCCGGCCTGGCCGAAGTCGCCCCATGTCCCGTACCAGATCCACGTCTCGTCGCCGACGTTGAGGATTCCATTGCCCTGCACGATCGCCTGACGTCCCCGGCCGGTCGGGTCCCACGCTTTGCCTTCGTCTTCCTGGGGGATCACCTTGAACCCCGGGACCGGTTCCCGGAAGTGCAGACCGTTGTTCGATACAATCAGGCCGAGGTCTCCCCGATAGTCCCGAATTTCCGGCGCGATGTGGAATTGACCGTACAGTCCTACCAGGACGTTGCCCTTGTTAAACATGGCGGGTCCCATGTGCGTATCTTCGGTCTTTCCTTCACGGGATCGGTCGAAGCCGATCACTCCCGCCTGCTCCCAGGTTGTTTTCCTTCGATCCTTCAAACTCGACCAGCCCCAGCTTCGGTTTTTCCCAATGAATCCCGTCAGGACTCTCGGCGTAGCCGTGCCAGGCCGGGGAAAAGCAGTCCTTGCTGAAGTGTCCTGGTGGCGAGATAGCCAGGTACCACATGCGAAACAGGTCGCCTTCGCGTAGCACCGTTCCATAAAAAGTTGCGGCTCCCTGATCCGGCTTCCCCGGGTCCCCGTAGCGAAGGACGGGATTCCCCGGATACTTCCGAACCTGCTGCTGCGTCAGCTTCAGATTATGGACGAACGGCGGGGAAAGGTCGCCGAAGGGGAAAAGGGTGAGTTCCTGGAGGCCGGGTTGGTTGAAACCGGTGTCGATGGTGATTATGGCTGTTTTTGGTTATTCGGTATTTAGTATTGGTTACTGTGCCGGGTTGCTGGTTACTGCCTATCAGGATAGACTCTTTCTTTAAATGGATCGGTACCTTTCTACACTGCAACGTGATCGAGCACGCCGGCGCCGGGCTCCTTTACCTGATGGGATGCAACTTCAATGGCAACATTGCTGTGGCGTCCACCCGGGTCTTCGACTTCGGAACCCACTTTTTCTGGCAAGCATGGGATCGGGAACGATATGGACTCCCCGGCGAACAGGTTCGCGATGCCGGCTTCGTACTGCTGGATACCGCCCAGCGCGCGCAGGTCCACCAAGTGCAGCATGTCACGCATCTGAAAACCACCGTGCCGGCCGGAAAGACTTCCGCAAATGTCGCTCTCCAGATACTCTTCATTTCGAACGCGGTCCGGCGTCGGAAGCCGAGATCCGGATCCTGGTGACCCGCGACCCGTTCCACCAAAGCCGGGAACGTCGCAAAGCGATTACGGTGGCCGAGTAAGTATGGAGCATGAGGAGCCATGAAAACGCCGGGACTGCTTTCAAAGCTTTGGAACGGCATTGACTGGGTTCGGACCACGGGTAGCCCGCGGGAGGCGGGCCGCCGCCACGGGGAACATCAGTCTCACCGACTACCGGTCGGATCCGGACCGCATGCTGGAGACGTATGCCCCCAAAAGGATTCGCCGCACTGGGGCCCCATGTGGGGCCGATTCCTTTCCATGTGCCGCCTCATCGAAGCGGCCGGCGAGCCGGGGATTGAACGCCTGCAGTCGATGCTGCGCGACCACCACAAGGCCCTGCCTGAATACCCGAAGTCCTCCGTCTGCAACAAGGCCACCGCAGCCGCGCTCATCGGAGTGCCGCGGCACCGTAGACTGTACATCGCCGGCTCCCCCCCGTGCCGGCATCCTTTTCGAGAAGTGCGGTTCTCGGATCGGGAAGCTTGCCCGGTATCCGTTCAATAAACCTGGAATGAATCCACCTACCTGATCCATGAACGCCCAAGCCATTCCCCTCCGGATCTATCACATCGACCTGAACCTGGAACGGTACCGGTTCCGGTTCTATCTCTCGCTTTTGGACCGGATCGCGGCCTGGGGTTATAATGCCGTGATGATCCAATACGGTGACATGTTCCCGTACAAGACTCATCCGTCCATCCCAAATCCGGATCATTGGACACCATCCCAAATCGGCCGGTTCTGTCGTGCGGCGGAGTCACGCAGCCTGGACATCATTCCGATGGTCCAGTCGTTCGGCCATCTGGGCATTATGCTTCGGAATCCAGGGTATTTCGAGTTGTGTGAAGACCCCACGCAGCAGGGCGGCGTGGTGGAAAGCATCTGCCCGCTCAATCCGCGCGCAGTGGAAGTCGTCCGCGGCATGCACCGGGAAATGATTGCCGCCCACCCCGGCAGCCGACTCATCTGTCTGGGCGGGGATGAGGCGCTGATGGGGGTTTGCCCGGCGTGCCGCCGCCATGTCGAACACGTGGGGCTGGGAAGACACTATGCCGACCACATGCAACCGTCACTCGAGATCGTTCTGGCCGCGGGGAAGCGCCCGATTATTTGGGCGGACATGGTGGAACGACACCAGGACGCGCTGGCCCACATCGACCGCAGGACGATCCTGGGAGACTGGGGGTACTATGTCCGGTCCCTGCATTGGCACACCGCTGTGGCCAAGGGCAACGACACGAGCTATCGGGTCACGCCGCATTCGCTGGGGCGGCTTCCTCTCGCGTTGCGGCGCCGGTACGAACCGTACTGGTCCTACGGCGTGCAGGAGTATCCCCGGAAGTTCCACGGATTCCCGTACATTCGTTACCTCATGGACAAAGGCTTCGACGTCATCTTTTGCGCGTCCATGAAGTGCTCGGGCGACAGCGCCACCAGTGTGCGTTACGATCTTCATCTCGACAACTGCCTGGCCGCGGCGGAAGCGGTTGCGGAAGCCGGCGCGCTGGGGATCATGACCTGCCACTTCGCGGCCAAGATGACCCCGCACGAGAACCAGTTCCTGGGCGCGGCGGTCGCGGCACAGGCCTACCTGCGCCCCGGCCGCACCGATCCGGAACGGGCCGCGGCAACCTACGAACGCAAGACCTTCGGCAAAGCGTGCGGGTTGCTGGACATCTACCGAAAGCTCGGCGAGTTGACCGGCTTTTGCAACACGAATTTCTTCGGCGATTACGATGGATACCGGATGGTTCCGAAATCCATTCCGGAGCAGATGAAACTGGCACAGGGCGATCCAGAACTCGCCCTGATGCGCACCGACCAGGCGGAATCATGGATTCGACGATCGGGGATCGATCACCGGGAGATCGACGTATTGCATTACTCCATCAATGAATTGGCGTACAAGGCGAGGCTGGTGCAGGCGTATGAGCAATGGCGGGGAAACGAAAAAAGCGTGGACTGGCGTACGGTCCATCACGAGATGATACGCGTCCGGCGACTGTTCGAAAGAACCTTTCGAACTACCTATCCGCCCTGGACTCTTGCCATGGCACGTGATTTCCGATTCGCCGCCGACGAAACCTGGATCCGGCAACGTCTCGACGCACCCCGCCAGCGGAAAACGAAGAAGTAATCAATAGAGAGGATCGTCTCGCGCCTTCGTGCACGGGTTTCGTCTGGCGAATCGCCGAAGGAATCGGTACGCGAAGGCGGCGCACGAAGACGGGGCACGATTGTCACTGAAGGTTGACACGGGACGTAAAGCGCGAACAGCATCCTGGAACAGCCGCCGAAACGGCATCCCGTGGTTCAGGATGACCGATCCGCGCGCTTGATCTCATAGGAATCCGGTGCGACGCCCGCGGCGGGCTCATCGCCCCAGTTCGCGGTCACCGTCGTCCCGTCGGAATAGGTGATGCGCGTAGCAGCAGGCGGTGGCGCCTCTTCTGTCCGTGTCAGTCCGTGTTCTTCACCTCATCGGCGACCCAGCCCCGGAATTCCTCCAGGCTGGAGCAGCGCAGCGCTTTGAAGCGCACCAGCGCTGGATGGTCCGGCGGCCATTGCGGCAGCCCGGCCCGCGGTTCGCCCTGGATCAGGTAGCCGAAGTTGTACAGCTTGTCGGCGTGAGAGATGCCGGCGGAGAGTACGGGATACCGGTCGAGATCGACCCGGACCTGTTTGGCAACGCCTCCCTGTCCGTCCAGGATCAGTTTGCCGTTGCGGACTTCGGCCTTGATCTCGCCGCGGATTGTCCAGCCCAGCAATTCCGTGGTGTCGTCCTGCTCAAACTCCTCGCTCTGGGGCGCTGGCTCCTGCGCCACCGCCCCCGCGTTCAGCAGCAGGATCGTTCCCAATGTCACACGCCGAAGTATCCGGGATTTTGCTTGATGGGTCATGTTCTCGTGCCTCCTGCCGAAGTCTTTGTCCGAACGAAAAACGCTCGCGCCTCGCAAGTATGTGTTCAGCGAGTTCCAGACCCCACCGAGCTTGCTCGGCGGTGGCGTGTGCTAAACACCTACCGTCGCAATGCGTTGCTCGCTGGACGGATCTCGATCGTCTCCATATACTTGGAAAATCCAAATTCAAACATCCAAAAGATGTGGAGTTTCGCGCCACATAAAATCCGCCCTTCATTTTTCGCTCCGGATCTTCGCCGTAATGCTGGGAGCGTTGTTGGGGATACTGCTGGTAGGAAAACTGATCCATTTGCATTCCGCCCCTTCTGCGGAGGTTCTGCAGAGTCTCGACAGCCTCGTCGCACCTGAACGTCACCCCATTGAACCGAAGGCGATGCATGCGGTCGCGGAATGGTCGGGACACACTGCGTTCAAGGAAGCCCCCATGTGGCGGGACCGGGTGGAGGCGGGAAGTTTGCCTCCCGTGGCGGAACGCGTAGGACCCGAGCCGTTGGTTATGATCCCTCACGAGCAGGCGGGGCCCTACGGCGGAACCTGGCGGCGTGTCGCCGCAGGGGTGGCGGAACTGAGCATGTTCGAGCGGCGCATCGGCTATGATGGGCTCGTCCGATGGGACCCCATGGGACGCAAGATCCTGCCCAACCTGGCCAAACGCTGGGAGATTCTCGAGGAAGGCCGCGTATATATTTTCTATCTTCGCCGGGGCGTTCGCTGGTCCGACGGGCATCCCTTCACCGCCGACGACATCCTTTTCTTTTTTAATGATCTTCTGGTCGATACCGATCTGCATCCCGCGATCAGCCACGTCTTTCGCCGGGGTGGAGAGATGGTACGCGTTGACAAACTGGACGATTTTACGATTCGGTTCCGCTTCAAGGAGCCGCACGGCCTGTTTCTGAAGAAGATGGGTTCGGGGCTGGGCTATACGGTGGTGGGCGCAGACAACGGAGGCGCCGCGCATTACCTGAAACAATTTCATCGAAAATATGTCCCTCAGGAGCGCCTGGAGGAAATGGCCCGCGCGGAAGGCTACGAATACTGGCATCAATTGTTTCGGGCGAAACTGGACTGGCGAAACCTTGAAGCGCCCCGATTGTGGCCCTGGATTCCCAAACAGGTTCCGCCCCGCCTCACCATCATCTTCGAACGAAACCCGTACTACTGGAAAGTGGACCCGGAGGGCCGTCAGCTCCCTTACATCGACCGGGTGGCCTACGAGATTCTTAACACCGAGGCGATCGCCCTCAAGGCAATCAACGGAGACCTGGGTATGCAGGACTTTCACCTGCCCATCCAAAAATATTCTGTGCTGATGGAAAACCAGCGCCGGGGCGGATACCGGGTCCTGCACTGGATCGACGGCGGCGACGGCATGGTCCTGGCGGCACTGAACCTGAACCACAAGGATCCCGTGTTGCGGAAGATTTTTCATGACCGCCGATTTCGCATTGCCCTGTCCCACGCGGTGGATCGTCGTGAAATCAGTGAGGTGAGTTTCTCTGGATTGGCCGAGCCGCGGCAACTCGCGCCGCCGCCCTGGTCGGCGTTCGCCTGGCCTGCTCTGGAGCATGCGCACATCCGGTACGATCCCGCCCTGTCCGAATCGATGCTGGACGAAATAGGGCTGTATCGGGGCCCCGACGGGGTTCGAAGGCGGCCCGACGGCAAGCCGCTGCAGATCTTTCTGGAAGCGTCGCCGACGACGGTAGACCGGCACATTCCCATCACCGTTGCCCGCCACTGGACCCAGGTGGGTGTGAAGACCGAAGCCAAGCTGTTGGCCTCCAGTTTGTTGACGGCCCGAATGCTCGCCCGCATGCTGGATGCCGCGATATGGACTGGCGGCGCAGACGTGGACCCGGTAATGGATCCGCGCTTTTTCCTACCCTTCGCCAGTGGCTCGCGCCATGCGCCGGCCTACAGCGAATGGTACGAATCCGGCGGAAAGCATGGGCATGAACCTCCGCCCGACATGCGCCGCCTGATGGATCTCTACTCGGAAATCAAGCTGGTCTACCGCCAGGAAGATCAGATCCGGTTGTTCCAGGAGATCATGAAATTGAACCGGGAACATTTGTGGGTGATTGGTTTGGTGGGCCGCATTCCCCACCTGGTCGTCGTGAATGATGCGTTCCGCAACGTGCCCGAGGTGGCGGTATGGTCCTGGCCGATGCGGAGCCCGGGCAATACCGCGCCGGAGTGCTACGTTATGGACCCGGCACGATGACCTGGTAGAAGGATGGGCTCTGGTCGATGCGGACCCGGATCCGTGTCCGTGAAATGGGTAAGGGTGCCGATGGCGAGGTTGGTGGAGATGGCGGTCCAGGCGGGGTTCTCGAGCGATGCTGTGTGCTGCAGGCGATAGGTTTCGTCGGGCAGGCTCGCCCACGTCAACGTCACCTCCGACGCCGGCCGGCCTGCCGGAACGCGAACACCGCTGAGCTGTCCAACTCCACGGTGCCGTTCGGCGTGAGTACCCTGCCCGCGAACGCAGAATAACCCGGGGGGTAGCGATCCACCCGGAACGTGGGGTTGCCCGGAGAAACCTCGCCCTGGTCCATGGGCCCCTGATCAGTGACCGGATTAATGTAGTGCCAAACCAGGTTGCTGCTCATGATCACTTCCTGAAAATCTCCCGGCCGGCCCTCGCAGATGAGTGTGTTTCCATTGGGCTGGCAATCCGCGCCCGAAAGACCTCCGCTGAAGAGGTCTCACCGGGTGGCGTCGCCGTATAAGTCCACAGGGAAGTGACGGGTCCGAAAGCGACACCCGCCGGCGGGTTGGTGTAGAATCCATTCAGATCAACCGGCGGAACGATTTCCTCCACCGTGCTGTAGTTTCCTTCCGGCCGGCCACTGCCGTTGTTAAACACCAGAATATTACGCCACCGGGCCGTCCCCTCGGGAATCCAGTGCGCGCCGTGCTGGCGAAAGAACCGCTGGTCTGCCACAGTTCCCCGGTCGTAGGCTTGGGGATTTCCCCACCGGTACAGCAGGTCGCCTCCCTTCCCGCTGTTGCCGCCGGTATGGCCGGCCGCTTCCGCGGTGGTGGTGCTGTGATCAATGATCCAGATTTCGTCGACCCAGGGCGCACAGAAAAGGATCTGGTCGAACTTTTCATTGTAATCGATGGAATTAGCGTGCAACCAGTCCGCACGTCCATCGCGACCGAAGTTGATGTCGACCCATTCCGGATGATCCGCCACCACGCCGAAGTTCGCCTGGTTCGTGTCGAAGTCCTGAATCAGGTGATCCCAGACATGCCACTCCCACACGATGTTCGCGCTGTTCGAGCCGTCGGGCTACGCCCTCCCTGCGCCCCGGCCTTGACAATACATCTATACTGGAGAGATATTCAGCCTGTAACCTGTAACCTGGTGCCTGGCATAACTACTGGACCAGTTCGGTGAGCCCGGCCACAGTTGATCTCAAAAAGGCGACCTTGGAAAATGCGATTGGAGATCCAGATCTTATCACGGTCTGGAAAGACCCGGATTTTGATCCCGACCTGAAAGCGTTCTACTATGCACGTGTCATCGAAATCCCCACACCACGTTGGTCCGCCTATGACGCCGTGCGTTTCAAGATAGATATGGGTAAAGACGTTAAGATGACGACGCAGGAACGCGCCTACACGAGTCCGATTTGGTATACGCCCTATATTAGCGAAGTGATTTGAACGAATATATGTGGTAGCGGAGGGTCCCGCAGGCGCGGGATCCCTACCGCAGGTCGCACTATTTGTTTTTGGCAGAAGATAGGAGAATCAGCGAAATGATGACGAACAAAGAATCAGACGGCGGCAAGAACTCAGCCGGCATGATCATTGCGGTGACTTTAATCTTCTCTATAGGGTATGCAATTGTGCGTTACCATATTGCTGGGCCCGTTGCGTGGAAAGATTTCCCCTTTTTCATTTTGAACAAAGGGATCTGCCTGGCTGCTTTTGTCCTGCTGACCTTTAATTTCGCTTTTGGCCCCTTAAGAAACCTGGGTGTAAAAGTGCCCGAGGGCTGGCTCAACGCCCGCAAAGCTTTGGGCATGACGGGATTTCTGCTGGTGCTTATTCACGTCCTGATGAGCTTGATGATGTTTAAACCGGCCGTGTATGGAAAGTTCTTCGAAGAGAACGGAACGCTGACGCTTTTGGCAGGTCTGAGCATGCTCGCGGGTGTTTTGGCTTTCGTCGTTCTCTGGGTTTACAACCTCAGCTTTGAAACCGAATTGAGAAAGGACAAAGTCTTCATTCAATTTATTACGTCCCGGAAATTCCTGCTGGCCACGATGTTGCTCGGCGCCGCTCACTTGATTTTTATGGGTTACAAAAGCTGGCTCAATCCATCCGGTTGGCATGGCGGGATACCGCCGGTTAGCTTGGTGGCGATTTCCTTTTTTGTGGTCGGGTACATAATCAATTTGTTGGGTAGGAAGTAAAGGAGAATGGAAATGAATGCTGAGACCACCAAAGAACCGGTTCGTATTACTTCCGTCTGTGGCAGCTTGAAGGTTAATAGTGCTGGCCGGGCTCACCGAACTGGTCCAGTAGTTATGTTAGTCCAGGCACCAGGTTACAGGTTGAATATCTCTCCAGTATAGATGTATTGTCACGGCCGGGGCGCAGGGAGGGCGTAGCCCGACCGGAGCGTCCGTCTGGGTGCGTCCTGGCGAAGCTTTTGGGCGTTTCTAACCCGAGGCTTTTATGGGGTCGCACTTCATTGTATTCCCGCCGCCAATCTTCAAGCACCACTCTGGCTTCGGTTAACGTCCAGAGCTGCTCCCGTTCCAGTCCCTCTTCCCGGAAACGGGCATGGAAACTCTCGATATACCCATTCTGCCA
>Ga0310123_10001248_pt1 | contig 21395 bp, 18 predicted proteins | sample CB6_AW_1057_MG_FD_203505 | JGI IMG/M metagenome (GOLD analysis project Ga0310123, IMG submission 203505) | Marine microbial communities from Western Arctic Ocean, Canada - CB6_AW_1057 | ecosystem: Environmental > Aquatic > Marine > Oceanic | place: Canada: Western Arctic Ocean | collected... | reverse complement strand
TTGGACCGGCTGTTCGAGAATGTACCGAATTGAACTCGCCAAGGTACATTTTTGAGGTACACAGGGACGGAACTGCCGATGCCGACAGGCGTTTCGCCAATGAAAACACAAATACACCCCAGAGGATTCGAACCTCTAACCTTCGGTTCCGTAGACCGATGCTCTATCCAATTGAGCTAGGGGTGCTTGTGTTTTTTTTCAGGCTTTTACGGTTTAAGCATCGGTTGCACGACACCCGCTAAGCGTTAGCCTGACTGAACGAGACCCAGAGTATGCCAACGATTACCAAACCAAACAAGCCACGCTCTGACTTTCCCTTGTATGCCCACGGCAATGGCCAGCGGGCAAAAAAGTCCGGGGAAAATCACAGCTATCTCTGAATTAGAGTAAGCACTTCACCTACGGTACTTTCACTTTCAGGCTCGCAAAACCACACGGTGCGGTCATGGTAGTAGTCCACGAGCCTTGCGAAAGCCTGCTCGTCTGAGCCAATATGGCGAACCCAAACAACGGACGACTCGTCAGGGTCGGCACTATTGTATATCCATTCACCCCAGGTTGAATGTTCCGGACCATACCTTAACGACTACGAGATCCCGCCCAGGACGACCCTCTAATTCTTCGAGTACCATTTCCTTCAACAGAACCCACCCGCCCGGTATGATTTGCGATTGCTTAACACACGCAACTCCAAACACAAACATGTGCCCCGACAGAGCCGCTGCCACAACTATCTTCCCTACCGGACAGCAGCCAATTCGTATCTTCCATAATCGCTGAAAGCCTGCAATTACAAGAGCAATAACGAGCACGAGACCTGGCGCAAAATCACGAGAGTTTGTCCACACCACCAGCGATGAACCTAGAAGCATTATTACCAGTGGCCAAAGCATCTGCATCTTGCCGTCGGTACGCGCGAACGGTACAGCCAAACATGCTATACATAACGCCGGGGTAATGAGTTCCCACCCGAAATGCAGCCCAATCTCAAGAAATGTGTTTTTCAGAAAACCACTGAGCGACTGCTTCTGGAGATATTCGTACTTTTGCTCTTCGAAAAATCTCTCTATTTCGTGATGCCGATAAAAAATCGGTTCTCGCTCGGATTCGACCAAGAAAACTGGAGTCTCAAAATACGCTGAATCATAAAGCCTCTGCGGCATCAACCCTATGCGACCGGTCACGCAATAATTGTGCGAGGCCATTAATACTGCAGTCACAAACATCATCGAGCAAAAGATGCCAACAGCGGCTACCGAGATGCTCCTTTGGCTGCCACGTGTCTTTAGTGTGGTGACGCTTAATATTTGATTCACCAAGAGTACTACTAGAGAACGAGCGATATGAGTAAACCCTCAAAAGGCCTCGTGTTGGCCATAATTGCTAGACCGGTTGCGGCAATCGCGGCGTGGCGACAATGGCTACTTCGGAGCAGCCGTGGCCCAGCTCCGAACGAATAGCGCGCCTCCAATCGCAGCGAGTGAACCGCCCATGTAACTTAGTCCCCAGTCAAACACGACAGTTTGGTGAGTCGCCACAAGGCACCCTCCCAAGGTAGCCCATGGCCACGGGGCCCACGCGCGTATCATCCATGCAATTGAGACGGCGCATGCCACAGTGCTGAGAGCCACAGCAGCAAAAGGGTGGCCATACACCAGGCGTCCAGCTGCGAGCAGCAGTCCTTGCCCTGGCGGGTACTTGGATGAATAGGTGGGCCGTACCAGCACGTGGAAAGTCTCAAAATATTCCCACAGATCATGCTTTGGATTAGTAAGCCTGCCACGAACAAATGTGTCTGCAGACAGTAGGTGACTAAATTCGTCATGAACCACAGGTTTAGGAACAGCACCTTTAAAACAATAGTACGCAACTCATACTGGCCACAGATAATGTTGCGGTAAGCACTAAAGTGCAGGCGGTGGCACGCTCTTGGCAGGACAAACTCATTAATTGTGATGCTCTGAAAACTTGTGACTGCATTTATTGTGTCATTGTGGGCGTGGTCAAAATAATAAGTCGTTTTAATTAAAGTTCACCCGTTCAAGATACCGGGCAGTCAGCTGTTCATCAACGTCGACGTCCCGGACGGAGAGCTGGGCGTTGAGGTTCTGGACGATCAAGGCAAGGTCGCCGCACGCTCCCGGCCATTAAGTGGTGACCTGTTGCGTGCGTCGAGTGGGCTGTGGGTGACATCGCGCGACTGAAAGGACGACATACCCGACTACGCTTCACGCTCCGCCAGGCGCAGCTCTGCTCTTATTGGCTGAAATGAAGCCAGTCGCTTTTCCCCAAGCTGGCATCACTGGGCGCGCAGAATCGAGGTCGGTTCAACGGTTTCTTCATCGTCAGCCGCCAGATCTGCCTTGATCTGTTCAGCCGAGCGTGGCGAGTGTCCCAGCGATGGGCTTTGGCCAGGTGTCGCCGGAGACGATGCACGCGGGACCGGCAAAGATGCGCGCCTTGTTTTGCAACATGCTTTGCCGCCTCCGCTCTTTATCTGTCGCTCTCCTGATCCCGTGCCTTGCGCCAAAGCACACTCATATCATCGCGTGGAAAGAACCCAAGGATACGTTTCGCCTTGTCGTTGGTGAACTTTCCCTGAGGGTTGTCGCCCAGAATGAAAAAGATCTCGCACCGGGAGGGCAGCTTGGCCAGGTCGATTTCCAATCCCAGCCGAAACACCTCCCCCGAGTCGGTCCAGGAGACAATGAACGGGACCCCGTCAGCGCCGCGCCTCAGTTTGTCCGCGTAGCGGAAGTTGTAGAACAGATAGTCCTGCACATAGATGTCGTGTCGTTCCGTAAACACCCGGCACACTTCCTGCCCGAGGGACTTGGTCAGCGCATACAGGTTCGTCCCCGAATGCGGTGGAGCGTCCGGGTTGATCGCGTGGTCGAATCCCTCGTAGCCGGGCCCTGCGATCGTGAAGTGCGGTCCGGTGTTGATGACCCGGCGGATGCCGTGACGCACGGCGGCCTGCATCATGTTGTAACAGCCGAGCATGTTGACGCGGAACGCCAGCACCCGATGCGAGCGGACCACGGCGCAGTTGATGATGGCGTCCACACCGTCGGCAGCCCGCATCACCTGCTCGGAAGACGTGATGTCCAAGTCAAAGAACTCGTGATCACGATATTCTTCTTTGAACCTCTCCTGGGGTGGTTTGATGTCTGTGATCCTCAGGTGATGATGCGGCGCTAAGGCCTTAACCACATGCGGACCGAGATAACCGTTGGCACCGACAAGTAATACATTCATGGCTCCGCCTATTCGATTTGTCGTTTCTTTCCGCCGCGCATTGCGTGGACCTACGAAAACTGAGGTGTATACCCAAACACGCTATTGGCTCGGGCGGACGTAAACCGTGCCTGCGGCGAGCCGGACTGAATGTGAAACACGGACCAGGTGCGTGCCAGTGGGCCTTTGCCCGAAAGGCGGGCCGCAAGGGCTTTGGAAACTGCCTGTACAACGTCACGCTGATTGACCCACATCGGGTCGAACGGTTTTCCCGCTACTTCTTCAGCTTGTACGATCTTGCCCAATCTCAGGACGACGACCCCAATCCGTCCCTCGCGAGCGAACTCGCGACAAGTGAACTCTCCCAGATAGTGGGAAAGCACCTGCGCGTCGTCCGACGGCAAAGGCCGCCAGTCCTCGGTCACCTCGAAGTCCTCATTGTAGCCGGTCAACATCTGAAGGGAACTCAAATACAGGACGTGCCGCACACGTTCGTCCGCTGCGGCCCGCAGCAGGTTGTAAGTTCCGCGCGTGCGGTAGTCGATTTGGTCCTCCTCGCTTGCCTCCGCCAGCGGCTGAGCCACGTGCACGATCGCATCCATGCCGCGTACGAGTGTGTTGGTTGTTTTATCGTGCCCCAGCCCGCTTCTGATAAAGGGGTGCTGTGTGGAAATCTCGCTCGGCGCTGTAAGCTGAATGTCATAACCGACATCCAGGGCGTCGGCAATTTTCCGAGCCAGGACGCTGTGGGCCGACGTGACGAGAACGCGTCTGGGGGAGTCTTGCTCGCTCACGACATCATCCGCCTTAGACAACCGGGCCCCCGCAGAGGCCAAGGCACCTCCACTCCCACCAACGGCAAACCCTGAGTGCTGCAGAAAGCTGCGACGCTTCATCGACGGTGTCTCCAGTAAATTTAAACGATTGGACTCTTCCTCCCGCGCTCTTGTTGTCGCTACGAACCGTTATGATAAGCCTTCCGGTTGTATCTTAAAGCGAGTTGCACTGTTTTGGGTTGCTTTCCTGAGTCGGCTGGATCGTTCCAGTTTTTCGCCTCACGGAGGGGCAGCATAGCAGCCGACTCACGTCGGCTGCTTCTGAATGCCGTGAATGAAGTCGACCCGGACCATCACGGACTTCAGGCGGCTGAGCTGGTGAAAATTGCCAAAGGTGGTGTCGGCGGATACGGCAACGATGCCATTGAACCGTTGCGTGATGCCGTGGAAGAAATATGCGAATCGTCAATCAAACACATCACCAGCTGAAAACTGGGCACCTGGCTGTCGCATTTCCGGAATCGTGTGATTGATGGCCTCTGTTTTGACTTCAGGACCAGCAGGGGTGGCCGGTTCTGGTTTTTGCGAGGTGGTGACTGTGGTGGTAGTGGTGACTCTGTTTCCGGCGAGCAACGGGAAAAATTGGCCGACAAAGTGCAGCGACGGAAGCGGACAGAACACCGTCAAAACCCGCTTTGAAAAAGGCAGGAAATGAACTGAGGCAGAAAAACTTCGGCAAGTCGTGGGTGAGAAGCTGTAAAGCATGGTGCAATTGAACCGGACCCGCACGGACCTGATGGAGAAATTCAAAAAACTGATCGACGAATACAACAAGGGAATGGACGTCGAGGGACTCTTTGCGAAGCTTGTGACTTTCATGAAGGAACTCAGTGAGAAAGAGCAGCGAGGCGTCTCAGAGGAGGAATTGGCACTGTTCGACATCCTCACGAAGCCGGAAGTCGACATAAGGGGGGGCTGTCGGGCAAGTTGAAGCAGCGATGGGAATTGAAATCACTATCGCTTGCCCGAGATTCCGGGGCCTGGTCGTCGTATCAGCAGAGACTTCCCTCTTGTTCACAGCCCAATCAGAGCAGGAGACGTTTTAGATGAAGATGAAAACGTTCGCGCAAATCGGAATGTTTGCGGTCATCGTATTGATCACGGTCGTGAGTGCCGAGTGCAGGGCGGAGGAGATCGACATTAAGAAGGCCCGCAAGGAAGCGGCCCAAAAAAAACGGCGTGTGATCTACAACAATGACGGTGGTTACGTTGAATATCCGTTCAATACACCTGAAAAATTCGTCGGGGTGCGCTTGCAGCAGACCATCGACAGCCAGGTCGACACGGTCTTCTTCAATGTCGGGTGTACGACGATCTTTACGTTCGACAATGACGTGGGCGAGACCTTCGGGGAGTTCATTAACGAGCAGTCGAAGACGTGGCCGCAGCACATGAAAAAGGGCATCGAGGTCTTACGGAAAACGGGGACAGCACCGCCGGCCTTGCCCTCGAATACTGCCATAGGGAATGGCATTGAGTTCTTTCTCTCGTTACGCATGAACGACTTCCACGACAGTTTTATGCCCTGGATGCTCTCACGATGGAAGCGGGAAAATCCCCAGTACCTGCTGGGGCAGAAATCCCTCAACTACGAGTTGCCCGAAGTACGGGACTATATCTATCGCATCCTCGAGTCCTTCTGTACGCGCTTCAATATTGCAGGTATTGAACTCGACTTGTGCCGCGTCCCCAGGGCATTTCCGCCTTCGGTGGAGGGCAAGGCGGTCGAGCCGCGGCACGTGGAGATCATGAACGATTTTATGCGGCGTATCAGGAAGATGACAGAGCGTGTCGGCAAGCAACGGAGCCGGCCCCTGCTGATTACTGCACGCACCCCGATGACTGTAGAACGCTCGCTTGCGGTCGGGCTGGATCTGCGCACGTGGTTCGAAGAGGATCTCTTCGATGTCCTGGTGGTCGGAGGCGGGTACGCACCGGTGACCATCGTTTCCAGTTTGCGTGAAATCGCGAAACTTGCTCACCGCTACGGTGTACTCCACCATTAGCGGCTCCTCCATGCAGAAGGACAGATGGTACGGCACCGGGCACGACTTCTACACGGTGGAGATCTGGCGGGGGGATGCGCTGAACATCTGGCATGCCGGGGCCGACGGCGTCTATACCTTCAACTTCTTCCCCGGACAACAGGAACAGGACAAGCCCCTCTACCAGCTCTTCGACCAGATGGGTTCGCCCGACACGTTGAAAGGACTGGATAAAATTTACTGTATTGACCGCATGGTCCTTGAAAAATTTGGCGCTCAGAAACGACACGCCCTGGTCGCACCGGACCGCTTACCGATTACGTTCGAGAAAGAAGGCTGGACGCGGGCAAAACTTCCGGTGGGAGAAAACATCGCGGCGAACACGCCCTCCGGGAAAACCTGCACTGCCCGGCTGCAGCTTTCCGCGCTGGCCGAGAGCGATGCCGTCCTCTTAAGGCTGAACGGCAGCGAACTGGGAGAAGCCGCGCCGATCGGCGCATTAAGCAGCGAACCGGGCGCGGCCTGGGTGGCGCTCGAACCCGACCGCAAGCTGGTAAAAGAGGGCTATAATATCGTCGAGGTAAAACTGGACTCCCGGCCCGACCTGGCCGAGATTCCGATGATCGACCTCACGGTTCGTTATCAGTAGAGACATCGTTGTTGAAAATCAGGACTCGATCATGCTGCGGACCTCGATCTTGACATTTTCTCTCTGGATAACATTGGCACCCGCACTCGTTCGTAGTGACGACGGCAATGTCGCGCTCATCCGCGTTCTGGATGGTTTGTTCAACCAGGCGAACTCGATCACGCTCGGGCTTCCAGCCATCAAAGGCGACCATGCAGTCCTTTATCGTGCGACGGAGGAGACTTACAAATGGTCCCACGAGCAGAATATTTGCGTTTACGACGGCAAGGTTTACGTCATGTGGTCCAGCGGCATCCTGCACGAGTGCAGCAACGGCCAGCGCATATTGTACGCCCACACCGAGGACGGTGTGCATTGGTCCGAGGCGGCCGTGCTGGCCGAGGACCATGATGGACCCGGTGAAATGTGCACCATGCCATCGGGATTCCACGCCCACGGAAGCACGCTGGTAGCCTACTATACCGCGACTCTCGAGCATCCTCCCGGGTTATCGAAGAAGAATGCGCTGTTGTATCTGACCTCGAAGGACGGCCGGACGTGGAGTTCACCCCAGAAGTTGACTCAGAGCTCATTGCTGGAAGGTCCACGACGGTTGCCGAGTGGGCGATTGTTGATGAACGGTCAGTGGGCCAACGGCCAGGCCCGCCTGAGATACAGCGACTCTCCCGACGGCATCACCGGTTGGAAGGATGGCGCGGTACCTGTTGTGAAACAGATAGCTCCATTTCCCGAGCCGAGCTGGTTCGTGCGATCTGATGGCACCGTCGTGATGATCTTCCGCGCCAACCTAGGTATCCCGTGGCTTTACGCGAGTGTCAGTACGGACAATGGCGAGACATGGTCAAAACCCGCGAAGACCAATTTTCCCGCCGCCACGGCGCGGTCGTTCGCGGGGAATCTGCCCGATGGAACTGCCTATGTGATCAACAATTCGTCCCAAACACCCCGTCCCAATCACAAGGTCATCGGCCGCCGCAACCCGCTCACGATTGCCCTAAGTGATGATGGTATCCTGTTTGATCGGGCCTACGTGATTCGTGCCGAACCGACGAGCATGCGGTTCAAGGGAGACCACAAAGCGGACGGCTGGCAGTACCCTGCCGCGGTCGTATCGAAGGATCACCTGTACGTCGCTTATTCCATCAACAAAGAGGACGAAGGAGTAACACGTATCGCCCTGAGCGATTTGCTTAGTGACGCCTCTGGTTCTGAGTGAGAAGCAAACTCCAAATCCACCCTTCTGGTTGGTCCCTCCGCACCTGCCGAAAGCGCGACGGGAACGGCCGCACCGAGAAGAGGAGATACAAGTCGTGGAAAAGGTACCGGCGAATTCGACAAGAACGGATCGTCACGTCGAACGTTCGTTTCGTACTACCCACCCATCGTAACGATTTGTATTTGTCTGCAAAGATCCAAAAAACGGTCGATTCATCACAGAATCATTGGCAAACCCTGGGACTCTTTCTCCTAGTGTTCTGGTCGCTCGGCACCATCGCCTCGGCCGCCGAGCGCAGGCTCAACATCGTCTTCATACTTGCCGATGATCTCGGTTGGCGCGACCTGAGTAACGAGGGTTCCACCAGCAGTGGCATCACCACCACGAACAGCTACAGCAGCGTGCTGGTCCGAAAAAATATTTCCTCGAGGGGAATGACGCTGAAGCCGGACTCGACACTGCACAGCAGTTCCTTCAACGTCCACCATCAGATCTCGTCGCCCCGCTGTTCGTCCTGCGTCGACAGGGCAACGCGGGATGCCCTCAGTCGTCAAACTGCCGGGCCATTCCAAGCAGCGACGGAATGAATCGAGAAAACGCGCGCGCCCGGTGGCTCAGACACTGCTTCACCACAGGGCTCAATTCTCCAAACGTCCGGTGAAATTCAGGAATCAGAAACAGAGGATCGTAGCCAAATCCACCGGTGCCACGTCTTTGGTCGATAATTCGTCCGCGGCAGGTACCTTCCACGGCGATCCGCACCGTACCTGTCGGATCCGACAGAGCAACACTGCAAACGTAACCAGCACCGCGCCTGTCACCAGGGACTCCGGTAAGCGCTTTGAGTAATTGATCGTTGTTCCGCTCGTCCGTGGCGTCGACTCCGCTGAAGCGCGCGGAAAAGATTCCCGGCGCGCCTTCGAGTGCATCCACACACAGTCCGCTGTCTTCTCCAATGACCCACTGTCTGATCGTCAGCGCGACTTCAGTGGCTTTTTTCGCGGCGTTCTCAGCGAAGCTGTTACCGTCTTCTTTGACCTCCGGTACGTCCGGAAAGTCGGTGACTGGAATGACCTCAAATCCGTGTGGTGCCAGCAGCGCAGTGATTTCGACCGCCTTTTTGTGATTACGGCTGGCCAGAGTAAGGCGATGCTTCATTTGGAGTGTCCGATGAACAATGGTGTCGATGACAGCCTGCCACTTTAGGTGGACAGCGGCACTGTGGCTTAAATGGCATCAATTACAAGCACGAGGCACCAGGGAGTGTGTTTGCCCTAACCTGCTTTGTGCGCTTTCAAGCGAGGAAATAGGGCTGTCCCTTCAGGTACGGGGCAAAAAAATACCGGTACGCAGGAAGTGCAGACTGCTGGTTTGACCTCGGACTCAGGATCAGGAGACTTAGGTACACCGCCGGCCGGGTGAATTCCTGTCGGGCGTTAGTGCTGTGGACCACCATTTGGTGGTTTCACAGACACAATCTGAAACGGGATTCTGTTCGCTGATGCTTACCGAAGACGGATGTTACCAACGACAGCAGAACCTGTGGTCTGTGCTCCCAGAAACCGTCGAACATGTACTGATTGGTGGTCCGGAACATGTGCAGTACTTCTGCGGCTTTCGACCGAATCCGATCAGTTTTTCTGGTGATCAGGATTCAGCATTGCTGCTGAAGCGTGATGGCAGTTCGGTCCTGTTTGCCGACAATTTCACTCGTCGAACAGCGGCTGCGGACGTCTTCGTGACGGAAGAGGTTATCCAGCCATGGTATGACCATCAGCACTCCGTGAAGAATCGTCATCACGAACTGTCCGCAGCTTTGAGTTCTCGCGCGTCCCAGTTAAATCAATCAGCCTTACTGGCAGAAACAGATGCTTTGTCGGGCGAGTTACTGTCCGTGGTGCCGAACGCAGTAACTGACGTAACGGTTCACAGCGTCCGGCAATCGCTTGGGACTGCGATTCGTCGGCTGCGACGATCAAAACTTTCCGATGAGATTTCGTTGCTGCAGCGTTGTATGAATGCCGGCGCCGCTGGCCAGGCGGCGGTGTTCGACGCTGTGGTTCCAGGGGCGACGGAACTGGACGTCTATCTTGCCGTCCAGGCCGCGGCGCAGAGCGCCGCCCGGTGTGTCTGCATTGTTTACGGCGACTTTTGTGCGACGAATGCAGAGGTTTTTAAGGCCGGAGGTCTGCCCACAGACTATCGGCTGAAGGATGGTGATCTGATGATTCTGGATTTCAGTGTCGTGATTGCCGGCTACCGCAGTGACTTCACGAATACTGTGTCAGTGGGGCTCCTCACGGATCGGCAGGCGGCGCAGGCCGACGCCTGTATCGCAGCACTGGATTCTGCCGAGACTGCGTTGGTTGCCCGAGCAGGCGGTGCCGCGATTTTTGCCATCGCTGCGGCGGAGGTGCTGCAACGCGGCTATCCGGGACTGTCACACCACGCTGGCCACGGATTAGGGCTGGAACACCCCGAAGCCCCCATCCTTGTCCCCCCAAAGTACGGATCTCCTGGAGCCCCGTGACGTGGTGACACTGGAGCCTGGCCTGTATATCGACGGCAGCGGCGGAATGCGATTTGAACATAATTATCTCATCACGGAATCCGGCTGCGAACGGCTGAGCCGTCATTCTCTGGGTCTGCGACCGGTGTTGACGGACCTGTCATCGCCAGATGAAATGCTTCCTGCTGAGAATTTTGCCTGTCAGACGCTGAAAGGGAACCCGAACCCCGATACGCTGTGTCATCGGAATTGGTCCAGATGTGATGAACACGAAGCAGGCTCCCGATTCATTTCAGTCGGACAGCATCAATTCATTGGAGAATAAAGGGTGGCAGAGTCAGTGGTTCTGGCGTATAGCGGCGGCCTGGATACTTCGGTCCTTGTCGGCTGGCTACAGGATGAAGGGTATGACGTCCATTGCCTGTACGTCGATCTAGGTCAGCCGTGCGAAGATCGCGATGCAATTCTGAAGAAAGCGCTTGATATCGGAGCAAAGTCGTCTCAGATCGTCGATGTCAAAGAAGAGCTGTGCCTTGACTTCGCATTTCCCGTGCTGCAGTGGCAGGCAAAATATGAAAATATCTACCTGCTGGGAACGTCCATTGCTCGGCCACTGATCTCCAAAGCCTGCCTGCAGCGTGCGCGTGAAGTCAATGCTGCTGCATTCGCTCACGGAGCGACCGGGAAGGGGAATGACCAGTGTCGCTTTCAGCTGGCTGCTGAAGCTCTTGATCCGACGGTACGTATGATCGCCCCGTGGAGGATTGAAAAGTTTCGCCATCAGTTTCCAGGGCGCACTGAAATGCTGGCCTACTGCGAAGAAAAGAACATCCCGGTCAAAGCAACGGCCAGCAAGCCCTATTCCAGCGACGAGAACTGCCTGCACATCAGTTACGAAGCTGGTGACCTGGAAGACCTCACGGTCGACGGTGAAACCGTGGTCGACTTCGGTATGACCGTGTCAGCTCAGGACGCCCCCGACAGAGAAGAAACCGCCATGATTGGTTTTGAATCGGGAATTCCTGTCTCGGTGAACGGCACGGCACTTTCCGCCTTTCAGATGGTGGAAGAACTTAACAGGATCGGAGGACGGAACGGCGTCGGACGAATTGACATTGTGGAAAACCGATTTGTGGGCATGAAGAGTCGCGGTGTTTATGAAGCGCCGGGAATCACGCTTCTCTACGCAGCCCATCAGGCTCTCGAACAACTCACGCTGGACCGAGACCTCACTCACCTGCGCGATCAGTTGAGTCCGACTGTGGCGGAAATGGTTTATTATGGCTTTTGGTATTGTGCCAGAATGGATGCGCTCATGGCATTCATCCGGGAAGCGCAGCAACCGGTGACCGGTGAAGTCACCATCACGCTGTACAAGGGCAACATTCGGACGAGCAGCCGGACATCACCGAACAGCCTTTACGACGCCGAGATCGCCAGCATGGAAAAAGGTGGCGACGACTACGATCAAACCGACGCAGAAGGATTCCTGCGAATCATGGGTCTGCCAGGTCGGGTTCAGGGAACGGTCCGTCCTCGGTCTTATTAAACAGTGTTCGACGTGCACGGCAGCGGACTTCTGGAACAACGCCAAATGATCCTGCCGCGATCATTTTTTTGACCGCCCGCCTTTGTAGGGAGGGCCCAGACAGTAGCCGGTGGTTTTCTCCGGTTTCCAACGCTTGACTCGTGCCGCAGGGCCTCGATTGGGTCCGGCCGGGCGACTGCGCAGTCGAGGCAAATCCCAAATGCTATACCGATGCCGACGCGGTATTCATGGGATGATTCGCGAGCTTCCCGTCGTCGATAAACGGAGCACGGTCTGACATTGCGGACCGCGTACTTTTTCCCACAGTTCATCCTTCGCACGAATCTTATGCCCGTTGGGACACTTCACCACACCAGACATCGAAGCATTCGTTCCGGCATTGTTATTTCGGATGCTTCGATCAACAGCGGGACGAAATCGCTGTTGATCGGCGCGCGATGGCTTTGTCGGTCGCTGACAGGGCGACGTGCTGTTCCAGTGATCAGCCCTTTTGTTCTACGTCGCAGTTCTCCCGGTTAACTGACGACCGGAACCTGAACTTCCAGCTTGTACGGCGGACGTTCCGATCCGTGGACGACAGAACCGCCCACACCCGTTCGATATAACACGCGCACGACCTGAAAGCCAAGCGTCAGGTACAAGCACACAGCATGATGATTGTTGGCAGTGACCTCGAGTGTCGCCCGCCGAGCTCCACAGCTGCGAAGTCCGTGAAGTGCCTTGAGCAGCACAGCTTTTCCGACTCCGTAGCCTCGATGCTCGGGCACAACACCCAGGTTCTGAATTGCTGCTGTCATTCCGGTGCGCACCAGTCCCTGAATCATGGCACAGTCGTCAGCCGGCCAGTCTGGGGACGGCCGGAACTGGACCAGCCATGTGCCGTATTCGGAGAACTGCGAATGATGCACTGTATCCCGCAACAGTCGGCGGCAGCCAGACAGATTACTGAGGCAAAGGAACAGTTGACCATCGACATCATTTCGAAACGCCCGCCACTGGACCTGAGCATGACGTTCCTGAAACTGCGGTTGCCACGGAACAAACTGGTAGCCGTCCGGAAGCTGAGGATCTTCCAGCAGTCTCCGCAAATCAAGTTGCATTCTGAGCCGCTTATAGTGCCTGATGTTTGCGGTCATACAATTAAAACTCGAAGATATGGAAGACATCGCGCCAAAGCTTGGAGCGTTCTGCGACGATCAGCATCAACCGCTCCATTGTACCCGAACGCCGTCACATGTCAGCTCTAACGACTTTGAGCCTTCCGATCGATGTGTTTTTACGGCTGCTCGGCTCGTTCCAGTGGTGCCGCGAGGATGTGTTCGACAACGCTCTTTACGTATTTGTCTGCGGGATTCATTTCGGAAACCTCCTGCCGCAGTTGAGTGTCCAGACCGTTCACCTCGTCCACGGTCAGAATCGCGGCATGCCGAACGGACACCTCTGGATGACAAAGCAATCGAGCAAGTTCGGCAGCAACAGTGTTTCGGTGCAGATCGAACTCGTACAACGACCGCGCCGCGGCGATGCGCACTGCTGGTGACTTATCGGTCAGCCCATTCAGAAGTTTCTTTGGATCGGCATCCCGGTGCATTGCCGCATGCGCCATGTTCCACCACCTCACCGCCGCATCATCTGATGTTCCCGCGTCGTGTGGAGACGTGCGATTCAGCGCTGCATCAAACACGCGAGACCAGCGAGCTGTTCCGCTCGCGCCGTGAAACAGGTGCCAACGTGCCCCTACATCAGTTTCTTCGGCAATCAACATGCTTTCGGGCATGATATGGGCATCCCGTACCTGAAACTGCCAGGTGTCGCACACTTTCTGCAGGCGATCCAGTTGGTCTGCATACCGAGGATCTGCTGCCAGATTATTCAGTTCGTAAGGGTCGGCATTCAAATCATACAGTTCATGCTCAGGCCGAGGTGTTTCAAACAACCTGGCGATCTGAGGAGACGCGTTTTCCGCTGCTGCCGTTCGTCGGAGTTCCTGTCTGGTCACGCTGCGTTCAGAATACCGCACATGCTGCAGAGTCGGGAGCCATGGCATGAAATTTCGCACATAACGAAACTGACGATCCCGCACGGACCGCACCATGTCGAAGCGTTCGTCGATTCTGTCACGCGCTCCGAAGATGTATTCGCGCAAAGGAGGAAGATGCCTGCCAAGAAACGGTTGTCCCTGGAAGTGTGACGGCAGATCTATTCCTGCCAGGTTCAGCATTGTGGGACCGAGATCAATCAGGTTGATCAGGTGGTTATCAACACTTCCTGGTTGCCCCTGTCCATTGACGCGATACGGTTGCGGAATCCTGACAATCAGGGGGACTCGCGTACCGGTGTCGTAGATCCATCGTTTCGCGCGGGCAAACCCATTGCCGTGATCCGACCAAAAAACTACGACCGTTTCATCGGCTAGCCCGGCAGCATCAAGTTCGGACAGCAGTTTTCCCGCACGGGTGTCCATGACGGTAACAACGTCATGCAGACGCGCGATCGCAGCACGCACAGCCGCTGTATCAGGGTACAGCTCCGGTACCTTAACCTGTGCCGGATCATGCAACTGATCCCTGGTCAGTCCGGCCGTCACATTTTTCCATCTCTGTGGCCAGACTCGACTTTCATGACACATTGTCAAATTGAATACGGCAAAGAACGGCTGGTCTGCATCATGGCGATTTTTCCAGTGTGCCTTGCCGGACGTTTCATCCCAGACTTCATCCTCATTCCAGAAAAAGTTGTAGTCAGTCTTGGAATTATTGGTGCAGTAGTAACCGGCACGCCGCAAATATTCGGGAAAGCAGCGAATATGTTCCGGCAGCCTGACTTTGGACCGCATATGGTTCGCACCAATGGAAATCGGATACTGCGAGGTAATGATTCCGGTACGGCTCGGCGCACACACTCCATGACAGGTAAAGGCGTGGGTGTAGCGCACTCCCTCGGCTGCCAGTTGGTCCAGATTCGGAGTCGTTGCCACGAGGTCGCTGTAACACCCCAGATGGGAACTGATGTCTTCACAGCTGATCCACAGGATATTCGGGCGCTTCGTGGAAGCATGCACTGTGTTTGAACAGATGAGTAAGACGCTCAGAAGGCCGGATGTTAGTAAGTTGCGGCGATTGATCAGCATTGATTTGTCCTTCAACCTGCACACAGGATTTTTCAGTCAGTTCATGACCAACGGCACCTGAGTCTCTCTGGAACAGCAGCAGTCCGTCCGCCGTTGTTGAATGTGTGGTCGTGGCCGGTCACAATAACAGGCTCTCCGACTGATTCCATTTTCCTGGCTGAATTTCCATGCCTCAGGCAACCTCCGGACTGTTTTTTGTGACCTGCAGCTGCCGATTGCTTTTGACACTGCTTTTGCTGGCCGAATCAGTTTCTGCCGCAGAATCTCAGATTGAGTCAGAACAGCGTGTCTTCGTTCAGACAAGGGTGTTACCTCTGCTGGAGTCGCGCTGTTTCGAGTGTCACGGTGGCGAACAGAAGCCAAAGGGGGGGCTTATTCTGGCCAATCGGGTTCTGGTTTTGAAAGGTGGTGACAGCGGCCCATCGATTGTGCCTGGTAAACCAGAGGAGAGCCTGCTGATTGAGGCCATTCGTTATGAAGGTCCAGAAATGCCGCCACGGTCAAAGATGCCGGACGCAGAGATTCAGATCCTCGTGGACTGGGTGCGGATGGGAGCACCCTGGCCGGCCGACCTGCAGTCCGCAGCCTCCGGAGACACTTCTGCAGCAGCATTCGCGCTTGAGGAACGCCGTGATGCTCACTGGGCGTGGCACCCAATCACAAATCCTCCACCGCCCGACGTGCGGAATGCGGAATGGCCGGCGGATCCCGTTGACCAGTTCATTCTGGCCAGACTCGAAGCGACAGATCTGGAGCCATCTCCGGACGCAGACCGCAGAACACTCATTCGTCGGCTTTATTTTGATATCACCGGACTGGCTCCCACTCCGGACGATGTGCAGATGTTTGTTGATGATCCTGCAGATGATCGCAGCGCGACAGCAACGGTGGTCGATCGCCTTCTGGACTCATCGGAATTTGGTGAACGCTGGGCTCGGCACTGGCTGGACCTTGTCCGCTATGCCGAAACGCTCGGCCACGAATTCGACTATCCGCTGCACCACGCATGGCAGTACCGTGACTATGTTATTCGTGCCATCACAGCTGACGTCCCCTATGATGACTTCATTCGGGAACAGGTGGCTGGCGACCTGCTGCCGAATCCTCGCCGGCATCCGACGGAGTACTATAATGAGTCTTTGATTGGCACCGGATTCTGGTTTCTTCATGAAGCCAAACATGCGCCCGTCGACGTGGAATACGAAGAGGCAGTCAGGATCGACAACCAGATTGACGTATTAGCTAGGACATTTATGGGTCTGACCGTTGCCTGCGCTCGTTGTCACGATCATAAGTTTGATGCGATCTCGACAAAGGATTATTACGCGCTGTTTGGCGTCCTGCAGAGTTCGCGCCGGCGAACGGGCTGGCTGGACGCAGGCAACAGGATCCACAATACATCGGAACGGCTCAGTGAGCTCAGGTCCCGTGGCGCGACGATCGTGGCAGGGCTGCAGCGGCAGGATGCGAAATCCGGAGCAGCAGTCAGATATGCGAATGCAGCAATTGAGCTGTTCCGAGGCCAGCCTCAGTCAGGTGAATTCCCCACAGCTGATCTGGCTGGAGTACGACGCAGCGTCAATGCTGTGGCGATGGAAGCATCATGTGATCCGGATCTCTTAACAGAATGGGCCGAACAGCTTGCCGATGCCGAGTCGCAAAAACTTTCGAGTCCGTTTTCATTACTGGCTCGGATTGCGCAATCGCCGTTGCGTGAAGACGTCAGCGACGTGGTTCAGCAGTGGAAAAAGGAAGTGCGGTGGCTCGGCAGTGCGACGACTCAGACTGAGTTGTATGCCGATTTCAGCGACGGACTGCCAAAGGGGTGGTTCTCGACAGGGCCCGCATTCGCCGGATCAAAACGACCTGCCGTTGCAGTGGGAAATCACCGACATCGTATCGCGGATGCCGGTTTCAGCTCAGTAGATTTGTCAAACCGTTATTGTGGCAGCCTTTACAGCCCAACGTTCGAGATCACTCATCCGGAAATCCTCATCCGCATTTCCGGTGAAGGAGCTCGAGTTCGCCTTGTGATCGATGGGTATGTGATGGCCCGTTTCAATGGGCTTTTGTTCAGCGGAGTTGAGCACAAAGTCGACACGAAAGGCGAGTTTCAGTGGTTACGGCTCGGCGGTGATATTCATCGCTATCTTGGCAAACACGCTTACCTGGAAGTTATGGATGAAGGCGATGGCTGGTTCGTGATTGACGAGGTTCATTTTGCGATGCAGCGTGACGGAGCAGCGCCGGCGATCCACGTGCCGACCTCCTCCCGGCAGCTGGCTGACGCACTGCAGCATGATCCGCAGCCTGATCCCGTGGCTAAAGCTGTAATGTATGCGTGGCCAGTGTTATTTGTACGGGACATGCTTCCGTCATCCACCTATGAGAACTGGACGACACTTGAGACAGCGTGGGCGGAAGCATCGAAGGATGCAGCTCGGCCTGTGCCGGTCCTTGCAATCACAGACGGAACCGGGGAAGACCAGCATATCTTCATCCGTGGTAACCACCATAACCCTGGCAGGGTCGCAGCTCGGTCGTTTTTGGAAGCGATCTCGGGACCAAAGCAGACACCGATTGATGTGGGCAGCGGCCGTCGGGAACTGGCTCAACGGCTTCTGGCTGACGACAATCCGTTTCCTGCCCGAGTGGCCGTCAATCGGATTTGGCATCACTTGTTTGGTCGCGGTATCGTTTCGTCGACTGACGACTTCGGTGTACTGGGCGAACGACCCAGTCATCCGGATTTGCTTGATCATCTTGCGACGTGTTTCAAGCACGGTGGCTGGTCGGTGAAACGATTGATTCGTAAACTCCTTTTGTCACGCACTTATCGCATGAGCAGTACCAACAGCACTGTAGCTGGTGAAAGAGATTCGGAAAATGTGCTGCTTCACCGTGCGCGGGTCCGTCGGCTACAGGGAGAGGTCATCCGAGATACTATGCTCCAGATGGCCGGACGACTGGAGCTGAAGCAATTCGGTCCGTCGGTACCCGTAGCGCTGACCGCATTTATGCAGGGGCGAGGTCGACCGAAAAGTGGGCCACTGGATGGAAATGGCCGGCGGAGCATCTACATCTCAGTGAATCGCAATTTTCTGTCACCGTTCATGCTCGCCTTTGATACCCCGGTTCCCATGACCACGCGCGGACGCCGCACGGTATCAAATGTCCCGGCTCAGGCGCTGATCATGCTCAACGACGAGTTCGCTCACCAGCAGGCGCATCGCTGGGCTGCGCGGCTGCTGGCCCGGTCCACTGACGTGAAGAGCACGATCACGCTGGCGTGGAAAGAGGCTCTGGGGCGCATTCCGTCAGAAAGTGAGCTGGCAGCTGTGTCTGCTTTTGCACACCAGCAGGCAGAACAGCATGCGGAATTCTTTTCTGACACGACAATCGGAGAAAAGGCTATGCAGGACGTGTGTCATGCCATCATGAATACGAAGGAATTCATCTACATCCGCTGAGTTAGTCGCAGGTACGTTCCTGGTCGTCACTGGGAAGCGTTAACTGAGCTTAAGCACTTTTAAACCTGAATAATAATGGCCTTTCCCCAATGATTCCACGACTCGCCATACTGGCATTAGTTCTTCGTACGGTTTCCGTCCCGGCACAGGATGCGGATATTTCAGAATCGGACCTCAAAGCTGCCGCCGTTCAGGAAGCTGGGTTCCTGACCAGGACGCGGCAGCTTACCTTCGAAGGTCGTCGTGCCGGAGAAGGATATTTCAGTGCCGATGGGCGCCAGCTGATTTTTCAGAGTGAACGCGATTCCGAAAATCCGTTCTTCCAGATCTTCCGTCTCAATCGTGACACCGGAGTAACGACGCGTGTTTCTCCCGGACACGGCAAGACAACCTGTTCCTGGATCCATCCCGACGGTCAGCGTGTCCTGTTCGCGTCGACTCATGACGACCCCGAGGCTGTGGCAAAACAGAAGGAAGAACTGGCACTAAGGGAATCCGGGCAACAGCGGCGGTATTCGTGGGACTACGATGAACACTTCGACATCTACGAATTCGATCCCGCCAGCGGCAACTACGATAACCTCACGAACGAACGCGGATACGATGCCGAAGGATCGTACTCACCGGACGGCCGCCTGATTGCATTTGCCTCCAACCGTTTTGGCTACGCGGACCTGACTCCCTCGGATCAGGAAAAATTTGATCTGGACCCCGCCTGGGCCAGTGAGATCTGCCGCATGAATACCGATGGCACAGCGCTGCGTCGACTGACGAATTCTCCGGGCTACGATGGCGGACCGTTTTTTTCTCCGGATGGGCAGCGCATCTGCTGGCGACGCTTTTCAGAAGATGGTGCCACAGCCGAAGTGATGACCATGACCATCGATGGCAGTGATCAACGACAGCTTACAGCACTGGGCGCCATGTCCTGGGCGCCCTACTACCACCCGTCCTCGCGGTACCTCATTTTCGCGACGAACAAACATGGTTTTGCGAATTTTGAACTCTACCTGGTCGACACTGATGGGCAGCACGAACCCGTCCGCGTGACATACACCGCCGGTTTCGACGGTCTTCCTGCTTTCACTCCGGACGGCAAACAACTGGCGTGGACGACGAATCGTACGGAGAGCAAAACCTCCCAGATTTTCATCGCCAACTGGAATCATTCCGCCGCACTGCAGGCACTGGACCTTGCGGAGATCACGGAAGAATCAGACAGCGGCCCCCCGCCAGCGACTGCACGTGCTCCATTACGACGCACCAGCTACGCGCCGGCCGATGCGGTGCGACATGTCGAGTACTTGTGTCGACCTCAACTTCAGGGACGACTGACCGGCACACGAGGCGAGAAACTGGCCACAAACTACGTGGCCCTGTTGTTTGAAACACTGGGGCTGAAGCCAGCCGGTGCTGATGAAGACTGGTTCCAGCCGTTCGACTTTACCTCCGGTGTTTCCGCAGGTTCGAACAATCAACTCACGTTCAACGACGGCATGATTGAACTGGATCAGCACTGGCGTCCTCTGGCGTTTTCTGCCACTGGCGAATTTCCGGCCGCCGACGTTGTATTCGGCGGCTACGGGATTCAGGCTCCGGCCGGCGAAGGTTTCGACGAATACGATTCGTTCGTGCATCTGGATGTCAAAGACAAATGGATCCTTTGTTTTCGATTCATGCCGGAAGGAATTTCAGCGGAACAGCGGCAGTATCTGGCTCGATTCAGCAGCCTGCGATTCAAAGCCATGAAGGCGCGGGATCTGGAAGCCAGGGGATTGCTTCTGGTGAGCGGTCCGACTTCCGGAGTCCGGCAGCAGCTGGTGTCGTTGAAATTCGATGGATCACTGGCGGGGACCAGTCTGCCTGTTCTGAGTGTTTCTGATCATCTTGCCGGAAGACTGCTGGCCGGGTCAGGCAAAGAACTTCGACAGCTGCAGGAGCAGCTGGACGAAGGAAGTCCGGTAATGGGATTCCGGCTGAAGAATTCTCGAATGGCTGCGACTGTCGATATCCGCCAGGAACATCGGCAGGGTCGCAACGTTCTGGGTCGTCTGCAGGTTGCGGATGAGCCGTCGCACGAAATCGTTGTGGTAGGAGCGCACATTGATCATCTGGGATCCGGCTCCAGTGCCGGTTCTTTGGCTCGAGACGATGAATCATCACAGATCCATTTTGGAGCCGACGATAACGCTTCCGGAGTTGCCGCGATGTTACAGGTCGCAGAAGCGCTGGTTACGGCGAAAGAACGTGGCGACCTGAACGCTCACAGGGACATCGTGTTTGCAGCATGGTCCGGCGAAGAACTGGGGCTGCTGGGTTCCAGTCATTTTGTCAAGGACCTGGAAACCGTGTTTGCTCAGCACGCGGCCGATGCCTCCGCAGTCCTGGATGCCGGCTCAGGTGAGCAGGACTCCCTGGACGATGACCCCGTGGAAGAAACGGAAGGACAGTCAGCAGATGACGAGTTGTCTGGTCCGACGACGGGTGGTTTGCATATGTACATCGCCGCCTGCCTGAACATGGATATGGTCGGAAGAATGCAGGAACGCCTCGTGCTGCAGGGTCTCGGTTCATCCAGTGAATGGAGGAATATCATCGAGCGTGTGAATGTGGTGGCTGGTTTGCCACTGACATTGCAGAACGACAGTTACATCCCCACTGATGCCAGTGTGTTCTTCATGCACGGGGTTCCCATTCTGTCAGCGTTTACAGGGACTCACAGCGAATATCACACTCCTCGCGACACTCCGGAAAAACTGAACTACGAAGGCATATCGGAAGTGGCACAGTTCATGGGGCAGGTCTGCCGGGAAC
>Ga0310123_10001247_pt1 | contig 21401 bp, 19 predicted proteins | sample CB6_AW_1057_MG_FD_203505 | JGI IMG/M metagenome (GOLD analysis project Ga0310123, IMG submission 203505) | Marine microbial communities from Western Arctic Ocean, Canada - CB6_AW_1057 | ecosystem: Environmental > Aquatic > Marine > Oceanic | place: Canada: Western Arctic Ocean | collected... | reverse complement strand
ATCGCTGTTACCCTCCCTGTTTCATCGCGAATGACGCGCCCGAGCCCGCCCGGGTTTTCTAACTGGACCGTAAGCAATGCTAAGCTTTCCGGATCTATTTGTTCCAGTAACCGGCTCAACGTTAACGATTTGATAAGTGGCACATCCCCATAAAGAACCATCACGCAGTTGCGCTCATCACGGGTATCAATATCAGGCAGTGCTTGCTGAACTGCATGCCCTGTGCCGAGCCGCTCCGCCTGGAGAACCCAGTTTATGCCTGCTGAATCTCCGCCTTTAAAGTGGCCCCGTATTTGGGCTGCCTCGGATCCAATCACCACGTGAATATTGTTCGGCCTCAGCTCGCGAGCGGCCAACACTACGTGCTCCAGCATGGCCCGGCCGCCAATGCTGTGCAGCGCCTTCGGTTTATCTGAATACATCCTGGTGCCTTCACCGGCAGCCAGAATTATTACTTCCATAACTTTTCCCTGAACGTGTAAGCTGGAAACCCGTCAAAAGAGTATCAAAAAAAAAGGTAGCTCTCGCTACCTTTCTTTGGTGATTTATCTCGCCACCACTATGCGCGATTTTTCAGCTGACGAAGCGCACGGAGTTGCGCAGCCGCTTCCGCAAGCTGGGAAGCCGCCGCACCATAATCCATCTCAGCGCTTTGAGCTGCCATGGCCTTCTCCGCGTCCTCCAAAGCCTTAACAGCCGCGGCTTCATCCACATCATCAGCCCTCTGGGCGGTATCAGTGAGTAGCGTAACCGCGTTACTTTGAACCTCGAGAAACCCGCCAGAGACATAGAACACTTCCTCGTCACCCCCTTCCTTGATGAGCCTTACCGGACCGGGAATAAGCGCGGTTAAAAGAGGGGCATGCCCCGGCCCAATGCCGAGGTCACCCAATGAACCAGATGCCACGACCATTTCAACGGGGCCGGAGAAGATACTCTTCTCAGCGCTTACGATGTCACATTGCATTGTAAAAGACATAAAGCTTCTCGTTACGAAACAACCATTACAAGGTTTTCGCCTTTTCTACAGCCTCTTCGATACTGCCAACCATGGCAAAGGCCTGCTCTGGCAGATGGTCATATTCCCCATCGAGAATCGCCTTAAACCCAGCGATTGTGTCTTTCAGCGAAACGTACTTGCCAGGGGCGTTGGTAAAGACTTCCGCCACCGTAAACGGCTGCGACAGGAACTGGGAAATACGTCGCGCTCGATACACTGTCTGCTTGTCTTCATCAGACAATTCATCCATACCCAGAATTGCAATAATGTCCTTCAATTCCTTGTAGCGTTGCAGCACTCCCTGCACTCCACTGGTCACATCATAGTGCTCTTGCCCAACAACTAATGGATCCAACTGACGAGAGCTGGAATCCAGAGGATCCACCGCAGGATAAATGCCCAGTGCCACGATTTCTCTAGACAGCACTACTTTCGCATCAAGGTGCGCAAAAGTGGTCGCTGGCGACGGGTCAGTCAAATCGTCCGCCGGCACGTATATCGCTTGGATTGAAGTAATCGAGCCAGCCTTAGTCGAAGTAATTCGCTCTTGCAGTGCTCCCATTTCCTGGGCCAGCGTCGGTTGATACCCAACCGCTGAAGGCATACGGCCAAGCAATGCTGACACTTCAGTGCCTGCCAATGTGTATCGGTAGATGTTATCAATAAAGAGTAGCACGTCTCGCCCTTCATCACGGAACTTCTCCGCCATGGTCAACCCGGACAACGCCACCCGTAGACGGTTACCAGGAGGCTCGTTCATCTGGCCATATACCATTGATACTTTTGACTCACCCTCCAGATCAATGACCTTAGATTCTTGCATTTCATGATAAAAGTCGTTGCCTTCACGGGTACGCTCACCCACACCCGCAAACACAGATAGACCAGAGTGCTCAGTGGCAATATTGTTAATTAGCTCCATCATGGCTACGGTCTTTCCTACACCCGCTCCACCGAAAAGCCCAACTTTTCCGCCCTTAGCAAATGGGCAAACTAAGTCAATAACCTTAATTCCCGTTTCCAGCAACTCATTGGTAATAGCCAGCTCTTCGTAGGTGGGGGCATCCCGGTGAATCGGCATGCGCTCCTTCTCTCCGATTGGGCCACGCTCGTCGATAGGGCGGCCTAGCACATCCATTATGCGCCCCAAAGTTTCAGTACCCACGGGAACTGAAACTGGCTCACCTGTGTCCTTCACATTAAGACCCCGGCTAAGCCCCTCCGCGCTGCCCAGGGCAATGGTACGGACCACGCCGTCACCCAGCTGCTGTTGGACTTCCAAAGTCACTTCAGTGCCGTCGACGGTTAACGCGTCATACACCTGTGGCACGCTCTTGCGCTCAAACTCCACGTCGATTACCGCGCCTATGATTTGTACGATTCGACCACTGCTCATCTTCGGTTCCTCAATCTCTCATTTTTAATCGATGGTTCAATGAATAAGTTTTATACCGCGGCTGCGCCGCCAGCTATCTCGGATAGTTCTTGTGTAATTGCCGCCTGTCTCGCCTTGTTATAGACAAGGCCAAGTTCTTCAATCAAGTCGCCCGCATTATCGGAAGCGTTCTTCATTGCAAGCATTCGTGCCGCCTGCTCACAGGCATTGTTCTCCACCACCGCCTGGTAAACCTGTGACTCGATAAACCGCAACAAAAGCCCATCCAGCAATTCCTTAGCATCGGGCTCATAAAGGTAGTCCCAGTGATGGCTAAGGCCTTCGTCTTCTGAAGGAAGTAAAGGCAACAGCTGATTAACCACTGGTCCATATGTCATGGTGTTGATGAAATCATTAGTGACGATCATTAGCTGATCGATTTCTTGATTATCAAACTTTTCCAGCATGATTCTGACGGCACCGATTACATCTGCCACTTCCGCGGATTCACCAATATCACGAATGGCAGCAACGACGTTTCCTCCGAAGTTGTTAAAAAAGGTGGCTGCCCTGGCGCCGATGGTGCAGATGTCAATCTCAATATTCTTGTCAGCCCATTCCTGCATGGAAGCGACAGTTGTCTTGAACAGATTAATGTTTAATCCGCCACACAGGCCACGGTCGGTGGATACGACGATATAACCGACCCTTTTGATATCACGGGAATCAAAATAAACATGCTGATACTCTGGTGTTGAGTTCGCAATGTGACCAATAACCGACCGGATTCGATGGGCATAGGGCTTGCCCAATTTCATGCGGTTCTGCGCCTTCAGCATCTTGCTGGCCGAGACCATTTCCATAGCCTTGGTGATCTTCTGAGTATTCTCAATACTCGCGATCTTGTTTCGTATTTCTTTGCCGCCTGCCATTTGTGATTATCTGCCTTAGAGCTCCGTTGTTAAAAACAAGCCTGTAGCCTTACCAGGTTTGTGTAGAGACAAATTTTTCCATTATTTCTTTGAACTTCGCCTCAAGCTCATCGTTCCAGTCCCCGGTCTCATTGATTTGAGCCACAAGGTCACCGTATTCAGCATTTAAAAATGAAAGTAGCGCCGCTTCGAAGTCGAGCACTTTGTTCAAAGGTACTTCTTTCAGATAACCCTCATTAGCCGCGTAAATTGAAATGCCCATCTCGGCAATCTGCAACGGTGCGTATTGCTTCTGTTTCATCAGCTCGGTAACGCGCTGGCCATGCTCTAACTGGGCACGAGTGGCGTCATCAAGGTCCGACGCAAAGGCAGAGAAGGCTGCTAGCTCACGATACTGAGCCAGGGCGATGCGGACGCCTCCACCCAGTTTTCTTATGATCTGTTTCTGGGCGGCGCCACCAACACGGGAAACAGAGATGCCAGGATTCATCGCCGGGCGAATGCCTGAGTTAAACAGGTCAGTTTCTAGGAAAATCTGGCCATCAGTAATAGAGATAACATTGGTCGGCACGAAAGCAGAAATGTCACCGGCTTGAGTCTCAATGATCGGCAGTGCCGTCAGCGACCCGGTCTTACCCTTAACTTCACCATTGGTGAATTTTTCAACATAGTTAACGCTCACTCTCGCCGCTCTCTCTAGAAGCCGTGAGTGTAGATAGAATACATCTCCGGGGTAGGCCTCACGACCGGGGGGCCGACGGAGCAACAAAGAGATCTGCCGATAGGCCCAGGCCTGCTTTGTTAAGTCATCATAAATAATCAGGGCATCCTGACCGCGATCACGATAGTACTCACCAATAGTGCAGCCGGAATACGGGGCAATGAACTGCATAGCAGCGGGGGCTGAGGCCGATGCGGCCACCACAATGGTATATTCCATTGCTCCGTGCTCTTCTAGTTTTTGCACCACATTAAAAATAGAAGAAGCCTTCTGGCCAATCGCCACGTAGACACATTTACAGTCCTTGCCTTTCTGGTTGATGATGGTGTCGATCGCAACCGCGGTTTTGCCCACTTCACGGTCACCAATTATTAGCTCTCTCTGGCCACGCCCTATGGGAGTCATGGAATCGATTGATTTCAGCCCGGTTTGCACAGGTTCGGCCACGGCTTGGCGAGCAATAACACCAGGCGCAACCTTTTCGATAGCGTCGCTGAGTTTAGCTTCTACCGCCCCCTTCCCATCGATGGGTTTACCTAAGGCATCAACCACACGGCCTTCCAATTCCGGCCCGATGGGCACTTCTAGAATACGGCCGGTACAGCGGCAAGTCTGGCCTTCTTTAAGTTCCAGATAGTCGCCTAATACGACAGCGCCGACAGAGTCCCGTTCGAGATTCAGCGCAATCCCGTAAAGGCTGCCCTCGAATTCGATCATCTCCCCATACATTACATCCGCCAGCCCATGAATACGGATGATGCCGTCCATGACGCTCACTATCGTTCCTTCGTTCTTGGCTTGCACGGACACATCGAGGGTGTTTATGCGTTCTTTGATAATTTCACTGATTTCAGCTGGATTCAGTTGTTGCATGCTTATTTCCTATTTCCTACCCCATTCAGGCATTCATTGATTCGGCCAGTTTGTTCAACTTGCCCCGGACAGAACTGTCTATCACAGTATCGCCCGCTCTTATGACTGCACCGCCTAGCAGAGACTGATCGACGTTAGTCGCCAAATTAATGTCACGCTCAAGGCGCTTCTTGAGAGCTTGCGCCAGCTTTGCAGAAATTTCTGAACTGATTTCGAAAGCTGTTGTAATCTCCACGTCTACCGTTTTCTCTTGATTGGCTTTGAGGTTTTTAAATAGCTCCGAGACCTCAGGGAGCAATGCCAGACGTTTGTTTTCTGATAACAGGCGAATAAATTTTTGTCCCTTCTCGTGAAGCTCTCCGCCACAGACCTTGATGAAAGAATTGGCAGCCTGCTCCGACGTCAAAGCTGGTGAAGACATCACAGACGCGACTGCTTCATTTGCAACAATACCCGCAGCTATCGACAACATGCGTGACCAGTCCTCCAGTGCCGCATCGGCAAGAGCAACCTGAAACGCTGCTTTCGCATAGGGCCTTGCTAAGGTCGTTAATTCCGCCATTGTCTCTTTCTGGAATTTACTCGTTTGTGCCTCAGGCCTATAACTCTGAAGCCAGTTTATTTAGCATTTCTTCATTTGCCGCTTGGTCGATGGACTGCTCAAGAATTTTCTCGGCACCAGCAACCGCTATAGCAGATACCCGAGCTCTCAGAGCCTCCTTGGCTCTATTAACTTCCTGATCTATCTCGGCCTGGGCAGCGACAATAATACGCTGCCCTTCTTCCCGGGCCTGCTCTTTTGCCTCGTCCCCTATTTGTGCGGCGCGCCTGTTTGCCTGGTCGATAATGGAGGCTGCTTCTGTCTTTGCCACTTTTAGCTGCTCCGTTACCTTGCTTTGAGCCAGCTCCAGATCTTTTCCCGCGCGTACGGCCGCTTCCAGACCGTCGGCTATTCGCTTCTTGCGTTCTTCTAATATCGCAGCAAACAGCGGCCAAACATATGTCTTGGTGAACCAAACAAAAACCAGGAAGGAGATGGATTGCCCAATGAAGGTAAAATTAAAATTCACGGTGTTTCCTCCCGCTTACAGACTTTGTCTTAGCCACCCAAAGCGGCAGTGAACGGATTGGCAAAAGTAAACCACATGCCTATGCCGATACCGATCATGGTGACCGCGTCGATAAGGCCGGCTACCAGGAACATTGAGCCTTGCAGTTTAGGTGCCAGCTCAGGTTGTCTTGCGGAGCCTTCCAGTAATTTGCCCCCCAAAATGCCGAAGCCGATCGCTGTGCCTGCAGCCCCCAAGCCCAGTACGAGCAAAACGCCCAGCACTGTGTTAGCCAATATGATTTCCATTTTTTCCTCCAAGTTTTCTTCAGTTCAGAAATAGTAATAAATTAGTGATCAGGCGCCTCATGCGCCGCGTTCAAGTACACGATGGTTAACATCATGAATACAAATGCCTGCAGTGGTATTACCAACAGATGGAATACCGCCCAAACAAAATATGCGGGCAACTGCCAAAGCCCCAGCAATGCAATCAAAAGAAAAAGCAGTTCACCGGCATAGAGGTTGCCGAACAGTCGCAAGCCAAGAGAGATAGGCTTGGCGAAAAGCGTTGGTATTTCGACAATCAGGTTAAATGGAAGCATCCATTTCCCAAAAGGATGAAAGGCTAGCTCACGGAGAAACCCTCCCAGCCCTTTATTCTTTATACTGTAGTAGATGATCATCACAAAGACGGTGAACGATAAGCCCATGGTTATATTAGGGTCGGTAGTAGGCACAATCTTGAAAGGGGCGTTTTCGAAGTTGAACACTGCGGCGGCGGATATTTCAAAAGCCTTGGTAATCCAGTCAACCGGCACCAAATCCATGGTATTCATCAACAGGATCCAAAAAAGCAGGGTTAGGGCCAAGGGTCCTATCAGCTCGTTCTTGTAGTGGAAGACCTCGGAAACACGAGCGTCGACGAATTCTACTATCCACTCAACAAAATTCTGGATGCCGCCGGGATTATCGACTGAGGCCTTCTTGCCGACCGAGTGAAAAAACCACAGGAAGAAAGTCCCGAGGAATATCGACCAGCCCAGGGTGTCAACATTTACTGCCCAGAAACCCATATCGGCAGCCTCCTCCGGTGTATGGGCGAACCCCCAGTGACCGTCGTGTGTGCGGCCCAAGGTCAGAAAAGACAAATGGTGAGTGATGTATTCCTGTACTGTAAGCTCGCCAGCATGCTCGGCGGCTAAGTGGGCTGCGTCAGCTAACTCTGCCATAAAAAACTCTATCCATTTCCTCAAATTTCCCCTCGAACATGAGGGCGCCTTCTTCGCCTTATGTTTTATTGCCCGTAGGGCTGTAGCTAATCAGGCCTGACATCATCACGCCAACGAAATGGGTTGCTATAAACCCAAGTATCAACGCGAGCTCATTTAAATTAGTAATTAATGTAAAGCTTAGCGCAAAGAGCACCAGCGTGATTCCGATCTTGCCGAATTCCCCTCTTATGAAGCTCCTAACAACTTTGTCCGCATTGCGAGCGCCCCTGTATTTGAACGCCTGCATGGCGAAGTAGCTGTTTGAAAAAACGCTGATCAGGCCTCCCAACAACACCGAGTAGGCCACGACGCTACCTGAAAGAAACAGAAAAATTAGGGCTATAAACGACGTGGCAACCAACTGTGCGACGATTACTTTATAGACTGGTGGGGCTTTTAGATTAGTCACAAACCTGACTTTTTTGATTGGCTTTTTATTGAGCCCAACACCCAAAACATCTGTAAAAAACACCTTAAATTTGCAGCGGTGATCACCAAAGCACGCGCATTATAGGGATTTTGCGGGCCCTAATCAACTGCGCTAAAGCTACAATTTTTGCGGTGGACCCCTGCTACTTTATGTGAGATAAAATACCATCCAATTCATCCAAAGAATTGTATTTTACAACTAGCCTACCTTTACCCTTGGCGGTGTGTTGGAGCAGCACTTTGGCGCCAAGCTTGCCCGCCAACGTTTCCTCTAGATTCTTGATGTCTGGATCAACAGCCTTGGATGCTTTGCCGGAAATCTCGCCTGAAAGTAGGCGCCTGACCAGCGATTCAGTCTGCCGAACGGACAGCCCTCGGCCCACAACAGTGCGAGCTGTCTTCGGTTGCTCGACATCGGGCAAAGCCAGAAGCGCCCTGGCATGCCCCATCTCCAGATCGCCCCGCTCTAACATGCGACGCGCATCCGTATGCAGCCCGATAAGACGAATCAGGTTAGTTACAGTCACTCTGGACTTGCCGACAGCATCTGCGACTTCTTGCTGCGTCAGTTCAAACTCGTCCTGCAGTCGCTTCAGCGCCATGGCTTCCTCGATAGGATTAAGATCTTCCCGCTGGATATTCTCAATCAGGGCCATGGCAATAGCAGCCTCATCTCCAACGGGCTTAATTATAGCCGGTATCTTATCTAACCCAGCTAACTGGCTGGCCCGCCAGCGGCGTTCACCCGCGATGATTTCGTATTTTCCGCTGGAGATTGGGCGAATAACGATAGGCTGCATGACGCCCTGCTTCCTTATAGACGCGGCTAGCTCCTCTAAGGCTTCCTCGTGCATATTAGTACGTGGCTGATATTTGCCCCGCTGGATTAAGTCTATTGGTATGTTTTTAAGATCACCATCTTTATCAGAAGTCGCTGCCGGAGCACGACTTTTATCAGTTTTGCCCAGAAGACCAGCCATAGTCTCCGAGCTGCCGGGGGACAATAGCGCATCTAGGCCCCTCCCGAGCTTCTTGTTATCTACCATCGTTGCTTTTCACCAGTTTCGAGTTGTTGCGGGTTGTTATGCAACCCGACGTCCCGATCAAGAGATACCTGCCGCAGCTTCATCGTGCCTGCGCAGCATTTCGCCAGCAAGAGCAAGGTAGGCGATGGCCCCCCTTGATCGTTTGTCGTATTTTATTGCGGGCTTGCCGTAACTGGGCGCTTCAGCCAGCCGGACGTTCCTGGGTACCACAGTGCGGTATACTGCATCGCCGAAATAATTAAAAAGCTGCCCGTTTACTTCTGTGGTTAATTTGTTGCGCGGGTCATACATCGTGCGCAAAATTCCTTCTATTTTCAGCTCCGGGTTCAGCCTATCTTTGATGGTGCTTATGGTATCCATTAACGCCGATAATCCCTCCAGCGCATAGTATTCACACTGCATAGGGATTACTACACCATCGGCTGCCGCAAGGGCATTGATGGTTAGCATGTTTAATGATGGGGGACAATCAATAACAACAAAATCGTACCGTTGTTTAATCGCTACAACAACCTGCCTCAACCGTGTCTCACGGTTTTCGCCTATAATCAGATCGACCTCAGCAGCAACAAGATCCCCATTAGCAGGCAGCAAGTCATAACCGGCTTCTTCGGGCCTGACGACGACTTCATCAAACCCCGCCCCCTGAACAAGTAGGTCGTAGACCGATTTCTCCAGTGCATTCTTGTCAATCCCGGACCCCATAGTTGCATTTCCCTGCGGGTCAAGGTCGATGAGCAATACATTTTTCCGTGTTATCTTCAGTGAAGCGGCAAGATTAACCGAGGTAGTGGTTTTCCCGACCCCACCTTTCTGATTGGCAATAGCTAAAACTTTGCTCACCGTATTATCCGTTTAAATCCGTATCGAAACTCTTATCTTTAATCTCTGGCCTTATCTTATTTACATATCAACTCAACAATGTGCCTGTGTGAATTTTCACCGGGGACTATGATTTTTTCTATCCGGGAAACGGTAACATCATCAGGCAACGCTGTGATCTCTTCTTTCGGATAACGTCCTTTCATGGCCAACAGTTTACACGGTTTGTTACTTCCAGAAGATATCAGATGTCTGGTTTTCACTGCTAGCTCTTCCAAGGAAGAAAAAGCTCGGCTAATGACCATATCAATTTGCCGGCTGCTTTCATAGTGCTCAACCCGACAATTTTCGATGGTTACATTCGACAACCCAAGCTCGGTCTTTACCTGAAATAGAAACCGTGTTTTCTTGCCATTGCTGTCCACCAAGATAAATTCTTTGTCTGTATTTAAAATAGCCAAGGGGATTCCAGGAAGCCCGGCACCAGACCCGGCATCCACAATAGTATTTCCGCTCAGGTAAGGATGGATGGAGAGGCTGTCCAGAACATGACGGCCTACCATAGAGCCTATGTCAGTACTAGCGACCAGGTTAACTTTCTGATTCCACTTCTCAAGCAACTTTAGATACTGGGCCAAACTAAATACCAGACTCTCTTCTCCGCAAACCCCCATTGATCGCAGACCCTTTCTCAACTCTCGATCAGGGGAATCATACATAAGGGTTTTCCGACGCTACTTGAGAGTCTATAAATATAGGGTGTGGTTTCAGAGGTAATTCTCACCAACACTACAGGCAACGATCTTGCTCAAATGGCTATAGGGTAAGCCAGTCTCCTCATGCCAGACATTGAACTGGTCTTGCGCTTTCTTCAGATCGCGTTTACTCGAAGGTTGCTCCGCGATATCCAGACCAACACTTTTTAGTGTCAGCACCACATCACGAGTCAACACGAAACAATCTTTTCCGGCTCTTCGCAAAAACCACATTGAACTCTGCCCGCCAAGACGAGAACCATGTTGTTTTAAATGGGCCATCAAGCCGATCTGATCCGACTCTGGCCAGCGCCCGAGAAAATTGCCAAAACTTCCAAATTCACGGGCAGTTTCCTGAATAAAAAACACATTCTCCTGCAAGGCCTTGATCTTCTGCCAGTTGCGAACTACTCGCCGGTCGCTGGTATAGGCTTCCCATTGTTCCGGTGGCAGCAGCTCTAGTTTAAAGGGGTCAAAACCGAAAAATGCTTCTTCGAATTCAGGCCACTTGTTCTCAATAACTTTCCAGCTGAAGCCCGCCTGGTTAATACATTTTGTCATCATGGCCAGGTAGCGATCATCGCTCCTGGCGGCAAGTTTCTTCTTGGTGGCTACTTGCGGTAGAAGTTTTTTCAGCGCAGTCGCACCTCCTTTGCGCTGTTCAGCGCGTTCTTGAATTTGAGTAAATTTCTTCATTTTGCGTATTACCCAGCTTTACGAGTCGGGGCTTGGTATTTCTTCAGGTAAATCAACAACAGAGAAATCGCTGCCGGCGTCATTCCGGGGATTCGAGATGCTCGCCCAATGTTTTCGGGTCTCGCTTCTATGAGCTTTTCTTTCAGTTCGTTTGACAAACCCTGCATTTGCTCGTAATCAAATTCTGGCGGAAGGCCTGTATTCTCTTGTTTTTTTAGACGTTCAATTTCTGTAGCTTGCCGATCAATATAGCCTTGGTATTTAACCTGAATCTCTGTCTGTTTTTGGGCTTGCTGCTCAAGCGAGTTAGCTGGTGCAGGTGCTTTTCCCGATAACACTGCTTCTAACAAAGGTTGAATCTCAACTCCTGGCCTGGCTAGCAAATCAGCCAAGCTATACTCCCGGGAAATTGGTTTTTCTAATAAGGGGTTTACTTGTGTTGCTTCTTTGCTTTTTGGTAGCACCCAGGTGTTGCGCAAGCGCGCGAGCTCACGTTCAATACGTTCCTGCTTCTCAGAGAAGAATTGCCAGCGCCCGTCATTAACGAGCCCAAGGGTTCGACCTTTGGGTGTAAGGCGCAAATCAGCATTGTCTTCTCGCAATGTTAAACGGTACTCCGCTCTGCTAGTAAACATGCGATAGGGTTCGTTGGTGCCCAGTGTTATCAGGTCATCAACCAATACTCCTATATAGGCCTGGTCACGGCGTGGACACCAGGACTCTTCGCCGCGCGTGGCTAATCCTGCGTTCAATCCAGCCAGTAACCCCTGCGCAGCCGCTTCCTCATAACCGGTTGTGCCATTTATCTGCCCCGCAAAATAGAGCCCTTCGACAAATTTAGTTTCCAGAGAATACTTCAAGTCCCGAGGGTCGAAAAAATCATATTCGATGGCATACCCTGGACGGGTAATGTGAGCATTCTCAAACCCCTTGATCTGGTGAACCATGTCCACTTGCACGTCAAACGGCAATGAAGTAGAGATGCCATTCGGATACAACTCATTTGTGTCCAATCCTTCTGGCTCCACAAATATCTGGTGAGATGTTTTTTCGCTAAACCGCATTACTTTGTCTTCGATAGACGGACAGTATCTAGGTCCAGTTCCTTCAATAATGCCGGTATACATCGGAGAGCGATCCAACCCACTGCGAATGATTTCATGGCAGGCTTCATTGGTTGCGGTTATGTAGCAATTCACTTGTTTGGGATGATCAGATTCCTGACCCAGGTAGGACATAACAGGCACAGGGGTGTCCCCTTCCTGCGGCAGCATAACCGAAAAATCTACGGTCTTCCCATCTATACGAGGGGGGGTGCCGGTTTTAAGCCGATCAACTTTAAACGGTAACTCTCTAAGTCGCTCTGCGAGCGCTATAGAAGACTGATCGCCGGCCCGCCCTCCAGGTTTGTTTTCCATACCGATATGGATTTTTCCTCCTAGGAAAGTTCCTGTGGTAAGTACAACTTTCTTTGAACGAATTTTCAGACCCATCTGGGTCACAACGCCTTTAATTACATCCGATTCGATAATCAGGTCATCCACGCCTTGCTGAAACAACGTCAAGTTGTTCTGGGTTTCAAGAATCCGGCGGACGGCTGCCTTGTAAAGCGCGCGGTCGGCTTGTGCTCTAGTAGCGCGAACAGCGGGCCCTTTGCTCGCGTTTAAAATACGGAAATGGATACCAGCTTGATCTACCGCCTGTGCCATCGCTCCACCAAGAGCATCAACTTCTTTTACTAAGTGGCTTTTCCCAATACCCCCAACAGCTGGATTACATGACATCTGCCCTAAAGTCTCTATGCTGTGAGTCACCAATAGAGTGCTTGCGCCTAGACGCGCAGCTGCGAGGGCAGCTTCTGTACCGGCATGCCCTCCACCAATAACGATGACGTCATATTGAGTCTTGCTAAGCATGGGAAATGTTGAGCCTCTAATCAGGGCTTTGAAGTATATAGACTACCAAAGCTTCTAAGCGAATTTCTTTGTAATTCTTCTCTTATACACATTATATATATATATTTTATATATAAGATTATATATAAGAAGGTATATATGTTGTTATTATAGGGGGCCCTATAATCTGTTGATAAGGGGTATAAATTTATTAAAATCAAGCCCTTGCATCAATAATAACTACCGTGTAAAGCCCTTAGTAGCCTAACGATAAGGTCTGAATTAAATGTGCATAACTAGATGGTCTCTCACTTCGGGAATAGGATCGCAAATTTTATCCACCACATATCAAGTATATTTGCTTACTTGTCAACATAATGTCAATGCATGCAGGATCCTGTTGATAACCTTACTTTCCAATACAAAAACTTGAGAAGATCTCACCGAGTAAGTCGTCACTAGTGAATTGCCCAGTAATGGTGCTTAAATGGTTCTGAGCCAACCTTAAATCCTCAGCGACCAATTCAAGATGTGAGCCTTTACTAAGCTGTAGAAGACTGTTTTTTATGAGTTTTTCGGCCTTTTTAAGCTCTGCCAAATGTCGTTCTCGTGCTACAAATGCTGTTTCCTCGGTTGGCCTGAATCCAGCACAGGTTTTCAGATGATCGCGAAGCATGCCGATTCCTGTGCCCTGTTTAGCTGAAAGATGGATTTTGGAAAGCTCTTTGTTTTTATACAGGATAGTATCTTTACTTGGTGCGTTGTCCAGCAAGTCAATTTTGTTATAAATCAGCGTACAACGAGTAAGAATTGATTCAATTGAATCTGCGCTCTTCTCTGCAAGATTGAGTGGTTGTAACACCTTATCCACATCTTGTTCAGGGGCAGTGCAGTCAAAGACTAATAAAATCTGGTCTGCTGTTTCAATAGCGCCATGCGTGCGTTTTACCCCCTCTATTTCAACAATGTTATCGCTGGTTCTGAGACCCGCTGTGTCAATAATATGAATTGGCATTCCATCAATGGATATTTCTTCCTTTAACAGATCCCGGGTAGTGCCGGGGATATCGGTAACGATGGCGCTATCAATACCAGATAGGGCATTCAGCAAACTAGATTTTCCAGCATTTGGTATCCCGGTGATAACAACCTGCAGACCGTCTTTGAGTAAAGCACCCTGCTCCGCCTGGGCATATACCCCAGAGATCTGGTTAAGTGTTTCTTTTATTGATTCCTCAACCTTTGCGTCGGCCATCAAATCTATATCTTCGTCTGAAAAATCTATGGCTGCTTCTACGCTGACGCGAATAGTCGTTAGCATTGTTACCAGGTGGTGCACTAACTCTGAAAATTGGCCCCGCAAAGTGCGCATGGCAGATTGGACTGCTTGTTTGGAGTTGGCATCGATGAGATCGGCAATCGCTTCTGCTTGCAGTAAGTCAATCTTATCATTCAGAAACGCGCGCTCTGAAAATTCGCCCGGCCCGGCGAGGCGAATATCTAGCAAAAGCACTCTTTCAAGGACGGCATTCAGAACATAAACACCACCGTGACCCTGGAGCTCAAGGATGTCCTCCCCGGTAAACGAATCTGGGCTTTGATAGTAAATAGCGACGCCCTGATCTATTACCGTCTGATCAGCATCAAGAAAATCGCAATAATGAGCGTGCCGGGGAGAGGGTAAAAAACCGAGAATCTCTTCGCAGGCTTTGGCAACGTCTGGGCCAGACAGACGGACAATGCCAATGCCGCTTCTCCCGACAGGCGTTGCTATTGCACAGATTGTGTCAGTTTCAATTGCTGGCATTGGCGTTCAGCAGGAAAGGAAGAGGCCACTGTTGAGGCGGGCTCAGGTTGCCTTTTTTGCTTCGTAGCTGGCTTCAATTTTTCTTGTTATATACCACTGCTGCAAAATACCCAGCACGCTGTTAGTTACCCAATACAGTACCAGACCGGATGGGAAAAATAAGAACATCCCGGTCATCATTACTGGCATGAATTGCATAACCTTCGCCTGCATGGGATCGGCAGGGGGCGGGTTAAGCCTCATTTGTATAAACATGGTGACGCCCATTAGAAGCGGCAACACAAAGAATGGATCTGTGACTGACAGGTCATTTAACCAGAATACAAAGGGAGCGTGTCTTAACTCCACGCTCTCGAGAAGGACCCAATACAATGCGATGAAGACAGGCATCTGGGCAAGCAAGGGCAGGCACCCTCCGAGAGGGTTTATCTTTTCTTTCTTATAGAGGGCCATGGTCGCTTGTTGTAATTTCATTTTGTCGTCGGCATAGCTGTCTTTAAGTTGCTGCATTTTAGGCATAAGACGGCGCATTCCTGCCATTGACTGAAACTGCTTTTCAGACAGCTTGAAGAGCAACCCCTTGACGATAATCGTAAGAATAATAATGGAAACCCCGTAGTTACCGATTATCGAATTGATCTGGGCAAGCAGCCAATATATCGGGTTGGCGAGGAACCATAGAAAGCCATAGTCAACATTAAGGTCCAGGTTAGGTGAGATCTCAGCCAGGGAGTTTTTATGTTTTGGGCCGGCATAAAACTGCACCGTTTGGCTGCCGGTGCTTCGAGCAGGCACTGCGAACGAAGAGCTGGTGAATTCGCCGAAGTACTGGTTGATATTGTTTATTCGCGTGTTAAACCTGTTGGTCGTCTCCGTGCTTGGAATCCAGGCTGAAAGGAAATACTTTTGGCTGAAGCCTATCCAGCCACCATTCATATCAACGCTTCCCGCGCTGTCTTCTACATCCCCGAAGGGTATTTTTATATAGGGGTCATCATCTGATGTGGCGACGAACCCCAGATAGCTTCGGCTAAAAAAGCCGGCGCCACTTGGATCATCAAAGGCGTCACGTTTCACTTGGCCGAAAGCATTTCCCTGCCACTCCGCGCCAGATTGATTGTCTACGATGAAAGTGACATCGATCAGGTAGCTGCCGCGGTTGAACCCGAACCGTTTTATTACCTGCACCCCCCCTGCGGTAGTGGTGACAAGGTCAACATCGAGAGAATTTTGGTCTTCCCTCAGCCTATAGCTGGTGGAGCTGGACTGATAGACGGCTCTACCTGAATTGTCTATACCATCGCGCCCGATAAGCCCGCTTTGCGCCACGTAGTTTCGCCCCGGAGAAGACTCCAAGAGCACAAAGGGGTCATTTGAAACATCTAATTGTCTGAGGTGCTTTGGCAGGGCTAAGTATGTAATATCACCACCGATCAAATCGATATCGATTTCTAAGGTGTCAGTTGACACTGAAATAACATTAGTTGACGAAATGTTGGCAGTGGGCTCCGAAACAGTAACTGATTCATTGGGCGTCGGAGCTGCCGGTGAATCTGGCAGCTGTGTTGGGATATCAGTTACCGTTGTATTCTCGGGCGGTGAAATTAATGGCACTGGGCTAAGTGCCGGAGCGCCAAAATCCACGACCTGAGGATAATCTTCGTTCCAGGCCAGCAGCATCACGTAAGAGATAGCAGCAAGGGCACCGTAGAGCAAATATTTCGGTATATTCATGGTGGCCAACTCAGCTTATTATTCCGAGGTCTTCTCTGTGCTAGGCACGGGGTCAAATCCGCCTTCGTGCCAGGGATGACAGCTGCAGATCCGGCGCACACCAAGCCAGGACCCTTTGATTGAGCCGTGTTTTTCTATCGCTTCTTTCGTGTATTGGGAACAGGAGGGATAGAAACGGCAGTCATTACCTATCAGCAAACTAAGAGTTAGCTGGTAGAAGGTTATCAATCGTATGAGCAGAGTCTTTAACATCGCGTAAATTGCCTAATTCATAACTGTAACTGTAACTGTAACTGGCTAATGCAGCTTTCACCTAAGGTATACATTTGCTAGTCATATCTTTCCATAATATATTCAGCTTTCCTGCCAGCTGTTTATTGTCCAGTTTACCAGCATCCTTTCGAGCCAACACAACCAAATCCAGCCCGGGCAGTTCTTTGACAATGTGGCGAAACGACTCGCGAATCTGGCGTTTTATCCGATTTCTTTGCACGGCACTAGAAACATGTTTCTTTGCGATCACCATACCGAGCCTGGATCTTGAATCGTGGTTTCTGATAGCAAGTACAAGAAACTGGTGGCAGGAAGTTTTCAACTGAACATTATCGAAGACGGCCCCATACTCGGCAGCACTCAGAAGCCTTAATCTTTTGGAGAAACCGTTAGTTGCCACTGGCTTTCCCTATTCTTAGTGAACAGAAAAGGAGAATTCAGCTGGATAATCGAGCGCGTCCTTTCGAGCGCCTTCTTTTAAGAATTTGGCGACCACCTTTAGTTGCCATGCGGGCTCTAAAACCATGAGTCCTAGCACGTTTTAATACGCTGGGTTGAAACGTTCTTTTCATAACAGGAATTCCAATCTTTTCGGCCCAAGCTAGACGCCATTGGTTTAAAAAAAAGGAGGGCGAATTCTAGTGGTTTTACCTTAAACTTGCAATCACGCAATGGATAGAACTGAACAGAGATTTTCAGAGTTGTGAGTGCAATGCCCAGTCTGAAAAGCCCTCGGGCTTATCTGCGCATGGGATCAGAATTTGGCCACAGGATATCCACAGCTTATTTATTCACAGACGGCACTAATTTGCTCGGCGCGGCACAAATTTTCGCCTCGGTATTTATCAGCAAAACCTTTGTATAGTATTGATATATATGAACAAAAAAGCGGCTCAAAAACCCACGTTTTAGCATTCCAATCGGTGGATAACTCAATATTCAGCCGTTAGAATTGTCGCAGGAAAAAATAAAAAAGCAAAAGCGAATAAGGAAAAAAACTGGTGGTAACCAACTGGCAAAAATGTATTGATTGTTTACAAGCAGAACTTCCCTCTCAACAATTTAATACTTGGATAAGACCCCTGCACGCAGAAGCGGACGCTGGGTTGCTGCGCATTTTTGCGCCAAATCGGTTTATTAAAGATTGGGTGAAAGGGAAATTTCTACACCGCATTCGTGAAATTCTGAATGAATCAGATGGACAAAGGTTCAGTGTTAGCCTAGAAGTTGTCGCGTCATGCTCTCCTTATTTGTCGCCCCCGGCTCCCAATACTCATCCGGCTCTAGAGGGCGAGGACAAGCCCCAAGCCGAGCGGAGGCCCAAACCAGTGCGGTTCCCGACAAGTGCTGGGCCGATGGTGAACGGCAATAGCCATAATATGGATATTACTATCGAAGGGAAGCTCAGGCACCGTGGCGCATTGAACCAGGAAAACACCTTTGAGAATTTCATCGTGGGCAAGTCCAACCAATTGGCTAGGGCCGCTGCTGAACAAGTTGCAGAGAATCCGGGTGATGCCTACAACCCTCTTTTTATTTACGGTGGTGTTGGCTTAGGAAAAACTCACTTAATGCATGCAATAGGTAATTACTTGGTGGCAAAGAAACCGACCGCCAAAGTTGTGTACCTTCATTCGGAAACCTTTGTTGCCACAATGGTAACAGCGCTGCAGCTTAATGCTATGGGTGAGTTCAAGCGGTTCTACCGCTCCGTTGATGCACTGCTTATAGATGACATTCAGTTTTTCTCCGGGAAGGAGCGTTCGCAAGAAGAGTTCTTTCATACTTTCAATGCCCTGTTGGAGGAGGGGCACCAGATCATTCTAACCTGTGACCGGTTTCACAAAGAGATCAATGGCCTAGAAGAACGACTGAAATCGCGGTTTGGCTGGGGCCTTACCGTTGCAGTCGAACCTCCTGAGTTGGAGACGCGTGCGGCGATCCTCATTAACAAAGCCGAACGCTGCAACGTGAGCCTTCCTTACGAAGCGGCATTTTTTATTGCCCAGCGACTGAGATCGAACGTACGCGAGCTAGAAGGTGCGCTTAAGAGGGTAATTGCCCATGCGAATTTCAAGGGAGAACCAATTGGCCTAGACCTCATTAAAGAAGCGTTGCGAGATCTATTTGCCCTTCAGGACAAACTTGTCACAATTGATAATATTCAACGGTCCGTGGCCGGGTACTATAAGATCAGGATGTCGGACATGCTTTCAAAACGGCGTAATCGCTCGGTTGCACGTCCCAGACAGGTGGCCATGAGCTTGTCCAAAGAGCTGACGAACCACAGCTTGCCGGAAATTGGGGATGCTTTTGGGGGTAGAGATCACACCACGGTTATGCACGCCTGCAAACAGATTCACCGGCTGAGACATAGCTCCATGGACATACAGGAAGACTACAAAAACCTGCTTAGGGCTCTATCTAATTAGAACTTAACATGTTGATATATAAGGTAAATACCTAAAATGCAATTTGTCATTTCTCGCGAGAGCTTGTTGAAACCGTTGCAGATAGTTAGCGGGGTGGTAGAGCGTCGTCAGACGCTTCCCGTGCTTTCCAATGTTCTCTTGGTTTTAAACGATAGTGAGCTATCACTGACAGGAACTGACCTGGAAGTAGAATTGGTCGGTAGAGTGGGTATTGACCAGGTAAAGCAGCCGGGCGAAATTACTGTCCCCGCTCGCAAACTCTTGGATATTTGCAAATCGTTAAAAGACGACTCTAACATTAACGTCTCTCTCGCAGACAACAAGCTAACCCTAAAGTCAGGCCGTAGCCGGTTTATGCTTGCCACCCTTCCAGCGACGGAGTTTCCTAGCACAGAAGAAGAGCCTGATACCTTTTCTCTGACTATCCAAGGGACAAAGCTCCGTGAGCTGCTTGACAGCACGAGTTTCGCAATGGCACAGCAAGACGTTCGTTACTATCTTAATGGAATGTTGTTTGAGGTGGGAGCTGATTACTTGAAGGTAGTTGCCACGGACGGCCATCGGCTGGCGATGGAAACAGTCAGAATGTCCAATTCCATAGATGAAACCCAGCAACTTATACTCCCTAGGAAAGGCATCATGGAGCTTGCGCGGCTGCTATCCGATCATGACGGAGATATAAGCATGATCTTTGGGCAAAACCACCTAACAGTGACGATTCCAGAGTTCACGTTTACATCAAAACTGGTTGACGGTAAATTTCCAGATTACAACCGTGTTCTTCCAAAGGGGGGCGACCGGGTTTTAATTGGCAATCGTCAAGAAATGCGAGAAGCGTTTTCCAGGGCAGCTATTTTATCCAATGAAAAATACAAAGGGGTTCGCGTGATTCTCACGACCGGTGAGCTTAAAATTCTCGCCAACAACCCGGAGCAAGAAGAAGCGGAGGAAACGGTACCAGTGGATTATACAGGGGAGCCGCTAGAAATCGGTTTCAACGTTGGCTACTTGATCGATGTTCTTTCCACTCTGTCTAGCCCAAATGTAAAAATTACACTTTCAGACCCCAATAGCAGCGCATTGCTAGAAGCAGAAGCGAAAGAAGGCAGCGATGCTGTCTATGTCGTTATGCCGATGCGGCTGTAAACGGGCAGCTAATACTTGCGTCTCTAGCACGGCATATGAGCATCTTACAATCGCTCAGTATTACGTCAATTCGAAACATACAGCAGGCAGCTCTTAAATTAAGCCCTGGGGTAAATTTACTGCATGGTGAAAATGGCAGCGGGAAAACCAGCGTATTAGAATCTATCCATTTGCTCGCCACAGGCCGCTCCTTCAGAACTAGCAAGCCAGGAACGCTAATCAGCGAAACCGAGCCCTCGGCATTGGTTGTTGCTGAGCTAAGCAACGGCCATCAAATCGGTCTTACCAGAAGCAGGCGGAAAGGACACCAGCTTAATATGAATAGCGAAAAACAGCGAAACTGGGACAAGGTCGCCAGAGAGTTGCCGGTTCAGGTTCTGGATGCAAACTCTTTTCTCCTGTTAGATGGCGGGCCGAAAGCTAGACGCCGGTTTCTCGACTGGGGAGCGTTCCACGTGGAACCTTTATTTGTGGATCAATGGCGCAAAACGCGAAAATGTATCGCGAACCGCAACCTTCTGCTAAGAAAATCAAGCCCTGATCCAGATCAGCTGCGCGCCTGGGATTTGCAGTTGTGCAAGGCTTCGGGTGCTGTTGACATGGCTAGAAGCAACTATTTCAATTGTTTTGTGCCCATTTTCGATCAAGTCTACGAGTCTTTGTCCGCATCCTCGCCGAATGTGCTAAACCTTAGCTATTACCGAGGCTGGGATAGCGACGAAGAATTATCCGAAGTTCTGCGTCATAGCGAAATCACAGATAAGAAATACGGCGCCACCCAGTGCGGGCCCCATCGGGCAGATCTGGTTGTGAAGTCAGGCTCCCGACTAGCCATAGAAACGCTTTCTCGAGGGCAGCAGAAAATCTTGGTTAGTGCGCTAAAAATTGCCCAGGGGGTGCTGCTAAGCCAGGCGCTTGATCGGTCTTGTGTTTACTTGGTTGATGATTTACCGGCAGAACTAGACCGTACTAATAGACAAAAAGTGCTGGAAAAGCTGATGGGTTTGAAGGGGCAGCTATTTGTTACCTGTGTGGATCGTGAAGCGCTTCAGATATCACCCGCAAATAGCCCTGAAATGGCAACGTTTCACGTGAAACGTGGTACAATAACGGCTTGATTTTCCATTGAATTTACCGATATTA